>Ga0137409_10007347_pt1 | contig 11346 bp, 8 predicted proteins | sample CZODoug1_16funga_FD_122059 | JGI IMG/M metagenome (GOLD analysis project Ga0137409, IMG submission 122059) | Vadose zone soil fungal communities from Angelo Coast Range Reserve, California, USA - CZODoug1_16fungal (Hybrid Assembly) | ecosystem: Environmental > Terrestrial > Soil > Vadose zone... | reverse complement strand
GGCGTTGGTTTCGATCTTTGCGCGCGGACACCTGTTGCTGGAAGGCGTCCCGGGCGTGGGAAAGACGACCCTGGCACACGCCCTCGCGCGAGTCATCGATTGCGGATTCCAACGCATACAGTTCACCAGCGACATGCTGCCCAGCGACATTCTCGGCGTGTCTATTTACTCCGCCGCACAGCAGAAATTCGAGTTTAAGCGCGGGCCAGTCTTTGCCAACGTACTGCTGGCCGATGAGATCAACCGGAGCACGCCCAAAACCCAATCCGCATTGTTAGAGGCCATGAGCGAAGGCCAAGTCACGGTGGACAGTTTTTCGCACTCACTGCCGCAGCCATTTCTAGTCGTGGCCACACAGAATCCAGTCGAGCATCACGGCGTATATCCGTTGCCGGAGTCGCAACTCGATCGCTTCCTTATGCGCGTACGGATGGGTTACCCGGAAGCTCAGAGTGAACGCGACATCTTGCGCGGCCAGGCCGGAGCAGCGCGCCTTGATAGCCTCGAGCCGGTCTTGACCGCCGAAGAGGTTCTATCGCTCCAGAATGCGGTCGATCAGGTCCGCGTGGACGAGTCACTAGTGGATTACGCTCTTGCCATTGTCCGGCGGACGCGGGAATCCGACGCGCTTTCGCTCGGCGTTTCGCCGCGAGGCTCGCTCATGCTCTACCATGCTGCGCAAGCCATGGCGTTTCTCAACGGACGGAACTTTTGCACGCCCGATGACTTCAAGCAGCTAGTCGTCCCGGTATTTGCCCATCGCGTGGTGGTCGCTGCCAGTTATGCCTCAGCCCATAAGAAATCGGAGCAGGCGGAAAGCATCCTCGGCGAGATTGCGGCCAGCGTGCGAGTGCCCATTTAGTCTCACTCTTTCTTCAGGCTGCCTCCGTGCATAATGGAGTCATGAATTTCCTCCGCTACATCATGTCTTTGTCGCTGGTCGCGTGGGTCGGCGGCATCGTGTTTTTCATTTCTATGACTCCGATTTTGTTTGCCGTCCTGCCCTCGCGGCACATGGCGGGATCGGTGGTAAGCCCCGCGTTGAGTCGCCTGCACTGGATTGGCATCATCTCAGGAGTACTTTTTCTAGCGAGCTCTTGGGCGTATTCGCTCATCGTCGCCGGGTATGTTCGCTTTTGGACGCCAGCGAACGTTCTTGTTTTGCTCATGCTGATTCTCACCTGCGGGTCGCAGTTCGGGCTTTCCCCGCGGCTGGCAAAGATTCGTGCGGAAACGTCGGCCATGGATTCCGCGCCCGCGGAAGTGCGCGTGCGGTTCGACGCGCTGCACCAGTGGTCCACGCGCATAGAGGGCGGCGTCCTGCTCATGGGGTTAGCGGCCGTATATTTGATTTCGAAAGAGCGCGTGTACTGAGCGTCTGTGCGGCCTGGTCTGCCGAAGTTTCGACCCTCCCCTGCTATCATCGAAGTTTATGAAAACCGGAATTATTGGACTTCCTCAAGTAGGTAAGACTTCCCTCTTTCGTATTCTGACCAAGGCGGGCGCCTCTACAAACTCGAACCCGCGCGAGGCTCACATTGGGGTGGCAAGGGTTCCAGACGACCGGCTCGACCGCCTAGCGGCACAGTGCAATCCGAAGAAATTGGTGCATGCGTCCATTGAGTATGTGGATGTAGGGGCAATCGGGCAGGACGCGCTCAAAGACACAACCTACATCACCCACTTGCGCACCGTGGACGCTTTGGCTCATGTGCTGCGCGCCTTCGATGATCCTTCCATTCCGCACGTGGGCGAAAACAACCCGTTGCGGGACATTCAGAACGTCGACTTCGACCTGATTGTCAGCGATTTGGGGCAAACCGAGAAGCGGCTGGAGCGGCTGGAAAAAGACCTCAAGAAGGGGCGTACGCCGCAGTTGGAACAGGAATTCGCCCTGCTCCAGCGCGCCAAAGCGCATCTTGAAACTGAGAAACCGCTACGGGAAATGACGATCTCGCCGGACGAGAAGAAACTAATACGCGGCTTCATGTTCCTGAGTGAGAAACCCATTCTGTATGTGTTGAATATTAGCGAGAGCACCGAACTCGGGAAAGATCTCGAGAAGGCAGTCGCGAAATATAAGCTCGAAGAGGTAGCGGCCCGACCCAACGCCGGGGCGACGGCAATTTGTGGAAAGGTGGAGGCCGAACTTTCGGAAATGAGCGAGGCGGACGCGGCAGATTTCCTCTCCAGCTACGGACTGACCGAGAGCGGTCTGGCGCGACTCGTGCGCACCTCGTACAAGCTGCTCGGCCTGATGTCATTCTTCACTGTGGGCGAGGACGAGTGCCGCGCCTGGACGATTCCTGTGAACACGAAGGCCCCGCAAGCCGCCGGAGCAATTCATTCCGACCTCGAAAAACACTTTATCCGCGCCGAGACGATCGCCTGGGACGCGTTGCTCGAAGCGGGTTCTGAAGCCAACGCTCGCGCTAAGGGCATCCTAAGGCTGGAAGGCAAGGACTACATCGCGAAGGACGGCGACGTGATGCACATCCGGCACAGCGGCTAGCCTTCAGGGAGATTCCGTGCTCGAAGAGATCGATCATGAAGTCCGAGGCGCACTAACACGACGAATCGCCGCTCTTGGACACGCACCATCGAACCAGGAATTGGCGGCCGAGTTGGGTTTAACGCTCGACCTTCTCGAAGCGTCGCTCCAGCGCCTTCACGACACCCACGCCTTGCTCTTGCATCCGCATACTTGCCGCCCTTGGGTCGTGCACCCATTTGCGCTTTCGCCCGGCTCGTGCTGGGTGCAAACTGCGACGTTTGGCTATTGGGCGAATTGCCTCTACTGCGGCCTTGGCATGGTGGCAGCCCTCAAGTCGGATGCCGTTATAACGACGCGTCTCGGCGGCGAGGGTGAAACAGTGCGATACGTAGTCGAGAGCGGAATGCCCCACGAGTCTTCCGACGTGTTCCATCTCTCCGCGCCCGTCGCCAAGTGGTGGGACAACGTAATTTTCGCCTGCGCGTCCTTCCAGCCGTTTCGGACCGAAGCAGATATCGACGCTTGGTGCGCTCGGCATGCCTTGCCAAAGGGTGCGACTCTGACGATGCCTGCTTTGTGGAGTTTTGCCGGCGATTGGTACGGAAATTACCTGCAACCGGGCTGGCGCAAGCGGACGCCCGCAGAGGCACAGGATCTGTTCCGCAGGCACAATCTCTCGGGAGCTTTTTGGCAAGTTGACTAGAGACTGAGCCTGAATTTGCCATCAGCTTGGACGGGCGCAGACTCGAGGCTGCGGGTATACTTGCCCCTCGCTGAGGGGACGATGGTGAAAATACTCGTCGCTTTCGTTGCATTCTTGACTGCATTCGCCGCGCTGAGCGCTTCTGGTTCCGCGCAGACGGTCCAAGGTGAAACCGTTGCAGATCCCCCGCTTGTCATCAACCACGTCAACGTCATTGATGCCACGGGCTCGCCCGCTCAGCCGGACATGTCCGTCACCATTCAGGACAATCGAATCGTCAGCATCTCCAAGTATAAAAAAGCCAAGCTCCCGCCCAACGCCCGCGTGCTGGATGCCAAAGGCAAGTTTCTCATCCCGGGATTGTGGGATATGCATGTCCACACGGTCTTCGGTGATTGGATTCCCGGAGGTCAAGAAGTCTCGTTGCCGCTCTTCGTAGCCAATGGGGTCACCGGCGTCCGAGATATGGGAGGCGACCTGGATACGCTGCTGGAGTGGCGCAGGCAGACTGCCGCCGGCACGATCGTGGGTCCGCGCATGATTGTTTCCGGACCGATGCTGGATGGACCCAAATCTCGCTTCCCGAGTTCGCTCTCGATCGCAAGTCCAGAAGAAGGAAGAAAGGCAGTCGACGACCTCAAAGCCCGAGGCGTTGACTTCATCAAAGTGCAGTCTTTCATTCAGCGCGAGGCTTACTTTGCCGTGGCCGACGAGGCGAAGAAACAAAAGATGGTCTTAGCGGGCCACGTTCCGGATACGATACGAGCATCGGAGGCGGTCTCTGCCGGACAGAAGAGCATTGAGCACCTGACCGGAGTGTTCGAGGGTTGCTCCACCGCGGAAGACCAGTTCCTCAAGGGACCCAAAGGGCCGTTGCGCTTTCTTCAGACCTACGATCCGGCGCGATGCGACGCGTTAATCGCCAGCTTTGCCCACAATCACACCTGGCAAGTACCCACTCTGGTGTGGGAACGGGGGCAGTGGCTGGTTGACGTCACCGATATCAGCCGTGATCCGAATTTGAAATTTGCGCCGTCGTCCTGGCAACAGAAATCATGGCCGCAATTTACGAAAGGCATCTTGGCCGAGCTGGATACCGATACGGTCGCGGACCGCCGCCGCTTTGTAAAGAAGGAACTGGACGTGATTCGGGCCATGCGCGACGCACACGTCCCGCTGATGGCAGGAACGGATACAGCGGCGGGGGTCGACGTTTTGCCCGGGTTCAGCCTGCACACCGAACTTGAGTATTTTGTGGAGGCAGGCTTGTCACCGATGGAGGCGCTTCAGACCGCAACACGTAATCCGGCTGAGTTTCTTGGACTGTTGAGCGAAACGGGCACCGTGGAGAAGAACAAGTCAGCCAATCTCGTACTGCTCGACGCCAACCCCTTGGAGGACATTCGCAACACACGCAAAATCTGGGCCGTTGTGCTGAATGGGCGGTTGTTCACGCGCCGGGACTTGGGCGGAGTGTTAGAGCGGATCAGCGCTTATGCTGCAACGCATTAAAACAACCGGAAGCATTTCGCCTAGTGTCCGTGGAACACTCGGTCCAGTCCAAACACCATCGCAACCCCAACAAACACGACTAGAGCCATCTTCACGCCGGGCTCGCGATTGACCTCGGGAATTAAATCCGAAGCAGCAACGTAGATCGTTACCCCTGCAGCCAGCGGCAACCCCGAATCCACATGGTGCCGGAACAGCGCCATGGTGAGTACACCCGCCATCGTTGCCAGGCCCAGCAACACCGAGCCGAACCATGCCACCTTGCGGCTGCGCCCGCTCGCCAGCATGACCGAGGCTATGGTGAAGCCTTCAGGAACCTTGTGCAGAAAGACAGCAAAGAAAATCAGCCATCCCAGCCAGTTGGACACGATAAACCCCGACGCAATCGCAATCCCATCGAAAAAAGTGTGAATCATGAGGCCGCCCAGGACGGAGTAGCCCTTGTGCGCTTCCATGAATTCACTGGAATGCGTCTCTTCGCCAAAATGGAAGTGGGGCGTGACCGTGTGCTCGAAAAAATGAACGATCAGATAACCTAGCAAAACAAGAAAGGCGGAAAACCGACCGCCGCGTTCCAGACTCTCGGGAACCATTTCTACAATCGCGGTAGCGAGCATGAAGCCCGCTCCTAGCGCTACGAAGTACCGGAGGTAAGAACGCTCCCAATTGCGCTGCACGATAATGGCCCCGCCAAAGACGTTGGCAAGTGCCGCCGTTAAGCCAAGCAGCAGACTGAGGAGAATGGGGTTCATGGGCAAGCCTGACGGCGCAAGCTGCCTAGCATAGCAGAGGGCCGGTCAGCTCTCCCGCGGCACCTCAATCCACCACGTGTTTGGCTGTGTAACCTTCGCGGGCGATGATGTTAACCTTCACGTCCTTGCCGTGCTGGTCACGAATCTTGAGCGGTCCACCATCCGCGGCAATCAGCTCCACTTTGAGTTTCCGATAGGTGCCGTCGGACTTGGCATTCGTGGGCCTGTAGGCGAGAGAGTATTGGTTGCGAATCGCGGTTCCAATGTCGTGAAAAATCTCAGGCAGTTCTCCATCGAAGCGAGGAAAATAAGCCTTCCCTCCGGTCATGCGTGCGAAGGTATTCATCTGGTTGTCGGCTTGAAGGAAATCCAGGTTTGCGATTGGGCCAACCGCTCCCCGTGCATCCGCCCTCTCCCGTAGAGCCCGTCCGATGCTAACCGGATAAATCGTGACATTCTGCGTCGCCTTTACTTTTTTCAAAATCGTGTCGTAATTGATCCTGCTGAACGTGTCTTGCCCAGTCGACACAAGAATCACATACTTGCGGCCACCTTCTGTTCCGTCTAATCGATCCAGCGTCTCATAAAGCGCATCGAACAAATTCCGTTCCGAGAACCCCGGAATCCGTAGTGTGTTCAGCGCATCCATAATCTCTCGCTTATCCTGCGTAAAGTCCACTAGAATGTGCGTCCTCATGTCGTATTCGACCACGGCCACCCAATCGTCTTTCTTCAGTTGGCTGGCAAACGTGTACGAGGAATTCAGTGCGTCTCGCAGGTAGGCATAATATGTCGAGGCGAACTCAATGAGCATGACTGCCGTGATCGGCGCTTCTGACTGATTAAAGTTCGTAACCTTTTGGTCGACACCGTCTTCTAAGATCCGGAAGTTTTCTTTCTTTAAGCCGGGTACAAACTGCCCATCCTTCGTGGTCACCAACACATCCACGTTGACTAGCGGCACGTCCACGCGGATTGAGTAATCCGGCATACCCTCTATCTTCTTTGGCTTGCTGGTTGGCGGAGGAGGCGCTTCTTCTTTCTTCTTTGGCACAACATAGGGGCCAACGTCTCCGCCAGGCCCGCCGGACTCTGATGGTGGCGCAGGCTGATCCGGTTGCTGCTCCGGTTTGGCATCAGGCTTCTGATCGGTTTTCTGGTCGGGCTGCTGCCCCGTAGGCGTACTCTGGGTCTCACCCAGACTGCCGCCCGCCAAAGCCACCGCTAGCAAGGCAATTCCGCTAAGACTCTTCGCAAAAAAACGCTTCGTAAACCCCATCAGTGCCATCGGACCCCTCGGAAACCTTATGCTACTATAGATGCAAAGTTGGCTCTCAAGGGCCAGGCGGGAGGCTCTCCTCTATACTCCTCTGCCTCCGTCAAGGGTTTTAACAATGCTACAAGTGCTCCGCAATTGCGTGGGCAGATTGGTAGATTCCATGAGCGAGTTTCGACGCCTTCTCGGCGTGGTTAGCGCTGTTGTCATCTTGGTTTGTTGCGGATTCGCCCAGAATCCCCTCTCCTCTACAGGTGTTAAAACCATCCCAGTAGACCAGATTCGCCCCGGAATGCAGGGTGTCGCCTACACAGTCTTCCAGGGAACGCAGCCGGAACCGATGGAATTCGAAGTCCTCGGTGTTCTGAGGAACCTCAACGGCCCCAAGGCCAATATCATCCTCGTGCGCCTACATGGGCAAAAAGTGGAGTACACGGGTGTGGTGGCGGGTATGAGCGGCAGCCCAGCTTATATTGACGGCAAGCTTGCTGGCGCACTCGCGTTCCGCATTGGAGAGTTCTCCAAGGAGCCGATCGCGGGCATCACTCCCATCGGCGAAATGCTGGAGATCAACGAGCTGGACCGGTCCCCCGGAAGCGAAGGTTCGGTCGGCAAGACTACCTCCAGTGTCTCCACCAAGACGTCGGGGCCCGGCGTCCCGCCTGACTCTGTGAGCGATTTTGCCAACGCGCTGAAGCCGATTGAGACGCCTCTGGTGTTCAGCGGATTTAGTGAGGAAGCAATAAAGCTCTTCGCTCCGCAATTCTCCGCTGCAGGCATCCTTCCAGTTATGGGCGCGGGATCAGTCAGCGGGGGCAAGCAGCCTGAGCCGCTCGTACCGGGCTCCGCCGTGAGTGCCCTGCTGGTTCGCGGCGATATGGACATCGCCGCCACTTGCACAGTCACTTATATTGACCCAACTCGCCTCCTAGCGTGCGGCCATCCGCTAATGCAATTTGGCAGCACCGACTTGCCGATGAGCAAGGCCACTGTCCTGGCCACTTTGCCGTCTCCCGCCAACGCTTTCAAGATCGTCGACACCACAGAACCCGCCGGGGTATTTGTGCAGGACCGTCATTCCGGGATCATGGGCGTGTTCGATCACGACGCGAAGATGATTCCGGTCCAGTTGACCGTGCACGGTGCCGCCAGCGACAAAGTATTTCACTATGAGGTGCTGAGCAATCCGCACATCAGCCCCCTGGCCATGATGGCGACCACGTTCAACGCCCTGCGTGGGCTAAATGAGTATGGTGAGGAAGTCAGTTACCAGATGAATGGGCGCATCAGTATCAATGGGTATCCGGACGTCGGTCTCAAAAGCCTGTTCTCGCCCTCGGACGGCGGCCGGCCCGCCGCGATTCAGGCCGCCCTGGCAGTAGGCGACCGCTTCGGCCGCATCTTTGACAACCCCTTCAGAGCCGCCGACGTCCATGGTGTCGAGCTCGAATTCAATCTGGTTCCGGAACGCCGCTCCGCAGTACTGGAATCTGCCCATGCTGACCTTACCGAGGTACGCCCCGGTCAGGAAATTGTTGTGGAAGCGGTTGTGCGCCCGTATCGTGGCGACCGCGTTCTGCGCCGCATTCCGGTACGAGTGCCCACTTCCGTTGCACCCGGCCCGCTGCGCATCATTGTGAGCGACGGCGACACGCTCGACCGCATGCGTCGCGGGCCATTCACTTTTGGCCAGCGTCTGGATCTGGCGGCCACGATTGCGCAACTCAACCAGGAACACTCGAGCAACCGGATTTACGTTTCCTTGTTGGAATCTGAACCCGAGGCCCGGATTGGCGACAAGATCATGCCCAGCCTTCCTCTCTCGGTGATGAACGTGATGGATGGCATGCGTTCCACCCAGGAAATGTCAGTACAGGGCGAATCTGCGGTGGGCGAGGCTTCAGCTGAACTTGACTATGTCGTCTCGGGAACACAAGTCCTGACTGTCACTGTCAAATGATCTGCCCCTAAAGAAACCGCCTGGCGCTCTTTCTGCCAGCCCATCCGAACCCATTCACGAGGTCTGAACTTGTCGAAAGTAGCGCGCGCTTTTTTCCTCCTCCCCCTCGCCGCAACCTTAGCCATACACCCGGCATTTGCTGAAGGCACACGCACTTGGGAACAATCCAAGTTTGACGATTTGAGTAAGGGCACCGCGAAAGGCGTGGCTATTCGCAGCACCGGCGGCCTAGAACTTGCTCCCGCTTTGAAGCCCTTGTTCGCAACCCCTTCGACCTATATTTGGGCGATCGCCTCCGACCCCTCCGGAGTGATTTATGCGGCTTGCGGAGCGCCCGCACGCGTCTATCGTGTTGCGCCGGATGGCAATGCCTCCATCATCTTTGAGGCAAAAGAACTACAAGTCCAAAGCATCATCGCCGCTAAGTCCGGCGTACTCTATGCGGCCACCAACCCGGACGGCAAGATCTACAAACTCGAGCACAAGCCGGGCACGGCGAAGACTACTGACACAAAAGCAAAAGCCGACGCTACCCTTCCGACCGACCCCAACTGGTCAGCCACAGTGTTCTTTGATCCTGGCACGCGCTACGTCTGGGACTTGGCCCTGGACGCCAACGGCAATCTCTTCGTTGCCACGGGAGACGGCGGCCAGATCTTAAAAGTGACTCCGAGCGGCGAGCACTCCGTCTTCTTCAAGAGCGACGAAAACCACATCCGCAAGCTGGCCTTTGACAGCAAAGGAAATCTAATTGCAGGTTCCGATGGCAGCGGCCTCGTCTATCGCATTACTCCATCCGGTGAAGCCTTCGTCCTGTACAGTGCGACCAAACGGGAGATTACCGCCCTCGCCGTGGATGACAAGGGCAATATCTACGCTGCGGGCGTGGGCGAGAAACGGGGAGTGAGTCCGCAATTCGGAGGCGGCAGTTTCGGCAACCCTTCCCCCGCAATATCACCGATGTCTGGGCCGTCCGCCGGGGGACAAGCTACGCTTACCATCGGCGGCACCGCCTCGCCGATGCCCACTGGACCGTTCCCATTTCCTGGCCTTGGTGCCACCAGCGGTTCTGAAATCTATCGCATCGCCCCCGATGGCTCGCCGCTTAAGATTTGGTCCTCGCGCGACGACCTCGTGTACGCCCTCGCCTTCGACCCGCAGGGACGCCTGCTCGCCGGATCCGGCAATCGCGGCCATGTCTTCGCTGTCAACCCGGGGACCGGCGGTACCTACAGCGACCTGCTAAAAGCCGCGGCTACGCAGGTCACTGCATTTGCTCCGGCTCCGAACGGCGGTCTCTATGCCGCTACTAGCAACCTGGGAAAATTGTTCACGCTCGGAACCTCGGCCGCCAGCGTCGGGGAGTACGAAAGCGACGTTTTCGACGCGCACATATTCTCGCACTGGGGACGCGCGGAGGTCCGCAGCTCTGGCACCGTCGAACTTTGGGTGCGTGCCGGCAACGTCGACAACCCTGACCGCCATTGGAGTTCATGGGCCAAAGTCGATCTGCTGAAGGAATCGTCAGTCACCTCGCCTGCGGCGCGCTTTCTGCAATGGAAGGCCACTCTGCACAACGCCGCGACCCCGGCCAGGCTGGAGAGCGTCACACTCAACTACCTGCCCAAGAATGTTGCCCCTGATTTCGACGACGTCACCGTGCAGTCCGGGGTTCACTATCAGCCGCTGATGAAATCCGTAGGAGATATGACGGTCAACATCGGGGGCAACAACCCGTCACAGCCGAAGTTTGAGCCTCTGCCGCCCATGGTGCGCGACCCTGATTCCATCGGCGTGAGATGGTCGGTGCACGATGAGAATGACGACCAGATGGTGTATGCCGTCTACTACCGTGGCGACGGCGAGAGCCGCTGGCTGCTGCTCAAGGACGAACTCACCGACAAGTTCTTTTCCTTTGACGCGTCGTTATTGCCGGACGGCGGATACACAGTCAAGGTAGTAGCTTCGGATGCGCCCTCCCATTCTCCCGGCACCGCGCTCAGTTCCGAGCGGGAGAGCTCACGCTTCGAGGTGGACAGCACCCCACCGCAGATCGTCAATTTCTCTGCGACCCTTGACGCCGGGAAAATACATGCCACTTTCCGTGCCGTTGACAGCTTTTCGCCGATCAAGCACGCCGAGTATTCGGTCGACGCCGGTGACTGGCAGTTCCTCGAGCCTGTCGGACAACTCTCGGACGCGAAAACCGAGAACTACGATTTTCAGGCCGCGGTTCCGCCGACATCAGAGAAAGCGCCAAAAGACATCGCGCCCGCAGGCATTGAGCATGTGGTCGTGGTGCGCGTCTACGACCGCTACGAAAATATGGCGGCCGCCAAGACCGTCATCCGCGGAAAGTAGTCAGTTCTGCACCACGCTGACCCGGTCCGCCTTTCGTAGCTCCGGAAAAAGCCACGCCCAGGCCGCGATGACGGCCAAGGTGCCGACTCCGCCCAGTACCACCGCTGGCACTATGCCGAGCCAATGCGCCGTTACTCCCGATTCGAATTCTCCCAACTCATTGGACGCCCCAATAAACAGCATATCGACGGCGTTTACGCGTCCGCGCATCTCATCGGGCGTGGCGAGTTGCACCAGCTCGGACGAGCTTAGGCTTCGATCCCGGAGCTTGCCGAGACGTTCCACATG
>Ga0137409_10007346_pt1 | contig 11347 bp, 10 predicted proteins | sample CZODoug1_16funga_FD_122059 | JGI IMG/M metagenome (GOLD analysis project Ga0137409, IMG submission 122059) | Vadose zone soil fungal communities from Angelo Coast Range Reserve, California, USA - CZODoug1_16fungal (Hybrid Assembly) | ecosystem: Environmental > Terrestrial > Soil > Vadose zone... | reverse complement strand
CTGAACGGCAGGGAGGACATCGGCAGCAATCTCGTCGCTATCGGAATGCTAGCCTCCCCGACGTTCGTCACTGTCAGCGGGCTCGTCGCGGGCTTTCTCGCCGTCACGCGTCGGAGCTCCTTCGCTCAGCTTCGCCGCAAACTCATAGACCGTGGCCTTTTCCTGCTGCTAGTTGGACACCTGATCCTATCGCTGTCTGGCACTCTTACGGGAGTCGGATTTTCTCACGCCTACAGAATCGAGTACATCACCGATGCGATAGGCTTTGCAATCCTGATCGGTCCCTGGCTCGTGGTCACACTTCGACCAAGGCTGCGGCTTGTACTCGCGGCAACAATTTTCGTATTGAATTGGGGCGCGATTTTATTCTGGACGCCAGGCGATGGCATCTCAACTTTCGCAAAACAGTACCTGGTCGGTGTCGTCAATCCCGGACGATGGGGAGATACCGCTGGCGACTTTGCGGTGATTCCGTGGTTTGTCGTTTATCTAGTCGGCACCGCAATTGGTGAGCGCGTCGGGGCTTACTACGTCAGCAAGAACGAAACATCAGCGCATCGCCTGTTGGCCAAGATTGGTATCATCAGCGTTGTATCTACGCTATGCATCAAGATCGCCCTGGTTTTTGCTGTGCGATCGGCTCCCGGTTTTGTGGCGACGTACCCGACTCTGACTCACTTGCTGTCCTTCTACCAAAAATTTCCGCCGGCCCCGGATTATCTCTTCTTTTTCGGCGGAGCCGGGATGTTGCTTGTCGCGGGTGTCCTGGAAGCAGGGCGCAGGGGCGTGCAGCCGTTTCTGTTGAATCAGTTACGCCAGATCGGTCTGGCGTCGTTCTTCGTATATATCGTCCAGTTTTATGTCTATGGGGTCGTGTTGCGTTCGCTGCGCCTCCCTTACACGCCGTTCTGGCCGCTCATCTTTCTCTTCTCGATAGCACTGTTGTCGGCGGTGGCATCGGTGTGGAACGTGAGAGGGGGCAACCGATTCCTCACCGTCGGAGTTGGAGCACTTCTCGAACGCCTGGGACATGGACGCGCCCCGATCCTCGAAAAGCCGATCGCGGTCGGGAGTCCGACGGTCTGAGAATCCAGGCACGTCAAGATCCCTGGGTCCGGGTATAAACAAATAGCGGCGCGTTGAGCAGCGTCGCTCGTTTGTCTGTGGGCCGCCTACCACAGAATGGGGCGGTATCGCGACAAGGAATCCAGCGCTTACCAATCCTCTTTTTCTTGATGCATGGTAAGGTGCTGTCCCTGCGCAACTTATAAATGTCGCGCGATGCGGCAACGCCGGAATGGAAGATGCTTTGTCGCGTCTCCAGAATGCCGCGCTTTGCGGCGCGAATGATCGGGTGGGCGTGCTCCCGCGCACGACTGCTCTGAATCGGCCCGGCGGGTACTTGTCCACTGAGAGCTCGTGATCTCTGCACACTACCCCCGTCTTCGCGACCAACTGATTGCTGCGCCCAAAGTCTGGGTGATCACCGGCGTCGCCGGGTTCATCGGCTCAAATCTCCTTCAGGATCTGCTCGCCCTGGGACAAACAGTTGTCGGTGTTGACGACTACTCGACGGGCCATCGCGCGAATCTCGACGAAGTCCTTGCCCCGTTCAATGGAGATGCGGACTTCCGCATGGTGGAGGGCGACATTCGAGATCTCGAGACGTGTCGGGCCGCCTGCGAGGGCGCGGACTACGTTCTTCACCACGCGGCGCTCGGTTCCGTTCCCTGGTCGATGGATGATCCGCTCCGCACGAACGCGGTGAACGTCAACGGCTTTGTAAATATGCTGGTCGCGGCCAAGGATGCGGGCGTCAAACGCTTCGTCTATGCCTCATCGAGCGCCGTGTACGGGGACATTCCAGATCATCCTCAAATCGAGACGAAGCTGGGTCGCCCGTTGTCTCCGTATGCCGCCAGCAAGACGACAAACGAAACGTATGCCGTCGCGTTCCAAATGAGCTATGGACTTCAGTCGGTCGGTTTGCGCTACTTCAACGTGTTCGGGCGACGTCAGGATCCTGCCGGCGCATACGCGGCTGTAATCCCGCGCTGGATAGCAAGCCTGCTGAGGGGCGAGCGTTGCCGGATCTTCGGAGACGGCGAGACCACTCGCGATTTCTGTTATGTAGCCAATGTCGTCCAGGCCAACCTGCTGGCGGCAACGGTTGAAGACGTCAACGCAACTGGTCAGGTCTACAACGTTGCATGTGCGGAATCGGTAACGCTCAATCATCTTTTTCAGGTGATGCGCGCCCGGCTGGCGCTCATAGATCCGGTATTCTCTTTCGCTCTCCCCCAGCACGACCCCTTCCGTCCGGGCGACATCAGGTTCTCAAGCGCCTCTATCGAGAAGGCCCGGCAGATGCTTTCCTATTCACCCACGCACACTGTCGCTCAAGGGCTGGATGAAGCCCTGGACTGGTATGTGGAGCGAGCGCGGACAACCGTGGGTCGCACGGTCGCCGCGATGCCTCGTCATCCCACTGGTCCAACCATCATTCCTCCGCACCACGCCGGAACACCCCTCACCCTGGCGACGTCATGACCGAGCCGGCTCTGCGACGACCAGTCGCTCTGATTGGATGCAACGACGAATGGATGTGCCGTTCGCTAGAGAGCGTGTTCGCAGAGAAAGGGTACGACGTCACGCGTACGGGATCGGGTAAGCAGGCGCTCAAGCTGGCCCGGCGTGGCGGCTACGATGTCTTGATGCTGGACGAGCAGCTGTACGAGCTGACGGGAGTCGATGTTTGCGTTGCGTTGCGGGACGACCCACTCTTCGACCACGCTGTTCCCATCGTGATAATCTCCTCATCACATCGGACACTGCCTGGCAGAATGGCTGCATACGCGGCTGGCGCATGGGAGTACTGTCACCTCCCTCTCGACGCCGACGCACTTTTTCTGAAGCTTGGAACTTTTCTTCGCGCGCGCCATGAGCTCGCGGCGTCGCAAGTGAAGTCACTGATGGACCCGGCGAGCGGCCTCTACACGCAGTTCGGTTTGAATCAAGTTGCAGAGCAAGTAGAGGCGCGGGCGCTGCGCAACCACGAGGCTGTTGCGTGCGTAGCGTTCTCTTCGCAGCCGACGGGTCTCGAACCGGGTCAGGGTCGTCGCGGTGAGGACATGGACTCGTTCGCCGACGTCGTGCATCTGTTGCGCGAGCAGGCGAGAAAATCGGATGTGGTGGCAAAGACCGGCGACTCTCAGCTCGCGATTCTCGCACCCGACACGGACGCTGCCGGCGCCCGCCTGCTTGTCGCGCGCCTCCAGCGTGAGATCGACATGGCGTCGAAGCGCACGACCCACCCGGGCTCGTTCCGCTTGCGGGCGGGCTATTGCGCGGTGTCGGATCTCTCTGCCGCAAACATCGATATAACCGAGATGGTTCTCCGCGCCAAAAGCGCTCTCGCGCATGTTCCGATGAGCGGACTCGGCGAAGCGGTGTTGAGTTTCGATGATCTCCCTTTGTCCTGAGCGGCCGCCGCTTCATTGAGCTAGGACCCGCGTCCCGGTCGATCAATTCGGCCGTTTATCGCTGCCGGCAAAGGGTTTATGAACGTCACGCTTTGGCTACATATGTAGCCAGCTATTGACGTTGTGCGTACTTCCCCCCAACTTGGGCGTCCGCGAGTGGGTCAATCGGGGATGAGGGACGCATGGCGCAGATGGACCCAGCTGCAACAAAGTCGGCATCATCGGCGGATAGCTTTCAAGACTACCCGCCGTTTTCTTCGCCGCCGAGCACCGGCGCAGGCGTTCGAGCAAACAACGGTGCTCCCCCTCAATCGGGTCCGCTCTATTCCATCACTGTGAGCTCTCTTGTCCGGGCACTCGAGCTGGCTGCAGACCGCACCGCGACGACCATCGCTCATGGCACGAAGCAGACACGTCGCGAAGTTCGCGAACGGCTAAACGAAGTTGTCAACTGGTTGATCGCGAGCCTGCGCAACACGACGCAGAGCGCGGTTCCTGTTCCTCCAGTAATCGCCCGAGAATACGTATCCACGCTGAAGGTGAATTTTCTCACCGAGTTGGCCGCGACGCCGGACCTGAACGCCGGCGAAGTGGTGAGCACGCTGATCAGGCTCGATGAGGCGGAAGATGCATGGAGGCGTACGGACCGCGGCAAGTTCATTGCGCGCCTCACCGGTGCTGATTGCGCTGACGCGGTCGTGGCGATCGCCCACGACATTCGGTCCCCGCTATGCTCGATCCTCCTTCTGGTCGACGCGCTGCGCCGCGCCGAAAAAATGTCACCCAACCCGATCAGGGAGCGGCAGCTCGGACTCATTTATGGGGCGGCATTCGGTCTGAGCACGACGGTTTCAAATCTCATCGGCGCGGCGCGCGGCGACGGGTTGGTTCAGGGGCAGCCGCTGCCATTCTCCGTCAGCGAGACGATGCACTCCGTGAGCGCAATCGTGCAGCCGATGTGCGAGGAGAAAGGCATTCCTCTGGGAGTTGAGTTCCCCGAGAACGACGCCCGAATCGGACACGCGTCCGCCATCCAGCAGTCGCTGCTGAATCTGGCGTCGAATGCCCTTCGCTATACGGATGCGGGATCGGTCGCGATGGGTTGCACCGAAGTTTCCGCAGACCGGGTCGAGTTCTGGGTCGAGGACACCGGGCCGGGCATCCCGGATGAAGTACTCGAGAGACTGTGCTATGGGTTTCCGCCCGAAGGCGTGAAGCTTCGCTTCTCGAGCGCCGGTCTCGGGCTCGCTATCGTCCGCACACTGGTCGAAGCGATGGGGAGCACGCTGCAGGTCGACACCGGTACCGAAGGGACGCGCTTCTCGTTCGTCCTCTCGCTGCCAGTGATGCAGTAAGCTTATATTTAACAACGACTTAGCACCTCCAGCCCTCCATTAGAGCGATCCGCCAAAGGGTTTCCCCCGAGTATCCCGGCGCACGCTCAATCGTCTCAAAAATAGACCCCTTGCTCAGCTTGTCCGCGGCCAAGGTCGGACAGGTTAGCACCTCCGAAAACCGGCAAACCCACCGAAAGGTGGAGACGCAAAGCCACGAGGCTAAAGCGCTGGAAAGCGCCAAGCCAGTCGGGCTACCGAAGAGGAGCCAAGATGGAACTGTCCCGGGAACGTCCGCCGCTTGCCCTGATTGCCTGCAGCGACGATTGGATGAGCAGGGCTTTAGAGAGCGTCTTTCAGCAGCACGGCTACGTCGTCGCGCATACACGCTCGGGCGTGCAAACCATGGAGCTGGCGCGGCTCGCCAATCACGATCTCCTGGTGCTCGACGAATCCCTCAGCGATGTGCGGGCGATCGACGTGTGCCGGGCGATTCGGGAGGGCTCGCAGTTCGATCACTCGGTGCCCGTGGTGATCACATCCCCCACGCCAGTCGACCCACATGCGCGCATCGCGGCGTTCAACGCGGGCGCATGGGAATACTGCAGTCATCCAGTCGACCTCGAGCCGATTTTCATCAAGCTCGAGACATTCCTTCATGCACGCAGCGAGCTCGTTGTGGCCCGCACTGAAGACTTCGTAAATTCCACAACCGGCCTCTACACGTCATTCGGACTTCGCCAGCTCGCTGGAAAACTGGGCGCGCGCGCTCTCAGAAAGCACGAGCCGTTTGCCTGCGTGGCGTTCGCGCCGCAGGTGCATGATCGCGAAATAGGCTCGAGCATGTTGTGGAAGGAGAGCCTGGTCGGCTTCGCCGACGTCGCCCACGTTTTTCGCGAGCAGAGCCGGCAGTCTGACGTCGTCGGTCACGTCGGTGACCTCCGTCTCGCGATTCTGGCGCCCGATACCGATGCCGCGGGCGCGCGCCTGCTGGTTGCGAGACTGCAGCGAGAGCTCGACCACGCGTCGAAGAAAAAGACAATCGCGGGCCAGGTTCGACTGCGCGTCGGCTATTCGGCCGTCGCGGATCTCGCGGCTTCGAAAATCAACGTCGCCGAGCTGGTGCACCGCGCGGAGAGCGCTCTCGATCACGCTCCAATTCAGGGCGACGGTAACGCGATCGTCAGCTTCGACGATCTTCCGATATACTGACTCGGTCGACCGCGCTCGCGCCTAGTCATGCTCGAGCATTAGGAATAGCTCGAGACAAGGGATATCAAACTGATTGTTTGAAGTGGAGCGTACAGGGATCGAACCTGCGACCTCCTGGACGCAACCAAAACATATCATAAACCAATCACATCAATTTGCCGGACTTGAGAGGGGAACCGAGCGTCGGAGCCGGTCACTCGGGTATGAGCCCAACACGAATCGCGTAGCGCACCAGACTGACCACGTCGTGTATGCGCAGGCGCTTCATGACTTCGCCGCGATGGCTTTCCACCGTCTTGATGCTGAGGCCGAGCCGCTTGGCGACTTCGCGCGTCCGATGCCCTTCAGCGACAAGCTTGAGCACCTGGATTTGACGGTCGGTAAGCGCGTGCAACAGACGCCTCACCGCGATCGCTGTGCTGATCGATGCCTCGAGTCCCCGCGTGGACGTCTTGAGAATGACGTCTTCAGCTCCGGCTCTGATTGCCGCGCCAGCCTGACCGCCGACGAGAGCGCCAGTAATAATTATGAAGGGCACGGTTGGCCGTACGTCGCGCAGTACCTCCAGCGCGGCTCGCGAATCAAACTCGGCGAGTGAATGGTCCGATAGGACAACATCCGGCGCAAAACTTTTTAGGGCGGCGGTAAACGATTCGGCTGAATCGACCTGCGTCACCAGAATCCTCATCCCCGATTGTTGCAGCTCGTGCGAGATGAGCGCCGCGTCGGCCGCGTTGTCTTCGAGTAGCAGAATCCGGAGCGGTTTCTTTGTGGCACTGGGCGCGGTCTGCACTACAGAATCTCCAGAGGTTCCGTGATGGCGGTCGCAGGGAAGATGATCTCGAAAGTCGTTCCCTCTCCAACCCGGCTCGTTACGGCGATGGTCCCTCCATGGGAGCGTACGAGCGCACTCACAGTGGCGAGGCCCAGTCCGGTACCCTGTCCCGGCGGTTTGGTGGTAAAGAAGGCCTCGAAGATCTTTGCCTGTATGCCTTCAGGAATGCCCACGCCATCGTCCGCGACCAGCATGGCGATGGATTCATCCAGCAAACGCTGGGTGGTTACCGTCACCGTGCCCGCAACTCCTACCGCGTCACGCGCATTCAGCAGCAGGTTCACCAGAATCTGTTCGACCTGGCCGCGATCTCCGAGCATGCTCAGCGCGGAAGGGTCGAGTTGCTCGACGAGTGCGACGTTGGCGCCCATGAGTCGCCTCAACATGGCAACCGTGTGCTGCACGACCGAATTCAGGTCGAGCGGCTCGCGATTGGGCTCGCGCTCGCGAGCGAAGGAAAGGATCTGCTGCGTCAGCTGGGCGCCGCGCCTGCTCGCGTCCCGAATTGTCTGGACGTCGGCGCGAAGCTCGCTGCCCAGATCGAGGTCGAGCAGCAGCATCTCCGCCGAGCTGGTGATGACGGTGAGGATATTGTTGAAGTCGTGGGCGATCCCGCCCGCCATCTGCCCCAGCGTGTCCAGCTTCTGGAACTGCTGGAGCTGCCGCTCAAGCTGATGCTGGCCGGTCAAGTCGATGATGCTTCCTCGCACCAGCCGCTTTCCTTTTGCAGGTAGCCGCACAAGCCGCACCTCGCACCGAATGTCAGCACCCGAGTCCGAGCAGTGGATCCATTCGAATGCCGGCGCCTCGCCATCGAGTGCTCGGCGAATGTATTCGTGCGCCGCTTCACTCGATGTGCGTCCGTCGGGCTGCTTCGCTGGACTCAATTCGATGGGTTCTCGCGCGAGAAGCTCATCGCGGGTCAGCCCGAACAGCAGGCAGGCGTTTGCGTTGACGTCGACGAATCGAAACGCGTCGACATCCAAAACTACGATGGCATCCGGCGCATTCTCGACCAGTGTGCGATAACGGGCTTCGCTGTCCCGAAGCGCAATCTCGGCGTGCTTCTGACTGGTGATGTCACGCGCGATTACTGCGGCTGCCACGATTCGTCCGCCGATGACGATCGGGCCCACGTGAGCCGCAAACCAGCAGATTCTGCCATCGTCGCCATGCATGGGAATCTCATGAACCCGCGAATCGCCGCCCGCGAAGACCTCATCCAGCGCTCGGCGAACGGCGGTCCGGGATGCGGGAACCAGGAACTCGAACACGTTCTTGCCCAGGACCTCGCTCGGGGTCCGTCCCGGTGGAGTCCTGTTTATGTGCAGGATGGTTCCATCAACCGACAGCAGCACCAGAATGTCGGGAATCCCCTCCGCGAATAGCTGCCAGATATTGTCCAACCTTTCTTCTCCAGTAGTCGACGGGGACATGCTACCGCGAGAGGCACAGCGCGCCTGGCGAAGCAGCCGTCATTGTTCGAGGACCAGCGCGAGCGCCGGAAGCAGCTTGTCGAGGATCTCGTCCTTGAAGACGTAGGCTGCGGCTCCCGCCGTCGCGGCCGCGTCCTGCCACGCGCGCGAGCGGTGGTTGGAGACGATCACGACCTTTGATGTCGGAAACAGAGACTTGATCTCCGCGGTCAGGGCGATGCCGTTGCCATCGGGCAGGGCCACGTCGATCAGAACGAGCTCGGGACGGGTCTCGCGACACAGCCTAGTTGCGCTGCTCGCGTCCGCCGCTTCCAGTACCGTGCTCGGCGCGAAAGCCGGGCGCACTATTTCTATCAGCAAGTGACGCATGTGGGCGTTATCCTCGACGATCAGAATGATCATCCGCCCAATCTGCGTCGGCCCTTCGGGTTCCTCTGTCGGGAGTTCTGTACAATTGCCCGCGGCCGAGCTACTCGGCGGGCGTCAGTCCGTGCTGGATGGCGAACTTCACGAGGCCGGGGACGTCGGACACGCGGAGTTTCTTCATAAGCCGGCTTCGGTAGGTATCGACGGACTTCGGCGAGAGATTCACGAGTGCCGCGATCCCCGCGCTCGAGTGGCCTTCAACCACGAGCTGAAGGACCTGGCGTTCTCTCGCGCTGAGACTGTCCAGTGGTCCGGGTTCGTCGGAGCGCTCCGCGCGGGCTCGATCGATGTGCGCCAGCTCGCGACTCAGGTATCGGCGTCCCTGCAGCACCGCACGCGCCGCCGCCACGATCTCATCGCTCGCGGAGCCCTTCAACAGATAGCCGGACGCCCCCGCTGCGAATGCACGGTGCACATGCTCGGCATCCGAATGCATGGAGAGGATCACGATGCGGGTACGCGGGCAGCGCTCTCTCAGAACAGCGGTGGCGTCGATGCCATTCAACCCCGGCATTGCCACGTCCAGAATCGCCACCTCGGGCTGGTACTCTTCGGCGAGACGAAGCGCCTCACGACCATCGCCCGCCTCCCCGACCACTTGCATGCCCGAGAGCTCGAGAAGCGCGCGCAGGCCGTACCGAACAACGGCATGGTCGTCGGCGAGCAGGACCCGGATCTTCACGTCGCCTCGCGCGGCACTTCGGCTGTCACCCGCGTGCCGGCGCCGGGCGCGCTCTCCACGTGAAGCATGCCGCCGATCGCGCGGGCGCGCTCGCGCATGCTCTTGAGGCCCCAGTGATCCGCGTCGGTACCCGGCCCGTCGAGATCGAAGCCGACGCCGTCGTCCCTGACAGTCAGGATGACGTGGCCGTCGCGTTCTGCAATCGCGACGGCGACGCGTGTCGCGGATGCGTGGCGCGCGGCATTCATCACAGCCTCCTGCGCAATGCGAAACAGCGAGCTCTCCACCAAACGGCCGGGTCGAGGTGTCACGTCGTCCCCAGCAACGTCGATCCGGAGATTCAGCCGCGACGACTGTGATTCGGCGAGGTTGCGAAGTGCCGCGACCAACCCGAAGTCGTCGAGGGCTGGCGCGCGCAGCCCGGCCATCAGGTCGCGCGCCATGACTATCGTCTCGGCGGCGACGAGGCGAGCGCCGCCGAGGTGCCGCTCAGCGCTCGAAGCATCGTTCCGGGACAGCAGGCTCGCCGCGACGTCGAGCTCCAGCCGGAGCGCGGAGAGGTTCCCGCCGACCTGGTCGTGCAGCTCGGCGTGCAGGGCCCGCCGCTCGTCGTCCTCGGCGCTCGCGAGGCGCATGTAGAGCTGGCGCATCTCAGCCGCGGAAGCCCGCAACTGGCGCCGGTCTCGCTGATGCGCGATCACGACGATGCTCAGGATGAGCGGAATGTTGTACAGCGGCACGATTATGCTGTCGGCGATTTTCTCGCCTCGTTCGACCAGCATTACGCCGACAAGGACGAGCTGGCAGAGACAAGTCACGGCGGCGAAGACATAGCCCAGCAGGCGCGTCGAACGGTAGGCCACCCACATGCAGCCGGCGACAAAGGCCAGCACCGCGGCGAACAGAGCGTATCCCAGCTCCAGCGGCATTTCCACAAGGTTCGCCGCAACGCCGTAGGCGAGAAGGACCAACGCCGTCGCCCCAACCACAAACTTCTGCTTCCAGGGCTTGCCGGGAATCAGATCGTAGGATCCGAGGACCATGAAGAACATGGTCACCGAGATGAACAGCACCTCGATCGCTCGCAGCGGCGGGCTGAACGCCGCCGGATAGTGGAGCAGCCAGCGCACTAGTCCCGCCGTCCACGCCAGGGTCCAGAACTGCAGAAAGCGCTCAGCGCGGTTCTCGGTCCAGAGATAGAACCCGATGCCAACGCCGGCGAGGTGAATCGTGATCGCGACGATGTACGTCTGTACGAGCGAATCGTTCATCGGCCCTCATTGCTCCAAGCGAAGCCGGCGCCTCACGTAGCGCGTATGCCACCCGGTGACCATGCATTCAAGTCGCCAGGAGCTGCATCAATGTATGACGCAGAAGCGGGATACTCCAATGAGGGGATGTGGCGTGCGGAGAACGACAGGATTGGGATGGAGCACCGTCCGCCAATTTCAGGAGAGGCGGTCCCAGTCCTCGAGCAATCACGGCGGAAGCGCGAATCGATCGGCGATGCGTGGCTCTTTCCATCTCAGAGGATTCGTCGACGGCCAACCGGTCCGGCGAGACGTGCTCGCGAAGTGGTTACGGCAAGCGGAGAGGAAGGCAGGCCTTCCGAAGTTGGACGGCTCTCTGTGGCACGCATACAGGCGGGGGTGGGCGACGAGCCGGAAGAACCTTCCGACTCTCGATGAGGCCGCTGCTGGCGGATGGAACTACATGGGAACGCTACTCCTCTGTTACCAGCAGCCCGATAATGCGACAATGTTGGCGGTGATGTCGCATGAAGCGAGACCGGTAGAACAGCAGGAAAGGGGCTTAGTTCGAGGACAAACAGACGCCAAACAAGCACCCGCATTTTGTAAGTGTATGGAGCGTACAGGGATCGAACCTGCGACCTCCTGGTTGCAAACCAGGCGCTCTCCCAGCTGAGCTAACGCCCCTCG
>Ga0137409_10007345_pt1 | contig 11347 bp, 5 predicted proteins | sample CZODoug1_16funga_FD_122059 | JGI IMG/M metagenome (GOLD analysis project Ga0137409, IMG submission 122059) | Vadose zone soil fungal communities from Angelo Coast Range Reserve, California, USA - CZODoug1_16fungal (Hybrid Assembly) | ecosystem: Environmental > Terrestrial > Soil > Vadose zone... | reverse complement strand
TTCGTTCTCGATGGGCCGAGTCGTGGCGAGAGCACGTCGAAAGGTCAGGTATTCCAACGAAGCCCGGTCTGACAGAACTCGTAGGGTTTTTGCGCGAACGTAATCTCCCTGTGGCGGTGGCGACTTCGAGTGATCGGGACTATGTGAGCTTCAGTTTGCGCGCGTCTAAGCTTGAAGGCTGGTTCGATAACATCATTACCGGAGAGCAAGTCGTCAACGGAAAGCCCGCGCCCGACCTTGCCGTGATAGACGCTCAATGGGCGAATCTTGGACTTGCCTTGGGCAATGGCGATGTGACCCGGTCCGTCGTGTCCCATCAAGATGACATCGTCGTTGAAGTCGACGGCATAGTACTCCGCGAAGGAACCACCAACTCCGAAACAATCCATGATCTTCATGGCTTGACCGTTTTTGATTTCGTATTCGCCGGCCACGGGTATGCCTCGCGCGGTAAGCAAGCTGGTGCCCAGTATGATGGAACTGATGGTGTCTTCGTTTTCAGAGTTCTCCACGCCTTTGTAGTAGTAGGCGAGTGATCCCAACTTGTGAGCCTCGACCAGCCGATCCAGCGCGACCGAAGTGCGTGCGGCGCGTTCTAATTCGACCCGCGGACAATCTGGCTGCACGTCGAAACTATCCCGGAAAACCTGGACGCGGCCGCTGATCTCCTGACTGGAGACTTTCCGGCGCAAATCCGCGAGTTCGTCCACCTCCAGCATTTCGATGTGCCCGCCAAAATAAGCGCACTGTTGCGTGAGGTCAGAATAGATGTCGAGCATCCCGCTGTAGTAATGGCCCATGAGGCCGAGGCGGTTGTGTTCCATCGTGTGGGCGACGCGGCCCGCTTCGAGCCATGCGAAAATCTCATCCCACGCCAACTGGTCGTTGTCGAGCACGCCAGTGACTTGAAAAAACGGGATATGGCAACGACGAAATACATTTGCAATTTCAGGCACCGGACAAGCCTGACAATAAGCCAGCCATTCGCCGGTCATTTTGGTTCGGTCACCCATTCCATTGAAGGACTTGTAATCAATCGCCGCGGAGGGTGAAAGATTGAGGAGGATCACGGGCACTCTTGCTCTTCTTACAACCGGAAGGACAGTGGATGACAAGGCGTATGTCGTGACGTACAGAAAAATCAGATCGACATCGTGCTGCCTGAAAGCATGACCCGCATCCTGGGCCTTTTCGGGAGTATCGACCAAGCCTAGGTCGATAACCCGGGCGCCCGCCCTTTCCAACCGTTGGGCTACCTGTTGGATATATCCCGTCAGGCGCTGTTGCAGGCCTTCGAATTGAGGCCAATAAGCGTCGAGTCCGATTCCGAAGAGCCCTACTGTGAATTGCGGGCTCGAAGAGTTCTCGCTCATATTTGCATTCACTCCGCCGTGAGGAGCTCAAGTCAATTCCCGCCGAGCCCGCCAGGATTCTATAACACACATCATTTACCTATTGAAAAAAGAATGCAACTCACTTAACCTGTGCCTCGCGAGCGGCTGCTGCTTTACCGAACTCGCCGGCGCATGTTCGGAGGGCGTATCTCATGAAGCTTTCAAATCTATTCCGGCTGCTACTAATTCCTGTGTGTACACTCGCTGCCGCTCGGTTTTCTTCAGCACAAAAGGCTCCTATCCAATTCACGGTCCATTGGGACAAGGTGGCAAAGGAATCCAGGACAACTCCTACGTTACAAGTAGTCGTAAACCCGCCGCTTCGCCGAGGAACCGGGGTACACGACAACGCGTTCCAGGCGCTGCATGAACTCGGAGCTGACTATGTGCGCTACGTACCCTGGCTCCCGTATCCGCGTCTCGGTGTGGCGGAATTGGAGCCACCGAAAGACGGCAAGACGTTCTGGGACTTCTCCCTGATGGATCCGATGACGATCGATTTTCTAGAGGCCACCAAAGGACACTCGACTGTTCTCAACTTCAGCACCATCCCGCAGTGGATGTACAAGACCAACAAACCCATCACTTATCCCGATGATCCCAACAAAGCCGTGTGGGACTACGAGCAAGGTACAGAATTACGAGACCCTACATTTAGAGAAGTTGCAGACTACTATTCCCGACTCTTGTCGTGGTACACCAAGGGTGGATTTACAGACGAGTACGGAAAACGGCACGAGTCCGGTTATCACTATTCGATTCCCTACTGGGAAGTTCTCAACGAAGTAGACTTCGAGCATCGCATGACACCGCAAACGTACACGCGGCTGTACGATGCAATCGTGACAGCCATGAACAAAGTTCAGCCAGAAACGAAATTTGTTGGTGTGTCTCTGGCCGTCCCTGGTCTAAGCCCAGAGTTTTTTGAGTATTTCTTGAACGCAAAGAATCACCAGCCAGGCGTACCGCTTGATTACATTTCCTATCATTTCTACGCGATTCCTACGCCGGATGAAACACTGGACATTCAACAACACACGGTTTTTGCGCAGGCGGACGGTTTCCTGAATACGGTGCGCTACATTGAGACCATCCGGAAGAGACTCTCCCCCGGAACGGGGACAATGATCAACGAAATTGGAATCATTTCAGCTGACGACATCGCGCAGGCCGACCCAAATCACGTTGCGAAACCGATACCGGATTCGTATTGGAATCTCGCGGGCGCCGAGTACGCCTACATTTTCGCGGGGCTTACGCAACTGGGGATTGAAGTCGCCGGTGAGTCGCAATTGGTTGGCTATCCCACGCAGTTCCCAAGCGTATCCATGGTGGACTGGAACAACGGAAAGGCAAACGCCCGGGTGTGGGTATTGAAGCTTCTGCATGACAACTTTGGCCCCGGTGACAAAATCGTGGAGATTGCGCCTGTCAGTCCGTTTGCCCAGGACCATCCTTATGTCATTGGCCTCGCAGTTGTAACCAAGGCTGGCAAACGCAGAATGCTACTGGTGAACAAACGCGATCGAGCCTTGGACGTTTCCATTCCTGGAGCTGCTGGCGGTCAATTGGAGTGCGCAGACGTCACTGCTGGATTTCAACCGCCTGCCTCGACTAAATTGAATTCGGACAAATTGACGCTTCATGGTTTTTCCGTCGCAGTGATCACACTGCCTTAGAATGTACTCTCTTGTCGGGTGACATTTTTCTTCCGATTCAAGCGCCGACCATTCGGCACTTCTTGAGGAAACCAGGAGATGCAGATGCCTAGACTTGCGTTTCGATTACGAATACAGGCCGGCAAGGAGGATGAATATGACGCTGCACACCGAAACGTTTGGCCTGCGTTGCTGGCCAAATTGAAGGAAGTCGGCATATCCAACTATTCCGTCTTCAGGAGAGATCAGGATTTGTTCCTGGTAATGCAGGTCGATGACTTTGACGCTGCGTGGCGCTTGCTCGACAAGGACCCAACTAATCTGAAATGGCAACAAGAGATGGGAAAACTATTCGAGCCAGTGCCGGGGCTGAGACCAGGAGAAAAATTCGCGATGATGAAGGAAGTATTTTACATGGAGTGACGGGCCAGATGATTTTACTGAGCCAATCCCAGATTGAGCTCATTCGAGAGATTAATCGTGGAACGCAACTGAAAGTCTTCCGAGGAACGGCCGATCAGCACGGAATAGTTGCCAGGATTGGCGTGCCAGCGTTTTGCAGTGACGTCATAGTAGGCAAAAGCTCGGCCATCCAAAGTGATCGAAACATGTTTTGTTTCACCCGGAGCAAGCTGCACTCGCGAGAAGCCTTTCAGTTCCTTTGCCGGCCGGGAAATCTTCGGGCCGACTTCACCTACATATACCTGCGAGACATCGGCACCTGCGCGCTCGCCGGTGTTCGAGACATCAAATGAGATCTCGTAGAGCGCCGGGCGTTCACCCGTGGTGGACGTGGCAGGGGCTGCGAGTTTTATGGCGAGATTAGCGTACTTAAAGGAGGTGTAGGAAACGCCGTGGCCGAATGGAAAGAGGGGTTTTGTATGGTTGTGTTCGTAGCCGCGGTAACCGACAAAAATACCCTCCTTATAGACAACCCGCTTCGTGCCCGGTTCCTGGTAATAATTGGCAAAGACGGGATTGTCTTCCAGGCGCTTTTCAAACGTGACCGGCAGGCGTCCGGAAGGATTCACTTCTCCAAAAAGAATTTCGGCAATCGCCCGGCCTCCCTGCTCTCCTGGGTACCACGCTTCGAGAAAACCCGGAACGCGGTCGAGCCAGCTAGTGGAGTCCACATTTCCGCCGGAAGTAACAATCACGATGGTATTTTTGTTCTGGCCAGAGAGTTCCCGGATCAGTTCGTCTTGCCCAACTGGCAGAGTGAATGTGCGGTCTCCACCCTCCGACTCACTCTCATTCGAATAGCCAACGGCGATGATGACGGCATCGCACTTCACCGCAAGTTTCCTGGCGGCTTCGCTGACCAGCTTGCTCGAATTGGCTATCGCTAAGCGGAGACGTCCAGCGAAAGCCGAGCTTTGAAAATCCTCCGCCACCACTTTGTGGCGACCCTTCGAAAGCTGAAGCACGGTATGGTCTTGGAATGCTTTCGCCATACTCCAGTCATCGATAACAAGTTTTTCATCCACGTATACGCGGTAGCCGGCTCCCTCGCCAGACCCCTGTACTGCGAGGTCGTATGGTCCGGTTTCGCCCGCGAGGTAGTATCCCGTCCACCGGCGCGAGGATTTCTTTGGCTCCTCGCTAAATAACGCAATCAGCTCGCTGAAGTCGCCAGCAAAATCCTGCCAGGAGTCTCCCTTCTCATTAATGTGGTGGGCCACACGATTTGACGTCGGAGTACCGGAAAGTTCGGCATTATCAAATGATTCCAGGTTAACGCCAGGTTTACCATTTTCCGTTGCAGTGACGAAGTCTGTTGCGGACGCAAGGTCCGCGAGCTTCGGGAGCCCGCGCTCGTAGTACACCGCGACCTCCGGCCCAACCAGGCTGCTGATTCCCTGGAGGATGCTGACAGGAGCGAACGATGCAACGGCAGCACTGCCGCCTCCAACGGTTTCCGCAGGGTAGGCATTCGGTCCGACGACGAGCACAGACTTAATCTTCTTCTTGTCCAGCGGCAGAAGATTGGCATCATTCTTCAGGAGGACGACGCTTTCTCGGGCTGCGTCCAGTGCCAGCAAGTGATTGGCTTCGTCATATTTTGAGAAAGAAAAATCAGCCTGATCACGATCTAACCAACCAAAACGTATTGCCGTTCGCACAATGCGGCGCACTTTTTCGTCGATCGTAGAACTACTGACGAGGCCATCCTGGACGGCCGGCAGGAGGTTCTTGCGATTCATGAACTTGCCAGTCGGCATTTCCAGGTCCAGGCCGCCGTTTGCGGCAGCCACCGCGTCGTAGGTGGCCACCCAATCCGACAACATCACCCCATCGAACCCCCATTCTTTGCGAGCGACCTGGGTGTTGAAATAGGCGTTCTGGGTCAGATGCTGCCCGTTGACGAGATTGTAGGAATCCATGATGGCTCCGACGTGCGCTTGCTTCACAGCGGATTCGAACACCGGAAGATAAATCTCGCGGAGTGTGCGCTCGTCGATGATGGAATCGGAATCGTGACGCTCATATTCAGAATTGTTTCCAAGGAAATGCTTGATGGTGGAGCTCACACCCTGTTTCTGCATGCCGCGGATGTAACCGACGGCGATGGCGGAAGACAAAAAAGGATCCTCTCCGAAGTACTCGAAATTGCGACCGTTCATGGGAGAGCGGTAAATGTTTACCCTGGGCCCGAGCATGAAATGAACGCCGCGTGCCCGAGCATCCTTGCCGATGCCTTCGCCAACGCGCTCAGCAAGTTCGCGATCCCACGTCGCGGCCAGACCGATTCCAGCGGCGTACGAGGTGGAAGGAAATCCAGTGTTGCTGCGCACACCGATCGGCCCGTCCGACATTTCAAATGCAGGCAATCCGGCGCTAGGGACTTGCCGTATGGCAAAGCCCGTGCCGCCGATGTAGTCCACCTTCTCATCAAGGGACATTTTGCCAACGATGGTATCGACTCGCTTGGTGGAATCCGCGCCGACAGTTGAAGACTGTTGCCCATTTGAGAACACTGCCGTCATCAAGACAGCGGCAAGGAACACTTTTGTTCTCATTTTCATTCTAACTTCCCTTTCGTTCTTGACGGACAGAACCAGGATGCCATTTGAATTTGTGGGCCGTACTATTTCAGGCCCTTCGACGCTTGCACAGCCTGGATCACTTGCACGGGGCCGAGAAGCCCGGAAGGTTGCAGCGGCGCGTTCGCCTTATAGAACTTCGGCGAAGTGAAGGTATAAGTCTTGGTGGCGTTTGGCTGGCGATCGCCAATGATGCGATTCGCCCAGCCATTCGTTACCTTTATTTCGACGGTATTGGCGCCGGGGCGCAATACGGAAGTCGCATTCACCCGATAGGGCGTCTTCCACATGATGCCGAGAGGTTTGCCGTTCACCGAAACTTCGGCAAGATTCTTGACTTCACCGAGATCGATCCAAAGTTCCGCACCCGGCTTGAACCAATCCGAGGCCGCCTGAAGCGTTTTTGTATAGGTTCCCGTTCCACTGAAATACCTCACGCCCTCGTCCGTGCTTTCCTGCCAGGGGACAAGTTTCTCCAAGGTGATTTGCGGAGGCGCTCCACGGTCTGGCTGAAAGCTCAACTGCCACGGACCGGAGATGGTAGCAATTGATTTTTCGACAACTGCAGGTAAAGTGCGAGCTGTCGCTTTCGCCGGATGACGGAAAACGACGAACACGGTTTCCCACGGATCCAGGCGCAAGGGCACCTTGGTTCGACCATTCACGCTCTTGTAGGAAGCGGGCTCAATCTTTCCAGTGTCCGCATGCCAGAGTTCCGCTTCCCTGCCATCGATGCGGAAAGTGGTCTCCAATTCTTCGGAGCGATCATTGCGATTGTCTACATAATAGAGGTCGGCGCCGTCGAGCCTGCGATGCACGAAGAGCAGTTCTGTGTCCGGTTTTGGCTTGGTGTATTCGAAATCAGGAGCCACATTCAACGTGGCGAGTACGTCGCCCAACTTCTCGTTGCCGTGCACCCTCCCTTTGCCGACGCTGTTTCCTGCCCCGGTGGAGCCCCAGAGTTGATCCAGGATGCCCTGGAATTCGGTTGTGTCGTCGCTCAAACTGGGCGTGGCGACCGGTTTTGGACCACAAACAACTGCCCCCGCCTGCACCAGATCACGAATCCTTCGCAAAACCGGGAGCGACATGTGCTGACTGAAAGGATCGAGGGCGAGAACGCGATATCTCATGCCACTGGCCGTGGCGAGTTCGCCGTTTTCGACAGTAAGGAGATGCACTAGAGCATCGGCATTGATGTAATCAAAGTTGTAGCCCGCGGGAATCTCAGGACTTTTCGCGCCAAACAAGGCAGTGATGTTCGAGTCCTCTCCGTAAAAATAAACGATATCGGCGGCGAAACGTCCTTGCTGCAAAAGATAACTGTTGCGCGCAAGGTAAGTCATCCAGGGCTTTGCTTGTTCCGCCCAAGTCTCGTTACGGGTGAACCACTGCCCGAAGGGGCCCAGAGCAAGACCTGGTTTTTTGTCGAGCAACGGCTGGTGAACCGAGGTGTGAATGACGAAGCGGTTCAGCCCCATGGCCAATTCCTTGTCGGCGGTTGGTCTCAGTGTGGCCGGTGACCAGGCCCAGGCCCCGGAAGCGGCCGTGAGTGACTCCGCTGCCACAAGATTCTGACCGTAGAGGTGAGCGACTGATGCGGATTCTCGGACATCGGCGTTGTAACCGTATAGCTCTTTGTTCACACCAGGAGTCTGTGTCCATGTAGCGGACATGGGAACGGTGTTGCTCCGTTTTACCTGCATGCCGTCGCCAATGAACGCGCGGCCCTCTTCGTGAGATTCACCATAGTGGCCCATGCCGCGCTCTTTCAAAATCGCGGTGATTAGGTCGTAGTGATACTCGGCGAGCATGTCGGAAAGCGTTAGACGGAAATCCCACAGGAAACGATCGCTGGATTCCGAGCTTTCGATCACTCGCCCTGCCAGAACGGGCATCCACGGACGTGGATCGTAACCGCGACGTTTCGTGAACTCGGCGATCAGGTCTTCGGTCCAGTTCTGCGTGCCGGCTTCCCAGCTATCGTTGATGACATACTGCAAACCGCGCTTACCCATGAGCGGGCCGACGGCGCTCTTGTAGTTGTCGAGGTACGTGTTCATGTACTCGCGGACGTAGTCGGGATTCAGCTTGTCGACTTCTAGCCCGGTACCTTCCGGAGACGCCGGATGGTTGGTTATGCCGAGCAGGGAGTAGCCAAAGCGCATGACCACCCAACGGCCCGCGGGTGGAGTCCAATCGAGCGAACCGTCCGGACGCATCTTAGACGTAAGATCCACCACCGCACTTTTTGCGACAGCGTCTGCCGCCGCCACATTTGGAGTGGGAGCCGTGTAGAGATTCGTCAAAGTTGCGAACGCAGCTTTTTCTTCCACACGGTTAACACGCGCTCCGGCGTGAAGCGCCATTTCCGCAATCGCATAATCCTTGGACGGCGGCACGTTAAAATCGCCAAAATCGGTGTCGAATTGCATCGCTGGCGGTCCGGTGAACGGAGGCGGGGTAGTAAAACTCACTCGAAAGAAACGCGCGGTTGTCTCCTGAAAAGAAATGGTGTGCACCTGAGCGCCGTCGTTGGGAATAGTGGAAACTTTCCGGAACGAAACGCCGTCCTCGCTGGCTTCCAGATCAGGACCCGGGGCCGCTCCGCCCATAATGTCCTGAAATGGATTTACCGGACCTCCTAGAGCAAACGTAAGCGCGCGAATCGTTTGAGGCTTGGCAAAATCGAATTGAACCCAGGCCTGCTGGCCGACAGGAGCCTTGGGAAGCGCCGTGGTTTTTGTAAAGTCACCGTCCGCTAGTACGGAAGCGTCAATGCTCCCACTACTGCAAGTGACTTTTGGCTGCAGCTTAGCATCCGGGACATCGCTTTCTGGCGCAGGATAAGCGATGACCTCGGTATCGGCATAAAACTCAGGAGGGGCTGGCGGCTTTTCGCCGCTGATAATCGCGAGAAAATCAAAAAGCGGAATATTCTGATAAGGACCGGTGGTGGAAGGTGGTTTGGGAAGTTTGCCTCGGAAGGGCTGGCCACCCTGGACGAAGGTTTCGCTCCAGACCAATTTTTTCATGCCGTGGGAAGGCTTAACCCAAGGACCGCCGGACTCGCTCCAACCTGGTGAGCCCGCAATGGCCTCTTCCAACCCAAGTTGGTCAGCAAGTTTCGTTGTGTATTGAAATGCGTCTTTCCATTCCGGCGTCATGTAGACGAGACGCTTGTCCACCAATTTTGGTGTGTTGAGCGCGGCATCAAAATTCTGAAAACCGCCGATTCCCACGCGCTTCATCCACTCGAGGTCGAGCTTGATCCCATCCTTGGTTATGTTCCCGTTCATCCAGTGCCACCATACGCGGGGCTTCGCGCTATCTGGAGGGTTCAGGAACCCACTCTCCAGTGCGTCGCCGGAGGACTGCCCATGAGCGCGAAGCATCAGAATAATTGTCAATATGAGGAGCAGTGAACCCAGTTTCACAATTTTCCGAGTCCTGTGCATGAAACACCTCGCTCTCTTTTTCTGAAAACTGGGTTCTTCGGCAGCAGAGAGTTACCTAGTGGACCCACGCCTCTTGATATGGCTTAGCCTGTATCTTTCTAGGGCGTTCAACGCTGTGCTAATTTGACCTTAAAAGTGTAGGTTCCTGCCGGAACTTCGAACACTTCTTCCGCCCCTTGCTTGCCAATTACCTTCACTTTCGAATTCCGCACAATCTGGTCGCCATCGAGAGTCCAGCGGCTGACCATCTCGGATGAAAGCGGCAAGACTCCTTTTGTGTTGGGGGGGAGAGTGATCTTCCAATCCGCCTGAGTGCCGCTGGCCGACCATGCGGATCGAATCGGCCCAAAGTTGGACTGATATTCAAGTTCCACGCTGCCCAACTGCGAGTCGAAATTCGGATGGAGATAAATGGTGTGAAAGCCGGGATCTGATACGATGGTATCAATGCCGGCGGCATAACGGTAGATCCAGTCCGCCACCGCCCCGTAAGCATAGTGATTGTAGGAATTCATGCTGGGATCACCGCGCATCTGATCCCCGTTCCAACGCTCCCACATCGTGGTTGCACCGTGCCCTACCAGGTATCCCCAGGATGGATACTCTGTGCTCAACAACAATCGATATGCCACATCCGCGTGGCCGGTATCCGCTAGCGCCTCCAGCAAATAGGGAGTACCGAGAAAACCGGTGGCCAGCCGTCCGTGATTTGCCGCGATTTTGTCTACCAGCTTCTGTGCCGCAGTGCTGCGCAGAGCGTCAGGCAAGAGATTCATCTTCAGGGCAAGGACATATCCGGTCTGCGTATCCACGGGCTTATCGCTGAGCTTGGTAGCTGTGCCCGAAGCGAACACGGGCGGCGGCGGCACGCCGCCAACGAATCCATCTGGCCGTACGTACGCCAGATTGAACGCGTCTTTAATCTTTTCGAAAAGTTCACCGTACTTCTTCTCATCGTCACTTTTGCCCAGCGCGTGGGCCATCTGCTTCATAAGTGTTACGTCATACGCCCAATAGGCGGTAGCGACAATGTCTTCGGGAGTCGGCCCCTCCGGCGACAGCCAATCTCCGAACGGGATTCCATAGTTTTTCTTCCACAGATAGTCTGGGTTCGCACTCCCGATGGCCGCGAGATACTTTTCCATTCCCCGCCAGTTTTGTGCCATGATCGATTTGTCACCGTTTTGATTCCATGAAGTCCACGGAATGACAACGCCAGCGTCGCTCCATCCAGCTCCAAAACCGGGGTTCGGCTGGATCGTGCCCGGAGCGAAAATACCGTACATGTCCGAGCCCACTAGCGTGCCAAGCAGGTCCTCTCCGAATTTTCGGGAAAACGCAGTCAAATCCATGTTGTAGGAAGCCGCGCGCCAGAACACCTGGGCATCGGCGGTCCAGCCCAATCGCTCATCGCGCTGCGGGCAATCCGTTGGCACACCGACAAAATTTGATCGCTGCCCCCAAAGGATGTTGCTCCACAGTTGATTCAGCATTGAGCTTCCGGTGTGCAGCTGCATGGTAAAAGGGGCATCGGTGTGAATGGCGAGGGCCTTTAGCGCCTCCGCCGTTGGTTTACCTGGAAAGCCGGTGATCTCCACGTAGCGGAATCCATGAAATGTGAACGCAGGCTGATACTCTTCGATTCCTTTCCCTGCGGTGATGAAGTGGTCGGTGGCTTTTGCCGTGCGCAGGTTCTCCACATACATCGTCCCATCGGGGTTCAAAACTTCGGCGAATCGCAACTGGATGTCCGTTCCTGCAGGGCCCTGCACGCGCAGTCGCGGCACACCACT
>Ga0137409_10007343_pt1 | contig 11348 bp, 13 predicted proteins | sample CZODoug1_16funga_FD_122059 | JGI IMG/M metagenome (GOLD analysis project Ga0137409, IMG submission 122059) | Vadose zone soil fungal communities from Angelo Coast Range Reserve, California, USA - CZODoug1_16fungal (Hybrid Assembly) | ecosystem: Environmental > Terrestrial > Soil > Vadose zone... | reverse complement strand
GAATCGTTTGTCGTAACTGCTCCCGCCTCCCCGCAAGCGCCCAAGTTCTTTCCAGGATAGAAACTGAAAGCACCCGCCACACCCATCGACCCCGCCTTCCTCCAGCGATTCTCCCTTCGAGAAAAGTAGATGGCCCCGTGAGCTTGACAAGCGTCTTCGACTACAAATAACTTGTGTCGTTCCGCCAGCTCCAGGATGGGATCCATGTCCGTCATCTGGCCGTACAGGTGCACGGGGACAATCCCTGTGACAGGACTTTGCGTCTTCCGGTTCAATAATTTTCCCGTCGCACGGTCAAGGCAGCATTGCGTTTCAAGGTATTCGTGGAGCCTTCGCGCATCCATGTTGTAAGTGCGCTCCTCAACATCCACGAAGTCCGGCCGCGCGCCGGCCTGGGAGATAGCCTCTGTGGTCGCGATAAAAGTGTTCGGAACTGTAACAACAGTATCGCCCGGCTGCACTCCGGCGGCGATCAGAGCAAACCGCAGTGCGTCTGTGCCGTTCCCTACGCCCACGCAATATTCGGCTTCGCAAAACTGTGCAAACTCTTTTTCGAACTGTTCGACCATCGGTCCGCCCACGAATCCGGCGCTCTTCAGCGCTCTTCGGAAGACCGAGACCAGTTCCTCTTCAAGTTCTAGGTGAGGGGTCACCAGATCTAAGAAAGGAATTTTGCCGTTGCCGTTTATGACGCTACCCTCAGTTCTCGCGCGATCAAGCGACGCAATTTGGCTGGATTCCCAGCCACGATGGCATTGTCAGGCACGTCGTGAGTTACCACACTGCCTGCACCGACTAGAGCATTCTTGCCGATGACCAGATTCGAAAGAATCGTCGCACCGGATCCAATAGAGGCGCCCTTTTTCACCAGCGTTGGTTCTATTTTCCAATCCCTTTCGGATTGGAGCTCGCCTTCCGAATTGGTGGCACGCGGATAAGCGTCATTGATGAAGGTTACACCGTGGCCCACGAAAACATTGTCTTCAATGGTTACTCCTTCGCAAACAAAGCTATGGCTCGAGATCTTGCAATTCTTGCCGATTCTGGCGTTCTTCTGAATCTCTACGAAGGCGCCTATCTTCGTGTGATCGCCAACTTCGCAGCCATAGAGATTGATGAATTGGGAGAGCTTCACATCTTTTCCCAATTGCACATCGGGAGCGATGCAGTGGTACTTGTTCATAGGGAGACGACTCTTCCTCGTCCTTTCAAGGATTGGTCGGCCGCTTCAAGTATTTTGACGACCCGCAAACCTGCTGCCCCATCATTGATTGGTGTTCGGTCGTTCAGTATGCAGTCGATGAAATATTCAAGCTCGACTTTCAGGGCCTCAGTCTGCTCGATTTTTGGCGCGCAAACATCTCCAGAGCGATAGCTGACCAGCAAATCATAGACGCCTCGCCCATTAGTCATCTGCACGCCTTTATCGTAGACTTTGATTTTTTCATCGGCCTCAAGATCATTCCACACCAGCATCTTTTTCTCGCCACCGATCAGAGTCTTGCGAACCTTGACCGGTGAAAGCCAGTTGACGTTGATGTGCGCGATCACGTCGCGGGGAAAGTAAATGGTAATGAAAGCAACGTCCGCGAGACCGTTCAAATGCCTCCCACCCGTTGCAACGACGGCTTCCGGTTTCGCCCGGATGACGTAATCCATGATGGACAAATCATGGGGAGCAAGGTCCCACACGACGTTTACGTCATGTTGGAAGAGGCCCAGATTCACCCGGGTCGAATCAAAATAATAGAGATCTCCCAAGGTGCCGTCGTCGACGAGCTCGCGGATCTTCCTCACTGCGCCACTGAACAGGAACGTGTGATCCACCATGATTTTGAGTCTGTTCCGCTCCGCCAACTCGATTAGCTCCTCGGCCTGTTGCGGCGTCGATGTGAACGGTTTTTCGACAAAAACGTGTTTGCCATTTTGCAAAGCGGCTTTGGCCAGCTCGAAATGCGACCAGACCGGAGTAACCACGGCGATGGCATCGATTTGAGGGGAAGTCAGGAGCTCCGAGAAATCCATCGTCAACTCGACACCCGGATAAACTCGACCTGCGCGTCGGAGCGAGTCTGAATTCTTGTCGCAGATTGTGACGAGCTGACAGTTTTCGAGACTCTGCAGATTCCTGACTACATTCGGACCCCAATAACCGTAACCGATAACACCAACACGAACGAGATTGGACGGACTTTGGTGCGCGTGGGATTTCAACCTCTTGGAAATCCCCGGTGCAGTTGTTCGCGGAAAGCCATAGCGAACGGGATCTGTCTGGGTTGCCATTAAGCACTCTCCAAAAAAACTAGGTGTTGCCGTTTTCGTCGGCCTTCTAGAAGCTGCTCTGACTGTCGACTCTTGGCGTGAAGGGTGAAAACCCGATTGCACCGTGAGAGCGCCTCAGTAGGCGCCTGCCCCGAAAAGGACAGCCCTTGGGGTTCGCAATAGGATCTTGATATCCAGCCAAAGCGACCACGTTTTTGCATATTGGAGATCCAGACGAACCATGTCGTCGAACTTGAGCCTGCTGCGACCGTTCACCTGCCAGAGCCCCGTGATTCCCGGCTTAGACTCCAGCACGCGACGCCGATGCCAGACCTGATAACCTTCCAGCTCGTAGGGGATCGCAGGGCGCGGCCCGACAAGAGACATGTCGCCCTTTAGTACGTTGATGAACTGCGGAAGTTCGTCCAAGCTGGTTTTGCGTAGAAACTTCCCTACACCGGTGACACGCGGATCGTCCTGAATTTTGTAAACGACATTTTGGGTATGGCTAACTCGGGCCGGATCCGCTTCTCCAGCGATGAACCGCTTGACATATTCGCGGTGAATGCCCGCATCGTTGTCGCACTCCATAGATCTGAATTTCAAGAACGTGAACCGTAAGCCGTACCGGCCCACCCTCTCTTGCTTAAACAGGATTGGCCCCTTCGAACTGAGTTTGATGGCTAGCGAAATAACAACAAAAAGAGGACAACAAAGGATCAGAGCCACAATGCTTCCCACTATATCCATCGACCTCTTCACAAAATGAGAGAATTTCCTCGCCTCATCTCTCTCGAACAAGTCCGGATAAAGCTTCGCGTTTGCCAACCGACCGAGGCTAGATTTGTCCCAATTCTCCGGGAAGGAGTGGAACGAGATGTGAATCTGATCGAGCTGTCCTGGACTCAACTTGGACCGCAATGAGGCGATCACCTTGGCGGGCGTCAAGCTCGCCAGCCCCCTACAGTTCCCTTCGCGGACCTCCGTGAAAATGACCCCAAGTATCGCGCCCTCTCGATACCACCCGGCAAGGTCCGTCTCTCTCGTGGAACTGGACAGTGCCGACACTATTTCGGAGAGCGCTCTTTCGCTTTGATTCGCCTGGAGAATGCTTTCTACATGCACAAGCATTAACAGAAAGCACCTGCCAGAACGTTCCGCTCTCTTCCGTTCCCAGCAGAAAATCCTCCGAAACACGTCCTCAGCAAGGACTTCGTGCCGGCGCCGGTTCGAAAAAATACGCAGTCGCAGAGCGAGCTTGGGGAGGCTCGGAAGATTGGACATTTCTCTCAACCCATTTACCATCGAGGCGCTGATCCTTTTGTTTTGAACGTGTAGAGGCTTGGTTGCGCGTCGCATTCTCTAAGATCCGCCGTGCACACATGTCGGTGCGGAAGTGGCGGGCAAGCCAAGAGGAATCGGATTCACCGAAGAGTTGTCGATCGCGACAGGCTCTCTCCTCATTTCAAGGGATTCAGTGGAAGCCGAATCTTTTGTCCCACATCCAGATGGTCGGGGTTTCTCAATTCCGGATTGAGCTTTTGGATTTGTGACAGGACGACCTTGTCGTAGCGCCCCAAAGTCGATACACAGAGTTCGCGCAGCGTATCTTTCGGTTGGACCACATAAGCGAGAGAACTTAACGAATTCTCACGGGCGTCAGTTTGCAGCAACTCATGGGGCTGCTGGTCGGCAGTGGGATCCATCACGGGCTGTGCAGGCCGGGACTCGGAGCCAGTAATCGCTGAGGTAGTTTGGGCATCCTGATAGATTGAGGCCGAGGGTCGGAACGTCCCTGCCCCGTTACGGACGCCAAAGTAGATCAGCAAACTGCCACACACAACGGAAAGAACCGACGTTTGAAAGAGCCGCCGCCTGAAGAGATTGTCTGTGATCCAGGAATAGAAAGACTGCAACGATGGCCGAAGACCGGGAGTAACTCGTGGTGCCGTCTGCTGTGGGACTAGGGGTGTTGGAGCATGGGGCTCCAACGATAGGTCCACTGCAGCTTTCCGTATGACTTCGGAAGTAATTTGCTTCTGCCGGGTGGCGCAACCCAATGACAGTGCATTGAAGCAAAGATTGTTTATGAGCCGCGGTATCCCCCGGCTGCGCTCCGCGATGAGCCCGAGAGCCCCGGGAGTGAACAACTCAGTACCCTGGTATCCGGCTACTTGCAGCCGATGATTGATGTAGTGAGCTACCTCAGCGGCCGGCAGCGCGTCCAATCGCGCCTGGATAGCGATCCGTTGACGTAACTGGGCCATACCCGGACGCGACAATCGCTGTGCTAGTTCAGGCTGCCCGGCGAGAACAATCTGGAGCAGTTTCTTCTCTGCCGACTCAAAGTCTGAAAGCAAACGCACTGTCTCCAGGACGGTATCAGTCAAATTCTGAGCTTCGTCAATGAAGATTACGACTGATCTTCCTGCGAGCGTCTCGCGAAACAGGAATTCGTTAAGCTCTGAGTGCATCCGCACGAAATCCTCGCCGTCGCTCTTGAGACCTAAGTCGTTCATCAAGTAGCGGATAAACTCTCGGGAATCGCATTGAGTTTGGAACAGGAAGGCGCTGTGGACATGGCCTCTCCAGCGCTGCAGGAGCTGGAATAGAAGCGTGGTCTTGCCCATCCCCGGTTCCGCGACAAGAGAAAGAAAACCGCGATTCGTTTCAATCCCATAGAACAAGGAAGCCAGCGCCTCCCGGTGCCCGGGGCTGAGGTAAAGGTAGCGCGGGTCTGGAGTCACTCCAAACGGCTGCTCACGCAATTGATAGAAATTGAGGAACATTGGCTCTATTTTTCATTCTTTGGGAATGACGCAGCCACAGGGCTACACAGGAACGATTCGAATTCTTCCCGCGCCTCGGCCTCCGTTCTCGCAGATAGTTTGTTTTGGGAGAGGAGCATCTGGGTCTTTGTTCTTCGCCATGGCACCTCCCATGCCCATCAGAACAACAAATGGGCCCAACGCGACGCGTGGCCGCGGAGCACCTGTACCACCTTGCTTGGCACAAGCCGTTCTTCCGCTTCAATCAATCCCCCATCTGGCTTGCCCAGATCAATTCGGATTGTCTGGGGTTGCCGTCGAGCGATCGAGCCGCGCCTCAATCGCAGCAGGCCTTGTCGGGTGCACGCCACCTAGCCAGCTACGATCAACTTCGACTGCGACCGAGCGCTGTAGCAGGCTTACGGATAGAACTAGCTTCATTCCGGACTTGATTCTGACAATGATTCCGGTCATGCCGCGCAGAGGTCCCTGCTCAATTCGCGCTACGTGGCCGACCTGCAGGTATGGCCAAGGCATCGTCGAAATGCCATTCTTTACGACACGCTGAATGGCAGCGATCTCTTCCTCCTCGACTGGAATGAGTGTTTTGCCGGCCCCGACAATCTGGATTACTCCCGGGGTCATCAGGACGGGCAAGCGGTTGTAAGGGTCCATGCGGCAAAAGAGGTATCCGGGGAACAGTGGCACTTCGATTTCTTTCATGCGATCGGACCAACGACGAGTAAACTTGCTGACGGGCAAGAAGCACTCGTAACCCGCGTTTTCCAGTAGCAAAGTCGAAGTCTTTTCTCTGCCAGTTCTGACCATGATTGCGAACCAAGGCCAGTGCTGAATACGAATACTCATAGTGGCTCCGCTTGATAAGCTACCGCCATAAGAGTCCCAGGGCTATTCGGGCCCTTATACGGCACAGGCTTGGGTTCCCCCGCAACTCATCTGCCAGCTGGGACCAACTTTCCTGCCGAGGGGGAGTCCGGCCCGGCGCAACCGTAGCGTATATGGAACCCCTCCACAATCCGGTCTTAACCTTAAATGGCGCAGCGGATAATTCCCGACGCAATCGTGAGAATATTCTTCCTCGTCTTCCCTGGATGCTGGGCGAGTTGGGCCGGGTCTATGTGAAAGATGTCTGGCTTGCAGTGGGTGGGGCTACTGACCTGGGCAAACGCGCTTTCCGCATATGGCGGCTCGCCCCCTCGATTACGATTCACCGCGAACGTCCCTACACAATCTCACTCAGGTATTTCCCCCACTCCAATTCCTTGATTCAACTGATTGTCTCCCCGGCAAGGAGCTGACTATTCTTTGGCGAACACGGCGCAATTATGAAAAAAACGCTACACATCCATCTGACTCGGCGCCATGCTTTTTGATTCGCCAGCTTATTTCCTGTTCCTGATACCAGTCGTGCTGCTGTACTGGCGTCTCAGTCATCGCGCCCAAAACATTTTCCTTCTGCTCGCCAGCTACTTTTTCTACGGCTGGTGGGACTGGCGCTTCCTCGTACTCATGATTGGCAGCACCACCGTGGATTTTCTGATCGCGCAGAAAATTGCCCCCGGCCGCGCGGACCCTAACAGAAAGAAGTGGTTTGTTTTTTCCCTTGTCTTGAATTTCGCGATCCTTGGGGTCTTCAAATACTTCGATTTCTTCGCGGGCTCTTTCTTGGGCGCTCTGGACAGGTTAGGTATTCACAATATTCCGTTGCCGTTGATTCGCATTATTCTTCCACCGGGCATTTCGTTTTATACCTTTCAGGAAGTCGCCTACATCGTGGACGTATATAAAGGCAGGATTGAGGCTTCCAAATCATTCTTCGACTATGGTCTATTCATCAGTCTGTTCCCTCACTTGATTGCCGGTCCGATACAAAGGCCAGGGCATCTGCTTCCACAAGTCCAGAAGAAGCGCACTTTCGACGCGGATCGATTTTTCGATGGCCTGATGCTAATTTTCTCTGGCCTCATCCGGAAATGTGTGGTCGCGGATAATTGTGCCGTTCTGGCAAACGCAGTCTTTGGCGGTCAATTCGGCCCTTCAAATTTCTGGCTTGTTCTGCTTGGAACTTATGCGTTTACCTGGCAAGTTTATGGAGACTTCAGCGGTTACAGCGATATCGCGCGCGGAAGCGCTCAATTGCTGGGCTTCCATTTCATGGTCAATTTCCGCCAGCCCTTCCTCGCCAATCGTCTTCAGGATTTCTGGCGCCGCTGGCACATCAGTCTAAGCACTTGGCTTAGAGATTACCTATACATTCCTCTGGGCGGCAGCGCCCATGGGGAATGGAAAACCTCCCGAAATCTCTTCATTACCATGGTTCTCGCAGGTCTCTGGCACGGCGCAAATTGGACGTTTGTTATCTTTGGCGCCATTCACGGAGTCGTGCTGGCTGCGGAGCGCTACTTCTTCCCGGCCAAATCCACATCGGGGGGCGCGGATCTTCCTCAGCGCTCCGTCGGTTTCTTCTCCCTTTGGGTGCAGAGAATTCTGACCTTCAACATTCTTTGCTTGAGCCTGGCCTTCTTCCGAGCCACTTCCCTCCGTGCAGCGGTGCAACTGCTGGCAGGGCTGTCGAATTTCGCGTGGCGGAGTGAGTACGCCTCAGCTTTCTTCATGCTCTGCCTTTTCTCTATCCCTCTGTTCGTTGTGGACTTGCTGCTGGAAGCCAGCAACCACGAATATCCATTCGCAACGTCGCCTTATGCCGTTCGAACCGCCCTCGCTGCCGCCGCACTTCTCGTGCTGGCACTTTTTTCGGGGAGCAATCTCAATGCCTTCGTCTACTTCCAGTTCTAAACCCGGCGCCCTCTTCTACGCTAGACTCCTGGTCGGAATCTGTGCTCTGCTCATCGTTGCTTTCGAATTCTTTAGTGATTTTCTGCTCAAACACTACTCCGAAACATACGCTCGCGTTTCCCGCCAGTACTCCGAAGCTGCAAGGATTCGTCCAGCAAAACCCGGCGAGCCGACCTCGGTTCTAATGATAGGCAACTCTCTGTTGCTAGAGGGAGTCGACGTCGACCGTTTGCAGAAATTGACCTCCGATCAGATGCACATCTATCCCATCTTCCTCGAAGCCACTGGGTACTATGATTGGTTCTATGCGTTGCAGCGCCTTTTTCGGGAAGGAACGAAACCCCAGGTCGTGGTTCTCGGTGTTGGAGTGGATAGCTTCCTCGCAAACAGCGTGCGCCAGGACTATGTTCCATTGATGTTATTTGATATGCGAGATTCCCTCGGTGTGGCGTCCGATCTTAAGATGGATCGGACAGCCACCAGTAACCTTTTATTGGCTCATTCGAGTGTCTTCTGGGATACACGCACCGACCTTCGAACGCAGATTCTCCGTCACACTGTTCCCCATTACAGAGAGCTCGTCTTGCTCCTGAAGCCGCAGCCTGCCATTCCGCCGCCCCACCAATTCCAGACCACGGCGAATTCTCGGTTGGAGCGCCTCCGCGAATTATGCGAAGCGCATGGCGCCAAGCTAATCATTCTTGTCCCGCCGACTCCGTCGTCCGAAGATGCGGTCCGGCAAATGACCCTCGCTTCGCGGAAGGCCGGCGTGGATACATTGGTGCCGATTGATCCCACGGCGCTCTCTGTCAAGTATTACCAATCCGATGAACTTCATCTCAACTCTGAAGGCGCCCAGCTTTTCACGTCAGCATTAGCGACTTTCCTTCCGGAGACCGTTGTTCGCAAATCCGTGGCCTCACCGGATTAGGGAGTTGGAAGTCATGTTGAGAGGCATGCGATCCCTGTTTTGCCCCCCATCTGTGATGAAAAATAGGCTTGACCTCCTTCGTGGCATTCGGGAAACTCACTCTAGCCCTCCTGATTTTCACGACGGCTTGCCTTCACAAGTCTGAAGGGAGCAAAGAAATGTCGGTATCCGAGAGTCGAGCCGCGTGCTGATTCATTATCAAGGTTTCGTTGCGGCTTCAACCCAGTGAGACACCCTCTCTGGCCTCTCGGGCGGTTCAGGCCATGAACATCTCGACCCGCAGCGCTTACTGCGGAACGGATCTTCCACTCTGTCAGGGACAGCTCGTTCAGGTCCTTCTTCAAATGCCAAAGGAGATTTGCGGGAACGTGGTGAACGAGAGGTGCTTCACTGGCCGGGTCGCGCATGTGCACCCGAATGGGTTTGCAGACGGAATGTCAGGGGTCGCCGTGCAATTTCTGTATCACGAGGAGATCGCAGTCCAGCTTCAGGGGCACGAGCAGGAGATTTCCGAGGCGCGTTCGATCCAAGAGGGATTTCTCTCGAAAGAAATCCCACAGCTCCCCGGGTACGAGGTCGCAAGCGCGTGGTAGTCCGCCCGCGTTGTCGGTGGCGACCATTTCGATATCCTTCCTTTTTGACGCCGATGCGCTGGGATTTTGCATTGCGACGTTGCGGGCAATGGACTCTGCGCAGCGCTCTTGGCGTCCAACTTGCAAGCCGCTGTCCGCGAATTAGCCGCGCCGTCTTTGCCGCCAAGCGCGTTCCGCCTCCGACTGAATGCCCTGCTTCATCGGAATATGGACGGGGATCGCTTCGCTACGTTTTTCTACGCCCAGCTAACGGCCCCGCCCGGCGCTTAAGTTACGTGAGCGCCGACCACAATCCGCAGATTGTCTTGCATCGCGATGGATTGCATCACCGCTTAAAGGAAGGTGGTGGCGTCCCCGGCGTCTTCAACGTCAAACGTTCGCGTCAGGCTTATTCACTTACAACCTGGCGATCGCCTGATTCTTTTCACCGACGGCGTAACTGAAGCAAGCAACTCTGGCGAAGAAGAATTCCGCGAGCGGCGCCTCCTCGATCTCTTGGAAACCAATCGCACTTCAACTCCCGCCGAAATCAAGGCTATAATCCTCAACGCTTTGGCGGATTTCAGTCGCTCCAACTGGTAAGATGACGCCACCCTTCTCATCCTCGCAGTTTCCTGGGAGATGCCGAGGCGCCGTTCACAGCTCGTGCCCCTTCTAGATTTCTTGCTTTCAGGGCTCGATGGCCCGCATTGCACTTGTCCGGTCGCAATCTGGCAAGCTTACAAGAGTATCGGAAATTGGTGCTGGACGTCGTGGAGTCCTCATCTCCCGCAGGTATACTTTTTGACTGATTCTTCGCCCTTCTGCGGCAGGCATGGTAAATACTTGCCGAGGACCTGCACACAATGTCCAGGATTTTGCCAATCCCTAGAATGTTGAGACGTAGATGGGGACTTTCGCCCTCGACACCTAAGTTGTTTCTTATTGCTAAGATACCTCTACTACCAGATCCCTGGGGTGCTAGTGGGCTTCAAATTGTACGATGATTCCTGAAATAACAACTCTAAGTTTTGTCCCCCACATGGCAAGTGAACAAGAAAGTTGGGTACCAGTACGAGAAGAGACCTTCACGTACTTTGTTACCAACATCACACCAAGATGCTTCTAAGACTCCTTAGCGAGCCTGCGGAGGGGCTGCCGTACGCCTGCCGGGAGCCCAGTTGTCTTGTCCGCTACCGCAGCCTGGACGGATACTTCATTGACCCAAAAGTCGCGAAGACTATCGATCAGGAAACCATGCCTCGCGTCAACTGCCCCAATGATGGGCAATTCATGTATCTAGCTGAGGTCATGCCCCAAAGAAGCTTCCGCCTGTGGAAATGCCCGGAATGTAACGGGAGCCGCACTAATGAGGAGACTTCGGGCGGGCTAGGAAAAAAGATGGGAGCGTGAGCTCTGGGTATCGCTACCTTGGCAGGTTGTTCAGAACTGTGACCTCTTGCGGCTAGTAAGGCCTTGCCCACAACTCCACCCTTCCGGAGAATTCCAGACCGACTACAAACCTTCCCTCGGACAGGCGCTCGCAGTAGACGATCCGCCCTTGTGAGCGCACGCCCTCCTTTGGCGAGCTAACCAGCACTTGTTGCCCCGGCTGCAACTTCCGCTCCATGAAAACACGTGCGCCGTGGGCACTCACGTTTTCGGTCAACATCCGTTCGTTAAGCCTTGGTTCATCCTGCAGACAAACTTCTACGCTCACCGTCCTCGTGATCCGCTTCTCGGATCGACCATTCGACATAGTCCTCCTGGTGCCAGAGAGCCTGCGGACCCTAGGGAGCATTTTCACTGTTAGGCTGTCCCGCTTTCCGATAGGCACCTTTGTGAGCGTACGTAGCGTGATCTGCTTCAGCCACAGACTCTCTAAGAGCGACTTATCCTTTCGCACCTTCGGATCGATGAATTCAGCCCCGGTGCTCCAGCACTTCCTCCCTGTCGCATGTCAATACTTTGTTACCATCCTCGAGCTTAGCGGACAAG
>Ga0137409_10007342_pt1 | contig 11349 bp, 10 predicted proteins | sample CZODoug1_16funga_FD_122059 | JGI IMG/M metagenome (GOLD analysis project Ga0137409, IMG submission 122059) | Vadose zone soil fungal communities from Angelo Coast Range Reserve, California, USA - CZODoug1_16fungal (Hybrid Assembly) | ecosystem: Environmental > Terrestrial > Soil > Vadose zone... | reverse complement strand
GCCGTCAGGGATGCCATCTTCCGGATGCCATCTTCCGGTGCGCATGGGCGTTTTTCGGGTGTTTTTGGGGGCGCACAAGAATTCAAAAAAGGAAATTTTCGCACCGGAACGAAGCGGTGGATGGGTGAGAGGGACACGTCGGCGAAGGCAGCCAGCTTGGCCATCATTCGGCGATTTCGAAGTGTCGGTTTCGGCGAGCGGGAGCAATCGGGGGAGGCCGGGAAGGCAGGCCGAGATAGTCGAGAATCTTCGGAGCGACGGAGGGATCTTCGATAGCGGCCAGTATACGCATCCGGCCGCCGCAGCGAGGACATTCCAGCACGTCCAAAGCGAAAATTCTCGCCATCAGTTGCGCCCAGGTGTAATTGCGCGCATGCGGCTTTTCTTTTTCTGAGTTGTCTCGATGACCGCAGGATTCCACGCCAGACGCTGGAGGCGGAACCGGGACGATGGAGGGGCGCTGTTTCGCGGCTGAAGCCAGGATTCCGAAATACCTCACCAGATGGAAACGCGGCGCGGGAACCAGGGCCGCGAGCTTCTCGAGCAATTCACCATCGCTCATGGTCACGTGCGTCGTGCCGTCGCGCCAGGGTGTTTTCATCCGATACGCGAGGTGGCCGGACGCCAGACGCTCCAATCGCTCGACAGCCAGCGGAGGTCTCAACATGTAGCGGCACAAATTTTCCAGTTTTGCTCGCTGATGGGCCGGCAAGCTCACATTCGCATGAACGCTGAACCCATCGACATTGGCGCAACGGCGCGCGGATGGTTCTGGCTCTTGGGATTCTCCACAGCCACCCCAGGTTCGGTTGCGTTTGCCGGTGTTCGGCCCCGTGGCGATGCGCCCGCGCACTCCGTGGGCATATAGCCCGGCCAGCCACGGCGTGTCTCGCATCAGCGGATCCTCGTCTTCTTCACCGCTTGAAGCGCCGATTCCTTTCTTCGTCAATAGCGCCTGTATGCGACGGGATGTCGTTTCAGCCACAGCGGCGACGTCCGGCTCATCCGGCGCACGTAAGGGATAGAAGCGCGGAGCTTCTCCTTCCAACCCCGCGAATACCCCGTCCAATACGAGTACGTGGACATGGGGATGGAGATTGACGCTGGAACCAAAGCGCTGTACGAAGGCGACAGCGCCGCACTGGCCGCGCGGAATTCCACAGTCACGGGCACGCCGCCGGAGCGACGAGAAAATCGCCCCGATGAAGATTCGAATCAAAGCGGCCAGCAGAGAGGAGTCATAAGCGATTCGATAACGCAGAGCGTGGGGCGGCGACAGCACCCATTGGCGGACCGGTACGTCGGGAATGACGCGGTCTACCAGGTGGGCTGCCGTATCCGCCATCCGTCGCCCTCCGCACGACGGGCATATCCCGCGGGACTTGCAGGAGAACGCCACGACGCGGTCCAACCTGCAACTGCTGCAAGCGATCCGGAGGAAGTCCCGCGCGAGGACACCACAATCGAGAAACGATCGAAACTCCTTCTCGATGAAGCCCGGCACATGCCCCTCACCATCCTGTTGGGCGGCCAGAAAGGTTTCCAGCTCACCCGCCACGACTTGATAGAGGAGCGACTCTTCGGGGTTGCGCGGCCGGTAGGCCGGATCGGTAACCACGAAGGAATCGCTGGATGCAATCCACGACGCAATGCCTGACGTAACACGCTCAACGGAATAGGTCAGCGCAAGGACGAGAAAGTCCAGGATGACGCGACAACCTGGGCTCGTTGATCACGACATTGTCGACTCTTTCCCGGCTGACTCTCCGCGAACGCTTCCCAAAGATTGAGCATCCCGTGGAGTGTCGATCGAACACAGGCCGCGTCAGCCCTGATTGAAGAGCGACACGGTTTCCGAACTCATTTTTCCAAATACTCTCGTCTACCTCGACATGATTCGCGTGAACTTACAACACCTGGTGGACAATTCGGGAGGGAGATCCTCTTTACAAAGAACGTTGCCGAAATAGAGAGCCTACGAACAAATCGGCAGGCGTTTAGGCACATATAGCCTCAGCTATGTGCCCTCGAATCCCCGACGGGATGGGACGTTCCGAAAGATCGACGTAAAGCTACGTGATGGAAATTTTCGCCTGATCCAGTCGCGTGTAGCCCCGGGCGCGAGCCAGGCGCAAGCCCGGGGCTACACTCTGTCGCCGCTGCGCGGCTGAATGCAGGCGCGGGTTTTAACTATCTGTAGGCATCACAAGGCGAGGCATCCACGCGGGTCACGAGAGCCAGCGCGAGCCGATAGCCAAGATAGACACTAAGAGGGTTTACCCTGGTCGCCCGATCATCGGTCGTATGAAGGACCTTCGGCCATTCGTTGGACATGCCGTGAATGGTCACCGACGGTATTTTCCTATTAAGAAACGAGGATGAGTCGGTATCACCTGAATCGATCCTGGCGTGGGCAAATGGAATTTTCATTTTCCCGGCGATCTCCTCAGCCACTCTCGCCAGCTTACCGCTTGACGTGTTATCCATCACTTGCGGCGGAGCCAGGCCAAGGCTATCGATGTTGATCATGGCGCAATACTGCGGGAGCGCATCCTTCTTGATTGCATCAACCATCGCGCGTGAACCCACTAATCCTCTTTCTTCGTCGCCAAAAGCCACGAATAAGAGGGTCTTCTGGATAGGAGCGCTTTTCAGAGACCGATAGATATGGGCCATTGCCACAATCCCCGTCCAGTTATCAAGCGCACCGCACCCATTGTTTGCCTTATCGTAATGCGCGCCGACGACAATCAAGCCTTCCCCGGTCCCGTCCCTGCGAATCATGACGTTCTCGACTCGCTTATGGCTGTCCACCGTGATCTCAGACGCGGCCGCACCCATCTGTTCGAATAGGGTCTTTACGGCATCCTGACGCTCGGAGTTCTTGCAAGGCACGGTTTGAAACTCATCTTTGAATTGATCGGGCGTTGAAATCTCGTCAGCCGCCTGCGATGTGCCCCAGACATTCGGCGCAGAAACCATCAGCAAAAAAAAGCAAAGCAGCGTTATCCGGCTGGCCAGCACCCTCGATCTCCTTTTTTCAGTGTAGATCATTTTTGAGGTGCTTGACTTGTTCAGGGAGGGCGGTGGATTCTATCGATGATCCGGGAAGGAGACCGACAATGCTTCCGCCTGCCGAGTTCGCGCAACAGCTCCTGAAGGAGGCGCAGGACACGCACCCCTGGCTGCACCATCCGCTGTTCCACATGATCTGGGATGGCAAGCTCTCGCGCAATCAGGTCCGCGACATCATCCGCCAGCAGGGCGCGTTCTTCCTCGACACGCTCCGGCACGCTGCGTGGAAGATCATCTCAGTCGGCGGCGCTACGCCGACGTGGGATGACCTCCAGCGGCAGCGTTCGCTCATCCCGCTCGTGGTTGAAGAGGGCGGCGAGGACACCGTCGGCGGCAAACAGACCGGCCACTCGATTCTCTTCGTTCGGCTCTGCGAAGCGCTCGGCTTCACCCGCGACGAAGTTTTCAACACCGAGTATCTGCCGACGACTATCATCGAGAAAAACGAGCTGTTCGCTCTTCAGCGTGCGGGCACGATCGAAGCGCTCTGCGGCGGCAACATCGCGACGGAGTCGATCAACGCGACGCACGTCGTGTACATGGCGCAGGCGCTGGAAAAACACTACGGGGTCCCGAAGTCCGCCCTCGACTTCTACTACGTCCATTCCCACGTCGAGGAAGACCACACCGACCGCGCCGTACGCATCCTGACTGAGCTCTGTGTCACCGACGCCGCGCAGAAGACCGGCCTCTCCGCGATGCGACGCGCCATCACGGCACGCCGGATTTGCGTCGATGGATTGATGGAGGCTTTCGTCACCAGGCGTGACTGATCTGAGATCGCCCTCACCGGCGGAGCGGATCCTCTCCGTCAATGAACACAGTGCCGGCTTTCGCAAAGAGCTTGGCCTGACGGCACTCGTTCTCACCCAGATCATGTATGTGGTGGGTTCGGGATGGGTCGGCACGGCGGCCAAGCTCGGCACCGGCCACATCGTGTTCTGGCTAGCGGCCATCGCGCTGTTCTACCTTCCGCAAGCGGCTGTCGTGATCTACTTGAACCGGCTGATGCCGCTAGAGGGAGGGCTCTATCAGTGGGCGACCGTCGCCTTCGGTGACTTCTGGGGATTCGTCACGGCATGGAATCTCTGGGCGTACACAATCCTCATTCTCGCGACGTTCGGCGTGATGATCGCGACGAATCTCGCCTATCTCGTCGGCGCGAGCGGCGCCTGGCTCACGGGCGCCGCGTGGTACACGCCGGTGGTCAGCGTGGGGCTGATCGTGATGATTACGGCACTCGCGATGTTCGGCCTGCGCGTCGGCAAATGGATGCAGGCCTTCGGCGGGACCGCGCAATTCATCACGTATGGCGCCCTTGTGTTCGTCCCATTGATGGCGCTCAAGCGCGGCACGATCACCGAGTACCATCCGTTCGCGATGTCGATTCCGCCGCTCACCATGCTCAATCTCAACTTTCTCGGCAAAATGGCGCTCGGCGCGCTGAGCGGATTCGAGTACGTCGCCATTCTCGCCGGCGAGACCCGCAACCCCGCGAAGACGATCGGCAAGTCGGTATTCATCGCCGCGCCGGTCATCGCATGGATGTTCATCCTCGGCACCAGCAGTGTCGTCGCGCTCGTGCCGAAAGATCAGATCGATCTCGTGAGCCCGATTCCACAGGCGCTCACCATCGCGTTCGCCGGCATGGGCATTGTCTCGTTCATAGCGCCGCTCCTGATCGCGATGTTGCTGCTGCGGCAAATCGGCAACGTCTCTCTGATCTTTGCGGGCAATACACGATTGCCGATGGTGGCCGGATGGGACGGCTTGCTTCCCGCCTGGTTCTCGCGACTCCATCCGGCATTCAAGACACCTACCAACTCCATTCTCTTCGTCGGCGCCCTCACTGCGGCATTCACACTTGCGGGCCAGGCCGGCGTCGGCGTGCAGGAAGCATTTCAGGTGCTCGAGAACGCGGCAGGTATTTTCTATGCGTTTACCTACATCGCGCTATTCGCCATTCCGTTCTTTGCTGCACACCGGCTCAGCGAACGCCCGCCACTCTGGCTCAAGAGCGCTGCATGCGCGGGTCTCGCAGTCTCGATCTTGTATTCGGTGTTCTCGGTGTTTCCGATCATTGAAGTGAAGGATTGGCGCTCGTTCACCGCGAAGATCGTCTCCGTGCTCGTCCTGACCAATCTGATCGGGCTCGCGATCTACGCCGGTTCGGCAAGATTCCGCCATGAGTAGCCGCGCAGCGGCTACATTCTGTCGCCGCTCCGCGGCTGAATGTCAGCGGATGTCGGCGAAACTGGGGTATCCAGGGACCGATTTGGCTTTCTTCACGGCTCGGAGAATGGCTTCGGAGACGGCTTCGGCGGCAAGTGCGCCGATGGCGCTGATGTCGGCGCGGACGGTGAAAGTGCCGGTAGACAGGGCAAAGATGGTATCGCCGTCGGCCATGGTGTGGGTGGGATTGATGGCGCGGGCCATACCGTCGTGCGCCATCTCGGCGATCTTTCTCATCTCGACCTTGGTGAATGGGGCGTTCGTGGCAACGACGCCAATGGTCGTGTTTCTTCCTGGCTCACCCAGTTGTTCGATGCCGCGGCCGGAACGATATCCCTCGATGATGTCCTGAAAGCCTTTGCCGTCCATGGTTCGAGCGCCGGCAATGATCTTGCCTGTTTTAGGGTCGATCACATTTCCGACGCAATTGACTGCAACGATCGCGCCAACAACGATTCCGTTCGGCAATTTGATGCTGGCTGTTCCGATGCCGCCTTTCATCGGCCTGCCGCCGCCGCTCTTGCCGATGGTCGCCCCGGCGCCTGCGCCAATCGTGCCTTCTTCGATGCGGCCGGACTTTGCGTCCTGGCAGGCTTTGTAGCCGGAATCGGCGTTGGGCCGAATCTTGGAATCGCCCACATTGAGGTCGAAGAGGACTGCGGCAGGCACAATCGGCACAACACCAGTTCCAACCTTGAAGCCGGCATTGTGTTCCTCCAACCAGCGAACCACTCCGGTCGCGGCGTCCAATCCATAAGCGCTTCCGCCCGTCAACAGAATCGCCTGCGTCTGCTGCACCAGGTTTGTCGGATTCAGCAGATCGGTTTCCCGCGTCCCGGGGGCGGACCCGCGAACATCGACACTGGTGACGGCGCCCTTCTCGTAGAGAATGACCGTGCATCCCGTGGGCCGGCGAGAATCCGTAAAGTGACCGACCTTAATTCCGTCGACGTCTGTGATGAAGCCTTCCATAAGCTGCAACGGCGGTCTGCGCCCGCCGAAAAGCCCGCGCTCACAGAGCGCGGCTACAGCTAAGGTTATACCGAACGCGCGTCGATTCATGGCGTAATCATTATCACGAAACCCGCTGCGATGCCTATTAACGAAGGCGGCAGTATCCATATCCCCGCGCCGCCTGTTATGAAGTGTGTGAATAACGTAACGATGACGGAAGCGATAATCGTGACCATCGCACGGCGGGCAGTCGGCCGCCGTGAGTAGAGGCCGACCAGCAGGGGCGCGAATAGCGCAACTGCCATCAACGTATAGAAGATTTGAAGCGCTGCGATGATCGAAGGCAACTCGATCGCAAGCAGAACGCCCATGAGCGCGCCGAGGACCGCGGCGATCCTTCCCGCCAGCAATAGGTCACGGTCCGATGCCGCCGGCCTCAGAAATGTTTTGTACAGATCGATGCTCAGCGAGCTCGACAGCATCAAAAGGATCGCGTCGCAGGCGCTGATCTCGGCCGAGAAGACAGCGGCGAGCGTGAGCAGACCGAGCCACCCGGGAAGGAGCTTCGTCATCAGGGTCGGCAAGGCGAGCTCGCGATTCGCCAGGTCCGGATATTGCGAATGCGCAATCGCTCCGAGGATCGCCGGCGCGAAAGCGAACATGAGCAGTCCGGCAGCGTTCCAGTTTATTCCTTTGCGAACCGCGGCCTGATCCCGGCCCCCGTAGAGTTTTTGAATCAATCCCGGCGAAATGATGAACGATGGGACGAGAATCGCGACGTAGTAGAGAACGCCTTCGATTCCCAGCTTCTGCGATGCGTCCAGCGTCGGTTGAAGGGCAGACCAGCCTCCGATCGCGCGAAGTCCCACAGGCACTGCAAGCAGGAACCCGGCAAATTTCACCGTGAGCTGGATGACGTTGACCCATGCGGAAGCGAGAAGACCTCCCGCTGAAAAATATGTTGTGACCACAACACCGCCGATAATGCATCCTTGCCACTTCGGCACTCCGGCAACGACTTCAAGAATCTGCGAAATGGCGATGAGCTGGCCTGCAAGGATCATCAACGTTCCGGCCCACAGCAGCACTGCAATCAGACCTCGAACCGATCGGCTGTAGCGATGATCGAGATAGTCGCCGACCGTCCGCCATCCGTTCTTTGCCGCGAGCGCCCAGATTTTCGGTCCGACGGTATTGGCCAGAATGAGCGATCCAATGCCCGCAGATCCGACCCACCACCACGCTCCAAGACCGTACGCGTATCCGAGGCCGGCGGCGCCGACGGTGGAGCCGGCTCCAATGTTGGCGGCGAGAAAAGTGGCTGCCAGCAGTCCCGGACCGAGGCTGCGCCCCGCTACCAGAAAGTCGTCTGCTTTTTTTACGCGCCGCGAAATGTACAGTCCGAAGGCAATGAACAGCCCGGAGTATGCGATGAGCGCGGCTAGTTGGGCGAGTTGAAGATTCACTTCCCGGCCGTGAAAATAATAATGTGCTGCCAGGGCAGGAAATCCAAGACCTTTTGAAATTTGAAACCGAGCGGCTCGAGCTCGGCTCGAACTTCCTGAGTGGTCATCTTGTGAAGAGGCAGGATGGGGACTTTCGGATCCTCTTTGCGAAACTCGACGAGCACCAAACGGCCGTCGTGCTTCAGAGCATTTCGAATTCTGGTCATCATCGAAACGGGATCCGCGAACTCGTGATAAACATCGACCATTAGAACCATGTCCACCGCATTCTCCGGTAACCTGGGATCCGTCGGGGTTCCGAGAACGACGTCCACGTTTTGTAGTTTCCTCTGGTCGATGTTTTGCTTCAGCATCCGGAGCATCTCCGGTTGAATATCTTCCGCAATGACTTTTCCAGTTGGACCCACCATCTCAGCGATACGCCAGGAGTGATAACCCACACCAGCGCCGACATCGGCAACAGTCGAGCCTTTCTTGATGTCGAGCGATGCCAGCATTCGATCGGGCTCTTCTTCTTCGATTCGACCGACAACACGGCCCCCCACAACATCGATCCGATCAGTGGCCTCGCGACGAACCTCACCCCGGAGGTGAACATGCCCGGTGCAAAACACATGACGAGGCCATCGCAGTACGCCACCAGCGACGATTTCCAGCAAATTTTTGGTCAAGATATGAGCGGTCTATACCTTCTCTCGTTTCTGTTGACCGCAGACCGCGAGAAGGCTGAGCAATGCTTTGTCTCCGGGCTGGAAGATGCTGTAAAGGGGAATCCCGTTTTTAAAGAATGGGCGCGATCCTGGGCTCGTCGCCAAATTATTCAGAATGCCGTACGACTGATCAATCCGCGGCCGGACAACGGAGGAAGCCGTCAAAGCTCTGATACAGTCAGCAGCAACGGCACAATGCCACCGGACGAACAGCCGTTCGAGATTGCGGCAGTTCTTCGCCTGGGGGCATTCGAGCGCTTTGTCTACGTGATGACAGTCCTTGAACACTACTCCGATCAAGATTCTTCCCTTCTGCTGGGTTGCACGCGGCGTGACGTAATGACCGCCCGAACTCGGGCTTTGCAGCAGATAGGCGCCGCAAGCGAGTTGCCTACCGATGCGAGTACACAGAGCCCAGCCGCAGGCCAGGCCCGGAGTTCTCTCCTTCAACTGTTAGTCGGTCCACGCCTGGCGACGTCGGTGTAAGCAAAGTTTTCCCGTGACAGGGCCGAGATTCAGGAAAAACTCGACGCTGCATAGGTGACCAAGGAAATTTGGACTGTCCGGCAGTCCTACTGCGAGATGAACGCCCGCAGCTCTTCACGCGCGGCCTCGGTGAATTCTTTCAGCGGATCGATCCCCGCTCCGCTCTGCACCAACTCACACAACTCACCGATAGTCTTGTTCGGTGCGAAGTAAGTGTCGACCGTTTCTTCCACGACTTTCTGAGCGCACGCGACAGTTCGCTCCGAGGAGAGGACGCGCATCCTGCTGATCATGGAATAGAGGGCGACGAGGTCTTGCATCTGAGGCTCGCTGGTCAGCATGGCATCGCCATAGGTTTTCGACGCCGCAACGATGAAATCCTTGTAAAGCTCGTCCCTCTGCGAGAGTTCGTGGGCGAGCCGCCCGGACTGTGCCTGGTTACGCACACTCAGCCGGCGATGCCAATTCAACCTTGTTTCATGAGTTCTGCGCCGTGGGTCGGGGTCAGCGCTCAGGAACCGCGTGTTGTTCCTCGAAGCAGGACTCCAGATTCTTGATGTCCACCGCAACGCGGGTTTGAGAACCTTCTGGTGCAGCCCTGAGATATTGGATGGGCCATGAAATTGGCTGACCCAGCTCATGCGCTGCCCGCAAGGGCCAATACGGATCCCGGAGAAGTTCGCGGGCGATGATGACTGCATCTGCCTGTCCAGTACCGATGATGTGCTGCGCCTGAATGGGAGATGTGATCATGCCGACAGCGCCGGTCAGAATGTCAGCTTCGCGGCGGATCTGCTCGGCAAATTGCGTTTGATAACCGGGACCGACAGGAATCTTTGCGCGCGCTACGTTGCCGCCGGAGGAGCAATCAATCAGGTCAGCACCAAGTTGCTTTAGCTGGCGGGCGAGTTCGACAGATTGCTGAATATCCCAGCCGCCATCGATCCAATCGGTCGCCGAAATGCGAACAAACATTGGTGCTGGTTCTGGCCACGAATCTCGAACGGCAGCAACAGTCTCCCGCAATATTCGAGTGCGATTCTCAAATGAGCCTCCGTAGGCATCCGTTCTTTGATTGCTGAGAGGCGATAGAAACTCGTGAATCAGATATCCGTGAGCAGCGTGAATCTCAATGACACCGAAGCCCGCTTCACAGGCTCGACGCGCCGCTGCGGCGAAAGCAGAAATAATATCTTTGATACCTTCGACCGAGAGCGCTTGCGGCAGTGGATAGTGATCGGCGAAAGGCAATGCGCTCGGGGCAACGACATTGTTCCAACCGCCCTCACTTTCGAGGACCGCTCCGTGGCCTTCCCAAGGCCGGTAGGTGCTGGCCTTGCGACCGGCATGCGCCAGCTGCATCCCAGCCACGCTGCCCTGGTCATGAATAAATTGGACGATTCGAGCTAACGGCTCAATGTGATCGTCCATCCAGATGCCTAGATCCTGCGGACTAATCCGGCCCTCAGGAAGAACTGCGGTGGCTTCGGTAAACACCAGTCCAGCACCGCCTACCGCGCGGCTGCCCAGGTGCACGAAATGCCAATCGCTCGCGTATCCGTCAGTGCTGGAATATTGACACATCGGCGAAACAAATACGCGGTTCGCAAACGTAATATCGCGAATCGTGAGTGGATTGAAAAGGTGAGTCATAGGGTTGTAGGTTGCCTCTCCCAATCTACGGTTTGGATGCATTGGTCACGCCCGCGATGCTCTTACCGACGGCGGCGTTTGAGACCGGGCCAGAACTCGCGAAAGACGTTGAATCCAAAATCGGAGCCCATGGCAATGCCAAAACTAATCGCACCGTCTCCCGCGGTGGTGGTGCTGCGTGGCTGCCATGCGCGAGAGATGAAAGCCGTCCCGGCAGCGCTGCCAATGCGAGAAAAGGAGAAAGACTGGTCGCCACTATCATGCCGCGCGAGCAGGGTGTTTACTACAGCGTACTTGGTTCGCCGAAAGAAACCAGTTTGACGGGAGACGAAGTAGCGATTGTCCTCATGCAGCGCAGCAGATAAACCGTACTCCAGGGTTCCGCGAATAAAATGTTGAGCGTAGGCGTCTCCGATGCGCTTGCCATACCCCTCAGCGCCCCCGCGCCATTCCTTTGGCGTATTCTCCGCTTGTGAGATTGCAGCCGTGGCCGCTGCCGTGATGAAGGGTTGGGCGCCGACTACTCTAGTCACATAACTACGGAACCGCTCAGCAGGCGTCATGGGAGTGAATTGTGGGCGCGGGGAACTGGAGAGTGTGCTCGAGACCGCGCTGGAAGCGTCGTTTCCGGGCGGATCTTCCGCTGGAACGCGAGCTTCTGAACTGTTGTCTTTCGTAATGCGTCCCGTTCTCTGACCGCTTACTTCATCAGGCACTCTTTGGGCGACTGAAGCAATCATGCACAGCAGGACAAAGGCAATTACAAAAAGGAA
>Ga0137409_10007341_pt1 | contig 11349 bp, 10 predicted proteins | sample CZODoug1_16funga_FD_122059 | JGI IMG/M metagenome (GOLD analysis project Ga0137409, IMG submission 122059) | Vadose zone soil fungal communities from Angelo Coast Range Reserve, California, USA - CZODoug1_16fungal (Hybrid Assembly) | ecosystem: Environmental > Terrestrial > Soil > Vadose zone... | reverse complement strand
CGCCCTGAGCAAATGCCGCAGGAGTGCATCGGCCAAGCCGCCAACTCCCACATTTTCTTATACCTTTGTTTATTCGTTAACCATGGCGGCCAGAAAAAGTCACTCACCTGCCTCAGGTACCGACGCGCATCGGGGCATGAAGCTTGCGCAGGGCTGCCAGTACCGACAGCGCCGTGATCCGGCCGGTCTTGGGATTCTCGGAGGGGATGTTCTCAATCGCCAGGGTGAAACGGGCCGAATCCGAGTCCACCTCGATCTGGTGACAGTTGCGCTCGACCGACGGGTCAGCCCAGATCTCGATGGTGGTGCGCTCCGGCCCAATTCCGGCCAGCGCGAGCGCCGCCGCCACATTGACATTGGCCGGGAATCCGGCCGCCGCCTCCCGGGCGGTGCCGCAGAATACCCGCTTGGCCTCATTCAGGCCATCGACCGAAATACCGTTCGCCACCAGGTAGGGTGCGCCCGCAAGCCCGCGCGGCGGCTTACGGGTGGTCATGCGCACTGAGGCGATCTGCCCCTCGGCGGCGGCAGTAACTGCATCGAGCCCCAGCAGCGCGCCGGTCGGCACGATGATCTGGCCGCCCCGCTCCCTGGCCAGATCGACCAGGCCGGGTCGCTCAAGCAAGGCACCGCAGCTGAGCACCATCACAGCCTTGCCAGCCTCCAGCATGGGGCGGCAGATGAACTCGATGATCGCAGCGGGAGCGCATTCGATGGCGAGGTCGGCATGCCGGGGCAATTCGTCGAGCTCGACCAGCGGACAGCGGATCCCCTGCCCGTCGAGCCAGGCCTGCGCCTTGGCCCGGTCCTGGGCAGCCGCGCAGGCAAGCGTCAGACCCGGAATGCCCTCATGGAGCCGACGCGCAAGCACGCGGCCGATTGTCCCAAGACCGGCAATGGCGACGCGGGTGGTGCGGGTGGCACCGTTCATGCGGGCAGGCTCCAAAAGAGACCGTTCTGCCTCATACGCGCCCCCCAACATGGCCACAAGGGCGGGCCACAAGAGGCGTCAATGCCGCGCCAACATGGCCTTGACCCCTCCGGCAACACGCGCAACTGTTCCCGCCATTCCCAGGGAGGAACCGCCAATGCGTATCAGGGCTTTTGCGATCGGCTTTAGCGCGTTCTTTGCAAGCACGCTGCTGGCATCGGCGCAGACTTACCCGTCCCGCCCCATCACGGTGATCGTTCCATTCGCGGCCGGTGGCCCCGCCGACGTGTTTACCCGCATTGTCACCCCGCGCATGAGCGAGATCCTGGGGCAGCAGATCGTGATCGAGAACGTCGGCGGCGCGGGCGGCATGGCCGGCTCCAGGCGGGTCGCTGATGCGGCGCCGGACGGCTACACCTTCGTGGTCGGCACTGTCGGCACCCATGCCCAGAGCCAGACCATGTACAAGAAGCCGCTCTACAACTCGGCGACTGACTTCACGCCGGTCGGTCTGTTGGCGGACGTGCCGCTGGTCCTGATCATGCGCAAGGACCTGCCGGCGGCGAATTTCAAGGAGTTCGTCACCTACTCCAAGGCGAACCACGCGAAGATGCAGTTTGGCTCGGCGGGCGCCGGCGCCGCCACCCATCTCGGCTGCGTCGTCGTCAATACCTTCATGGGCACCGATATCACCCACGTGCCCTATCGTGGAACCGGACCCGCGATGCAGGATCTGGTGGCCAGCCGCATCGACTTCCTGTGCGAGGCGGTCTCGACCGCCAAGCCACATATCGATGGCGGCACCATCAAGGCCCTGGCGATGATGACCAAGGAGCGCTCGCCGGTCCTGCCGAATGTGCCAACGACGCTCGAGCAGGGCGCCGACCTGCAGGCCTACACCTGGTACGGCATTTTCCTGCCCAAGGGGACGCCGGACGCCGTGGTGGCGAAGCTCAATGCGGCCGCCAAGGAGGCGATCAAGACGCCGACGCTGCGGGCTCGGCTCGACGAGCTTGGCGTGCAGGTCGTCAGCGACGATCGCATGACGCCGCAATATCTCGGTCAGTTCGTCAAGGACGAGATCGAGAAATGGGCGGCGCCGATCAAGGCGAGCGGCGTGGTCGTCGACTAGTGCCCCGCTTCCGAAGTTCGTCATCCATCGCCGCAACCTCTAACACGAACTTCGGAAGCAAAGGGGCACTAGCAACTCTATGATTCTAGTGCGGCTTTTGAATTTGAGGTTCCTAAATGAGCGTGCTGCTAGAAATCATAGGAACCTCAAATTCGCCGCACTAGACCGGGCGCTATTCCAGCTCGATCGTGCCGTTGACCTCGTGCGTGAACCCGAGCGCGGCAATCGTGATGGTCGCGCTGGTCGGCAGCTTTTCATTGCCCTTGAGACGCCCGTCGGCGAGCGCCTGGCGCACCGCCTTCTCGATCTCGCGCTGGGCGCCGACGCCCAGGGTCTTGAGAAACTTGCGCAAGCTTCCATTGAAGGTCTCTTCGTTCATGGCTTACTCCCGCGTGTGCTGCCCCGAGGGTCAGGGCCGATACATATTGTACAAGCCGGAACGCCCTGATAACGCACCGGCTCGGTTGCCATCATACCCATGAGGTTTGCCCATGAGGTTTGCCACGTGACTCGGCTGACGTTTGCCTGCGGTTTTTACGACCGCACCGAGGCGCTCCGCACCGGAGATGTCAAAGTCAAGGATATCGACCTCGACTTCATCGCAATCGACTCGCCGCGTGACCTGTTCGATCGCATGGGTGGCAAGCAGGAATTCGATGCCTCGGAATTCTCCAGCTCCGAATACATCAGCCGGTTTGCGCGCGGCGACCACACCTTCGTGGCGCTGCCAGTGTTCCCGTCGCGGGTGTTCCGCCACGGCTACATTTACGTCAACCGCAAGGCCGGCATTCGTTCGCCCAAGGACATCGCCGGCAAACGCGTCGGCGTTCCGCTCTACACCATGACGGCAGCGGTCTGGATCCGCGGCATTCTCACGCACCACTATGATGTCGACCTCTCCGCCGTGCGCTGGACCGAGGGCGCCATCAATCATCCGGGCCGGCACGGCGAGCCGAGCGCGCCGCCGCTGCTCAAGCCGGTCGAGATCGCGCACGATCCCAAGGGCCGCTCGCTGAGCGAGCTCCTGGCCAATCACGAGATCGACGTGGTCATGGGAACGCAGCATCCCCACCCGCACCCGGACATCATGCCGTTGTTCGCCAATGCGCGGGCGGTCGAGCGCACGTTCTATGAACAGACCCGGATTTTCCCAATCATGCATCTCGTGGTGATGCGCCGCGACGTCTACGAGCGCGATCGCTCCATCGCTGACAAGCTCTATCGCGGCTTCGTGGAGGCCAAGACGCTGGCGCTCAAGCGCATGCACAAGGGGCACCCGTTCATGCTGCCGTGGGTGCACAATGATATTCACGAGATCGACGCGGTGTTTGGGGGCGACCCGTATGCTTACGGGATCGAGGCCAACCGGCCGACGCTCACGGGGCTGGTGCAATACATGGCCGAGCAGCACTTCATTCCCAAGGCGCTGCCGCTCGAAGAGCTGTTCGCGCCGGTGGACAGGGCGTTGCGCTAGAGCGAGATGAGCTGAGCTTGAATCACCTGTTAATTCCGTTCGTCCCCGCGGAGGAAGAAGATGTGAAGCAATGACTCTCCGCTGTCGTCCCCGCGCAGGCGGGGACCCATACGCCGCAGCGAGGCGATGTGGCAAAGCCGGCCATAACCGAAACCTTTGTGGTTATAGATCCCCGCCTGCGCGGGGACGACAGCGGCTGGGTTCGTGCCCAGTCACTCGCTTGCCTCGCGGTCGATTTCTTCACAGGCTCGGAGGCGGGGACCCAGTTCTTTGGCCGAGTTCTCGGCTCCTGGGTCCGCGCTTCCGCGGGGACGAACGGAGATTGGTTCAATGGCGGTGCAAACCCAAATTAATCCCGCTCTAAATTAGAAGAGAGCACGTCCCGTTCCATTGGAACGGGACGTGCTGTCCGATCACTCAACCGATGGACATTCAACGGGCGCGCGCGCCACGTTGCTCTCGCCACTCCAGAAATTGCAGGAACAGGGCTTCCCGTTCCTCAGTGCTGGTGCGCCGAGCACCTGAGGCGTTCAGGAACGCTTGGAAATCCTGGCGAGCAGATGCCTGGCCGCCGACAAGCTTTGCCAACTGCTCTTCGGCAGCCGGAAGCCGGCTCCAACCCGGGACCGTCGCGGCGAGATTGATGTCACGCCACTTGGGCTGGAACGGCGGCTGCCGCAGCTTTTCCCAATTCTCGAACAGCTTGACGACGAAGCGCTCGACCTTGCGGTACCGATCGCTGTCCTTCGGCCAATTGTAGGCAGCCAGCACGAACGGCACGGCAAGCGTATCAACACGCCCTCCCTGCGGAACCAGGTTCGGGTAGTCCTCGTGCGTGAACTCCCCTATGGCGTACAAGTCGGCGAACACCTTGTTGAACGGGATCGGCACGAGATGCAGACCCGAATTGGGCGGGATTTGCGCGACGTGAGACAATGGCTTTTGCGACACACGCACCGCCGCGTCAGCTTCACCTTTGGCGATCCTCTGGTAGGCGGCCGGGGTGAACGGGTTGGGCAGCTTCACCTCGGTCACGTTGATGCCGAGCCGCTGGAAGATGAGCGGCGTCGTCAGGGTTGTTGACGTTCCAGGCGGGCCAAAATCGACCCTCTTTCCGCGCAGATCTTCCAAGCTTCGAATGTCGGGGCGCGCTATCACCTGCACCTCCGCGATCGGAAAGCGCAGAATGTAATTCACCCTCTTGTTGAGATTGTTGATCTTGCGGTTCGTCCGGAAGTACTCGAATGCGTCCGACTGGGCGACGGCGATATCGACCCCGCGCAGGTAGAGCAGATCGTCGAGATTCGCGGGAACGCCACGGGTTATGATCGGCAGCACGCGCATATTGTCGCCGTCGTCAAGAACCCTGCGCATCTCCTCAACAAATGTGAAGGCGGTGCCTGAGCCGTTGCCGGCGGCGATACCGACCGTCCAGGAGTTGATGCGGTCCTTCATCAACTGTTCGGTATTCTCGCCTTGAAGAGCTTTCGGTATCTCTTGTGCCCAAGCGGGCCACGTCCCGAAAGCGAGCGTCGACACGACGGCTAGCGTCGCGACCGTGATACGGCACATGTGGTGCTACCTCCCCCTACGCATACGACTACTGAACCTTACGCGCATTTATGTTCGATAAGTGAATGCACTCACAGATGGATTCACTTGTGCAGACCTCCGACCTTAAAAGCATTTATGTCATTTGAGGGGCGTTTTTTCGCGACGCCTAACATTCGAGCCATGCGCGGCTCGCTCGTGCCTTGATTGCAAATGACTGATGCAAGTCGGCAACAAAAGTGCAAGAAAAAAATTCGCCCATCGATTGCACGAAACGATCATCGGTGTTGGTGAGCGAAAACCGGAAGCCCGAGGGAGGACAGTTTGATCCTGACATCCAAGGTGATGCGCAGTCTGCCGATCGCTGCACTGACGTTTGCGCTCGGTACCGTGATGACACCGGCGGCGGCGCAGTCGCCTGCGGAGTTCTACAAGGGCAAGACCATCACGATCCTGCTCGGGCATCCGCCCGGCGGCTCGTACGATCTGTACGCACGGCTTGCCGCCGATCACATGAAGCGGTTCATCCCGGGCAATCCCAACATCATCGTCCAGCATCGTCCGGGCGGCGGCGGCGTGGCTGCCGTGCTGACGTTCTACGCACAGGGCGCGCGCGACGGCACGATGATGGGCCTGTTCACCGAGACCATCGGACACACCCAAATCCTGCAGCCCGAGATCGGCCGGTGGAAGGTCGAAGAGATGTCCTATGTCGGCTCGTTCGTGCCGAGCAACGCCGCGCTGGTGGTGCGTAAGGGTGCGCCCGCCAAGACTCCTGCGACGCTGCGCACGACGCAGATCAATGTCGGCTGCACTGGCGTCAATTCGCAAAGCTACCAGTATCCCGCCTCGCTCAAGTCGCTCGGCGGGTTCCGCTTCAACCTGGTGTGCGGCTATCCGGGCTCGGCCGAGGTGATCCTCGCGATGCACCGCGGCGAGGTCGACATGTTCTCGGGCTCCTGGCACGTATGGCGCGCCACGCAGAAGGGCGCCCTCGACGACGGCAGCCTGATCCCGGTGATCCAGGGAGGGCTCAAGCGCAACGCCGATCTTCCGAACGTGCCATTGATGCAGGAACTGCTCGACGATGCGAAGACCAAGGAGACCGTCGAGTTCATTTCGGCTGGCTCGGCGATCGGACGGGCGCTGATCACACCACCGGCGGTACCGGCTGACCGGCTGGCGGCGCTGCGCGAGGCCTTCGACAAGGTCGTGAAGGATCCGGAGTTCATTGCGGATGCGGCCAAGCGCTCCGCGGATCTCGAGCCGACGCCGGGTGGCACGGTGCAGACCTACAGCGACGGCATCGCACGCGCGCCCGGGAACGTGATCGAGGCCGCGACCCGCGCGATCGCGGCAGAGAAGGCGGACAAGAAATAGGCCCCGCTCCGTTCATGCCCGCGCCTGCGGCGCCAGGTGGCGCAAGGACGTCCGGGCACAAGGACATCAAAGACCGGATGCGCTCAGGAAACAGGCAGCGCAATTGACTGCCATTGAAGGTGATAAAGATCGAAGCGACGGAAAGTCGCTCAAGCATTACCCTGGTAAAGGCACGTTAGGGTTAACTCTTGTTAAACATTCGTATCGTCGCTATGGATTTCCTGCCGGCGAGAGCGGGGCTGGCGGCTTTCATGTTTCCGTCGCTCGGCAGCTTGGCCGCATAGGCGCGCCCAGGCGCTGCTTCTTTACGGCCGGTTTAAAGAGGGAAACCAACATGCGTATCATTTCGAGTGCGGCGGCGGTTGTCCTGCTGGCCGGATTGAACAGTCAGGCCTCGGCACAGACCCCCGAACAGTTCTACGCGGGCAAGAACATCGATTTCGTCATTGGGTATCCAACCGGTGGCGCCAATGACGTCTGGGCGCGGGTTATCGCCCGCCATATCGGGAAGCATATTCCCGGCAAGCCGAACGTCATCCCCAAGAACCAGCCTGGCGCCGGCAGCTTCCTGGCGGTCAACACCGTCTACAGCGTCTCGCCCAAGGACGGCACGGTGCTTGCCATCGGCGCGCCGACCATTGCGCTCGACGAGAAGCTTGGAACGCAGGGCGTTCGCTTCAAGACCGCCGAGCTCGGCTGGATCGGCCGCTCCGATGCGCTCATCAACATCGTGTTCACGTGGCAGACCTCGAAGGTCAAGACCTTCGCAGACGCGCAGAAATACGAATCGACGCTGTCGGGAACGGGTGCCGGCTCGACCGTCTCGATCTATCCGACCGTCATGAACAACCTGTATGGTACCAAGTTCAAGATCATCATGGGCTACAAGGGTTCGGCCGAAGCGCAGCTCGCGGTCGAGCGCGGCGAGGTCGAAGGGCACTCGACCGCGTGGACGGCGGTGAAGGTCGCCCATCCGGATTGGCGGCCAAGCAAGAAGATCTCGATCCTGGCGCAGTTCGCGCTGGCGCCGCATCCCGACCTCAAAGATGTCCCCACCGCCGTCAGCCTCGCGCGCAACGACGAGGAGCGCCAGATCGTGAGCGCGATCGTGGCCGCGGCCGATATCGGGTTGGCGTTCTTCACGACACCCGGCGTGCCGGCCGACCGCCTCGCTGCGCTGCGCCGCGCCTTCGACACCACGATGAAGGACAAGGACTTCCTCGATGAGGTCGAGAAGTTGAAGCTCACCGCTTCGCCGATGAAGGGCGAAGACCTGCAGCAGCTCATCAAGCAGGTCAGCTCCCTGTCGCCCACCATGCTGGAGAAGGTCCGCACCGCCTATACTGCGAACCAGGCGAAGGAATAGGGCGTGAAACCGTGCCCCTCCAGGGTCAGCGAGGGGCATAGGATACGCCGGCTGAAGCAGGTGACGAGCAGGGCCGCAGCTGCCGCACGTGTCGACTACGCGACAGCCACCGGTTGCGCCGCTTCGTCGCGCAATTGAGCGATGCTGAGCTCGAGTGCCGGACGGGCGCTACTCGCCGCGGTAGGAGCGGCGCTCGAGGCCAATCCGAAGCCCTGCTGTTTGAAGGGGCTCGAGCCGACGGCCATCCGCTCGTCGGCAATACGGATCAGCCGAACGTGAACGCAAAGATCTCCACGTCCGAACCGAGAAACTCGATTTCAAACTGTCGATCAGCGATGGGCTTCGGCTGTCGGATCAATTGGTACAGACGCTGTTCGGTGATCGTGCCGTCGCCTCGCTCGTCAACGTCAACTCCATGAGCCGCACCTGGCGGCTGTCCCTCGATCCGCACACGAAACCGCACGGAGGTTCCTGGCACTGCTGGGCCCATGACGAGATGAAGATCGCGAGCGTGAAAACGGTACGCGATGGTCCCATTGGCTTTGTTCAGCGCGGCGCTTTCCTTCCTTACGGTCCAATCGCCAGACAGCGCCCAATCATTCAGGCGCAACCGCGCGGGCAGCTGATACATGCGAGGCTTGTCCAAGACCGCGCCGCCGGGCGACGCAAAGTTCTGGGTACGCTCATATCCGACATAGTTTTCCGGAGACTTCAGGCTGCCCCAGTCGGCAGCCGCTTCGAGACCGCGGGCATCGACCGACACCAGGTCATCACCGACGCCGGCCTCGGCCAGCAATCGCGCAATGATCATTTCCGATTGTTCGTATGCGCCCTCGCCGAAATGATGATGGCGAGCACGCCCCTGGGCATCGATGAAATACAGCGCCGGCCAATATTGGTTCTTGAAAGCACGCCATATGACATGGTCGCTATCCACTGCGATCGGATAGTCCACCCGCATCTCTTTGGCGGCCCAGCGAACGTTATCGACGTTCTTTTCAAACGAGAACTCCGGCGCGTGGACGCCGATCACCACCAATCCTTGATCCCTGTATTTGTCAGCCCAGGCGCGGACATACGGAAGGGTGCGCAGCCAGTTGATGCAAGTGTAAGTCCAGAAGTCGACGAGCACGACCTTTCCGCGCAGAGCCGCTGGCGTCAAAGGTGGTGAATTGAGCCAATCAGTCGCGCGCTCGAGAGAAGACAACTTGGGTTTGCTGGGAATTTGGACCGTCGGAAATCCGTGGAGGAAGGGCACCCGTACCTCGGTCGATGTCATCGGCTGCGCCCCGCCCATGTTCGCTACAAAGCCTGCAATCGGCGCCCCCAATGCGATGGCGAGCACCGCGGCGACTAGGAGCTTGCTTGTTTTCATCGATGAATGCCCTTCTGGACTCGACCCGATGTCGCCGCGGATCACACCAGAAACGGCGCGTACATTGTGCGCGCCGTTCATCTCATGAGCTTCGCCTCAGCGCTGCTTGCCCATGATGCAGCCCTCGATGAACATCATCACCGCGCGACCTTCCTGTTCGTCGTCGCTCAGGCGATATCCTCTGGATGTCGCCAGCGCTTGACATTCTTCGAAGGTTTGGCCGTATCTTGCTTTCATATCGTTCATCATGTCGCGCACGCTCCGCTGCTGCTGGGCGATAGCGGCGCTTCCGATACCGACGGTTACGACGACAGCAATAACCAAGGCGTTCATGTGTGTCTCCATTGCAGGGGTTGCAAGTTCACGACGCAGTCAAGTTCAAACAATTCCTCTTGCGCGCGATGGACTGGGCGGTGGCTACAGCAGCCCGCCGTTCATCTCATATCTATTTGCGAAGTGGTCTGAAGCCCGCACGAACCTCTTCTGAAAAGAGCTGCGGCTGTTCCCAGGCGGCGAAGTGGGTGCCTTTGTCGAGCTTGTTGTAGTGGATGAGTTTCGGATACGCCCGCTCTGCCCAACTGCGCGGGGCAGCATAGATCTCGTCGGCGAAGGCGCTCACGGCGACCGGGATCTTGACGCCCCTCACGTCGAAGAAGCCTCCCGACGAAACTTGCGCGGTGTCCCAGTAGAGGCGCGCTGAAGAGATTGCGGTGTTCGTCAGCCAGTAGAGCGTGACGTTGTCGAGGACGTCGTCTCGCGTCAGCCCCTCCGTCCTTCCGTCGAAGACGCGGGCGATCATTTCCTGGCTGCGCGCATCGTGGTCGAGCATCCAGGCCGCGAGGCCGACCGGTGAATCGACAAGCGCGTACAGCGTCTGCGGGCGGTTGGCCATCTCGAGGGCGTAGCCCAGCCCCTTCTTGTAGAAGAAGTCCAGCTGGTTCCACGCGTTGCGCTCCTCGGCCGTGAGATCGGCGGGCGGTGCCTCATTGAACGCGAGCGCCTTTGAGATGTTGGCTGGAACGGTAGCCGCCATGTTGGTGTGGATGCCGAGCAATCCCGGCGGCTCCTGCAGGGCCATCAGCTCCGAGACGGCATTTCCCCAGTCGCCACCCTGCGCCACGTACTGCGTGTAGCCGAGGCGTTGCATCAGCGTCGTCCACGCACGGGCGATGCGAACGGGGTGCCAGCCGGGCGCCGTCGGCTTCCCGGAGAAGCCGTAGCCCGGCAGCGACGGGATCACCAGATGGAAAGCGTCCGACGCGCTGGCGCCATGCGCGGTGGGATTGGTCAGTGGATCGATGATCTTCAGCTGCTCGATGACCGAGCCGGGCCATCCATGAGTGACGATCATCGGCAGCGCATTTTCATGCTTCGAGCGGACATGGATGAAATGAATGTCCAGCCCGTCGATCTCGGTGATGAACTGCGGCAGGGCGTTCAGTTTAGCCTCGACCTTGTGCCAGTCGTGCTCCGTCGCCCAGTAGCGGGCGAGCGACTGCATCGTCTTAAGCTGCACCCCTTGCGACGTATCTTCGACAGTCTCCTTTTCGGGCCACTGAGTTGCCGCGATGCGCCGGCGGAGATCGGCAAGCTTTGCCTCCGGAACGTCGATGCGGAATGGGCGGATGGCGTTGCCGTCAGCCGCCCCAGCTGAGCCTTCCGGAAGCAGACTGGCGGCACCAGCGGCTGCTGAAGTGGCAAGAACGTCCCGCCGCGTTGGCGATGGTTCAGACATGACACTCTCCTTCGTTCCACATATCCGATGCAATTGAATGTGCTGCACTGAAGCGCCGGGGCGCGAAGGCGAACCCATTGTTCAATCGATGTGTCCTCGAAATTTTTGGATCGGTCGGCGCGAGGCGCGCGCGCCAAGGTCTTCAGATCGATTTGCGGATTGGTCTGAACGCAGCTCTGAGCTCGGCACTGAAGAGCTCCGGCTCCTCCCAGGCGGCGAAGTGTCCGCCCTTGTCGACTTCATGGAAGTAGATCAGGTTGCGATAGGCGCGCCGGGCCCATGTCTCCGGGGCTCGATAGACCTCCTCCGGAAACACCGTGATGGCCACCGGCAGCGAGATCTCGGCGGTCTTCTGTGCGGCCGCAAGAGTAATGCTTTGTCCGCCATTCTCCCAGTACAGCCGCG
>Ga0137409_10007339_pt1 | contig 11349 bp, 7 predicted proteins | sample CZODoug1_16funga_FD_122059 | JGI IMG/M metagenome (GOLD analysis project Ga0137409, IMG submission 122059) | Vadose zone soil fungal communities from Angelo Coast Range Reserve, California, USA - CZODoug1_16fungal (Hybrid Assembly) | ecosystem: Environmental > Terrestrial > Soil > Vadose zone... | reverse complement strand
CTTCTGGAACCCCGTTATTCGGCGGGACGGGTTGAAAGGTTTGCTGACCACGCGGCTGAATTAACCCGTCTCAAAGTTGATGTCATTGTCGCAGCAGGGCCAATGATCCAGGCCGCCATGAACGCGACTGACACGATCCCGATCGTAATGTCGGCGGCTCCCGATCCGGTTGCGCGCGGCTTCATCGTGAGCCTCGCCCGCCCGGGGAGAAACGTCACGGGGCTTTCCCTCATGGGTCCTGAGTTAGCCGGGAAGATCCTGCAATTGCTCACGGAGGTCGTTCCGAAGGCCACTCGCGTGGGCATGCTCAATCTTCGCGGCAATACGCAGACCAACCTCGCGGGGACAGAGCCGGCCGCCCGGGCGTTAGGGCTCCAGATCGAGGTCCTAGAGGTACCAGACCCAGAGTCCTTGAACCGTGTGTTCGAGACCGCTATCAAGGCGCGCGTAGACGCTCTTGTCGTGTTCTCAGGCGCTTTTGGCGTTGAGCACAAACAGCGCATCGTGGACTTGGCGGCGAAGAAACGCGTGCCGGCAATCTATCAGTTCCCGGAATTTGTGGCGGCCGGAGGGCTGATGAGCTACGGGGCGAGTCTGAATGAGCGATACCACCGCGCCGCGTACTTTGTGGACAAGATCCTCAAAGGGGCCAAGCCAGCGGACCTGCCGGTCGAGCAGCCCACCAAGTTCGAATTGGTGATCAATCTCAAGACGGCCAAAGCGCTTGGGTTGACGATCCCGCAGTCGGTGCTGGGGCGGGCGGATCAGCTCATTCAGTAGTCGAGATCGTTGTGTCAGAATTGTGCCAGAACTATCGGACACCAACGGGCACCAATGGACACAACGCAGTCGCGCAGGAACGAGCAAGGGCCTGAGACGATTGCCAATAGTGCTCGATAGTGCCCCATGGTCCTCGTTGTTTTGAGAACTTGAAATCCACCACCGGGTATCCGGTATCGGGGTTCGAATCCCCGGCCCTCCGCCACTTTTCAATCACTTGCGCGAACTCACTTTCGGAACCCTGATCGCCGTCGCGGTCTCTTTGCCTGACTCTTGTACTGAGTCGTGTAGGGCCTCGATGTAGTCGGCGACACGCGCAACGCCTGCGCGTAGGTCCTTTCCTCGGGCAATGTGATACCGCGAGTAGACCGCGTCGGTTTCATGGCCGGTCAGCTTCATCGCCACGGCCCGCGGTACGTCGGACCGGCGACGGTGTTCTGGCGTCGTTCGACGGGCCAGCCCGTGCGGTGCAATGCTCAAAAGCAGCTCATCGTACGCGCCCGCGCGCTGGGCCTCCCGATTCGCGCTGGCATTCATACCGGCGAATGCGAGGTGCGGGGTGACCGCCTCGCGGGGATCACCCTGCATCTTGCCGCCCGCGTCGTGACACTTGCCGGCGCCGGGGAGATCTTGACGACAAGCACCGTTAGGGATCTGGTCAATGGATCGGGTCTGACCTTCCGGGACCGGGGTGCCCACTCGATGAAAGGCTTCGACGGCCAGATTCAGGTTTTGGCAGTCGACCAGTGAACTCGGCGCGAGCGTAGGCGCTGCTAGTTGCCGGCCGGGTGTTTTCGTTTTCCTGAGCCGCCATCGGGTCAAAACCGTCCGAAATCCGTCCGAACGTTAGCGGAGAGGGCGCCCCGGGCAGGGTGGCTCCGCTGCATGTACTAAGCAGCTATTACCCGCAGGGACCGGTGCTTACTGATACTGGAGGTATAACGGACGCGGCAGCAGTTGCAGTACTTCGAGTTCCGTGAGCATCGGCTCGCCGCTCTTCGTATCGTTGTGATAGAAGAACTTAAAGCCAGTGAACGCGACCGGGTGCTGCACGATGTAGTCCTTGTATGAGTCGAACTTGAGCCAGGGCGGACCCCAGCCGTCCATGTGCATCACCACCTGGACCCGTGGCGTCGGCCTGATGTTCTCCGCGTCCGGCACCATATCGGCGCGGAAGCGGTGCACGACCAGAATCTTGGGCGGCAGATTCTTCTCGCGTGCCAGCTGATCGAGCACTTGGATGACGTAGTTCACGTCGGTCGACATCATCTGGCCAACTTTCACGCTCGGACGGATCCCCTCGCGCTTGTAGTGCATGTAGAACTCGGGGTCGATCCCGAGATGCACGTCCGGGCGCTCGAGATACCTCAGCAGCAGCGGCAACTCCTGCTGCAGCGTGCTGTGGCCCGCCTGGACGTCGAGGAAGAGCAGGCCCTGGCGACTCTGCGCCCACCTGTACGCCTGCTCGATCGTGTCCGGACCCTCGCGTAAGCGCCATTGGCCGTCCGGGCCTGCGTATCCCTGCGCCACCACCGCGACGAGGTGAATCGCCGGAATCACCGGCGTCGACGGATCCGCCTTACGCCACAGCGCGGCGGTGTTATCGAGCATCGAAAGCATCTCCTGCTCAGGATATTCGCCCAGCACCCCCATCTTTTTCGAGTGTGGGTTGCCGTAGTAGGCGACGATCCGATACTGCGGAAGAATCGCACCAGACAGTACGGCGGGTGCCGCCGGCCAGTTCGCTACCGCCTTGCGTCCGGCACGGATTGCCGCGGAGTACGAGATCTCATCGTGGCGACTGCGCCCTGGATTGAGCCGAACGGTGGCGGTGTCGTCCGCGCTCCTGAACATTCGAGAGTGCGCGACCGAATCGTACGCGCCAGCGCCCTGTGCGCCGTCGGGATCCGTGCCCCGTGCGACTTCGCCGGTGGCGTTCTTCGTCGAATCTGCCGTCGCCACAGTCGCGGCGGGCCTGCCGTCGCAGCCCGCCAGGGCGATCATGTTGGCCGCCAAGAGCAACAGAAGCCATCTCGATATCACGCAGTGCGTGCAAAGATGCGCGGTGCGGCGAATGTTATCCGACACGGATCTCCGGGACGTTACAAAGGCGACCGGCGGGGGCGCCGAGTACTCGCTGGAAAGCGTCGTCAGCTGGTCAAGGCGCTGGGAGCCCGTCTTTGCTAACGGATCTTCGTGGACTCGCCCTTCGACTCGCGCCGGATTTCATCATGGCAGGGGAGGCGGGCATTTCTGACATGAAAAGTCATGCCGACGAAAAAGCGCGAGCGAGCGGATGATCAGCGTGCAAAGAAATCACGTACTTGAAGTATGGGAGTTCGTTCACGTCCGGTTCGCGAATCGAAGCCGAGTGGGCGGGTGGACAAATCGTCTGGAATGAGATGAGCCTGAAGATCCCTGGGTACGTGCTCGAGACTGCAGCGCGCCTCTTCCCGTTGAGGTCCGCAACTGTACACCGCTTTGTCGCCTCCGAGACGCCAGGGTTATTCATGGGCAGCAGGGTCAGAAGCTCGGCGGCAATGAGAACTGCGAGACCTCCTCTCATCGTTTTGTCGCCCATCACAACTGGACGGAGGAAGGGCTTGAGATCGTTCGCAGCATGTACCCGAGACCCCCGAGCCGGGAGACCCAGGTCTCGACGGCCATCCTGGATCGCAGGGTTGTGGAGGTGCGCGACTTCGAGAGTGACCCCGACGTTCCCGCGCCGTCCCGTCCGCTTGCCCGAGCCTTGGGCTATCGAAGCATTCTGGTTGTTCCGATGCTGCGAGAGGGGAACCCAATCGGGGCTATCGCCGTCCCTCGCGCCGAGGCCGGGCCGTTCTCGGTCAAGCAGATCGCGCTCCTCAAAACCTTCGCCGACCAGGCGGTGATCGCAATCGAAAACGTCAGACTGTTTAAGGAGCTCGAGGCCAGCAACCGCGAGATCGCGGACAAGAGCCGACAGCTGGAAGTCGCCAGCCAGCACAAGTCGGAGTTCCTGGCGAATATGTCGCACGAGTTGCGGACGCCTCTCAACGCCGTCATCGGGTTCTCTGAGGTCCTGACCGACCGCATGTTCGGGGAGCTCAACGAGAAGCAAGAGGAGTATCTGAAGGACATCCACGCCTCGGGCACCCATCTGCTGTCCCTGATCAACGACATTCTCGACCTGTCGAAGGTCGAGGCGGGGCGGATGGAACTGGAGCTCACGGACTTCCATCTCCCGACGACACTCGACAATGCCCTCATGTTGGTCCGGGAGCGGGCGGGGCGACGGAGCATCGCACTGCAGATGAGCGTCGACGAGCGCCTGGGCCAGATACGAGCGGACGAGCGGAAGATCCGGCAGGTGGTCCTGAACCTCTTGTCGAATGCGATCAAGTTCACACCGGAGGGCGGGCGGATCGAGGTCGCGGCAGTGTCAAAGGACGAGTCCGTGGAGGTATCGGTGAGCGACACCGGGGTCGGCATTGCGCCGGAGGATCAGCAAGCGGTGTTCGAGGAGTTCCGTCAGGTGGGGACAGCGGAAAAGAAGGCGGAGGGAACCGGGCTGGGACTCACCTTGTGCCGGAAGTTCATCGAGCTCCACGGCGGGCGGATATGGGTGAAGAGCCAGGTCGGTGTGGGCTCGACTTTCACGTTCACGATCCCAGTGAACTGTGGAGAATGACCTCGCGCGACAAAGGGGCTAGCGAAGCGATCGCTAACCCCTTGTCGTCGTTGGTTGCTCTCCATGGTAGTGCTCGGGCTATGGTTCGCCGCCGCTATTTGCGCAGCGATCTGAGGCCCGCGCGCACCTCTTCTGAAAAGAGTTTCGGCTGCTCCCAGGCCGCAAAGTGCCCGCCTTTGTCGAGCTTGTTGTAATGGATGAGCTTGGGATACGCCCGCTCTGCCCAACTGCGCGGGGCCGGATAGAGCTCGTCAGGAAAGACGCTCACGGCCGTCGGGACCGTGACGCCTTTGACGGCGAAGAACGACGCACCTTTGTTCTCCCAGTAGAGACGGCCCCCTGAGACCGCCGTATTCGTCAACCAGGTGAGCGTGATGTTGTCGAGGACGTCGTCTCGCGTGAGGCCCTCGCTCCCTCCGGCAAAGACACGTGCGATCATCGCGTAGCTGCGCGCGTCGTGGTCGAGGAAATAGGCCGCCAGGCCGACCGGTGAATCCGCGATTCCGTACAGCGTCTGCGGTCTCAACCCCATCTGGAAGCCGTAGCCGATACCCTTGGCATAGACGAAGCTCAGCCGATCGTAAGCAACCTTCTCGTCGGCCGAGAGATTCGCCGGCGCCGGCGCGCCGGAAAAGGCCAGCTTGTCGATGTCGAGTGGAATCACGTTGGCCATGTTGGTGTGGATGCCCAGCAATTCCGGAGGCGCCTGCACCCCCATGAGCTCGGTGATGACCGCACCCCAATCGCCACCCTGCGCCACGAATTTCGTGTATCCGAGGCGCTTCATCAGAACGGTCCAGGCACGTGCGATGTGGGCGGGGTCCCACCCGGTGGTGGACGGTCTGCCGGAATAGCCGTAGCCGGGGATCGATGGAATCACGACATGGAACGCATCCGATGCGCTCCCGCCATGCGCGGTGGGATTGGTGAGTGGGTCGACGATCTTCAGCTGTTCGACCACGGAGCCCGGCCATCCGTGCGTGACGATGAGCGGCAATGCATCCTCATGTTTCGAACGCGCGTGAATGAAATGAATGTCCAGCCCATCGATCTCGGTCACGAAGTTCGGGAGGGCGTTCAGCCTGGCCTCGCATTGGCGCCAGTCGTAATCGGTCGCCCAGTAGCGCGCGAGACTCTGAGTCGTCTCGAGCTCCACGCCTTGCGACTGATCCGTGACCGTCTCCCGTTCAGGCCACCGTGTCGCCTTGATGCGCCGGCGCAAGTCAGTAAGTTCGTCTTCCAGAACATTCACACGAAACGGACGGATCGCGCTCTTGTCGCCTTCACTTGTCTTGTTCATGATCTCCCCCTTGAGTCGTCGCGCCCGGTCAGCTCGGCTGGTGCCGACCCCGATGTCGCGATCCCGGCTTGATGCAGTCGGAAATTGGGAATCGCACTCGATGGATCTAGAGGTCTATTGGACGACGGTATTCGAGCCGATGCTTTCGGACGGTCGAAGCAAGATCCGAAGCGACTGGAGGAGGATCGCTCGAGGGATCGGCGTGCATCACATGCTCCGCAGGGTGGAGCAAGAGAATGCACCCGTGAGGGAGGGGTGTCACGTTCCAATTAGCGTGGAAACGCGCCAGCGCTTAACGCGCAGCAGCGCATCGCACTTCGCTGCGCAGTGCAAGTAGTCCATCAAGCGCCCGCTTTGCATCCGCGCCGTTTTGTCGCCGTGGTACTCTGCGCCATGCGCATAACATCGGGCGGTGCTCTACTTCAAGCCCTGACCGGTCGATGACGCCAGATTGGATTCGGAGCTTGCGGGTCCACAGTTAGGCGCGCTAGCGTTAATGACGCGTTAATGCGATGCCGCCTGCCCGTACTTTGCGGCCGTTAGGCGGTAGCCTTACCGCTCAGGCCGTCGAGTCAGCCCTAGCCCGATAGCTCCGAGCAGCGCTCCTCCCATCCCCCAAGGCCAGGTGTCGAAGCTCTCCGAATTGAAGACACCCGCCCAGAGAGCACCTGCATAATGCGCAGGTGTTCCGTTGATTCCAAGAGGGTCACGACCGGCGGAGCCGGATCACTTTCCATCCACCCATTTCATTCGAGATCTCGCGAGGGCGTGATGACTGACCGGCGTCTGAAACCAGGGTCGGACCCGGCTCCTGGCCCTTCATACCCCGTGATCATTTGGCTCCCAGCCGCCGTCGCCATCCTCCTCGCATTGCCATCCTTTGGCCTGCCCTTCCTCTGGGATGATCTCGACTTCATGGCAAAGGCGCAGGCGCACGATTTCCGCGGCCTCGTGCCCGTCGGATCGGATGCCCTGTACCGCCCGATCTCGCGTGAGCTCTACTTCGGCCTCGTGAACCTCTTGACCCGGGGATCGCCAGTTCTCGCCCATATCATGAACGCGGGCCTGGTCGTCGCATGCTGCTTCCTTCTCGTCGCCTTCGTTCGGCGATTCTCAAACCGGAGATCGAGCGTAATCGCAGGTTTTATTTTCTCGGCAGCTGCCGCGCTCCCGATGCTTGTCGGATGGATCAGTGGAAGCCAGGATCTCCTCTGTATTCTATTCTCGCTCGCCGCGTATCTCTCTCTTGCTCGTGGCCGAACCATCGGGGCCATTGCTTTCTATGCCTTGGCGGTGTTCTCAAAGGAGACCGCCGTTGCCCTGGCGCCGGCCCTGATCGCGCTCGCATACCTAACCGCTCCGGATGGACGTAAACGCGTCTTCCACACCGCTGCCGGATCGGTCTCCGTTCTTCTCCTTTGGCTCCTGGTTCACCCCTGGGTCCGTCATAACCTGCACCACCCAGGGGCCGGGAGCGCGAGCCAGTATGTTTCCTTCCAGGGGGCAAGGGCAGTCGCCGGTTTCCTGCAAGGTATCCCGTCGCTGTTCAACATATCTTGGTCACGGAATTTCATGTGGAACGTTGAGGTTGTCGCCTCTGGTTTCTTGGCGATCGCAATCCTCGTGCTCGGGATTCGACACGCTTGGCTGGCGACTTCCGACCCGCGGGACGCAGATGCATCTAGCCGCGAATCGGTACTCGCGATCGTCGGACTGACGACGATTCTAGGCCCGTTGGTGCTCACCAGCGCCTTTATCGCCCACTGGTCGGTCTACTATGCCGGGATCTCGGTCATCGGACTCGCGATGCTCGCCGCACCGCTGCTTGCACGCCTCAGGTGGCCGGTGACGGCGGCAGTCCTGGCTCTCTTTCTCGCGTGCGGGGTACTCTCGCGAATGGCCGTTGTCACTCCCGATGTTCCCCAGGAGCAGAATCTCCGACAGACGGCACGTGCGCTCAAGACAATCGAGCGTGAGCTCCGGACTCTTCAGCCGACATTGCCCCATGACGCGAAGGTCTATATGTACGTCCAGGCTGCCGGAACCCACGGGGCGTATGACGTGATCTACAAGAACCAGCCGCTGAAGGTCTGGTACAGGGATAGCTCCATCGAGGTAAGCGATCCGTTGCACCTCAAGTCCCAACCCGGCGAAGAGTTTCTCTTCTGGATTTCATCGCAATCCGACGTTTTCGCCATTGATCCACGCACGCTGCAGGCCAGATCCCCGGGCCCCGCGGCTTCGTTTCCCGAATATCAAAAGACCCTTCGCGCCTTTGCGTTGGGGTTGGCGGCCAGGGGCGAGACCGATCGGGCCGTATCGATACTGACCGGGATGCCGCAGACCTCGGAATACCTCCGCGCCTATGACCGCCGGTGCGCAGCCGCGCTCCTGTATGCGGCCGGGCGCGAAGCTGAGGGAAACGATATCGCCCGTGCGACGCCGAAGTTCCGGCGATCGGACGCGCTCGAGGAGATCCGTGGATTGGTTGCGAAACCGATACCGGGACTGGATCTCGATAGGAGCTCCATGCGCGCCTTCGAGATTGCGCCAACCGATACGTCTGCGGTCCGGGAGATCATGCGGCGGCTCGAGGCCGGTAGCTATCGGGAGAGCGCGGGTCGCTTCGCGGGGTACCTTCTTACCCTTGTCCCCGGTGATGGCGAAGCGAGTCGCGTCATCGCCCCCGAGCGCTAGACGAGATAGATCACGTTGCTTCCCGGCTGGGTCGAACACCCGCCTGCCGCGTCTCTTTCAAGATCGACGCACTCTCTTCGTCGCCCGGCTTCAACCCTTGGAGCTTCTGGGCGTACCACGCGGCCTGTGCGCGTGAGCCGCTCCTTTGGAACCCAAGCATGAGCCAATGGATCGTCTCTGGATCCGTGCTCGATAGCCCAAATGCTTCGAAGGCGGCCGTGTCCAATCGCTCGCTCGTGGTTGCCTCGCCGAGCAAACGTTGCACGATCTGCAATGCGTCTTCCTTCGAGAAGGAGAGCGTGGTCGCCATGAGTGAGTCGGCTCCTCGCCGGCGGCCCGCGGCAAGATAGATGCTCGCGATCAGACGACGGTCGAAAGCCGCCGGCGCACCCGGCTCTGCTTGGGCGAGCCGCTCGAGGATTCGGCCCGCCCTGTCGGTCTCGCCACCCGCCGCAACCGCACGGGCGTAGTTGTTGATCGGACGGTTGATCTCGGCAAAGTCAGGGTTCGACATGCTGGCCCGGATCCGCTGAGTTTCCGGGTCAATCGCGATCACGTCGAGATCGGTCGTCACGCGCACGAGAAACTCCGGTGCTCTGCCGGGCTGGCGTCGCAGCGTTGAAACGGTGTTGAGGGTCGGATCCCGGTACCAGACCCGCAGCGCCTGCGCATCCAGAAGAGTGCTGGAAATCCCTCGTGCGCCGGTCGTCCCTACAGAAACGACAACCTGACTGCCCTTCGGGAAGCTCGGGAAGACCTTCTCGAAGTTCGAGCGGACGACCTTCAGCGCACGGGACGCTTGAACAAAGATCGCCTCGCTCCAGACCGGCTCATTCTGACCATAGATCCCCCGGCTCCAGATGCCGAGGAGGAGGAAACCGGAGAGAACGGCCAGCGCCGGGACCCTTCCCATTCTGGCGATTGCCGAACCGAGAAGGATCGCGATCCCCAGAGCTGGAATGCAGGCAAAGTAGGGTGCCCAATGTCGGACCAGAATCGTCGGCATGAGGAGAGTTGGGACGGAGAAGAGCGCAGCGATCAGCCCGACCCGGCCAAGGGGGACCGATTTCGAGGATTCCGCGCGCTTCAGACCTCTGTCCACGTACGCGACTCCCGCTACCAGGATCGCCAGCGCCGCGAACCCGTACTTCGCGCGGTCACTCCACCAGGAAACCGACAACCCCTGCGGCGGCAGATTGAATAGCGTCATCACGTACCGTATGAAATACCGGCCCCACCGTTCTGGATGTTCCATTCCTACATAGGAGGTCGCCCCGGTCCGGAATCCACGCTCTGCCAGAAGGCGTATCCCGGGATGAATGAATAGCCACAGCAGAAAAACGCAGCCGTATGCTCCAACGAGGAAACGGGGACGGGCAGGCTGCCTGCCAACGATCCAGTCCCAGAGGATCAGCACCGGGAATGCCGCGATCGCCGGCTCTTTGCAGAATACTGCTGCCGTCGCGCACGCGAGCGCTGCAAGGTCCTTCCCCTTGTGCCGGAGATAGAACGCCGCGACCACGAATGCGATGGCGAAAAGATCCTGGCTGCAGCTGATCCACGCGGTGAGGCTCGCAACGTGGCCGTAGCTCGCGAATATGAGTCCGGAGAAGAGGCCCGCACGCGGTCCTCTCATCTCCGACACAAGGAGAACCAGGAGCGCGACAACGCCCGCGAGAACGGTGAGATCTAGAACATGACCCAGTATGCCGCTCGACGGATCGGCAAAACGAAGGAGGGCAAAGTAGGCGCCCTGCGGAATGGGGCGATAGAATGCGCTGTGTGGGTCGGGAAGCAGGTAGTTCCGGTACCCGCCCTGTCCCTGGGACGTGAGAAAATTGAAATCATCCCAGAAGTATCCGAGACCGAGACTCGGCAGGTTGAGAACAAGGGTGACGAGAACCGGAACGAGGACTACCCAGCCGACAGCGAGTGTCGCCCGCCCGGCCGAAGGCGCCTGTTGTTTTGCGCCTCTAGTCCCCTGCCTTCCCCTGGAATTCCGTGGCATCCGGCGGAGTATACGACGGCTTGTCGCGAGGGTTGCTGGTCGACCAACGCAGCAACTGCCCGCTTGCGTTCACGCTTGGCCACTAGCAGACGCAGCCCGAGGAGCAAGCCCCTCGGGCCGTCTGCCATGTGCATTTCTGGGACGATGCTTCTACCTCGCCGCCAGCGCCAGGCTCTTGGCGGCCTGCTCGATGAGCGACGCCACTGCCTTTGGCTGTGACTCGTAGATCGCGTGGCTGCCCTTGACCTCGACCACCGTCGAGCCGGCGCGCTTGGACATCGCACGCTGAGCGTCGGGCGGGATCATCTTGTCTTCGGTGGTGACCAGGTACCAGCTGGACTTCGTTCTCCACGCCGGTTGCGTGATTTCGCCCCCCAGAGCCTCCACACCCCACGGAACCTGCGAAACGGCCATGAACGCGGCCCGGTCTGCGTTCACGTCAGCTGCGAATGAGGCGTGGAGCTTCGCCCTGTCGAGGAAGAGAAAGCCATCCTGCGGAGGCAGGATCGGCGGCACCGGAGCACCCGGCTGCGGATCCTTGATGAGCGACGAGACCGACTCGCCCTTGTCCGGAGCGAACGCGGCGATGTAAACGAGCCCCGCGACATTCGGATGGTTCCCGGCTTCGGTGATCACCACACCACCGTACGAATGGCCGACGAGAATCGCTGGGCCGTCCTGGGCCGCGAGGGCCCGCTTCGTCACCGCAACATCACCCGCCAACGAAATCGTCGGATTCTGAACGACGGTCACGTCGTAGCCGTTCTCATTCAGGATTCTGAAGACACCTTCCCAGCCGGAGCCGTCCACGAAACCTCCGTGAACCAGTACAACGTTCTTGATGCCGTTCGACGTGCCTTCCATTGCCATTGGAGCCTCCCCCATGCTGAGCAT
>Ga0137409_10007338_pt1 | contig 11351 bp, 13 predicted proteins | sample CZODoug1_16funga_FD_122059 | JGI IMG/M metagenome (GOLD analysis project Ga0137409, IMG submission 122059) | Vadose zone soil fungal communities from Angelo Coast Range Reserve, California, USA - CZODoug1_16fungal (Hybrid Assembly) | ecosystem: Environmental > Terrestrial > Soil > Vadose zone... | reverse complement strand
GATAGGGGCCCTGATACATGCCTGCAGCCGATACCTTCGTGACCGAGCTCGACGCCAAGAATCAGGCGCAAATCCAGCGCGTCGTCGACGCGCTGGCGGCTGGCATGTCCAAGGAGGCCTTCGAGGTCGAAGGAATCCTCCGGATGGTCATCAAAAGTACCATGGAGGCGGCCGAGGTGGCGGCCCTCGGGGCGGACGAGCGGAAGGTCTTGCGCCGAGGTGGAATCGTCGCCGAGGTGAGCGACCTGAGGCGGCCCGAGAACCGGTTCGAGCGCCCGTACAAGAAGTTGCTCGAGGTGTACATGCGCGTCCGGGATCCCGCCGGACGGCCCTTGATGTTCGAGAGCTATCAGCGTTACAGCTCGATTGCCGCGAGCGGGCGCAAGGTGTGGCTTGCCTTTGCGCCGGCGATCGCCCTGACGCTCGCCTTGCTCTGGGTCGTGCAACTCCCGCTCGCCTGGCGGCTCGCGCGCCGGCTCCGCGAAGGGCAACTCCAACGCGTGTTGCTGCTCCAGCGCGCAATCGATGCGTCGGAACTCGAGCGCCGTAGGATCGCCCGCGATCTTCACGACGGCGCCGTTCAGGATCTTGCGGGTGTGTCCTACGCGCTGACGGCGGCGGCGGACACGATCACTCGCTCCAACCCCGACGAGACCGCCGCAGCGATGCGCGACGCCGCGGTCGGAACCCGGCGCACGATCAAGCAACTGCGAACCCTGCTCGTCGACATCTATCCTCCCGACCTGCACCGCACCGGCATCGAGGCAGCATTGAAAGACCTGGTGGCGCCGCTTGCGCCCCGCGGTGTCGATGCTGCGATCGACGTGCCCGACGGGATTCGGCTCACGCCGGCGCTGGAAACGCTCTTCTACCGTTCCGCACAGGAGGCGGTGCGCAACGTCGCGACGCATGCCGATGCCGCGCACGTGACGATTCGTATCGAGCAGGACGATGAGCTCGCACGGTTGATCGTCGAAGACGACGGCCGCGGCTTCGAGCAGCCTGGGAGGGACGGCCATCTGGGCCTCCGCTTGCTGAAGGATCTCGCCGACGAGGCGGGCGGCCGACTGGACCTGACGACGGCGCCGGAGAAGGGCGTCCGCGTCTGCATCGAGGTCCCGCGCAGGTGATCCGCCTTCTGCTCGCCGAAGATCACCCGGTCGTACGCGCCGGCCTCGAGAAGCTGGTCGCGAACGAGGACGACATCGAATTGGTCGGCTCTGCGGCGAACGGCGCCGAGGCAGTGGATGCGTACGCCGCGCACCATCCGGACATCACTCTCCTCGATCTCCGCATGCCGGGGCTCGACGGCTTCGAGGTGTGCCGGCGAGTCAAGGAAGCTCCGGCGACCAAAGCCACGAAGATCGTGGCCATGACCGGGTTCGACGACGAGGAGGCCCAGCAGCTGGCGATGACCTGCGGCGCCGACGTCTTCGTCACCAAGCGCGAGGGCCTCACCGCGCTCGGTCGTCAGATCAAGGGGCTCCTCGACGCGGATGCCGCGCCCGGGCTCGTGGCTGCGCCGTCGCGCGCCCGCCCGAGGACCGCGCGCTCGCGTGCGACGCGCCTGGCGAAGAAGGACCCCAGGACGCGCCGGTGACGACCTTCGAGCGCGGCGTGTTCCTGTCGACGCTGCCCGCCGGACGCCGCGAGCGCCGGCTCGCGCTCACGGTCGTTCTGGTGTCCGGCGGGATCTTTCTCGCGCTGGCGCCGTTCGCCAGGCGGCCGCTCGATCCGGTCTGGGCCTTCATTCCCGTCTACGAATCAGCGAGCCCTTCTTCACGACGAAGCCCCAGGGCGAAGGGACCGGGCTCGGGTTGTCGCTCTGCCGGCGCACGCTCGAGGAGCACGGCGGCACCATCACGGTCGAGAGCGAGGTCGGCCGTGGAGCGACGTTCCGCCTGGAGCTGCCGGTGGTCGCGCACCCGACGACGGTCCGGGAGGACGCGGCATCCGCGCCGTTACCGCCGGTCGCCGGCAAGGCCATCTTGATCGTCGACGACGAGGCCGACATCGCCGCGACCCTGGCCGAGGCGCTTCAGGGCGATGGGCATCAGGTCGGGATCGCGGACAACGGCGCGATGGCCCTCGAGATGCTCGAGCGGCGCGCCTACGATCTGGTCCTCAGCGACACCAAGATGCCCAGGATGGACGGCGAGCACTTCTACGCCGAGGTCGAGCGGCGCTTCCCACAGCTGCGACGCCGCATCGTGTTCGTCACGGGCGACATTCTCAATCGTGAAAAACACGCGTTCCTCGAGCGCACGGGTGCGCCGCACCTCCTGAAGCCTTTCCACTTGCCGGAGGTCCGCCAGCTCGTCCACCGCATGCTGGTCGCCCCCGGCGACGAGCGCCGCCCCGTGGGCGCCTAGGCGGTGGCCGTGAGCGGGACGCCGTCGCCGTCGGCCGAGTTCACGATCCTGGTCATCGACGACGATTCGCTCGTCCTGGGCACGCTCACCGAGCTGCTGCGCGCTCACGGCTATCGAGTCCTCGAGGCCACGAAGGGACACGAGGGGCTCGAGCTCACGCGGGCCGAGCGTCCTGACCTGATCCTGGTCGACTACCACATGCCCGAGATGGACGGGTTGGCAGTGGTCGGCGCGCTGAAGTCCGATACGATGACCCGCGGCATTCCCGTGGTCGCCTTCACCTCGGGGACCGCCGCCGAGGCGAACCGTCTCGTGAGGGCCGGGTGCATCGGATTCATTCCCAAGCCGTTCGAGCCGGGGACCTTGCCCGGCCTCGTCAGCGAGTTCCTGCGGGCGACCGTGGCGCGGGATCGGCGAGCCGCGGCGCCGCCGAGAAGGCGGCCCGCGTCCGCTCCCTGACGCACGACGCCCATCCAAAATTGTCAGGCTTTGCCAATCAGGCTTGGGAACCGTTCGCCCGTGTGCCGCAAGTTCCCGAGAACCTTTGAGCGCGCGGCGCGAAGAATCCGGAATCCCGTGGCACTCGCTGTGCTTCAGACGTTCAGGAGCGCATGCATGGAACGGCGGAGCACGATCGGCACACGGGCGAGCGGCGGTCGATGAAAGTCACCTGCGCCTGGTGTCAGCACGAGGGGCAGCCGGCGATGCTGGGGGAGCGGGCGCCGCTCGACAACCCGGCTGAGACCCACGGGATCTGCCGGCGCCACACCCTCGACCTGCTCAACCGGATGCCCTCGCGCTCGTTCCCCGGGGTTCGCCTCCTGCTCGTCGTCAGCGCCAAAGAAACGGCCCTCTACGAGCACCCCCAGCGTGAGCTGGCGGGCGTCAACGGCGTGAAGGTGATGCTCGATCGGCGCCGGGGCGACCGCCGCGAGGAAGAGCAGACCGTGGCCGAGGCGCATCGCGGGCTCGATCGGCGGATCCGTCAGGGCGAAGTATCCGCCCTGGGCTACACGATCATCCGGTTCGGTAAGGACTAGAGTCCGCGGCGCTCGAGCACGCGCCGGACCAGCACGTGACGCTGGATCTTGCCGGTCGGCGTGAACGGGAGCTCGTCGAAGATCTCGATCGTCTCCGGCAGCTTGTAGGTCGCGACCCCGTCCTCGAGATAGCCGACCGCCTCGTCGAGCGTGAGCGTCTGGCCGGGGCGCGGAATCACGCAGAGGCAGTTCCGCTCGCCCAACCTCGGATCGGGCACCCCGACGATCGCGGCGTGTAAAATTTTCGGGTGCGTGTAGAGAATTTCCTCGATCTCCCGCGGGAAGAACTTCTTGCCGCCTCGGTTGATCATCTCCTTGAGCCGCCCGACGATTTTGACGTTGCCGGCCGAATCGAACTGCCCGAGGTCGCCTGTGCGGAACCAGCCGTCGGCGGTGAAGAGCTCCGCGTTCGCCGTCGGATTCTTGTGGTAGCCGAGGTGGACCGATGGACCCTGTGCGGCGATCTCGCCCTCGGCGCCCGGGGCGACGTCGTGCCCCGACGCGTCGATCAGTCGCAGCCCGAGGCCTGAGGAGACCCTCCCGACCGTCCCGGTCACCGCCTCAGGATCGTCGTCGAGCCGCGTGTAGGTGTGAAAGCCTGTCTCGAGCATCCCGTAGAGCTCGACCAGGTGCCCGTGCATCCGCGCGCGGAACTCGCGGATGGTCTCGATCGGGCACGAGGCGCCGCCCGTGATGATCACGCGCAGCGACCTCAGATCGAACCGGGTGAGGTCGGGCTCGTTCAGCATCGCGATGATCGACGCGGGCGCCGTGGGGATGTACGTCACCCGCTCGCGCTGGATCAGCTCGAGGGCGGCACGCGCGCCGAACTGGTCGAGCAAGACCGCTCGGGCTCCGGCCATCACCGCCTGGACCAGCGTGAGGTAGCCCCAGTTGAGGCCGAGCGGTAGATAGACCAGGAAGACCTCGTCCGGCGAGACGCGCATGTCGGCGTTCAGGGTGCGGCAGGTTGAGAGCGTGGTGTTGTGGCTGTGGATTACGCCCTTGGGGTTGCCGGTGGTGCCCGAGGTGAACGCCATCCGCATGACGTCGTTGGCCTGCTGGCCGGCGCCCGGCGGGGCCACCGCCGCGGCGTTCTCGATCAGTGCCTCGAGTGACACGAGCCCCGGCGCGGCGCCGCCGGCCGGGCTCCCGAGGACACAGACCGCCTTGAGGTCGGGCAGGCCCGGTCGCAGCTCGCCGATCATCTTCACGTAGTCGAAGCTCTTGAAGCTCGCCGGACAGACGAAGGCGCGGCTCTCCGAGAACTTCAGGATGTAGTCCACCTCGCGACTGCGGAAGTCGGGCCCGATCTGGTTCGCGACCGCGCCGAGACGCTCCAGGGCGAAGAAGACGTAGGCGAACTCCGCCCAGTTGGGCAGCTGGATCGTGACGACGTCCCCCGAGCCGATGCCGAGCGCCGCGAGTCCGGCCGCCACCCGGTCGACGCGCGTCCGGAGCTCGGCATAGGTGACCCGGCGTCCACGGTCGACGATCGCGACCCGCTCGGGATGCGCCGCGGCGCGCGCCGCCAGGATCGAGTAGAAGGTCTCGGCGCCCCAGTGGCCCGACTTCTGGTAGCGCGCGATGAGGTCGTCGGTGAGCCTGGTGTCGAACTTCAAGGCCATGCCTCCAGCTTGCCCTGTCATCCGCCGAGGTAGGCGGCTCTGACGTGCGGGCTCTCGCGCAGCGCGGCGGCGGGGCCGCTCAGCACGATCTTGCCGGTCTCCATGACGTACGCGCGGGCCGCGACGGCCAGCGCCATTCTTGCATTTTGTTCCACCAGCAAGACCGCCACCTTCCGGTCGCGGTTGATCGACTCCACGATCGTCCGGATCTCGCGCACGATCAGCGGAGCCAGACCGAACGACGGCTCGTCGAGCACGAGCATGGTCGGGCTCGACATCAGCGCGCGGCCGATCGTGAGCATCTGCTGCTCGCCGCCGCTGAGCGTGCCGGCGAGCTGGCGGCGCCGCTCACCGAGCCGCGGGAACCGCTCGAGGACCTCGCCGAGCGTGCGCTCGATGGCGTGGCGGTCGCGCCGCCGGTAGGCGCCCATCCGGAGATTGTCGAGGACCGTCATCTGCGGGAAGAGCCGCCGCCCCTCCGGCGCGTGCGAAAGTCCGAGGGTCACGATGCGATGCGCGCGCCACCGCGAGATGTCGATGCCGCGGAAGACGATCCGCCCGCCGCTCGGTCGGACCAGCCCCGAGAGCGCGCGCAGGGTCGACGTCTTTCCGGCCCCGTTGGGGCCGATGATCGCGACGATCTCGCCCTCCTGCACGGTGACGGAGACGCCGTCGACGGCGGCGACGTTTCCGTAGTGGACCGAGAGGTCGGTCAGCTCAAGCACCCGGCTCCTCCGCGCCCAGATAGGCTTCGATGACCGCCGGGTTCGCCTGGATCTCCCGCGGCGTCCCCTCCGCGATGCGGACGCCGTGATCGAGCACGGTCACGGTGTCGCAGACTCCCATGACCGCCTTCATGTCGTGCTCGACCAGGAGCACCGTGATGCGCTGCTCGCGCAGCCGCCGGAGGACGGCGGTCGTTTCCGCCTTCTCCTGATCAGTGAGCCCGGCCAGCGGCTCGTCCAGGATGACGAGCTCGGCGCCGGTGGCGAGCGCCATGGCGAGCGCGAGCGCCTTCTGGTCGCGGTGCGGGAGCTGGCCGACCACCTGGCTCGCGACCGCGCCCAGGCCGAGCGAGTGCAGGAGGGTCTCGCCGCGCTCGCGGGCCTGTCGCTCGCGCTCCCGATACGAGCGGGACCACGAGAGCGCCGGCCCAAGCCCCGGCGCCGCCAGGAGGTGGGCGCCGACGAGCACGTTCTGGAGCACCGTGTACTCGCGGAACAGCGCCGTCGCCTGGAACGTCCGCGCGATGCCGCGCCGGCAGATCTCCGATGGGCGGAGTCCGGAGATCCGCTCGCGCTTGAAGAGGATCTCGCCGGCTGTCAGGGGAATGACGCCGGTGATCAGGTTGAAGGCCGTGCTCTTGCCGGCGCCGTTGGGGCCGATGAGGCCGTGGATCGAGCCGGGCGCGACCGTCATGGAGAGATCCGCGACGGCCTGCAGGCCGCCGAAGCGCCGCGAGACGCCGCGCAGCTCAAGGAGCAAGGCCGGCTCCTGCGGGTGCCGTCGTCCGCGCGCGCACTCTGCGGAGCAGGCGACGGGCCGCGCCGGGAAGCGCCACGAGCCCCTCCGGCGCGAAGAGCATCGTCAAGATGAGGACGGCGCCGAAGACGAGGATCTCGTAGTGGTGGAGCTCGCGCAGGAGCTCCGAGGCGATCGTCATGAGGATCGTGCCGACCACCGGTCCCCATACGCTGCCGGTGCCGCCGATCACCGTGAAGACGACCAGCAGCACCATGGGCTCCAGGCCGAAATCGCTCGAGTGCAAGACCTGGCGGTAGTGGGCGAAGAAGACGCCGGCAAGCCCGGCCACGAAGCTGCCGAGGACGAAGGTGGTCAGCTTGTAGCGGAAGACGTTCACGCCCAGGGTCTCGGCCACGAGGTCCGCCTGGCGGATCGCGCCCGCGGTCAGGCCGAACCGCGAGCAGTCCAGCCGGACGAGGGCGAGCACCACGACTACGCACAACACGGCCATCAGTCCGTAGAGCGCGAGCTTACCGTCGAAGACGAGCCCGAGCAGCCGGCCGGGCTTCGGAATTCCCACCAGCCCCGAGGGCCCACCGAAGAGCCCTTCGAAGAAGTTGTTGAAGAAGAGCCGGACGACCTCCGAGAAGGCGAACGTGATCAGGAAATAGTATGGGCCGCTCACGCGCAGGGCGACGCTCCCGATGGGAACCGCCAGCAACGCCGCCACCAGCGCGCCGATCCAGAGGGTGGCCCAGAAGGAAAGCCCCGCGCGCGTCACCAGGAGCGCCGAGGCGTAGGCGCCGATCCCCATGAAGGAGATGTGGGCCATGTTGATCTGCCCGGTGCTCACCTGGAGCCGGAAGCTCATCGTCAGGGTGAGATTCATCAGGATCGTCGTCGCGACGTCGAGGTAGTACGAGTCGCGCGTGACCAGCGGCAGCGCGGCGGCCCCGAGCGCGATCAGCGCCACGCCCGCCGCGGGAGCGACGGCGCTACGCTCCACCGACGAGCCCCCGCGGCCGCACGAGCAGAACCACGATCACCATCACGAAGCCGAGGATATTGACCGCGGCGCTTCCCATGAAGAGCGCGCCGAGCCCCTCGACGCCGCCCAGGAGGAGGCCTCCGAGCACCGCGCCCGGCAAGCTTCCCATGCCGCCGATGATGATGATGATGAAGGCCTTGACGACCGGGAGCGCACCCATCGCCGGGCTCACCGCGAACAGCGGGGCCAGGAGGCCGCCGGCGCCTCCCGCCAGGGCGCAGCCGACGCCGAAGCCGAGGGCGGACACCACGTCGATGTTGACGCCCTGGAGCGCCGCGGCGTCCGGGTCCTGTGCGACCGCCCGCATGGCGCGCCCGGGCCGGCTCACGCGCAGGAAGAGATAGAGGGCCACGATCAGGACGATCGCGGAGAGGCTGACCACCAGCCGCTCGACCGATATGACCACGCCGAGGCCGCGCACGACGCCGGAGAACGCGGACGGCACCGGTTTGTCGAGCACGCCGAACGCGAGCTGCGCCCCGGCCTGCATGACCCAGAGGAGCCCGAGCGACACGATGAAGGCGTTCAGCGCCCGGCCGCGCAGGTCGTGGAAGATCAGCCGCTCGGCCACCACGCCCGCGATCCCGACCGTGAGGATGGCCAGGACGAGGGTCGCGAAGTAGTTCACGCCGAAGAGCGCGTAGAGGTAGTAGGTGACGTAGCCGCCCAGCATGTAGAACTCGCCGTGGGCGAAGTTGATGATCTCGAGGATCGAGAAGATGAGGGTGAGGCCGAGGGCGACCAGCACGTAGACCATCGCCAGGCCGAAGCCGTTGAGCAGCGCCTGGACGAGGAGCTCGATCGACACGAGTCGCCCTCGGCCCTATCGAGCCGTGTCCCTCACTTCTTCAGAGCGGCCGGCAGCACCTGCGCGATGTCGACCACCTTGCCGTCGCGGATCTCGCTGATGACCATCGGGTAGAGGAACTGCCGATCGATGCCGTACGTGTCCTTGCCGCCGAGGACCAGCTTGCCCCACACCGTGTCGAAAGGCTTCTGGGTCAGCGCTGTCAGCACCTTGTCGGTCTCGAGCGAGCGCGCGTCCTGCATGGCCTTGGTGATCACGTCGAACGCCGCGTAGTTGGCGACGGCGATGACGCCGGGGACCTCCTTGTAGCGCTTCTCGTACTCCTCGCCGAAGCGGCGCACGGTCGCGCTGACGAAATCGCTCTTCACGTTGATGTTGGTGGGGCTCCACACCCCCTCGGCCGCGTCCTTGCCGGCGACGCCGATGATCGTGAACGGATTGGTCCCGGCGGTCCAGCCCTTGGCGCCCTTGAAGCCGAGCTCGCGCGCCTGCTTCAGGATGAGCCCGCCCTCGCCCGCCGGCGCCGCGGCGACGTCGAGCATGTCGGGCTTGGTCGCCAGCATCTTGGTGAGGATCGGATAGAAGTCCTTGGTGCCGCGCTCGTAGTACTCGTCGGCCGCGACCTCGAAGCCCAGGCCCTTGAGCGCTTTCACCACCGCGGTGTTGGTGTCCTTGCCGCTGGTGTCGTTGGGTGAGATCAGGGCCACGCGCTTGACGGCGGGGTGCTTGTCCTTTACCCAGCGATAGAAGGGCTCGGCCACTTCCCACTGGCTCAGCATCGCCCGGAACGAGTACGGCTTGTCCGGGCCGAGGTTGCTCGTGCCCCAGCACACGAACGAGAACAGCACCTTCTCGGGCTCCGTCACCGTCTGGACCGCGTTGCAGGTGGCGCCGACGGCGTTGCCGATGATGAACTTCACCTTGTCCTGGAACACGAGCTTGTTCGCGGCGGTGGCCGCGTCGGCGGCGAGCGCCTTGTGGTCGTAGCTCACGAGCTTGATGTGATAGACGTCGTTGCCGACCTTGAGACCGCCGGCCTTGTTGATCTCGTCGGCCCTCATCTCGGCGCCCCGCACCAGCTCGACGCCGTACGACGCGGCGCCGCCCGAGAGCGGCCCCAGCACGCCGATCGTGAGCGTCTTGTCCTCGGCCGCGCCCCGTGTGGCGGTGACGGCGGCTGCCACGAGCGCGACCATGACGATGGTCGCGATGCTCGCTCGGATCCTCATCGTTGCTTCCTCCTCGTTGAAGAGCGTCGGGATGACGTCCTCGGCGCGGCGCGCGGCGCGCGTCCGCTCCGGGCTCCCGCGCTCGACGGGAGCGCGACGAGTCTCGCGCGGTCGGCGACCGTATTCAAGCCCCGCCCCGGCGGGCGTCGCGTCTTGACGTGCTCACGAGGCCCACTGATAATCCGCGCGTGGCGATCTCGGCCGGTCCGCGGGAAGCCTACCAGGGCGATGTGCTCGTCCAGGCGCCCGTGGTCGGGCGCCGGCGGCGCTCGGCCGCGCTCCGGCACGAGTCGTACCTGGCCTGGGCCCTGCTGAGCCCGACCCTGCTCGTCATCCTGTTCCTCGTCGCGTATCCGTTCTTCTCGGCGATCTACCTGAGCCTGCACGACAAGATGGTCGGCGCGCCCGGCCGCTTCGTCGGCATCGACAACTACCTGAGCCTGTTCCGTGACGAGGTCTTTCTACGCACGGCGTGGAACAGCGTCGTCTACACCGCGGTCGCGGTCGGCATGAAGTTCGTGCTCGGGCTCACTATGGCGCTGATCCTCGACCAGCCGCGGCGCTTCAACAACGTCTTCCGCACGCTGTTGTTCGTGCCGTGGGCGGTGCCGGTCGTCATCGTGGCGCTGAACTGGCGGTGGATCTTCGACGACCTGAGCGGGTTCCTGAACAACTTCCTGATCACCTTCCACATCACGAGCGACATCATCTCGTGGCTCGCCGATCCGCGGCTGGCGATGGCCTTAAGCCGTTCGCTTCCAATTTCGCGAGAATGAAGGAATCGATGGGCGTCAGGATCCAGCTTTGGTCTTTGACCGATGGGAGCGAGGGCCGGGCCAGCAGACGGAATGACCACCAATCCTCCTGGCGGTTCTGCGCGCGCAATGGAGTTGCAAGAATCAAAATCCAGCTCAGCAAGACCGCCGAGCCAGCAGAAACTCTCAGTAAGCAGCGCATTTGTCACCCGTCCTGCATGACGTTGGCCTATACCCGGGTTAGTCGTTCGGACAAGTCATTGTGGCCACCAATATCGGTGAGACGGCGCTGGCGGCCCTCAAAGAGGTAAGTCAGCCGTTCGTGCTCGAGGCCGAGCAGAGAAAGCATCGTCGCGTGCAGATCGTGGACATGCACCTTATCGGCGATGGCGCGGAATCCTATGTCGTCGGTCGCACCAATCACCTTGCCTCCCAAAATCCCGCCACCGGCCATCCAGGTGGTAAAGCCATAGGGGCTGTGGTCTCTTCCTTTGTTCCCCTGCATAATGGGCGTGCGTCCGAACTCGCCAGTCCAGACAACGAGCGTGGTGTCCAAAAGTCCGCGCTGGGATAAGTCCGACAGCAAGGCCGAGATCGGCTGGTCGATGCGAGCGGCATTGGCCTGGTGGTTGCCCGGACAATCGCTGTGGCCATCCCAGTCGTTGTTGATCAATTGGACATAGCGGACGCCGCGTTCCACCATACGGCGGGCAAGTAGGCACATCTTGGCGAAGCGGGCCAGCGGTTCCGAGATGTTCCGGTTCATAGGCATAACAGCCGGGACATCGCAAAGGACACTCTCGGGTGATCTCCAGAGATAGAAGAGGCCGGCGGCCTCGGAGAATGCGTCCCCACGCGGGAAAGATGTCCGAATGCTTCATGACTTTGCCTGCCGACAGTCGGCCGCGAATTCAGCGGTCACGGCACGGTCAATCACTCGATCGAAGAATATGTTCGCGGTACCTTCTGGCATACCAACACGATCGAAAGCTATTTCGCAATACTGA
>Ga0137409_10007337_pt1 | contig 11354 bp, 11 predicted proteins | sample CZODoug1_16funga_FD_122059 | JGI IMG/M metagenome (GOLD analysis project Ga0137409, IMG submission 122059) | Vadose zone soil fungal communities from Angelo Coast Range Reserve, California, USA - CZODoug1_16fungal (Hybrid Assembly) | ecosystem: Environmental > Terrestrial > Soil > Vadose zone... | reverse complement strand
ACATGCCGCTGGCGCAGATCCCGCACTCGGACTTCTGGAACTCCTCCGCGCCGCAGATGCTCGCGAGCTTCGTCGACGCGCAGCTCGGAGCGGGCAGCGCGACCTCGGGCGGCGCCGTCCTGATGCCGGGCCGGCCGATCGCCGATCCGGGACCGGACCGCATGGTGAGAACCGGGGTGAACGCGGTGCTTTCGGGAGAGAACAGCCTGTTCGCGAGCTCGTTCAGTTGGACCAACGTGTCGGGTCCGAGCAACCCATTGATCACCAACGGCAGTGGAATGATCGCCACCTTCAACGCGAGCGTCGCGGGGATCTACGTCGTGCGCCTGACGGTCAACGGCGGAGCGGGTTCCAAGGACGTGACCATCACGGTTGACGATAGTTTTCCGGATCTCTTCAATATCCGGTTCGCGCACGTCAAGAACGTGCTTCAGAGCGTTCTGCACACCGGAAACAAGACCTGCATAGGCTGTCACACTGTGACTTCAATGCCCATGCCCGCCAACACGCCGCCAATCTGGTACAACAACTTCGATCGCGACGGCAGCGGCGGCGCGGTCAATGGGACCGACGACGCATGGTTCATCAAGGCGCTGGCGGGGCGCGTGAACCTTACGGAAATCGGGGCGAGCCCGCTGCTACGTAAGCCCTCGGGCAACCATCACAACGGCGGCCAACTCCTCGATGTCGCGACATCAGCCGGGCTCCGCAACTATTCCATCCTCTACAACTGGATCCTCGCAGGCATGCCATCGGGTGGCGCGGCCGCGAATGCGGGTGCCGACACCAGCAACACCGTCACTTTCAGCGGGTCGCCTCTCACTGCGAGCATTCCTCTCGATGGCGACTTGAGCATCGGTGCGACGAGTTTCTTCTGGTCGGTAGTATCAGGGCCGAGCGGACCGACCGGGGCGGTGCCCACGATCTCCAACCCGACTTCGGCTTCGATCGCGAGCTCGCCATTGGCCCCGCCCGCGCTGAACGTACCCAACGTCGGTACTTACGTGGTTCAACTCCAGGTGAGCGACGGTGTCTTGACCGACACGGATCAGCGCACCATTACCGTCGGCGAGAACCCGATCAGCGCAAACTTTTCGCCGGCGGATTCGGCCAGCGCCCCCGTAAACTCGCTCCCGACAAGCATCGCGCTCAGCAATACGAGCTCCGGAAATCCGACCAATTGTTTGTGGCAAGTCGTGTCCGGCCCCCCGGCTACGCTCACCTCACCAACGTCGTGTGCGGCTACGAACCTGAACGTCGGCGGTCTCGGGACCTACGGCGTCAAGCTAACGGTCTCCAACATAGCCTCGAGTAACACGACTCATACATTCTCCGTAACCAGCGGTACACCGGTCGGTGCGAGTATCGTGGTGAATAACGGCACCACGCCTATAAGTCGAGGCTTTAACACGGGCGCCAATCCAGCCGTGGGAACGCCAGGTACGGCGACCGTTCCGTTGAGCAGCAGTGGTAGTACGGGTGTTCTGCCGCTGACCTTCTCGTGGTCGATCACCGGCCAGCCCGATTCGACCAACGGCGCTGCTTCGCTCTCGAGTACGACTGCTGCGGCGCCGACGCTTACCGTAAGGGCGACCGGCTTTTACACGGTGCGGTTGGACGTCACCGATGCAGCGAACAGCACCACATTCACGACTAACACTTTCCGCGTGGTCCCGGCTAACGGAACGACATTTGGCACGATGACCGGGCTCTTCAGCAGTATTGGATGTACGGGATGCCACAGCTATGCCAATGGGGCGACGAATCCGGATCCGGCGAACAATTCCGGTAATAGGCCATCTTGGGCTTTGGAGAATGATTCGAACGGGAAGACACTCTGGCGGCGCGTCTTTCAGCGGATTCTTATCGGCAATCCAACGACCAGCCTACTCTATGAGAACCCCAACAATTCCGATCCCGGAGGTCATGGTGGTGGCTGCCAGCCCGGCTTCCCATGTGCCGGAAGCACGACCAACTCCGCCCAGTTCTCGAACTGGATCACCGACGGCGGGCCTCCGGGCAACTGATCCGCTACGTTTGGATGGGCACAGATAATCGACAATCTTTTCAGCTGCAAGTTGGGGGGACAATGAAAACACTTAAGGAAGTTGCTCAACATTCGGCGGTACGCTGCATGATTTCTGGATCGGTGATCTTCGCGCCGTCAATCGCGTGGTCTGCAGATTTGACGATCCCGAACACGTTTGTCTCTGGCAAGTCGGCCGTTGCCAGCGAAGTCAACCAGAATTTCAGCGCAACTGCCGCGGCGGTCAATAGCAAGCAGGATCGCGTAAGCGGAACCTGCCCGACAGGGCAGGCGATTCAGGTTATCAATCAGAACGGCGCGATCGTTTGCGAGGCCTTTGGTGGCAGCAACAATCGGCTGGTTACGCTGGAGAATATCGTTAACTCGGTTTCTATTTTCGACAATCGCGATGCGGGGCCAAGCAATGTGACCCGCGTCGCGGGAAGTTCTATCGGGACCCAGATAAATGTCGCGGTGAACACGACCATCACCCGCATATCGGTGCTCAACCAGATGAACGCAGATGGCAACCTACGGTTCGTGATCTTCGATCACCCGGCGCACAATCGCCTGCTACTAACCAATCCGCAGCCTTTCCGGGCCGATTCAAGTCCCAGCTTGAAAGACTCGGTAGCGTTTAGCTTTACCCTTCTTGCGGGGCAAAGCTACGATATTGGAGCAATCGCGGATGTTGGAGCTCAGTGGTTCTTTGGCTTCTCGACTACCCACACGCAACTCAATATAACGAGCATCTCATCAAATCCGAACTTTAGCGATTTCAACAACCCCTCCCAAATTGGGCATGGTGGTGTCGAGAGCAATGTGAGGTTGAATGGGTTGTTGCCGTGAGTCACCCGGGATTTGCACTTGAACTCGTGCAGCCAACGAGTATCCTCTAGAGGAACAGCTATGCAAAGAACCAATCTCTTCCTGCTGCTTCTTCTTGTCGCCTTGTCCCTCGGTCTTTCCGCCTGCAGCAAGAGCGACACCACTTCGAGCAGCAATGGCGCCACAACGGCGTCGACCCAGCTCAACTGGGACCAGGGCAACTGGAATCAGACGAATTGGCAGTAGGGATTTGTTCGAAGATGGCCATGAAATTCCTGTTTGGAGCAGTCGTCTTGTCGCTCGGTCTCGCCGCCTGCAGCAAGAGCGAGGTCAGTTCGAACAGTAGTGGCCTGGCGACGGCGTCGACCCAGCTCAATTGGGATCAGGGCAACTGGAATCAGACGAACTGGCAGTAGGGACTGCTTGAATAAGCCGACGCGGGCACTTCCGATGTTCGCGTGTACTTTCGCCGTACTGGTCGCCGCGTTTCCGCTCGTCGCGCACGCGCAGTCTCCTTGGCCTACTCACGCTGTTCGCATCATCGCCACCAGCCCGCCGGGCGGCTCAGTCGATTTTCTCGCGCGCGCGCTGGCGGAGGATTTCGGCAAGAGCTTCGGCCAGCCGTTCGTGGTGGAGAACCGCCCCGGCGCGAACGGCAATATCGGCGTGGAACTGGTGGTGAGGGCGCCTGCGGACGGTCACATGCTGTTCGTGTCGCCGCCGGGTCCGTTCTCGATCAACGTGCTGCTGATGCCCTCGATGCCCTTCGATCCTGCGCGCGATCTCGCTCCGGTGGCGATGCTCGCGGTCACGCCGCTGCTCTTGGTGGTGCATCCCTCGGTTCCGGCGAAAAATCTCACCGAGCTCCTCGTCTGGCTGCGGGCGCAGAACGGTGCCGCGACCTACGCTTCGCAGGCAGTCGCCTCGACTGGGTATCTCGCGATGGAGCTGATGAAATCGCGCACCGGGGTCGAAGCGACGCACGTGCCCTACAAGGGGTCGGCGGCGCAGGCGGCCGCCGATCTGCTCGCCGGACGCGTGTCGATGGGCTTCATCAGCATGAGTACGACGCTGCCGCACCTCGCGAGCGGCCGGCTGCGAGCGATCGGCGTCGCAGAGCTGAAGCGCATCCACGCCGCGCCCGACATCCCCACGCTGGACGAGTTGGGGCTGCCGGGATTCGAGGCCAGCCCTTGGCTGGGACTCGGAACGCGCGCCGGCGTCCCGCGCGAGATCGTCGTGCGGCTCGCCGACCGCTCTTCGCGCGCCTTGGCCGAGCCCGCCGTGGCGCGCCGCATGGCCTTGCTCGGCATCGAGGCGCGGCCGCTGATGCCGGACCAGTTCACTGAATTTCTACGCTCGGACTCGGCGAAATGGGCGGACATCATCCGCCGCTCGGGAGCGAAGCTGGAGTAAGGGTCAATCCTCCCGCGCCGCTTTCACCGTGCGCGCGAGCGCGTCCCCGATGGTGCGTGCTTCTTCCAGAGTGATGTGTCTGGAGAACAGGCGCTCGATCTCCGCCTTGTACACCGGCCACATTTTCTTGCGCATCGCCAGCCCCGCGGGCGTGACGACGCAGTCGTAGCCGCGCCGGTCGTGCGGGGTGTCCACCCGCTCGATGAGCCTGGCGCGCTCGAGCCGGTCGGCCAGGCGCGTGAGGTTGCTCCTGGAGAGGACGACGCGGCGCGCGAGCTGGTGCATGCGCAGTTTCCCGCCCTCGGCCTTTTCCAGTTCCCACAGCACGTCGTACCACGCGAGCGGCGGCAGCTTCGCCCGCACCAGCCCCGCCTCGATCTTCTCGACCAGGGTCGCGTGCGCGGTCAGCAGCAGCGCCCAGGCGTGGCCCTTGGGGTCGGGGTTCCTGCCCATGCCGGCATTATGACAAGGGGTAGTTGCAAATGCAACTATGGGCTGCTAGCATATAGTTGCATATGCAATTATCTGCATTGCGAACCCAACCCAGGAGAAAACCATGACCAAGCAGATCGACCGCGACACGCTGAGCCGCAAGCTCGCGGGAGCCAACCCGCCGGTGCTCGCCGAGGCCTTGCCCGAGAAGACTTTCAGCGACTGGCACCTGCCCGGCGCCCGGCACCTGCCGCACGACGAAGTGGACAGGCTCGCGGCCAAGGTCCTGCCGGACAAGTCGGCCGAGATCGTCGTCTATTGCGCCAACCGCAACTGCCAGAACTCGCACATCGCGGCTGCGAAGCTGGCGCAGATGGGCTACCAGAACGTCGCCGTCTACGCGGGCGGCAAGCAGGACTGGTCCGAGGCCGGGCTCGCGGTCGAACGCGGCGAGGCGCTCGCGGCATAACCGTCCCATGAGCGCGCGGGGAATCTCCGCGCGCCTTTGGCATAACCGTCCCATGAGCGCGCGGGGAATCTCCGCGCGCCTTTTCGGAGTAGGCTTGCTCTCCTGACAACAAGAAAAGGGGGGAGCATGGCCATCGCTCGCAGGTCCGAGCTGGACGGGGCCGTCCGCGAAGGCATCATCAGCGTGCAGCAGGCGGATCGGCTTGCGGCGTATTTCGGCGGCGCGTCCGCGCCGGAGGAGCAGCCGCGCTTCTCCCTGGTTCACGTGCTCTACTACCTTGGCGGCATGATCGCGATCGGCGCGATGTCGCTGTTCATGACGCTGGGCTGGAACGCGCTCGGCGGCTGGGGCGGGTTCTTCATCTCGGCGTGCTACGGCGTGCTCGCGCTGGCTCTCACGCACTGGCTGCTCGAGCGCAAGCGCCTGTTCCTTCCCGCGGGGATCCTCGCGACGCTGGCGGTGGTGATGGTGCCGCTCGCGATCTTTTTCGCGCAGATGGCGCTCGGCTACTGGGGCGAAAACAAGCCCTATCGCGACTACCATTACTTCATCGACTGGCGCTGGATCATGATGGAGTTCGGCACGCTCGCGATCGGCGCGATCCTGCTGTGGCGCTACCGCTTCCCCTTCATGCTGATGCCGATCGCGGTGACGCTCTGGTACATGAGCATGGACCTCGTGCCTTTCCTTCTCGGCCAGGAGCGGGTCTACGACTGGGAGATCCGCAAGTTCATCTCGGTGTGGTTCGGGCTGGCGATGACGCTCCTCGCGTTCTGGGTGGATCTGCGCTCGCGCTTTTCGCGCGACTACGCCTTCTGGCTGTACCTGTTCGGCGTGCTCACCTTCTGGGGCGGGCTGTCGCTGATGAACTCGGGAAGCGAGCTCGGCAAGCTCGCCTACTGCGGCATCAACGTCCTCATGATCCTGGCGGGCGCGGCGCTGGGCCGGCGCGTGTTCGCCGTGTTCGGCGGCCTGGGCGTGGCCGGCTATCTCGGCCACCTCTCGTGGCGCGTCTTCCAGGACAGCATGATCTTTCCGGTCGCGCTCTCGGCCCTGGGGCTCGGGATCATCGCCCTCGGCGTCCTGTGGCAGCGCCGCGAAGCGCAATGGTCCGCGACCTTGCGCGGCTTCCTGCCGGCGCCGCTGCGCGAGTTGATCGAGGCGCGCGCGGCGCGCTGACCGCGCCGGCGCGGCTTGCCTATCGAGTGCGACGATGCACGAATATCGACTTCGACCTTCAAGACGGATCCCGCTGTGGGTGAAGGTCCTCTACAGTGCATTCGTCCTGGTCCTCGTTCCGCACTACCTTCGCGCCTACGGGCCCACGAATTTTCTCTACTTCTGCGACGTGGCGCTGCTTCTCACGCTTGTCGCCGTGTGGTTCGAAAACGCGCTGATCGTGTCCGCGGCGGCGGTCGGCATCCTCCTCCCCCAGCTTCTTTGGATGGTCGATTTCCTGGGCAGCGCAACGGGGCTGCCGGTCACCGGGATGACGGCGTACATGTTCAACGAGGCGATCCCGCTCTTCGCACGGTTCCTGTCATTTTTCCACTTCTGGCTTCCCTTGTTCCTCGTGTGGCTGCTGACGCGCCTGGGTTACGACAGGCGCGGCGTCTGGCTGTGGTGGGCCCTCGCGTGGGCACTGGTCCTGGTCTCGTATTTCTTCCTGCCGCCGCCGCCCGCGCCGCCGGACGATCCGGGCCTGCCTGTCAACGTCAACTACGTCTTCGGGCTGAGCGACGACCACGCCCAGACGTGGATGCACCCGGTCCTCTACCTCCTGTGCCTCCTCGCCGCCCTGCCGCTCGCCATTTTCTGGCCCACGCATCTTCTCCTGCGCAAGGTCTTTCCGCCCCCGCACGCGCCGTCGGCCCCGGGGTCGGCGTCCGGCGGTGCGGGGACCTGAAAGCGCCCGGCTCAGCCACCCGATTCCTTGTAGCCTTCCGGACGGATGACCGTGAAGTCCTGCGGCCGCTCCTTGATCTTCGCCCTGAAGGAAGCGAGCTGGGCGTCGAGGTGCTCGATCATGCTCTCCGCCGCTTTGCGAAACCCCTCCTCTCTGTTCTCACGCAGTCCCTGGCTCTTGTTGACCAAGGTGGCGCTTCCCTTGACGGTGCTGGTTCCCGGTGCGCGGAAGAGCATCTTGCGGCTGGGGATGTCGAGGACCACGGCCTCGAGCAGGGTCTGCGTGTTGTTCTTCTCGCCATTCGCCATGTACGCGCCGAGGCCCGTCCAGTAGACCAGCGACATGAGTCCCTGGTCGACAAATTGGGTCTGGTCGTACGAGATCAGCACGATCTCATCCACGTCGAACATCATCCGTACTTGGTCGAGGTTCGCAAAGCCGCCGCGCTGCTGGAGATAGTCGGTCGGGATGAGCTCGATGTCTCTCACGAAGGGGTATTTTCTGAACCGCTCGCCCACCTCCCGCATGAGATCGACCTTCTGCATTTCAGTCAGTTTTTCGTTCAAGGTCGGCGGGCGGGGGTGCGTTGGCGTCCAGATCACGTTGGCTGTAGGTGACTCGACCGTGCCCGAATTCCCGGGTGCGAATGCGATTCCGACGCGCAGGGGAAGCTTCAGAGTCGGCACCCCCGGCATGACGACCTCCTGGTTGGAGGGATACAGGTAGTCGACGACGCTGGTCGAGTTGCGGGCCGTCGTCGCGCATCCCGAGAGCGCGACCGAACCAACGACACTCAGAGCGAAACAGCAGCGGGCGAAGCATTTCGACATCTTCAGCATGACTGACCTCCATCGAAGTTGAAGGAAGACACAAAGCTCGAGAAGCGGGCACAGGGTCGAGCATCGGCTCAGATCACGCAACTATCGCCTGGAAAGTGATATAAGATGGTCTCGGGAGTATTGTTTTTCGGTACCACATGCCTCAAGCCGCCTTGCTCATCGATGTGATCAAGAAAAGCCTGCGCGACCGGGGGCTGACCTATGCCCGCGTAGCGAAAGGGCTCGGGCTCTCCGAATCCTCGGTGAAGCGGGTGTTCTCCCAGGAGAATCTGAGCCTCGATCGCCTCGAGCAGATCTGCGCCCTGATGGAGCTGGAAATCACCGATCTGTTCGATCTGACGCGAGCGGCGGAGGGGCGAATCACGGAGCTGACCGAGGAGCAGGAGCGAGCGCTGGTCAGCGATCCCAAGGTTCTCCTGATCGCTGTTCTCGCGATCAACCACTGGACCGCGCCGGTGATGCTCGAGAAATACCGCTTCTCGGAGCCCGAGCTGGTCGCGCTGCTCGCCCGCCTGGACAAGCTCGGGATCATCGAGCTCCTGCCCGGCAACCGCATCAAGGTGCGGCTCGCGCACAATTTCAGCTGGCGCAAGGGCGGGCCGATTCAACGCTTCTTCGAGGAGCGGGTCCAGGAGCAGTTCTTCAACGCGTCTTTTCTCGGCAGCGGAGAGCTGCGGGTCATGGTGCAGGGAAGCATTTCGGCCAAGTCGAACGAATTGCTGCAGCGGCGGATGCGCAAGATCGCGGAGGAGTTCGACGCACTCGTGGAGGAAGACCGGACTCTCGCCCACGACCTGCGCGACGGCGTGACGATGGTGATGGCGATCCGGCCCTGGGAGCTCGCGCTGTTCACCGAGCTTCGCCGGAGGACTGCGCCTACAGAACGTCCCCGCGAAGCTTCAACACGACCGCCTGCAATTCCTCGGGGGTGACGTCCTTTGCCGGCATGGCGGGCGCCGCGACCAGGCTGATGCGCGAGTAGATCCGCTTCGCGATTCGGCCCAGCTTGGTCATGGCGGGCCCGCCGCGGCGCGAGAAGAAGCTGCCCCACAGGCCGCGCAGCGCGAGCGGCACCACCGGAACCGGGGTCCGCTCGACGATGCGGGTGATCCCGGGCCGGAACGGGCCGAGATTGCCGTCATAGGTGATCTTGCCTTCCGGGAAGATGCCGACGAGGTCACCGTCTTCCAGCGCCTTGGCGATCTGGTCGTAGGCGCTCTCGAGCGCCGCCGGGTCCTCGCGGGCGGGCGCGATGGGAATGGCGCGGCCGGTGCGGAACACGAAGCTCAGGACGGGGATCTTGAAGATCTGGTGGTCCATGACGAAGCGCACCGGGCGCGGACAGGCCGCGGCGATGACCAGGCCGTCGACGTAGCTCACGTGGTTGCAGACCAGGACCGCGGGTCCCGATGCGGGGATGTTCTCCAGCCCGGATTTGTCCAGCCGATACACGGTGTGCACCAGCAGCCAGATCACGAACCGCATCAGGAACTCGGGTACCAGCGTATAGATGTAGATCGCCACGGCAGCGTTGAGCAGGGCAGCGGCGAGGAACAGCTGCGGGATGGTGAGGCCCAGCTCGAGCAGGGCGATCGCGAGGATGGCGGCGGCCACGACGAACAAAGCGTTCAGGATGTTGTTGCCCGCGATGACACGCGAACGCTCGCTCGCCTCCGACCGGGTCTGGACGAGCGTGTACAGGGGGACGATGTAGAAGCCGCCGAACACCCCGACCAGGGCGAGATCGGCGAGAACGCGCCAGTGGGCCGGCTCGCGCAGGAAATCCGCGACCCCGTAAGACGCGTGCGCGGCGAGACCCGTGCTCGCAAAATACAGGTCGATCCCGAAAACGGTGAGCCCGATCGAGCCGAACGGCACCAGGCCGATCTCGACCCTGCGGCCCGAGAGCCGCTCGCACAGCAGCGAGCCGATTCCGATCCCCACCGAAAAGAGGGCGAGCAGCGTGCTCACCACTTCCTCCCTGCCCGAAAGGACGTCCTTCGTGTAGACGGGAAACTGCGAGAGATAGACCGCGCCGAGGAACCAGAACCAGGAAATGCCGAGCACCGAGAGGAACACGACGCGGTTGCGCCGCATGAACGTCAGGATCCGCCAGGTCTCCGAGAACGGATTCCAGTTGATCACGAGATCGGGCGCGGCCGCGGGGGAAGGGGGAATGCCGCGGCTCGCGAGATAGCCCAGCGCGGCCAGCACCAGCACCGTCACCGCGACGGGGCCCTCCGATCCCCCGGCGATCAGGAACCCGCCCAGGAGCGTTCCCACCAGAATGGCCAGGAAGGTGCCCATCTCGACCAGCCCGTTGCCGCCGGTGATTTCCTCCTGGCTGAGGTGCTGGGGCAGGTAGGAATATTTCACCGGTCCGAACACCGTGGAATGCAATCCCATGAGGAACAGGGCGGCCAGTAGCAGCCACAGATCGCGCCGGACCAGCCCCAGCGCGCCGAGGGCCATGATCGCGATCTCGGCGAGCTTGACCAGACGGATCAGTCGCGACTTCTCGAGCTTGTCGGCGATCTGGCCGGCCGTTGCAGAAAAGAGGAAAAAGGGCAGGATGAAAAGAGCCTGCGCCAGGTTCGAGAGCGTGGGAGCGGAGAGGGTGCTCAGGCTCGCAGCGTGAAAAGCGAGGAGGATCACCAGCGCGTTCTTGTAGACGTTGTCGTTGAAGGCGCCCAGAAACTGCGTTGCGAAAAACGGGAGGAAGCGCCTTTGCTGGAGCAGCGCGTATTGGCTGGGTTGACTCATGGCGGCGGCCGAAGCTGGTGCACGCAGTATATGATGTCCCGTGGCCAAGGAACTCACCCGCCTTTCCGCCGTCGAGCTCGCGCGCCTCATCCGGACGAGGAAGCTGAGTCCGGTCGAGGTGACCGAAGCGCATCTCGCGGCGATCGCCCGCGTCAATCCCGCGGTCAACGCCTTCTGTACCGTCGTCCCCGAGAAAGCGCTCGCCTGGGCGCGTCAGGCGGAAGCCGTCGTGAAGAAACGCGGAAAGCTCGGGCCCCTGCACGGCGTGCCGGTGGCGATCAAGGACCTCACCGCCACCGCCGATATCCGCACGACCTTCGGCTCGACGCTGTTTCGCGACCACGTTCCCACTGAGGACGCCGAGGTGGTGCGCAAGCTCAAGGCCGCGGGCGCGATCGTCCTCGGCAAGACCAACACGCCCGAGTTCGGCGCCGGCGCGAACACGGTCAACAAGGTGTTCGGCGCGACGCGCAATCCCTGGAACACGGCGCTCTCGGCCTCGGGCTCGACCGGCGGCGGAGCGGCGGCGCTCGCCGCGCGCATGGCCCCGCTCGCCGAAGGCACCGACTTCGGCGGGTCGCTGCGCACGCCGGCCGCGTTCTGCGGCGTCGTCGGACTGCGCACCACGGCGGGCCTGGTGACCAAGCACCCCGCGGCGCTGCCCTGGCACGACCA
>Ga0137409_10007336_pt1 | contig 11355 bp, 10 predicted proteins | sample CZODoug1_16funga_FD_122059 | JGI IMG/M metagenome (GOLD analysis project Ga0137409, IMG submission 122059) | Vadose zone soil fungal communities from Angelo Coast Range Reserve, California, USA - CZODoug1_16fungal (Hybrid Assembly) | ecosystem: Environmental > Terrestrial > Soil > Vadose zone... | reverse complement strand
CCATGCGCGCGACGTGCTCAGCGCCATGGAACGCATGTATGCGGAGCTGAGCGAGTTCGCGCGCGGCGTGCATGGCAACGTGCGGGTGTTCGCCAGCCTTTCGGTGATGTCCGAGTTTCTCCCCGACGATGTCGGAGCGTTTCTCGCCAAGAACCGGAGCGTGCGCGTGAGCCTGGAGGAACGGGTCAGCTCGGAGATCGTGCGCGGCGTGCGCGAGGGCGCCGCCGACTTCGGTGTGTGCTGGGATGCGGGGGAACTGGGCGGACTCGTGACCGCGCGCTATCGCGTCGATCATCTTTGTGTCGCGCTCCTGCCTGCGCATCCGCTGGCGAAGCGCAAACGGCTGGCCTTCGTCGAGACGCTGCCCTACGAACAGATCGAAATTCTCTCTGGCAGCATGGTGCAGGCAACACTGCGGCGTGCAGCCGCGGTGGCAAACCAGACCCTGCGTCATCGAATCCAGGTTTCTACGTTCGACGCCGCGTGCCGCAACGTTGCCGCAGGTCTTGGTATCGCGGTCGTTGCGCGCGAAGCCGCGGCAACGTTTGCGCGCGCGCTCGAGTTGCGGCTCGTGCCGTTGACCGACGCGTGGGCGCAACGCCGGTTCGTCATCTGCATGCGCTCGCGCGAATCGCTTACCGCCGCCGCGCGGCTGCTGATCGACTACCTGTGCAAGCGCGCCGATGAAGGACCTTGACCGCCGCGTCACGCGGCCGCGGCTAAATTTGCGCCGCCACCAATAACGATGGCTGCTGCAACGAGGGAGAGTCGAAAATGAGAAAAAGGGTTTTGCCGCACGTTCTGTCCGCTGCGGCGCTGTTCGCGATTTCATCGTTGGCCCAGGCCGCCGGGTTCTCGCTGACGAGCCTGGAGATCAAGTCCGGCGGCACGATGCCGAAAAGTTTCGAGTTCAACGGGTTCGGTTGTTCGGGCGAAAACAAGTCGCCGGCGTTGAAGTGGTCCGGCGCTCCCGCGGGAACCAAGAGCTACGCCGTAACCGTTTACGACCCGGATGCGCCGACCGGATCGGGCTGGTGGCACTGGGTGGTGCTGAACATCCCCGCGAACGTGACCGAGCTGCCGCCGAACGCCGGCGCGGTCGGCGGCGCCAACCTGCCGCCAGGCGCAAGCAACGTGCGCGTCGACTTTGGCTTCGCCGGTTGCGGCGGCACATGTCCGCCACAAGGCGACAAGCCGCATCGCTACGTCTTTACCGTCTATGCGCTGAAGACCGACAAGATCGATGTGCCTGCCGACGCAAGCGCCGCGCTCGCGGGCTTCATGATCAACGCCAACAAGGTAGGCAAGGCAAGCTTCACCGCCGAGTACGGGCGCGCGAAGTAGGTCGTTGCAAAACGAATGCGCGGCCGCGGCGCATGCAGTGTCGGGCCGCGGCCTGCAAGCCGCCTCGATATCTCGCTATCTCGCGGCGCGCCGAGCAATCAGTGTGCTCACTGCGCGCTCGCTAACGCGTTCACGTCTATCGACTCAGATAACGCTAAGAGGTGCGCTGCGGTCACTCAAACACGCTAACTGCGGCAACCAGCGCCAAACCCTCTGTGTCCGACCCTGACTTTCCATTTCAGCCGATGAGCGCAACGACCATCGGCGTGGCGGCAGGTCGAGATGAAACGCAGAGCCCTGTTGTTCGCGGTCGCGATGGTCGGCGCCGGGAGAGGCCTGGTCGCCTGCGGCGGCTCTGGCGGCGGTGCGCCGCCAGCGGGTGGTCCACCGCCGTCGCCCTCACCCACGCCAACTCCAGCCCCTGCGCCGACTCCCGCTCCGGTGCCCCCGCCACCCACGGCGTTGGTCTGGGATGTCGATCCGCCACCGACGTTGCTTGCGGGCGCCATACCGATCATCTACGACCTCGCGCCAACTCTTCCGGCGCAGATTCAGCGCGGCGGAACGTTCGGCGTCGCCGCGAGCGGAGCACCGCTTCCCGTTGGCGTGACGTTGTCACCGCTTGGCATCCTGCTGGCGACGGACGTCGCGGGCATCGGAGCGACCAACGGCGTTATCTTCACGTATACCGAACCCGCGTGAATCCATTCGTCGCTCGACTGTCGAGTTGCTTTACGCTCTGACGCCGCAGCGTGGCGTCATGCGCTGCAAGCCGCTGATCTTTTACGTGTCATCGTCCCGGGCACGGGCGTTGCCCCCGCTGCGCTGGGTGATTGCTGGGAGGAGAACACCGTGAGTGCAGGCAAACGTTTCTCGTACGTCATATCGCTGCTGCTGTTGCTCGGGATGGTCACCGGTGTCGCGGCGACACCGATCACGATCAACTTCAATGGCTTGTCGAGTGATGGAAGCGTCCTGCTCGAGCAGGGCTTCGTGCTCGATCCGGGCGCGCGCGATTGGAGTCCGGATGCGCAAGGCTATATCGGCCACTATCACATCGCAACACCAGGTGCCGGTTGGCTTGCCGACAATGGAACCAACTTCATGGTCGTGGATTATTTCCTCGACAACACGACCCTGAACGTCTACTCGACCTCCGGCGCTGCGTTCGGTTTGCAGGGCATGGATCTCGCTGAGGCGCTGATCCCTGGCGTGAACTCTTGCTCGGCCTTGCCGCTGCCGCCTTACCAGGTTGCCTTCACCGGATACCTTGCCGGCGGTGGCACGCTGTCGCGATCGGTCACGCTCGACATGATTTGTGATGGCGCGGGTCCGCAGATCGATTTCGAGCGCTTTGCCTTCGATTCGAGTTGGGGCAACCTGGTGATGCTCACCATCGAGCAGTTGACGCTGAGGGGCACGCCGTTTTCCAACCTCGGTATCGACAACCTGGCCCTGCAGACCGTTCCCGAGCCTGATTCGGTTGCGCTCGTGGCACTTGCATTGGTCACAACCGGGTTCGTTCGTCGGCGGCGACACCGGGCAAGCGCAGCGGCCGGTTAGCCGGCAACCGGCAGCGCCTCGAGCGCGCGCATGCGTACCACCTCGAGCGGATGATCGATCAGCGGCTCGACCTGCTGCACGAATCGTTGCGTGTGCGGCAGACCGGCGTGGATGTCGAACGCCGCCTCGTCCTTCCAGCGTGAGTGCACGTAGAAGAGCGGCGGCTCGCGGACCGCGCGATATGCCTGGATAAAAAGGCAACCCGGCTCCGCACGCGACGGGCCGACGACGTCGCGCAAGGCGGCGGCGACTTCATGCTCGCGGCCCTGGCGGGCGTGGAAGCGGGCGAAGATGACCAGTTCCATCGGGTTCTCCGGCGGCGTTGCACTCCAAGATTTATAGACCAGGCGACGAGCGCGGTTCAGCGCCATGCCATTACGATCCGCACGGGGAGAGCACTCCATGCTGATCGCACGGATTATCTTGTGGGTGGTTGTTGCTGCAATCGTCATCGGCGCCCTCGCGACAGTGGGCTTTGTCTACCTGGCGCCCGAACGAGCAACGCGCTGGGCGATCGATGCCGAGCGCAAGCGCGCCGGCCTCGTGCGCAAGGAAATCGATCTGCCCGGCGGCCTGCACTATGTTTATCTGGATGGCGGCAGTGGCGAACCACTGCTTCTTTTGCATGGTTTTGGCGCCAACAAGGACAACTTCACACGGGTCGCGCGTTTTCTGACGCCGCACTACCGTGTGATCGTGCCGGATCACATCGGCTTCGGAGAATCGGCGCACCCACAGGACGCCGACTACGCTCCGACCGCGCAAGCGGAGCGCCTGCACGCGTTCGCGCGCGCACTTGGAATACAAAACCTGCACCTCGGCGGCAGTTCGATGGGCGGCCAGATCGCCCTGACTCTCGCGGCGCTTTATCCGAGCGAGGTCAAGAGTCTCTGGCTGCTCGATGCCGCGGGCATCTGGACAGCGCCCGAGAGTGAGGGGCGCAGGATGATCAGGGAGGCGGGACACAACCCGTTGATGGCCAGGAACGAGGACGAGTTCGCGCAGATCGTCGCCTTCGTGATGAGTGACCCGCCGTTCGTTCCGCGTCCCATGCTGAAAGTTCTTGCACAAGAGCGCATGCGCAACTTTGCGCTGGAAGAACGCATCTTCAGACAGCTCAGCGCCGATTCGATCGAAACGAGAATCGGCGGCCTGAGGACGCCCAGCCTGATCGTCTGGGGCGAGCAGGATCGTGCGGTCAACGTCGCGACAGCCGACGTGCTGCACAAGCTGTTGCCGCGGTCGCAGGTGATCATCATGCGAGGCATTGGACATTTGCCGATGATCGAGCGGCCGCAGCAGAGCGCCGGCGATTACCTGCGCTTCCGCGCATCCGTATCCGGCGCGTCGGCCGCGGATTGAAATCCGGGATTTCCCGGGTCGGCTGCTGATGGCGCGCGCGCCCATCCCCGCGAGGAACGGTAGGTCACTGAATCGCGGTACCACCGCGTCGCGCACGGCGACTACTGTCGCAAAGTGAGTCGAGTCCTCGATTTGGCGTGTGTGGATCCCGCGCCTGCTTTCATACTGGGATGAAACGTAGAAGCCTTCTGCTCTCGGCCGCGATGGTGGGTGCCGGTAGGCCCCTTGTCGCGTGCAGTGGATCGGCGGGCAATGCGCCGGTCGCCGATAATCGCGTGCCAGGTACGTGGGTTGTTGCGGGGCTGCTCATCGCCGGGGAACCGAGTTTTGTCTGCGACCTCGCGCCGACGCTGCCTGCCGGCACCAGGCGGGGCGGCCGCTTCAGCGTCGACACAAGTGGGGCCGGGCTGCCGCCCGGCGTCAACCTGTCATCGGAAGGAATTCTTTCTCTGACCGGCGGTGCAAAGGTCGGCGTTACCGATAGCGTGGTGTTCGCCTATACCGAACCGGCGTAGGTGCATCGAGGAGACGGCATGAACGCAAAACCAGTCCACACGACTCTGGCGGCGCTGACCCTTGCGGCAGTGGCAACGATGGTCACAGATGCACGCGCCGAATATCGCTGCGACAAGCCACAAGGCTGGGTCGATGCGCGCGCGTGCGCCAAGGCCCAGGAAGGCCCGGACGTGCTGCGACAGTACATTCATCGCACCCGGATGATCTATGGGTTGTACTTCTGGGATTACGTGCGCCCGCGCGACGATGTGCGGCGGTCGAAAACGGCACGCGACGAGGCGGACCGCTCCTGAGACCGGTGGTGCGCCTTACCGCGCGACTACCGCTATTCCCCGAAACTGCCGTGCGCTTGGCGCGGCATCCGGTCGTGCGTAATGCTGTGGACTGAAACGATGTAGCAGCTCGGCTTCGCGCGCGCGGGCCAGTTCCAGGTTCGCGGTTTTTACATGCCCGAATCCGCGCATGCTCAATGGCAGCGCGGCGATCTGCGCGGCCAGTGCTTGATTGACCGGCGTCAGGTCGTGCAACAGCCTCTCCGCGAGGTGATCGAACTGCTCGATCAACGCGCGCTCCACGCGCCGCTCCTTGGTGTATCCGAACACGTCGAGCACCGTGCCGCGCAACACCTTGCCGCGTGCCAACCACTTCATTACCGGCAGTACCCAGGACCCGACGCGAATTTTTACGGGCGGCCGGCCACGCCGGGTTCGTGCGAACAGCGGCGGCGCGAGGTGAAACTCGAGCTTCAGGTCGCCCTCGAAATTTTCGCCGAGCCAGCGGGCGAACTGACCATCGCTGAAGAGACGTGCAACCTCGTACTCGTCCTTGTAGCTCATCAGCTTCAGCCAGCTGCGCGCCGCATTGTGGGTGAGCGGCAGTGTCGTGTCGCCGCCGGGCAGGGCGGTTTCGCGCGTGCGGATCGCACGCACTCGTTGTTCGAACCGCTGCGCCCAAGCGGCGTTCTGGTACGCGGTCAGGTGGTTGACGCCACGTTCGATCAACGCGTCGAGCGGTTCGCTCACCGCCTCATCGGGGAACCCGGCAACCGGACTGCCGCACAGTCGCTGCAGGCCTGCGGGATCCGCCGCAGCAACGCGGCCAAGCGCGAACGCGGTCTGGTTCTGCTCGATCTCGACGCCGTTCAGTTCAAGCGCGCGCAACACCGCTTCCTGGCTCACCGGAACGAGCCCACGCTGCCAGGCGTAACCGAGCGTGAGGACATTCGCAGTCGCAGTGGTGCCGAGAAACCCCTCGGCAAGCGCTTGCGCGTCGAACGTTTCGACCTGTTCGTCGCCGGCGGCGAAGCGCAGTTTCTCGAGCAGCAGATCGGTTCTTGCGCGCGTGTCGGGGTTGCGCAGCGTTCCGCCGACCGGCGTCTCATGCAGGTTCGCCAGCACGCGGGTGCGCCCGCGGCGCGCGGTTTGCAACACGTCGGAGGACGCACCAACGACCAGGTCGCAGGCAAGAACCGCATCCGCCTGCTGGGTGTCGCTACGCACCTGATTCAGATGTTGCGGCAGATCCGCCAGGCGCACGTAGCTCAACACCGATCCGCCCTTTTGCGCGAACCCCATGAAGTCGAGCACGCTCGCCGACTTGCCTTCCAGGTGCGCGGCCATCGCGATCACCGCACCTACCGTGACTACTCCGGTGCCGCCGACGCCCGTGACGAGCACGTCATAAGGCCCGGTCCAGGCGTGTTGCGCGGGTCGCGGCAGATTCGCCACAAGGCGCGTCAGGGCGCCGTCCCTGGAGGCAATCTGGCGGTGCTTCTCGCGCGGGGTTGCCCCGCTGACGCCGACAAAACTCGGGCAGAAGCCTTGCACGCACGAGTAGTCCCGGTTGCAGCTTGTCTGATCGATCTTGCGCTTGCGGCCAAACGCCGTGTCGTGCGGCACGACGGCGACACAGTTGCTCTGTTTGGTGCAGTCACCACAACCCTCACACACGGCCTCGTTTATGACCATGCGCTTGGGCGGATCGAGCAGTTCGCCCCGCTTGCGACGGCGGCGCTTCTCGGCGGCGCAGGTTTGGTCGTAGATCAGGACCGTCACGCCAGCCATGTCGCGCAAACGTCGCTGCACTGGGTCGAGCTGGCTGCGATCGTGAAACTCGGTTCCAACCGGAAAACGCGCACGCATCCGGTCGTACTTGCGAATGTCGTCGCTCAGAACCACGATCTGGCGAACACCTTCCGCATCAACCTGGCGTGCGATCGCGTCGACGCTGAGCACGCCATCGACAGGTTGACCGCCGGTCATCGCGACCGCGTCGTTGTAGAGAATCTTGTACGTGATCGTCGCTTGCGCGGCGACCGCCTGCCTGATCGCCAGGTACCCGGAGTGGTAATACGTGCCATCGCCGAGGTTCTGGAACACGTGCGGCGTGCGTGTGAACATCGAATGCGAGATCCAGTCCACACCTTCGCCGCCCATCTGGATCAACCCCGAGGTGGCGCGATCCATCCAGTTCGCCATGAAATGACAGCCGATGCCGGCGCGCGCTGTGGAACCCGCGGGGATGTTGGTGCTGGTGTTGTGCGGGCAGCCGGCACAGAAGTAGGGCAGGCGTTTGAGCGAGTCGGTTTCGTTACTCAGCAGTTCCGGGGCCGTGAAGTCGCTGGCTTGGCGCAGATGCTGGTCGAACGCGCCGGGGAAGTGTTGGCTCAGCCAGTGCGCGACAAGCCCGATCAGCCGCGAGGGCCGCAACTCGCCGACTGACGCAACCAGTGCCCGGCCGGCGCGATCGTGTTTGCCGACCAGCGCCGGGCGCGCCTCGGCGGGCGCGTTGTAGAACAGATCGCGCAGCTGCGACTCGACGACCGCACCTTTCTCCTCGACCACAAGGACTTCTCGCAGCCCGGTCGCGAATTCCTTGATGCGCGTGCGTTCGAGCGGAAAGCTGAGGCCCACCTTGTAGAGGCGCACGCCCGCGGCGGCCAGCGCTTGCGGCGTGATCGCAAGGCGGCGCAACACCTCCATCAGGTCATGGTGCGCTTTGCCACAAGTCACGATGCCGACGGTTGCGCGCGGACTATCGATCACACAGCGGTCGATGCTGTTGACGCGTGCGAATGCCGCGACCGCGTCCAGCTTGTCGGCGAGTCGCGATTCGATGCGCAACGAAGGAAAGTCGGGCCAGCGGTAGTGCAATCCATCGGCAGGCGCGCGGTGCCCGGTCACGGTGCGGACCGCGTCGGCATCGCTCCACGTGGCTATGCGCGCGTTGAGCGCATCGAGGTCGACCGTCGCGCCGCTTTCGACCACTTCCGACAACGCGGCCAGGCCGACCCACGCGCCCGAGTAGCGCGACAGCTCGTAGCCGTACAGGCCGAACTCGAGCATCTCTGCGACGCTTGCCGGTTGCACGATCGGCATGCCCCAGGCGATGAACGCCTGGTCGCTTTGGTGCGGCATCGACGACGACACACAGCCATGGTCGTCGCCTGCGACGACCAGCACGCCGCCACGCGGCGAAGAACCGTAGGCGTTGCCGTGCTTGAGCGCATCGCCGGCACGGTCGACCCCGGGACCTTTGCCGTACCACATCGCAAACACACCATCGACCGTGCGCTCGGGATCTGACTCGACACGTTGCGTGCCGAGCACCTGGGTCGCGGCGAGTTCTTCGTTGATTGCCGGCACGAAGCGGATGCCGGCTTCGCCAAACCTCGCGCCGGCATTCCAGATTGCCCGGTCGACCATACCGAGCGGCGATCCACGATAGCCACTGATAAAACCTTGCGTTTTGAGGCCACGCGCGGTGTCGCGGTCCCGCTGCATCAACGCAAGACGAACCAGCGCCTGTGTGCCGGTGAGAAACACGACACCTGACCCAGCCCACAGGTTGTCCTGTAGCTGGTAGTTCGGACGTGCAATGGGTGAAAGCGCAGCGAGATTCATCGACGCGGCATCTTATGTGCCGAGTTCGCCGATATCGCTCTCGACTTCGCATGCGCGAGCAAGACGTCGACGCAGTTCGTGCCGGCCGGCTAGGGTCGAACCTTTGGAAGTTGATAGGGATTGCCGCATCGCGTGGGCGGATACGTAGCAGTGCGAAGGAACGCTTTGGCGGTCGAAGCTACGCGGGTTGGGCTGCCGAGCGAACCGCCCTTGGATGCGCTATGGCATTGACAGATAAGCGGCTTGCGCCCAAGTCGGCGTTCGGAAAACGGCGGCGCGGACTGAAAAAGACGCGCAATCGAGGCAGATCGTCGAGCCCGGCCTCAGTGCAGCGGCGAGACGCAGGCCCAGTCGCAGGGACAAGCGCCGCAATGATCCTCGCGATTATTTCCCAGACGCGGTGCAACCCATCGTGGCGGTGGCTCATCCGATCGGTAGGACGCCCCACGTTGATGGCAACGAAGTCAATTTTTGCCAAGTCCTGCGCGCGAGCGTTGTTTAGCCTCGTACCAATTACTTCATCGCACTTGACGACCAGGGACGCTCATGACACCCGATACAGCGCAGCAACAGGCCGACGCCTTGCACCGCCTGCATAGCGAAGGCAAACCTCTGGTCCTGGTCAACGCTTGGGACGCGGCGAGTGCACGTCTGCTCGAGCAGGCCGGCGCGAGCGTGATCGCCACCACGAGTGCCGGCATGGCGTGGTCGCTCGGTTATGCCGATGGCGAGAAATTGCCGCGCGACGAACTCATCGCCGCGTGTGCGCGCATCTGCCGGGTTGTACGTGTTCCGGTCACCGTGGACATCGAACGCGGGTTCGGACGCAGCACGGACGAGGTATGCAGCCTGGTGCGCGCTCTCATCGACCTCGGCGTGGTCGGCGTGAACATCGAGGATGGTGTGTCGCCGGAGACGCGCCGCCCGTTGCCGCCGCAGGCCCTTTGTGAGCGTGTCAGTGCGTTACGCGCACTCGCCGTTCAGGCAAAGGTACGGCTGTTCATCAATGCGCGCACCGATGTTTATCTCGCCACCCACGACGACCCGGCGCGCCGGTTTGAGGAAGCCATGCAGCGCGCGCGCCTGTTCGCCGCGGCGGGAGCCGACGGCATTTTCGTCCCGGGCATGGACAAAACTCGACGAGATAACACGCTTCGCGCGCGCACTCGAACGACCATTGAATGTTTATGCCGGGTATCCCGGAGTGCCAGCCATCGATGCGCTGAGTGGCGCCGGCGTGCGGCGCGTCAGTCTTGGATGTGGACCGTTGCAGTCGGCACTCAATCTGCTCGGTCGCATCGCGGCCGAGGCGTTTACTCTTGGGCGCTACGACGCCATGGCCAGAGACATGCTGCCGGCGAGCGACCTGAACCGCCTGTTTGCACCGCGCCTCGCATGAGGCCGACGAAGCTCAGCAAGACCGCTCATCCTTTTGGACCTCGAGGGAGATCGATCCCCGGGAACACCTTGATCACGGCTGCGTCGTCCTCGCGTCCATGCCCCGCCGCAGACGCGTGCTGGAACATCTGATGGGCGGTCGAAGCGAGCGGTAGCGGAAAGCGGGTGGCACGCGCGGTGTCGAGCACCAGTCCGAGGTCCTTGACGAAGATGTCGACGGCCGAGCGAGGCGTGTAGTCACCGTCCAGGACATGGGGCACACGATTCTCGAACATCCAGCTGTTGCCTGCGCTATGCGTGATCACTTCGTAAAGTTGCGCCGGATCGACGCCTTCACGCAGGCCCAAAGCCATGGCCTCGGCGGCGGCGGCAATGTGCACACCTGCCAGCAGCTGGTTGATGATCTTGACCTTGCTGCCGGCACCGGGGCGCTCGCCAAGCCTGAAGACGCGCTCGGCGATGGCATCGAGTGCCGGTTGTGCCTTGGCGTACGCCGCCGGTGCGCCGGAGGTCATCATCGTCAGGCGACCTTCGGCCGCCTTGGCAGCGCCGCCGGAGATGGGCGCGTCAAGGTACAAAAGGCCCAGCGCCGACAAACGTTCCGCCAACGCCGCGGACCAACTTGGCGCAACGGTGCTGCACATCACATAGACGCTGCCGCGTGACATTGCCTCGGCTGCGCCATCAGCGGAGAACAACACCTCTTCGGTCTGGGAGGCGTTCACGACCACCGATATCACCACGTCGCAGCCGGCTACAGCGTCGCGCGGTTTGGTAAACGCGTGGCCGCCGTCGGCGGCGAATGCCTTGGCAGCGTCGAGTCGGATGTCGCACGCGTGCACGGTCAGGCCACGCCGCCGCAGCGACTGCGCAATGCCCATGCCCATGGCGCCGAGGCCGATCACCGTTACGCTGTTCATCGCGCTGCTCCTTCGAGCCATTGCAGTAGTAGGCGAAGGATATCGTTCTCGCTTCAAGGCACGAAACGATCCGCGATCGCGCGGCTTTGCGGCGTCAAGGTCTCGCGCCCGCAGTGAGGCGGCGATCCAACAGAGTCGCAAAGTCGATGTCTCTTGCGGCCGCCGTCACGGCCGGGTAATCCGGCCTGCATAGGCTGCCCCGAGCGCGGCGACACCAGTTCACCTGCGGTTCGCCATCGAGACGTTTTTGCCGCGTTGCGCCCGGCAACAAATTCCGCACATCACCGCATTCAAACCATGGCAGGAGCCGAACCATGAAGTCGGATCAGACCAGTCCCCGCCGAACTTTC
>Ga0137409_10007333_pt1 | contig 11357 bp, 9 predicted proteins | sample CZODoug1_16funga_FD_122059 | JGI IMG/M metagenome (GOLD analysis project Ga0137409, IMG submission 122059) | Vadose zone soil fungal communities from Angelo Coast Range Reserve, California, USA - CZODoug1_16fungal (Hybrid Assembly) | ecosystem: Environmental > Terrestrial > Soil > Vadose zone... | reverse complement strand
CCTCGGCCGCGCCGTCCTTGACCCGGATCGTACGGAGGGTGAGCCCGGTATTGAGGTTGCCGTCGAAGCCGAGCAGCCCGACCGCGCCGCCGTACCAGGCGCGGGGCGACCGCTCGTGGTCCTCCAGGAACTGCATGGCCCACGCCTTCGGAGCACCGGTGACGGTGACCGCCCACGTGTGCGCGAGGAAGGCGTCGAGCGCGTCGAAGCCGGGACGGAGTCGTCCCTCCACGTGGTCCACGGTGTGGATGAGCCGCGCGTACATCTCGATCTGGCGCCGGCCGATCACCCGCACGCTGCCCGGGACGCAGATGCGCGACTTGTCGTTGCGGTCCACGTCGGTGCACATCGTGAGCTCGGACTCGTCCTTGGCCGAGTTGAGCAGGGCCTGGATCTGGGCCGCGTCCGCGATGGCGTCGTGGCCGCGCGCGATCGTGCCCGAGATCGGGCACGTCTCCACGCGGTCGCCGTCCACCCGCACGTACATCTCCGGAGAGGCGCCCACCAGGTACTCGGCGTCGCCCAGGTTCATCAGGAAGCCGTAGGGGGCGGGGTTGCGCTCGCGCAGGCGCCGGAAGAGCTCCGATGGGGGCGAGGGGCAGGGCTCGAAGAAGGTCTGGCCGGGGACCACCTCGAAGAGATCGCCGCGCTTGAAGGCCTCGCGGGCCACGCGGACGACCGCCGCGTACGCGCCGGGCGCGTGGTCGCCCGTGCGGGGCACCGTCGCGGCCCCGGCGAATGGGCGCGAGGCCGCCGCCGCGCGCGGCAGGCCGGCGGTAGCGCGGCCGCCCACCTCGAAGTCGTAGCGCCGCCGCTGGGCCACCTCGCGGCGGTGGTCCACGATGAGCAGTTCGTCGGGCAGGTAGAGGACGAGGTCGCGCTGGTCGGCCGGGCGCGGCAGCCGCGCGCGGATCGGCTCGAACTGGAACGCGAGATCGTAGCCGAAGGCGCCGTAGAGCCCGAGGTGCGGCTCCTCGTGGTGGCGGAAGAGCGCGATCAGCGCGCGGAGCAGCGAAAACACCGAGGGCTGGCGGCTTCGATCCTCTTCCGCGAAGCCCGCCGCGTGGGCCCGCGCGGTCACCGCCACCGCGTCGTCCGTCCGCTCGAAGTCCTCGATCTGATCGAGGCCCTGGAGCACCTGGGCGATGGCGGGGAGCAGGACGAGGCCGCGGGGATTGAGCGCCTCCGCGCGGAGCCGGCGGCCGCGGGCCACCAGCGCGAGGAGCGGATCCACGAACCCCATGTCCCACCGGGTGTAGCGGCCGGGGTACTCGTAGCTCGACGCGAGGAGCACGCCGCGCCGCGCGTCGAGGGCGTCCACGACCGGCTCGATCGCGTTCGCCATCGGGATGGGCTCGACGGTCCGGTGGACGCGGATGCCCCCGCCGGTGAGGTAGCTGTCACTGGTCATGGCCGGAATCTCCCTTTCCAAGGAGCCGGCTCCCAGGCGGGGGCGAGAGAACACAGAAGCCGCCCCAGCGTGGGGGCGGCTCCGGTCTCGCCTAGGTCACTCGCGCACGTGCTTGAGCCGGCGGGCCCGCCCCTCAGGGGGAGGGCCACCACCAGGACCAGGCGCCGGCACGCGTCGATTTCACGACCGGAAGAGTCGCAGAGACGGGCGCGCCTGTCAATGGGGCCGGGAATGGCTTGACTCATCGCGCGCCTCTGTGTTACTCCATCCTCCGGGCCGCTGCAGCTCCTCCCAATCCGGTCCCCACGAGGTCACCATGGCGCAAGTCGTTGGATTCATTGGGCTTGGTATCATGGGTCGTCCCATGGCCAAGAACCTGCTGAAGGCCGGATATCCACTGGTTGTCCACAGCCGGAGCCAGGGCCCGGTGCAGGAGCTGGTCGGGGCAGGGGCCAAGTCGGCCTCGAGCCCGAAGGACGTCGCGGCCCAGTCCGACGTCGTGATCACCATGCTGCCGAACTCTCCGGACGTGGAGCTGGTGGCGCTCGGCAAGGACGGCCTGATCGAGGGCGTCAAGCGCGGGCAGCTCTTCGCCGACATGTCCACGATCTCGCCGCTGGTCTCGCAGAAGGTCGGCAAGGCGCTCGCCGCCAAGGGCGTGCGCATGCTCGACGCGCCGGTCTCGGGGGGCGAGAAGGGCGCGATCGATGCCGCGCTGTCCATCATGGTCGGCGGGGAGAAGGCCGACTTCGACGCGGCCCTGCCGGTGTTCCAGGCGCTCGGCAAGACCATCACGCACCTGGGGCCGCTGGGCGCGGGCGGGTTCACCAAGCTCGCCAACCAGATCATCGTGGCGGTGAATCTCACCGCGCTCGGCGAGGCGCTCACGCTCGCGCGCAAGGCGGGGCTCGATCGCGCGCTCACGCTCAAGGCGCTGGGCGGCGGGCTGGCCGGCTCGAAGTGCCTCGAGCAGAAGACGGCCAACTACGTGTCGGGGACCTACAACCCGGGTTTCAAGATCGACCTGCACTTCAAGGACCTGGGCCTCATCATGGAGTCGTCCCGTGCCCTCGGCGTGCCGCTCCCCACCACCGCGGTGGTGCAGGAGCTGTTCAACGCCATGCGGGTCAAGGGCCAGGGCGGACTCGATCACTCCGGCGTGATCACGCTGCTCGAGGAGCTCGCGGGCGTGCCGGAGAAATCATGAGGGCGACCGTCGATCGCCCGGGCCTCGACTCGCAGGGCCGCTCGCCGCTCATCAAGATCCGCCGCGTCCGGAAGGGCGATCTCTCCAAGGTCCGCGACGTCATCGAGCAGGCCTTCGGCGATTTCTTCGAGCGGCAGGTGGGCACGCGGCCGCGCCAGGTGTTCGGCGGAGCCCAGTACGTGCACCATCGCTGGCTCATGGAGCCGTGGGGCTGCTTCGTGGCCGAGGAGGGCGACGGCAAGATCGTGGGCGCCGCGGTCGCGGTGATGTGGGGCACGGTGGGCGTGATCGGCCCGGTGGCGGTGCTGACCCACTACCAGAACCAGGATATCGGCCAGCAGCTCCTCACCGCCTGCCAGGAGTTCTTCGACGAGAACAAGGCGACGCTGCAGGGACTGGCGACCTACCCCTACAGCCCCAAGCACCTGATCTTCTACCAGAAGTACGGCTACAAGCCGAAGGGCCTGGTGGTGGTGACCAGCAAGGCCCTCGATCGGGGGGCGCTCGGCGCGCCGAAGCCCGCGCCCAAGCCGGTGTCCGCGGTGCGCCGGTACTCGACGCTCGAGGAGGCGCGGAAGAAGCAGGTGATGCAGAAGGTGCGGCGCATCACGAATCACTTCTGGCGCGGGCTCGACCTGAGCAAGGAGATCGAGATCGTCGACGGCCTCACCCTGGGCGATACGCTCCTGCTCGAGAAGGGCCGAGAGGTGATCGGTTTCGCGGTCTGCCACCTGCCGCCCAACAGTGAAGCACCTCACGGCAGCGCCTACGTCAAGCTGCTGGCGATCGACAGCGCCCATCGCAAGCCCGAGCACCTGCAGGCCCTGCTCGCCGGGGTGGAAGATCTGGCCGCGGGCGCTCAGCTCCAGCGGGTCGTCGTGCCCGCCTACACGTACTACTGGACCGCCTACCAGACACTGCTCGAGCGCGGCTATCACGTGGACTTCACCATGGTGCGGATGAAGCGGGGCAAGCAGGAGGACTACGAGGACGCCAGCGACCTGGTGCTGGACGACTGGCGCTGATCCGCGTGGCGTTCGTCTTCCGGTCGGCCGCCGCGCCGGCCGTGCTGCTGATGGCCTGTCTCACGCTCGCCGCGCCCCGCGTGGCGTCTCCGCACGCCATCGTGCTCGAGTCCTCCCCGATCCCCGACGCGGTGCTGCCGGTCGCGCCGCCGCGGGTGGCCCTGCGGTTCAATAGCCGGATCGAGAAGCGCTTCACGCGGGTGACGCTGGCCGCCGGGGACAACACGCCGGTCGCGGTGGCGGTGCCCGTCGGCGACGCGGAGGCGACGCCCGATCGGCTGACGATCCCGCTGCAGCCGCTGGGCCCCGGCGTCTACGTCCTGCGCTACCGCGTGCTCGCGGTGGACGGCCACGTCACCGCGGGCGCCCTGCGCTTCACCGTCGGCCCCGGCCGCTAGCCGGTATGATGCAGCTGGCGGGCTTTCTCGACGTCCTGCTGCGCGGCTTCGGGACGGTCGGCCTCGCCGCGGCGGTGGGCGGCCTCGTCTACCTGAGGCTGGTGCTGAGGCCGCCGGCCGGCGCCGCAGGCCTCGTGGCCGCCGCGCGCGGGCGCGCGCTCACCCTCATCGCGGCGGGGGCATTGCTCGCGGCAGGGGCGGAGCTGCTCCTCCTGTTGCTCGTCCATCCCTGGGCCCTCGCCGAGGACTCGGGGCGCTGGCCGCTGCGCGAGTTCCTCACCACCGAGTTCGGCCTGGCCGGTCTCGGCCGCGTCGCGCTGGCCCTTGCGCTGGCGGCCGTCGTGCGGTGGATGCGCCGCGGCCCGGACCGGGCGCTCGCCTGGGCGGTGGCGTTCGGCCTGGGCCTCCTCCTGATGGTGAACGCGGCGTGGCTCGCCCACGCGGTGAGCCGGCTGCACGACCGCGGCCCGCTCATGGCCGGTACCGTGCTGCATCAGGTCGGGGCGGTGGTCTGGGTCGGCGGCCTCCTCCACCTGGTCGGCTTCGCGCTCCTCTGGCGGCGCGCGGGTGGCCCGGCGGCCGAGCCGATCGGCGTGCGCGTGCTCGCGCGCTTCTCGGTGGTGGCCATCGGCGGGCTCATCCTGGTGCTGGCCCCCGGCCTGTACCTGTCCGTCAGCTACGTCGGCGGCTGGGGCGGGCTGGTCGGCACCGGCTACGGGGTCATGGTGCTGACCAAGGTGGCGCTCCTAGGCTGTGCGCTGGTGCTGGGCGGCCTCAATGTCCTCATCCTGCGCCGGGGCGCGGTGGGCGCGATCGCCGCGCGCGTACCCGCCTTCATCGAGGCCGAGGTGGGGCTCGGCCTCACGCTCCTGCTGGCGGCCGCCTCGCTCACCTCGCTGCCCCCGTCGGTGGATGTGGTGGCCGATCGCGCGACGCCGTCCGAGGTGGCCGCCCGCTTCCAGCCCGCGATGCCCCGGCTCAGCTCGCCCCCCATCGCGCAGCTCCTGGCCGCGGCGGGCCCGATGGACGACACCCTGGCCACACGCCAGCCGGAAGAATACGCGTGGTCCGAGTACAATCACCACGCGGCGGGTTTCTTCGTGTTCACGATGGGGATGCTCGCACTGCTCGACCAGACGCGCCGCGCGGGGTGGCCGCGGCACTGGCCGCTCGGCTTCCTCGGCCTGGCCGCGTTCCTGTTCGTGCGCAATGATCCGCGGGCCTGGCCGCTGGGCCCGGCCGGCTTCTGGGAGAGCATGGGCCTGCCCGACGTGCTGCAGCACCGCCTGGTGGTGCTGCTGGTGGTGACGCTCGGGGTGTTCGAGTGGATGGTGCGCTCGGCGCGGCTCACCCGGCCCGGCGGGCGCCTGGTCTTTCCGCTGCTCTGCGCGTCGGGGGGCGCGCTGCTCCTGACGCACTCGCACGCCATGTTCAATCTGAAGACGGAGTTCCTGGCCGAGGTCTCGCACGCCCCGATGGGGCTGCTCGGCGTGGTCATGGCCTGGGGCCGCTGGCTCGAGGTGCGGCTGCCCCGCGCGGATGCCTGGCTGCCCGGCTGGATCTGGGCCGGGGCCATGACGATCATCGGACTCATCCTGCTCGTGTACCGGGAGACGTGAGCATGCGAGGCTTCGCGACGCAAGAGGGGACCGCCGGCTACCGGCAGCGGCTCGGGACCCGGGCCGCCCGGGGACACTTCAAGACCTGGCAGGGGCTGCGGCTCTCCTCGGTGGGCATCGGCACCTATCTCGGCGCCGAGGACGACGCGACCGACCGGGCCTACGAGGCCGCGGTGAAGCGCGCGCTCCAGCTCGGGATCAACGTGGTGGACACCGCGGTGAACTACCGCCACCAGCGCAGCGAGCGCAGCGTGGGGGCGGCGCTGCGCGCGCTCGTGGCCGAGGGCGCGATCGCGCGAGAGGACGTGGTGGTGGCCACCAAGGGCGGCTTCATCCCGTTCGACGGGGCGGTGCCAGCCAACCCGAACGCCTACTTCACCGACACCTACGTGCGGCCCGGCGTGCTCAAGGTGGCCGACATGGTGGGAGGCTGCCACTGCATCACGCCCCGCTACCTGGGAGATCAGCTCGACCGGAGCCGCGCCAACCTGGGCGTGGAGACCATCGACGTCTACTACGTCCACAACCCGGAGATGCAGCTCGGGGCGGTCGATCGGCCCACGTTCATGACGCGCATGCGCGCCGCGTTCGAGTTCCTGGAGAGCGCGGTCGGCGACGGGCGCATCCGCTGGTACGGCACCGCGACCTGGGAGGGCTACCGCCGGCCCGCCACGGCGCCGGACTACCTGTCGCTGCCCGACCTGGTCGGGCTCGCCCGCGAGGTGGCGGGCACCCGGCACCACTTCGGCGTGATCCAGCTGCCCTACAGCCTCGCCATGACCGAGGCGCTCGCCCAGCCCAACCAGCCGATCGGCAAGGCGTCAGTCTCGGTGCTGCAGGCCGCGGAGCAGCTCGGCGTCTACGTGATGGCCTCGGCCTCGATCTTCCAGGGCAAGCTGGCCCGGAATCTCCCGCCCGCGCTCAGCCAGGTCCTGGAAGGCCTCCGGACCGACGCCCAGCGCGCGCTCCAGTTCGTGCGATCCACGCCCGGCGTGGGGACCGCGCTCTGCGGGATGACGCAGGTGGCGCACGTTGAGGAAAACGCGGCCCTGGTCGGGCTGGCCCCCGCGCCGGTCGCGAAGCTGTTCACGCGTGGCTGAGGCCCGTCGGGAGCCGAAAGACCTTGATAATCCGGGGCTCGTCGGCTAGCGTGATCGGGTGATCGAGCCATGGTGACGAACATCCATCACGTCGGGATCGCGGTACAGAGCCTCAAGCAGGCGTACCGGTTCTGGCGGGACACCCTGGGCCTACCGCTCGCGCGCGAGGCGGAGGTGGCCGAGCAGGGCGTGCGGGCCGCGCTCCTGTCCGCGGGCGAGACCGAGATCGAGCTGCTGGAGCCGCTCGGACCCGAGAGCCCGATCGGCCGCTTCCTCGCCAAGCGGGGCGAGGGGCTCCATCACGTCTGCTTCAAGACGGAGGACGTGGCGGGGGATCTCGCCGCGCTCCGCAGCAAGAGCGTGGCGCTCCTCGACACCGCTCCGCGGCGCGGGCTCGCCGGGCGCGTCGCGTTCCTGCACCCGCGCGCCTGCCACGGCGTGCTCGTGGAGCTGGCCACCCCCGAGCCGGGCGACCCGGGCGCGGAGTCGCCGGTGCGCTTCAAGCGCCTCGTGATCGGCTCGCCGGCGCCGCACGACACCGCGAAGACGTACCAGGACCTCTTCGGGCTCCCGGAAGTCGAGGTGAACGGTGGGCCGCGCACCATGCTGGGCTGGGCCGGAGGCGCTACGCTCCTGATGGTGCCGGCCACCGAGGTCGGCGGCATGGAAGGGATGGTGGCGCTCTCCATGGTCGCCCCAGACCTGCCGCCGCTGATCCAGCGGCTCGAGCGGGCGGACGCCGCGCTCCTGCTCGGGGCGGGCGAGCTGACCGTGGAGCCGAAATCCTCTCACGGGGTCCACCTGCACATCTCCCGGTATCACGTCCCCTGAGCCGCCCGCCGGACGCTCCACGGGCGCGGTGAGGCTCGAGGGCTCATGAGACTCAAGGGAAAGATCGCGCTGGTCACCGGCGGCGCCGGCGGGATCGGGCGCGCGACCGCGCTGGCCCTGGCCCGCGACGGCGCCGACGTCGCGATCGGCTACTGCACGTCGGCGGCGGAGGCCCACGAGACCGTGCGCCTGGCCGAGCAGGCGGGCGTGCGCGCGCTCGCGATCCAGGCGGACGTCACGCGGGACGGCGAGGTGCGCGCGATGGTCGATCGCGTCGCGGATGAGCTGGGCGGGCTCGACTGCCTGGTCAACAACGCGGGGTGGACCCGGCGGGTGCCGCACCGGCGGCTCGACGACCTGACCGACGAGATCTGGGAGCGCGTTCTCGCCACCAACCTGCGGGGGCCGTTCTACTGCGCGCGCGCCGCGGTGCCCCACATGGAGCGGCGGGGCGGGGGGGCGATCGTCAACGTCACCTCGGTGGCGGGCGCCACCGGCACCGGCTCCTCGATGGCCTACGCGGCCTCGAAGGGTGGTCTCGACACCCTCACCAAGTCACTGGCCCGGGCGCTCGCCCCGTCGCGCATCCGGGTCAACGCGGTGGCGCCGGGCCTGCTCGGCACCGGCTTCGGGGGTGGCCTCATCACGGCGGAGCTCCTCGAGCAGACCGGGCGCCTCACCCCGATCGGGCGGCCGGTCACCCCGGAGGAGGTCGCCGACGCGGTGGTGTTCCTGCTCGCGAATCCGGCCATGACCGGCTACACCACCATCGCGGACGGCGGGCTCACCGCGCTGGGCGCGGCGGATCCGCGGTGGTAGCCGCGCGGCGGGCCCGGTCGTCGTGAAGCCCCGTCCCCAGCCGTTTCGCGGCATCGGCTCCGCGCGCAAGACGCGCCGCACTCTCGAGCGCGGCGGCACCGGCCCCGCCGCCGAGCTGAACCAGACGCTCGGCAACTGGCCTCGCGTCAGGATCACCCCGATGTTCGGACGCTGGGGCTACTTCGTCGGCCCGCGCCTCTTCGCCTGCTTCCCGCTGCGCGCGAAGGACACCGATCTCTGGATCCGCCTCGGCCCCGAGGACCAGCGGCGCGCCCTCGCGGCGGGCTGCACGCCGCACCGGCGCATGAGCACGAACGGCTGGGTGGAGTGCCGCGTCGAGGGCATCCGCGACGTGGGCCGCGCGGTGCGCTGGCTGCGCCGCTCCTATGAATTGGCCCGCGGGGCGGTCGAGCGGGAGGAGCGCGGCGACCAATGACGCGACCCGGCCTCAGGCGGGCGGCGCGGGCTCGCTCTGGACGGCGGCCGCGGCGGCCTCGATGGCGTCGATGGGCACCAGCGGCACCAGCAGCCACGCGGCCGCGGTGAAGGCGGTCGAGATCAGCACCAGGGGCGTGTAGCCGAGCCAGTCGTAGAGGTTGGCCCCGGTCCACTCCGAGCTGCGCATGCCCAGGTTGTTGATCGACATCAGGAGCGCGAAGAAGGTCGCCTCCGCCCGCACGGGGCAGGCCTTCGCGGCGAGGTCGAGGAAGGCGAGCTGGGTGGTCATGCCGACCGCGCCGAAGATCACCGTGATGACGGTCGCGGAGACCACGCCCCCGTAGGCGAGGTAGGCGAGGGATCCGACGGTCCCGGCGCCGATCGACCACACGATGAGCCGCTTGAGCGGAAAGCGCCGCGCCAGGCGCGCGTAGGCCCACGCCCCCGCGATGCTGGCGGCGGCGCCGAGGGAGGCCAGCGCGCCGATCAGGGTCTGCGAGAAGTGGAGGGTGTCGGTCTGGTAGTAGAAGAAGGCGGGCCCGAAGGACGGGCTGAACGCCCAGAAGAAGATGAAGCTGGCCACCAGCCACAGATCGCGGCGGCCCGTCGCGTGCCGGAGCGCGGCCCACGTCTCGCCGAAGCCCTCGAGGTTCGGGCGGGCGGGCGGCTCCTGCACCACCAGCCAGGCCATCAGCAGCGAGATCAGGGGAAAGCACGCCACCAGGGCGAAAGCGGCCGCGAACGCGCGATGCTCGGCGAGGTAGCCGCCCGCGACGCCGACCAGGATCGACGAGGCGCTCAGCGCGGCCCACTGCACCGACTGGAACGTGCCGGTGAGCCCGAGCGGCTTGCCGTTCTCGACCATGAGCGCGTCGGTGAGCACGTCGGTGAAGCCCACCCCGAGCCAGAGCAGGGTGATCATGCAGGCGAGCGCCCAGTACGGCGCGCCCGACATGAGGCTCACCGCGATCGCGGAGACGGTGGCGAGCGCGGCCATGATCAGGAAGTAGCTGCGCCGCCGGGTGCCCGCGATCGGCACGAAGTCCGAGAGCAGTCCGTAGACCGGCTTGATGAACCACGGGATCGTGATGACCCACGTGAAGGTGGCGAGCTGCCCGGCGGTGAGGCCCCGCTCCTTGAACACGATCGACACGACCTGATCGGGCAGGTACACCATACCCTGCGCGAAATAGACGATCGCGAAGAGCAGGGCGAGGCGCCGGGCCTCGGGTGAGGAGAAGGGCCCGGGCCGTGTCTCCCCGTCGCGCATGGCCGATCATAGCGCGACGCCGCGGCGGGCGGGGCCCGATCAGAGGCCGCGAGCCGGTATGCTAATCTAGGCACTCATGCGAGCGATCGTCCCGTCCGTCTGTCCGCACGACTGCCCGTCGCAGTGCGCGCTCCAGGTGACGGTCGACTCGGGCCGCATCACCGACGTGGTCGGCGATCCCACCCACCCGTTCACCCAGGGCGTGATCTGCGGCAAGGTGCACGACTACGCGGAGCGGGTCTACGGGAAGACTAGAGTGTCCACGCCCCTGCGCAGAGTCGGGCTCAAGGGCGAGGGGCGCTTCGAGCCGATCGGCTGGGACGAGGCGCTCGACGAGATCGTCGCGCGCTGGCGGGCGATCGTCGCCGAATCCGGGCCGCTGGCATTACTTGGCTACGCCTACAGCGCGCATCAGGGCCAGATGAACCGCGGCCTCGTCAACGGCCTCTTCCACGCGCTCGGGACCAGCCGCCTGCGTGCCGGCACGGTATGCGACACATGTTGCGAGACGGCTTGGGACATGACGGTGGGGCCGATCGGCGGGGCCGACCCGGAAGCGGTCGACCAATCCGACCTCGTCGTCTCCTGGGGCGCCGACCTCGTCGCGACCAACGTGCATTTCTGGGCAAAGCTCGAGCCGGTGCGCAAGCGCGGCACCCAGCTCGTCGTCATCGATCCGCGGCGCAGCCGGACGGCCCGGCGCGCCGATTGGCATCTGCCGATCCGCATCGGCACCGACGCGGCTCTGGCGCTCGGCGTCATGCATATCCTGGTGCGCGACGAGTTGTGCGATCGGCAATACATTGCGACGCACACGCTGGGGTTCGAGCGCTTGGAGCGCGAGGTATTGCCGCGTTTCGTGCCTGATCGAGTTGCCGAGATCACCGGGCTCTCGGTCGCAGATATCGAGCGCTTCGCCGCCCTCTATGGCGCGGCCAAGACGCCCTTCATCCGTCTCGGCGAAGGCATGACCCGCCTCGCCCAGGGCGGCCAGGCATTGCGCGCGGTGGCGCTGCTGCCGGGGGTGACCGGCGCCTATGGCCGCAGAGGCGGCGGCGCATTATTGCTGACCGCGGCGTCCTGCGAGCTCGACTACGATGCCGTCCGCAAACCTTCCGGGCCGACGGAAACCCGCATCGTCAATCATCTGCGTCTCGGCGAGGCATTGCTCGAACTCGACGACCCGCCGATCAGGGGATTGCTGATCGCGGCGAACAACCCGGCGGTGACTTGCCCGGA
>Ga0137409_10007331_pt1 | contig 11358 bp, 10 predicted proteins | sample CZODoug1_16funga_FD_122059 | JGI IMG/M metagenome (GOLD analysis project Ga0137409, IMG submission 122059) | Vadose zone soil fungal communities from Angelo Coast Range Reserve, California, USA - CZODoug1_16fungal (Hybrid Assembly) | ecosystem: Environmental > Terrestrial > Soil > Vadose zone... | reverse complement strand
AGTCCACCCTCGTTCTCACTCCGGACCTCGTCGGGCCGACGATCACGCGCAACGCCGGTATCATCGGCGAGGCCGTGGACCTCAACCTGGCGCATCTGGAAGACACGCGGATGTCCACGCTGCTCTTCCACCTGACGCACCGTTTGCTCTACACCTAGTGGCGGGACGCCGGCGAGGAGCCGAAGCTGCACCTGTTCGGCCAGCTCAAGCGCATCACGCGCGAGTGGCTCGAGACCCACCTGGAGTGCAAGGGCGGCGCGTACCCGGCCCAGCTCATTTACCAGGAGCTCGCCGACATCGCCTGCAACCGGATCACCGCGGCCATCACGGCGGCCTTCGCCGACGAGCGGCCCATCAAGGTGGTGCTCGACTCCTACAACCCCGTGGGCTCCACCGCGCACGTCCGGTTCAACACCTCGCGGACGCATCGCTGGCAGACCGACCCGACGAAGTGCCACATCAACTGGGTGGTGCTCGACAGCGATTGGGAGGCCGAGTTCTGCCGTGTCGCCGAATCGCACCCACGCGTGAAGGCGTACGCGAAGAACCAGGACGCCAAGGAGAAGAAGTCGACGATGGACACCTACTGGGTGCCCGGCGTCAACAACCTCCGCACGCTCGGCCGCTGGGCCTTCGCCGAGCTGACCGAGATCTACCAGATCGACGCCGACTTCAAGGCGAAGGTCGAGCGCGACTTCGACGCGATGATCGTCCGGACCGGCGGCGTGTCGCCCGCACTTTCCGCTTGACAGCCTTCGGCGAGCGCAATCGGGACGTGTCAGCGCGGCCCGGCGAATTCCGGCCCAGAGACGCACAGCAGCCCACCATGCCGCGATGAGCAGGTTCCTCACGAAAAACGCGGGGTGCTCGGTGATCGCGCCTCCTGGCGGCTCGCAAGCGGGTCCGAAACTCCGGTGTAAAGTCGCCCCAGAACAAGGGGGACTGGTTATGGAAACGCGCTCCCTGGACCAACTGGGCGACGAAATCGCCGAGCTGTCGGCGCACCTCGACGCCGCGATCGCCCGCCTCCTCGACCTCATCCGCGAGTTCGACGCCCGCGATGGCTGGAACACAGGCTTCAGCTCGTGCGCCGCGTGGCTGAGCTGGCGGGTGGGACTCGCCCCCGGTGCGGCCCGCGAGCACGTGCGAGTGGCGCGCGCGCTGGGCACGCTGCCCCTGCTGGCCCAGGCCCTCGCCCGCGGCGAACTCTCCTACGCGAAGGTTCGGGCCCTGACGCGCGTGGCCACGCCCGAGACCGAGGAGCGGCTGCTCGCGGTGGGCCGCGCCGGCACCGCTGACCATGTCGAGCGGATCGTCCGCGGCTGGCGGCGGGTGGACCGTCAGGCGGAGGCCCGCGAGGCCGCCCGGCAGCATGCGAGCCGGGCCCTGCACGTGTATCCCGACTCAGACGGCACTGTCATTCTCCGCGGGCGACTGACACCAGAAGTCGGTGCGCTGCTCGTGCAGGCGCTGGCCGCCGCCCGCGAAACGCTGTATCAGCAGGGACGTGAGAAGGAGCCGGACGCCGACCCGCCGACAATGGTCCAGCAGCAGGCGGATGCGCTCGCGCTGCTCGCGGAGACCGCCATGCACCACGGCATCGATCCCGGCGCCCCGGCCGAGCGCTATCAGGTAGTGGTCCACATCGATGCCGAGGTCCTCGCAGATCCCGATCAGCCCGGCCAGTCGGTCCTCGAGAACGGCGCGCGCGTTCCCGCGGGAACGTCGCAGCGTCTGGCGTGCGACGCCAGCCGGGTGGTGATGCGGCACGGCCGGGACGGCCGAGTCGTGGAGGTCGATGCTCGCACCCGGACGATCCCCCCGGCGCTGCGCCGGGCGCTCCACCACCGCGACCGCCGCTGCCGCTTCCCAGGCTGCGGCGTGCGGTTCGGCCAGGGCCATCACATCCGTCACTGGGCGCACGGCGGCCCCACCACGCTCTCGAATCTCGCTTTGCTCTGCCGCCGCCACCATCGCGCCGTCCATGAGGAGGGCTACCAGGTCGATCGACAACCGGACGGCGAGCTTCGGTTCCGCTGCCCGGACGGCTGGCTCCTGCCCGAGGTCCCGCGTCCCCCGGAGGTGCGCGGTGATGCCGTCCAAATCCTGCGAGCGCGACACGAGGCGGAGGGGCTCGCCCTGCACGCGCGGACCGCGATGCCGGGGTGGCTGGGCGAGCGGCTGGACGTGGGCTATGCGATCGACGTGCTCCATCCCCTGGCGAGGTAGATGCCATGGCGCGAAAAACGAAACCGCCGGCCGGCACGAGCATCGATGCCTTCCGACACCAGGAGGCGACGCGCCGCACCCGCGGGAGCCACGCCGAGTTGTCCGCGATCTCCTCCGCGGACACCGAATGCGCTCGTTGCAGGTGGGGGGCCTTGACATGGCTCGATCATGCGCCCAGCACTCGGCGCAACCATGAGCTGATGTCGGCGATCTCCTGCGCGCACACCGAATGCGCCATCGGGTACTCGTGCCACTCGACGCGGTAGCCCGCGCTCTCGAGCAGCTTGCGCGACATCTGCGCGCGCTCGATCGGGATCAGCGAATCGTGGAGGCCGTGGGCCATGAAGATCGGCACGTCGCGGTTGGCGGCGCTGGCCTCCGCGGCGAGCGTGTCGGCGACCGGCAGGTACGTGGAGAGCGCCATGATCCCGGCGAGGCGCTCGGGGTGACGCAGTCCCGTCTGCAGCGCGATGGCGCCGCCCTGCGAGAACCCCGCGAGCACGAGGCGTGAGGCCGGGATCCCGCGCTTCTTTTCGCGCGCGAGCAGCTCCTCGACGGCCGCCTGCGAGGCGCGCACGCCGGCGGCGTCCTCGCGTCGCACGCCCCCGAGCCCGTAGACGTCGTACCACGCACGCATCACAGCGCCGCCGTTGATGGTGACCGGCTGCATCGGCGCGTGCGGGAAGACGAAGCGCACGGGCAGCGAGTCGGGCAGGTCGAGCTCCGGCACGATCGGCTCGAAGTCGTGCCCGTCGGCGCCGAGGCCGTGCAGCCAGATCACGGACGTCGTCGGCGTCCGCCCCGTCTTGAGCTCGAGCGTCGCAAGCAACGAGGTCAGCGCTCGACGGCGTCGAGGAGGTGCCGCAGGAAGCCGGGGATGTGCGGCTTGTCGATCCAGCGCACGACGGCGACGAGGTCGTCGTCGGGATCGATCCAGATGAGGCTGCTGCCGGCGCCGCGCGCGGCGAAGGCGCCGGCGCGGCCGACGTCGAGCCACCAGAGCAGGCCGTACTCCGGATTGATCGGGCAGGGCCGCCGGCACTCGTCCACCCACGAGGCCGGCAGGATCGGCACCTCGCCCCAGCGGCCGCGCAGCAGGTGCAGCAGTCCGAAGCGCGCGTGATCGCGCGCGGACATCCACAGGCCCCCGCCCCAGTGCGAGCCGCCGGGCACCGACGGCATCGGTCGCCCGTCGATGTCGACCCACGCGTTGTCGTACGGCCGCCACTCCCACGTCGAGGACGCGCCGATCGGCGCCATGACCGCGTCCCGGAGGACGTCGGCAAGGGGGCGACGAAACAGCTGCAGCAGCGACAGGCTGAGCCGGTTCACGCGGACGTCGTTGTACTCCCAGAGCGTGCCCGGCGGCCGCATCGGGCGCGGCACGCCCTTGTCGGTCTGGCCGAAGTCGGCCTTGCCGAGGTCACGGTTGTGGTCGATCGAATCGGGCTTGCCGAACAGCGTGCCCGACCATTCGCTGGTCTGCTGCAGGAGGTGGCGCCACGTGATCGCGCGGTTCTGCTCGGAGTCGAAGTCGACGTCACGCGCCGCCTCGCTCACGCGCTGGTCGAGGCTTTTGATGAGGCCGCGCCCGACGGCAACGCCGGCCAGCGCCGCCAGATAGCTCTTGGCGATGCTGAAGGACATCTCCACGCGCTCGGTGTCGCCCCACTCCGCGACGAGACGGCCCCCGCGCACGACGAGGCCACTCGGCCCGCCGCGCGGCCGCACCGGCCCCAGCACGGCGCTGTCCGGCTCGTCGGCCACGCCGATGTAGCGGCCGTCGGCCAGGCGGAAATCGCGGCGCCACTTCGTCTCGTGGGCGAGGTGATACGCGATCGCGTCGTCGAGCCGCTGCGGATCGAGCCCCGCGTCGGCGGGCTTCGCCGTGGGCCAGTCGCCCGGCGGCGGGAGACTCATGGGCGCCCTCGGCGCGGTGCTCACGCGCGGGAGGCGGCGATCCCCGTCGCGCAGGCGACGCCGGTGCCGCCGTGGCCGCAGTAACCCCAGGGATTCTTGCTGAGGTACTGCTGGTGATAGCCCTCCGCGTAGTAGAACTCCGGCGCGTCGAGGATCTCCGTGGTGATGTGCCCATGGCCGGCCACGCTCAGCGCGCGCTGGTAGGCGTCGCGCGAGGCCTCGGCGGCCTTGCGCTGCTCGGGCGAGTACACGTAGATGCCGGAGCGGTACTGCGTGCCGACGTCGTTGCCCTGGCGCATGCCCTGCGTGGGATCGTGGCCCTCCCAGAACACCTTCAGCAGCGTCTCGTACGACACAGCCTTCGGATCGAAGACGACCAGCACGACCTCGTTGTGGCCCGTGCGGCCCGTGCACACCTCCTCGTACGTCGGATTCGGCGTGAGGCCGGCGGCGTAGCCGACGGCTGTCGTGACGACGCCGGGCGTGAGCCAGAACGCCTTCTCGGCACCCCAGAAGCAGCCGAGCCCGAACATCGCGGTCTCGGTGCCGGCGGGGAACGGCGGCGTCAGCGGCCGCCCGCTCACGTGATGCGTCGCGGGCACGGGCATGCGCTCCGCGCGTCCGGGCAGCGCGGTCTCCTTCGTCGGCATCGTGATCTTGGACGAGCCCCACATGGTCGTGACCTCCGGCCTCATTGTCACGGCGAAGCGTGCGACGGTCAACAGCGCGCGCTTGCGTTCGGCGCGGGAAACTGCTCTGCTATCGGCCGCTCGAACCCACGGAGGTGGCCAATGAAGGCCCAGCGACGCGTGTTCATCCTCGCAGCGATCGTCGTGCTCGCCGCGGCGCCCGCCGCGCAGGCGCAGCTCGCGGTCACGTCCAACGACAACAAGGTCATGCTCGACAACGGCACCGTGAAGATCGTCCAGAACCCCGCGCCGGACACGGTGACGATCCTCGACCTCAAGGCGTCGCCGCCACGCGTGGTCGCCGAGATCGCCGTGCCGGGCAGCGTGGTGGGGCCACCGCTCAGTGTCGCGCTCACGCCGGACGAGAGCCTGGCCCTCGTGGGATCGTCGAGCAAGGTGGACCCGGGCGATCCGACGAAGACGGTGCCGGACACCCGTGTCTCCGTCATCGATCTGACAGCGTCGCCGCCGGCGGTGATCGCGACGCTGGAGGCGGGCAAGAGCGCGGCCGGCATCTCGATCAACCGCCGGGGCACGCTCGCGCTCGTCGCCAACCGCAGCGAGGGCACCGTGTCGGTGTTCTCGATCTCCGGCAAGACGGTGACGCCGGTGGGCAAGGTGACGATCGCCGACGAGAAGTCCGGCACCAGCCACGCCGTCTTCACACCGGACGGTACGATGGCGCTGGTCACGCGCGACGGCGATCACAAGATCTCCGTGCTCTCGGTCGACGGGACCAAGGTGGAATACACCAAGCGCGACATCAACGCCGGCCTCCGGCCCTACGGCATCGACGTGTCGTCGAAGGGCGACTTCGCGGCCGTCGCCAACATCGGCATCGGCCAGGGCGACACCGACACGGTCAGCCTCATCGACATCCGCGCGAAGCCGCCGCGCGTGGTCGAGACGGTCAGCGTCGGTCAGACGCCGGAGGGCATCAAGGTCTCGCCCGACGGCAGGCACGTCGCGGTCGTGGTGATGAACGGCAGCAACAAGGCGAAGGAGTCGCCGTTCTACGGCGACAGCGGCCGGCTCGTGGTGCTGCGCGCGAAGGGCATGAAGCTGACGAAGGTCGCCGAGGCGCCGATCGGCCACTGGTCGCAGGGCGCGGCCTTCTCGCCCGACGGCAAGACGATCCTCGTGGGCAACATGGTCGAGAAAGACGTGCAGGTCTTCTCGTTCGACGGCCGCTCGCTGAAGGAAGTGGGCCGCATCAAGGTCGACGGCGGCCCGGCGGCCGTGCGCACCGCGGAGAAATGACGCGGACGTCCGACTCGGCTCGCGCACCGTCTATTACGGCTGGGTGATCGTCGCCGCGCTGTCGGTGACGGAGACGGTCACCTGGGGAATCATCTACTACGGATTCCCCGTCTTCTTGAGGCCGATGGAGCAGGACCTCGGCGCCTCCCGTGTGGCGGTGACCGCGGCCTTCTCCATCGGCCTCGGCGTGTCGGCGCTGGCCAGCATCTCCGTCGGCCGCTGGCTCGATGCGCGGGGCCCGCGCGCGCTGATGACGGCGGGCTCGGTGTTGGCCACCGCGCTCACGTTCGCGTGGGCGCGCGTGGAGAGCCTGCCCGCGCTCTACGCGGTCTGGTTCCTGATGGGCTTCGCGATGGCCGCCACGCTCTACGAGCCCGCGTTCGCCGTCGTGGTCTCCTGGTTCGCGCGCGGCCGCGACCGCGCGCTGCTCACGGTGACGCTCGTGGCCGGCCTCGCCAGCACGATCTTCATGCCGATCGAAGCCGCGCTGCTCGAGCGCCTGGGCTGGCGCAGCGCCCTGACCGTGCTCGCCGTCGTGCTCGGCCTGATCACGATCCCGATCCACGCGCTGCTCCTGCGTCAGGGCACGGCCCACGCGTCCGCCGCCGCCGCGACGGCGGCGAGCCTGTCGCTGGGCCAGGCCGCGCGAACCGCGGTCTTCTGGGTGCTCTCGATCGCGTTCCTCGTGTCCAACTTCGCGACGGCCGCCGTCACCACGCACCTGATCCCGTTCCTCGTCGACCGCGGCTACGCGCCGGCGACGGCGGCGGCGGTGATCGGCTGGACGGGCGCGATGCAGCTGGCCGGGCGCGTGCTGTTCGTGCCGATCTCCGCGCGGCTGGGCGCGCGGGTGATGGTGGCCGCCGTGTTCGTTGCCCAGGCGCTCGGCATCGCGCAATTGCCGCTGCTCGCGCGCGTCGGCACGCTGGTGCCGTTCATCGTCCTGCAGGGCGCGGCCAACGGCATGGCCACCCTGGCCCGCGCCACCTCCCTGGCCGAGATCTTTGGCGCGCGCAACTACGGCGCGATCTCCGGCGCCGTGGCGCTGGGCGCCAACGGCGCGCGTGCCGTCGGCCCCGTGGGGGCCTCGCTGCTGCTGCTCGGCCTCGGCTCGTACCCGGCCGTCTTCTGGGCGCTCGCCGCGTCGCTGGTCGCCGCCGCCTGCGCCGTGCTGTTCGCGGACAGGAGCACGCGCGCCGACAACTGACTACGCTGGGCGAATCCTGGCCAGTGGTCCGAGAATGGCCGCCCGGCCCGGCGATGGCGTACGAGGCGCGGCCGTCCACGGCGCCGGCGACACCACGAGTTGGGGTCCGAGCCCGCGCCCGCCCTGGCACGTTCGTCGCACCGATGGGGGCGGGATGCACTGGCCCAAACACCCGATCTTCACGCGCTTCTCGCTCTTCTGTCTGATCGGGATCGTGACCCTCGCCCTCGGCATGGGCGCAGCGCTCTCGGCGCTGTTGACGCGGGCCGTCTCGGAGTGGGAGTGGCAAAACACGGCGGCCCTGGTCCGGCGCGAGGTCGAGCGGGAGGGGCTGCAGGGCGTCTTCACCGAGCCGGGCGGCCCCGGGACGCGCCAGCGCTGGGGACGCGTGCTCTCGGCGACGATGACGAGCCTGCCCGAAGTCGTACGCGTGAAGGTGTGGAACCGCGAGCACGAGATCCTCTGGTCGGATCAGACGAGCCTCATCGGTCAGCGCTTTCCCCGCAACGACGAGCTGCAGCGTGCGCTCGCGGGCGCCGTCGAGGTCGAGATCAAGCGGCTCGGCAAGTCGGAGCAGCGCTACGAGCGGCCCCGCTTCGGGACGCTCGCCGAGGTCTACGTGCCGATCTTCGCGGCCGACGGCCGGGTCCTCGGCGTCGTGGAGGTCTACAAGACGCCGGATCGCCTGCTCAACACGATTCGCTGGAGCCGCATGATGATCTGGGCGATCTCGCTCGCGGGCGGCGCGATGCTCTATCTCGTGTTGCTGCCGCTGCTGATGCAGGTGTACCGGCGCCAGGTCGAGGAGGAGATGCTGCGGCAGCACGCGGCCCGACTCGAGCAGCAGGTCGAGCAGCGCACGCAGCAGTTCATGCAGGCGCAGAAGATGCAGGCCCTGGGACTGCTGGCGGGCGGCATCGCGCACGACTTCAACAACATGCTCACGGTCATCTTCGGGCGCGCCCAGATTCTCCTGGCCCGGCTCCCCAACAGCGCGCGGGCGCGCGAGGACGCCGACGCCATCGGAGAAGCGGCCGAGCGCGCCTCCGCGCTCACGCGGCAGCTGCTCGCCTTCAGCCGCAAGCAGCGCCTCGAGCGGCGCACCATGGACCTCAACATCGCGATCGCCGACATGGCGAAGATGCTCCATCGGCTGATCGGCGCGAACATCAGCGTGATCACGGCGCCCAGCCGCAGCGCGGGCTGGGTCAACGTCGACCGCGCCCAGCTCGAGCAGGTGATCCTCAATCTGGCCGTGAACGCGCGCGACGCCATGCCCAACGGCGGCCGGCTCACGCTCGCCACCGCCACCGTCGACGGCGACGGCTCCGGCGAGGGAGCGGGGCCGGCGACGCTGCCGGCCGGCCGCTTCGTGCAGCTCATCGTGAGCGATACCGGCGTCGGCATGGACCCGGCCACCCAGGCGCGCATCTTCGAGCCGTTCTTCACGACCAAGCCGGTCGGCGAGGGCACCGGGCTCGGGCTCTCGACCGTGTACGGCATCGTCGAGCAGCACGACGGCCACGTCGTCGTCGAGAGCGCGCCGGCCAAGGGCACGACTTTCAGGGTCTATCTGCCGCGCGTCGAGGAGCCGGCGCCGGAGGCGCAGGTGATGCCGAGCCGGCCGCGCACGGGCTGGGAGACGATCCTCATCGCGGAAGACGACCCGGCCGTCCGCGCGCTCGCGAGCGACATGCTGCGCGAGCACGGCTACACGGTCCTGACGGCGGCCGACGGCGACGAAGCGCTGCAGGTCGCCGAGCGGCACGGCGCGCGGATCCACCTCCTGCTGACCGATGTGATGATGCCCGGGATGAACGGGTTGCAGCTCGCGGGGTCGTTCACGGCCGTCCGGCCGGAAGCGCGGGTGCTGTACATGACGGGCTACGCGGAGATGCCGCCCGTGTCCGACGGCGCGATCGTGCAGAAGCCGTTCACCATGTTCGCCCTGATGGAGGCCGTGCGCCGGACGCTCGAGCGCTCCGAGCGGAACGGCTACGTCGTCTCGCCGGCCTGAGGGCACCGCTCCCCCGCGAGGTTGACAGTCTGCGGGTCGCGCCGCATAGTGACCACGATTCCCTCATGACCCAACCACGGACGGTCGGAGAGCTTCGCGCCGGTGGCTACGCGTCGAAGTCGGTCAAGCAGGAGATGCGCGACAACCTCGTCGCCCGGCTGCGCCGGGGCGAGTCGTTCCTGCCCGGCATCGTCGGCTACGACGAGACGGTGATCCCCCAGATCGAGAACGCCGTGCTGAGCGGCCAGGACGTCGTGCTGCTCGGCGAGCGCGGCCAGGCCAAGACGCGGATCGCGCGGCTGCTCACCGGCCTGCTCGACGAGACGGTGCCCGTGCTCGCGGGCTGCGAGATCAACGACGATCCGCTGGCGCCGATCTGCTCGGCGTGCCGGCAGCGCGTGGCCGAGCGCGGCGACGCCGTCGAGGTGGCCTGGCTCCCGCGCGACCGGCGCTACGGCGAGAAGCTGGCCACGCCCGACATCACCATCGCCGACCTCATCGGCGAGGTCGACCCGATCAAGGTGGCCGAGGGCCGCTACCTCGCCGACGAGCTGACCATCCACTACGGGCTGCTGCCGCGCACGCATCGCGGGATCTTCGCGCTCAACGAGCTGCCGGACCTCGCCGAGCGCATCCAGGTCGGGCTGCTCAACATCATGGAGGAGCGCGACGTCCAGATCCGCGGCTACAAGGTGCGGCTGCCCATCGACGTCTACGTCGTCGCGAGCGCCAATCCGGAGGACTACACGAACCGCGGCCGCATCATCACGCCGCTCAAGGACCGCTTCGGCTCGCAGATCCGCACGCACTACCCGCGCCGCGTGGCCGACGAAATCGCGATCATGGAAGCCGAGCGCACGGCCTTCGCCGCCGACGGCGTGCGTACGACGACGCCCGAGTACATGAAGCAGATCGTCGCCGAGCTGACGCACCTGGCGCGCAAGGCGACCGAGATCAGCCAGCGCTCCGGCGTCTCCGTGCGCGTGAGCATCTGCAACTACGAGAACCTCGTGTCCAGCGCGCTCAAGCGGGCCATCCGGCTCGGCGAGAAGGACGCTGCGCCGCGCGTGAGCGACCTGGGCGCGCTCGTTGCCTCCACCGCCGGCAAGATCGAGCTGGAGACGCTCGGCGATACGAGTGAGGACAAGATCCTCGGCAAGCTCGTGCAGCGCGCCGTGCTCAACGTCTTCAACCGCTCGCTGACGCCGGCCGAGCTGGACCCGGTGGTCGCCGCCTTCCAGGGCGGGCTCAGCGTCCAGGTGTCCGACACCATGCCGTCGGCGGAGTACGTGCGCCAGGCCGAGAAGACGCCGGCCTTGCGCGCGGCCACCCACAAGCTCGGCGGCGACGGCGCCTCCGGCCTCGCCGCGGCCGTGGAGTTCGTGCTCGAGGGGCTGCACCTCAGCAAGAAGCTGAACAAGGACTCGCAGCCCGGCCAGACCCGGTACCGGAGCTGACGTGCTCCACCGCTACTCGCGCTGGGACGGTACGCAGGCCGTTCCCGATCTCGACGCCGACGACGTCCTCGACGAGATCGCGGACGACGTCCTCGGCTATGGTGATCTGAAGTCCGCGCTGCAGCGCCTGTTGCAGCAGGGGATGCGGCCGCCCGACGGCGCGCGCATGCCCGGCCTGAAGGACCTCCTCGACAAGCTGCGCGCGCAGAAGCAGCAGCGCATGCAGCGCTACGATCTCGGGTCGAGCCTCGAGGACATCGCCAAGAAGCTCGACGACGTCGTGAAGACGGAGCGCGAGGGCATCGAGCGGGATCTGAAGGGCCGCGAGCGCGAGAAGCGCCAGCAGGCCCTCGACAAGATCCCGCCCGACGCCGCGGGGCGGCTGCGCGAGCTGCAGAGCTACGATTTCGCCGACGCGACGGCCGAGCAGAAGTTCCAGGACCTGCTCGCCTCGCTGCGCGCCCAGGCGATGCAGCCGTTCATGCAGGGCATGAAGAACGCGCTGGGCAACATGACGCCCGAGGATCTCAAGCGCATGCGCGAGATGATCCAGGACCTCAACCGCATGCTGCGCGAGCG
>Ga0137409_10007329_pt1 | contig 11359 bp, 11 predicted proteins | sample CZODoug1_16funga_FD_122059 | JGI IMG/M metagenome (GOLD analysis project Ga0137409, IMG submission 122059) | Vadose zone soil fungal communities from Angelo Coast Range Reserve, California, USA - CZODoug1_16fungal (Hybrid Assembly) | ecosystem: Environmental > Terrestrial > Soil > Vadose zone... | reverse complement strand
ACTGGCACCGCGCCGTTCATCTCCGCGAACGATTTCGGAAACCACGCTGGAAAAATCGTCGCCGCCCCGCTCTCCAAATACGCTGCACCCGTTCCCAATCCAATCAGCGTGAACATGTTCGGACTACGATTCACAATCGACGCCCAAAATCTCTCAAAGAACGGCCATCCACCCCACAGCACCACCGGCGTCGCCAGCACAAATTCAGTCCACCGCATCGCCGCCATCGAAACCCCAAAACTAAATTTCTCGCCAAACATTCCCAGCAACAGCACCGGCAAACTCAACGCCGCACTCACCCAAAACCTCAACCGCATCGAAACATATTCCGGGTCGGGCCCGGCCACCGCCACTACATCCATCGGCTCCAGCGCCATCCCACACTTCGGGCAACTCCCCGGCCCCATCTGCACTACTTCCGGGTGCATCGGACACGTATACCGAATCCCCGTGCCCTCTCCGGCTTTTGTAGGAGCCGTTGTAGAGGCCGCCTTCCGAGGCGGGCGCTTCTCAGCGTAAATGGTATGCGCGCCTTGCGTCCCGATCGATTTCCCACCCACCCCCTTCACTCCTCCAATCGAAAGCAATCCCCCGCCATGCTCCACTCGATCCATTCCTTCGGGCATCTTCGCAGTCAAATACCTTTTCGGCTCTTTCTCAAACTTCGCCGCGCAACTCTTCGTACAAAAGAAATACTTCTTCCCTTCAAACTCCACAGCCGCCGCCGCCTTTTCCGGCACGACGCTCATTCCGCAAACTGGATCTCGTTCCATCTCATCTCCCCAAGTTCTACCCACCCAACTCTCATTTCGAATCTACAAATCCAGCCCTTGCTTTTCTCTGTGCCCTCTGTGCCTCTGTGGCAAATCACGCTTCTCTTTAATCTGTCTCTTCACCGCTGCTGCAACTCCATCAACCCCAGCAACTCCGCATACATCGCCTCTTTTTCTTCTTTTTTTCCAATCGCTATCGCCTTCGCTGCACAATGGCGCATGTGATTCTTCATCAAATTCCGAGCTACGCCCCGCAGCGCTTCCTGCACCGACGCAATCTGCATAATCACGTCTGCGCAATACCGGTCCTCTTTTACCATTTTCTGCAGCCCGCGAACCTGCCCCTCAATCCGCCGCAAACGCTTCTGATTCGCTTCCTTAATCTCCGGGTCCACGCCCGCCGCCTTCTTTTCCGTCCCGCCCACATGCCTCATCGCCTATACCCTCTCCCCGTATATATACCCCTATCCCCTATCTCTGTCAAATCGCGCAGCCGCCACCTCCACCTGTCATTCCGACCGGAGTAGCGCGGCTTTTCGCTTGCCCCGAGCGAAGCCGAGGCGTGCACGCGGTGTCAGCGTGCCGCGCTACGCAGTGGAGGAATCTCTCTTCGATGGCCGCGACGAGCAGGCACTCATCTTCTCCACGCGGCGTCTTCGTTGCCCGCATCCCCTTTTTGCTATAATTCCTCCATGACACTCCTCGAAGCCAAATTCGAACTTCAATCCCCGCTCACTCACGATCAGCTCCGTTCTCTCGGTGAATTTGCCAACACCTACGGCCTCCGCCGTTTCCAAGTCGACGAGTCCAAGCTCCAGATTTCCTTCGAATACGACGCCTCCCGCCTCCGCGAAACTCAAGTCACGCACGTCCTCGGCCACGCCGGAATCCCGGTTCTTCGCCGCCTCAACTGAACGATTTCCCGAGGCTCATGTCTTTATGGAGATTGAAAGTTCAATAGGTCTGGAGTCCGTGCGGTTTCCGGTGTTAGTTATCGCCGATGACGGTTGGGTCGATTACATTGATTCGCCAGAACAACTCTCAGCTTGGACCTATTCTGCTATCAGAAAATACTCAAAACGCAGGGTCATGCTTTACGATTCTGGTGAGAACGGATGGATCCTCAATAAGCTTGAGCCATCAAATCCATGCAGTTTGCTGGGAAAGTGTCTTGCGTCGATCGCAAATCGGCAAGTACCTGCTCGACTGTTCGTGCGAAGCCTCTCGGAGACGCCTCTGGAAAAAGCGAAAGAGCTACTGTACGTCGCTATCGACCAAGACGATGACATCCTCACACAATACAATCCGGCTAACGAGATCAAAGATGATGTGGCAAAAGCCTACTCCTTTGAGTCTCTTGTTGAGGCCCTCAAATCTAAGGGAGCAATTCTCGCCGATTAGGCGGTCGGATCTGGAAGTCACAGAAAAGCGGAGAAAAGAATGGGGGCACCGGTAGCGTAGGCTCTCAGCCTGCGCCAACCGAATGTCGCGCCGAGGCGTACAAAATTATTGGGGCCAAAAAAATGGGGCCCCCGCTTGGGATCGGGAGCCCCGAAAGGTGCATCTCATTTCCAGCGTCGTTTTCACACCGGAGCGTGGGGTCATCCATCCTAGCTTCCCTCTCAGAGGCAGGTGGCAACGATCCGCGAAAATCGGCAAGCAAGCCCCTTCCCCCTCGCTTTGCCAATTCTTGCGAACCGTCTACTGAGACGCACCCAACGTCCCACCTCTATGCAAACGCTCCGCCATCAGTTCGTGACCGGCTCGATTTCCCTATCCCCTTGCAAATACAGCTTTTAACGGTTTCCAGGTCTCTCCACCCTTGCATCGATCCTGTCCCCGAGTGTCGATTCGGAATCGGCCAATCGCTTTCGGGAATCGCCTCGCGCGTCGGAATCCTTACCCAGTCCTATTACTACCCCGTTCTAGGACCCAGGTAACAAATTCGACTAGCCCAACTGCGCCAGTGGTTTTTTTTCTAACCCCGCGCAAACTCCCTCCATGATCGCGCGCCCGCCACTCGACTCCTATCTCCGCCGCGCCGTCTTGTGGCTCACATTTTTCACCGCGGTCTTGCTCGCCTCCGCGCTTATCCTTCGTGCAGACACACCCGGCGCCACCCGATCCATCCCCGCCGGCGGCTGCTACTGCAAATGCGCTCTCTCCAAAACGAAATTAGGCTGCACGAAAATGTGCGAACTGCCCCGCTACGCCTCCCGCTGGTGGGCCACCACTTGCGCCAAGCCCCGCGTCTCTTCCCCCGCCGACAACCACGGCGCCGGCCCCCGCCTCCCCCATCCAGACCGCGCCGAACGCGCCAACAACTGACCCTGTCAGTCTATTCTTTCGAGATCTCGTCAGCTGAAGTCGGAGATTCCGCCCATTTGCCGAATTGGCGGACGAGCAGCAGTATGAGAAACGAAATTAAAGCGACCGCTAGGCCGCTCGCGATCGCTTTCAACAAAAAGTGCGCATTCGTCAAACGCCGGACAAGGCCGGCCAAATAGGCAGAACCCGACGCCATTTCCTTACTTTCAAGAGGGGGAAAGAGGAACAAGCAAACCACGAAAAGTGATAGCGAGAGAATCCACCTCTTTTCGCGCTTAAAGACAATGACAAGTGTGGGCACTATCGTCATGCGAATCGTCACACATTAGTTTCACGGCATAGATGCGAATGGTCAAGCACTTGGCGGTTAGTGCAAAATATCACGAATCTACCGCACGACAGTCTCCACCGCACGTCTCTCTTCATTCGCCGATTTCTGCCCGCTCAAATGTCGCTCAAGAATTTCCATAGTCTCAAAAATCGCGCGATTGTTTTGCGCCGCCACATTCTTCTTAAACTCCGCCAGCTTCACCGGCTCCAGCATTTCTTTCACTCCGCCCACCACTTCCGCAAAACTCTTCAATACCACTCCCACTTTCTTTCCCTTCACCCACTCCGTATTAAATCGCTCCTGCGGCAACGTCCACGAATTGCATTCCACCAGCACTGGCAATCCTCGCTGCATCGCCTCCGCAATACTGCCCGGCCCGGGCTTCCCAATCATGAAATCCGCCGCGCGCATCAACTTATGCACTTCCTTCGTAAATCCCAACACCGCCGTTCCAATGTTCCACTTCTTCGCGCGCAACCGCCCCGCCAATTTTTCATTCTTCCCGCAAATCAAAATCAATTGCACCGGCAATCGCGCCGCATCCAGCTTTTCCGTAATCTCGTACATCACCCTCGATCCAAATCCGCCAAACAGTACCATCGCCGTCGGCAAATCTTCCCGCAATCCCAATTCACGCTTTACCGCCGCCGCATCCACGCTACTCTCCGCATAAAACTCCGGCCGCAGCACCATGCCCGACACGCCAAACACGTGCGCGTCATCTTTTCCAAACGCCCGCGCCTGCTCCACCGCTTTCTCCGTCCCTGCAATCACAATCTGATTCTTCGCCGGCTCAATCCAGAATCGCGGCGGAAAATCCGCTAGATCCGTAATCACCGTCACAAACGGTCGACCCGGATAAACCTTCTCCCAACTCTCAGCAATCTCCCGGTTGAAATGCGGAATCACAGAAATCAGCAAATTCCCCGGATGCTCCTTCCAAAATCCTTCCAGCAATTTCACCAGCGGCCCATGAAATATCCGAATCGTCCACTGCAACACGCGCAATAACTCTTTGCTCCCCAGCGTCCATCCATTTCGTAGCAGCGTGTTGTACTGCTCCTGAATCCGTATCCCCGTCACCTTGCGTAACACGTCCAGCCGGTCCGTTAGCTCCTGGAACTGGACCAACTCCACATCCCACTCCCGGTTTTGCGCCTTCGCCATCGCCTGCAGCGCCACCGCCGCATTCCGATGCCCACCGCCCGCGTCATGAAACGTAATCAGTATTTTTTTCATGTTGCGATTCTGTCATCCCTTTTTAATCTTTCAACCCCGGCACGCTCTATGCCATGTGGATAACTCCGGAAGTCTATTTTGTTCAATAAGTTACATAGACACATTTACCCACATTTCGCAACCTCTTCACAGACTGTTCATATCCGTGAGCAATACTTTTCCCATGCGATGCGACCTTCACGTCCACACCAAAGCTTCCGGGATGTGCAACACAGCGTTCGTCCGCCACTTTTGTCGTGAGTCCTATAACGACGCCGAAGCCGTCTACGACCGCTGCAAACGCCTCGGCATGTCCATCGTCACCGTCACCGACCATGACTCCATCGACGCCGCCGAACTCCTCCGCGATCGCCCCGACTTCTTCCTTAGCGAGGAGGTCACCTGCTCGCTACCCAGCGGCACCGAACTGCACCTTGGTGCCTACGGCATCACCGATCGGGACCATATCGAAATACAAAGGCGGCGCAACGATTTCATCTCGCTCTTAATGTACCTGACGGAGCGCAAAATCTTCTACAGCGTCAACCACGTCTTCTCCGGGCTCACCGGTCGCCGCAAACTCGAAGACTTCGAATGGTTCGCTTCGTACGCCCTCGCCCTCGAAACGCGCAACGGCCAGATGTGGTCCCGCGCGAACGAGGAAGCCGAACGCCTCGCCGTCTTTTACGGCAAAATCGGAATCGCCGGCAGCGACTCCCACACTCTCGCCGGCGTCGCTCGCACCTACACCGAAGTCCGCGGCGCACGGACTGTCGAGGAATTCTTCGCCGGCCTCCGCGCACATCGCGGACGCATTCGCGGCGATCACGGCAGCCTCGCCAAGATCACCGCCGACGTTTTTCGCATCACCGCCTCTCTGTTCCAGGAAAAGCCGTGGACCATCGCCATGTCTCCCCTCGCCGCGCTTCTTCCGGCGATCACGGTCGGTCACTGGTTCAACGAAATTCGCTTCTGCAAAACCTGGGCAAAGAAAGTGAACGCAAGCGAAACCGCTCGGCGTCCGCTCTGGGATCTGGACGCGAATTTTCACGAAGCTTGATTTTTCATCGTCGTTTTTTGCGACGAGGTAACGAAATGGCCGTAGCCCGCAACGTCTGGGGATTCATCGAACGCCGCGATCATCGCTTGATGCGGCGCCTGAATCGCTGGCGCGCGCCTCGCTGGATTCGTTATTGGATGCTCGCCGCCACTCGTCTCGGCGACGGCTGGATCTGGTATTCCACCGCGATCCTCCTTCTACTCTTCGGCGGCCCACAACGCTTCGCCGCTGTCAGCTCTGCCGCTCTCGCCGCCGTCGTCGGCGTCATTGTCTTCAAAGCGCTCAAGCGTCTCAGCCAACGTCCACGCCCTTGCCAGATCGAACCTCACTGCTGGTCCAAAGTTCTCCCGCCCGACAAATTCTCTTTCCCCTCCGGCCACACGATGACAGCATCATCCGTCGCGCTCGTCCTCACCTATTTCTACCCCTCGCTCGAAATCGCGCTCGTCTTTCTCGCGCTCAGTATCGCGCTCTCCCGCATTGTCCTCGGCTTGCACTTCCTCAGCGACGTCCTCGCCGGAATCGTTCTCGGCGTCGCCCTCGGCTGTTGCGCTCTCACCACCTACGCCTCGCTCGGTTTCCTATAGTTTCCTCACAACGATTAGCAACAATTTCGTGCGCCCAGGAGTCGCGGTGTTACAGTTTCTCTATTCCCTTCGATGAGCGTAACCGCCCAAGCTCCCGCCCAATCGCTCGCCAAAAACACGTTTCTTTCCACCGCCAAATTTCTCATTCAAGTTTCTCGCCCGGGCCTCTGGACTACCACCATCCTCTTTTACCTGATGCCGCTCGGTCGTTCATTCGATTTTCGCGCCGTCTCGTTTTGGCTCGGCCTTTTCTATATCGTCCTCCCTCTGAGCCTTCTCCTCTACGGGGTCAACGACATCGTCGACGCCGAAGGCGATCGCTTCAATCCCCGCAAAGGCACCTACCTTTTCGGTTCGCGCGGCGCCGATCCGCAACTCAAATCATTACGCTGGCAAATTGCGGTCTCCCAAATCCCTTTTCTCTTTCTTTTCTGGTTCTATTCCGGCTCGCGTATTTTTCTCTGGTTCCTCGCGCTCCTCTTCGCCGTCTACGTCTACAATGCCCGCCCCGTCGCGCTAAAAGGCCGTCCTCCCTTCGACGTCCTCATCCAAGCCAGCTACCTTTCAATCTTCATCCTCAGCAGTTGGCTCAATCGCGTTCCTCAACTTCCCTGGCAAACCTTTCTCTTCGGCGCCCTCTTCGCCATGCACTCTCACGTCTTCGGCGAAGTCATGGACATCGAGCCTGACAAAAAATCCGGCCGCTGCACACTCGCCACGCAACTCGGTCGCATCCCTGCAAAATTCTTCATCGCCGCGCTCCTCGTTGTCGAATCACTTCTCGTCCGCCATTACTTCGCCGATCTCGTCATCGCTGCCTTCCTCGCGCTCGGCGCACTCTTTTTCATCGCCGACGCCCTCCTCCTCTGGAAAAATCGCGCCTACTCCCCACCCCAGATGCGCCTTTTTCTGTGGGGTTGGAATATCGCCGCCGTTCTCGGAATCCTTTGGAACGCCATCCATGGTTCCCTGCTAACTGTGCGATCGGCTCTGTAGCACCCCAAGCCCCGCCGCTATTGCAAACCGTGCGCGGAAACGGTATAAACCTTGTGCTCTATAGCACGACTTGAGAGAGGCTCATGCCCCTTACATCCACCGATTGGGTTGTCATCGTCGGCTATCTCCTCATCAATCTTTTAATTGGCATCTATTACCGCCGCCGCGCCAGCGGCAACACAGCAGAATTTTTCATCTCTGGCCGCGATGTCTCCTGGTGGCTCGCCGGCACCTCCATGGTCGCCACGACGTTCGCAGCCGACACTCCTCTCCTCGTCACCGGCCTCGTCGCCACGCAAGGCATCGCGGGAAATTGGCTTTGGTGGAATCAGTGCCTCACCGGCATGCTCACCGTCTTTTTCTTCGCCCGTTACTGGCGCCGCGCGGAAATCATGACCGACGTCGAACTCACCGAGCTCCGTTACTCCGGCAAACCAGCCGCTTTCCTCCGCGGTCTCAAAGCCATCTACCTCGGGCTCCTCATGAACTGCCTCATTCTCGGCTGGGTCACGCGCGCCATGGTGGACATCATCGCTGTCCTTCTCGGTCCCGCTATCGCACCCGGAAAAATTTGGCAACTCGCTCTAGGCAGTCACACCGTGTTTCATTACACACTCGGCGAGCCGCACCACACCGCTCTCCTGATCTGCATCTTCGTCCTGATCCCCTTCACCGGCATTTACACCTTCATCGGCGGCCTCTGGGGAGTGCTCGTCACCGATCTTTTCCAATTCGTTCTGAAAATGGGAATGGTCATCGTCCTCGCATGGATCGCAGTCTCTAAAATCGGCGGCATCGACGCGCTCACGCTGCGCCTCAAGATCGTCAGCACCGAGACAGCGAAGGCTGGCGGCGCCGTCGCCAATCCGCTCAACTTCCTCCCAGACTTTTCGCATGGCTTCACCAGCGAAGCCCTTTGGACAATTCCGCTCATCTCCTTCGCTCTCTTCCTCGGCGTCCAATGGTGGAGCAGTTGGTATCCCGGCGCGGAGCCCGGAGGCGGCGGCTACGTCGCGCAAAGAATCTTCTCCGCCAAAGACGAAAAAAATTCTCTCGGCGCAACTCTCTGGTTCAACATCGCGCACTACGCCCTGCGCCCCTGGCCCTGGATCGTCACCGCGCTCGTCGCTCTCGCGCTCTATTCTCCGCACGGCGGCCTCACGCCCAGCGAAGCCTTCGCAACAAATCACGAGCAAGGCTACGTCATGGTCCTGCGTGATTTTCTTCCGCCCGCACTCCGCGGCCTCATGGTCGCCGCATTTCTCGCCGCCTTCATGTCCACTATCGGCACTCAACTCAACTGGGGCACCTCATACCTCGTCAACGATTTCTACCGCCGCTTCCTGGTCAAAAGCAGCACGGAAAAACATTACGTCAACATCAGCAAACTTTTTACCGTCGTACTCGTCCTTGCCAGTGGATGGGTTTCGAGCCAACTCGTTTCTATCTCCACTGGATGGACCATCGTCCTCGGCATCGGCGCAGGCACCGGCGCAGTGCTCATCCTTCGCTGGTATTGGTGGCGCATCAACGCCTGGAGCGAAATCGTCGCCACCATCGGCGCCGCCGTTCTTACCTTCGTTCTCGCCAACATGAAATTCTCTGGCAACAGTGCCGTCGTCACTGCCAAGACGACGCTCCTCACGGCCGCAATCACCACTATTCTCTGGCTCGCCGGAACTTTCCTCACCAAACCCGAGCCCGCCGAAAAGCTCGTCTCTTTCTACCGCCGCGTCCATCCCAGCATTTACGGCTGGCAACCCATCGCCAAACTCTGTCCCGAACTTCCTCAGGTCCGCGATTTCTCGACCAATTTCGCCAACTGGCTCGCCGGAGTCGTCATGGTCTACTCCGCGCTTTTCTCTATCGGCCACATTGTCTTCCATCGTTTCGCCATCGGCTTGCTTCTCGCCGTCATCAGTGCCGCTTCCGCCTTTTTCATTTTCAAGAACCTTTCCCGCCAGGGCTGGTCCACTTTCTCCGGTGCGGAAAAATCGTGACGATACTCTATTCCCGCCGCCCGCATGCTAAGGCCCGTCATTCCACACGGACTATGCCAACCCCTCCGCTTTTCCGATCTGGCTCTTTCAACGCGCCGACCACCCCCGCCACCCGTCATTTCGAACGGAGCAAGCCAACGCTTTTGTTTTTCCGATTCATTCTGATGAATCGGTCGGCTTGCGGAGAGAGAAATCTCTCTTCGATTCCAACCACACCACGAACCAACCCTTCACGCCCATGACCCCACTTCTCGAAATCTCCGTCGAATCTCTCGCCTCCGCCATCGCCGCGGAACGCGGCGGCGCACACCGCATCGAACTCTGCTCCGATCTTTCCGTCGGCGGCGTCACTCCGAGCGCCGAACTCATGCGCAACGCCCGCGCCGCCGTCAAAGTCCCCATCTTCGCGATGATCCGCCCCCGCGGCGGCAACTTTGTCTACTCCAACTCCGAACTCGCTCAAATGCGCCGCGACATCGACCTCGCCAAATCCTGCAAAATGGACGGCCTCGTCCTCGGTATCCTTCACGCCGATAATATGGTCGACATCGAACGCACGCGCGAACTCGTTAGAATCGCTAGCCCGCTTCCCGTCACCTTCCACCGCGCCTTCGACGAAACGCCTAACCTCCACACAGCCCTCGAAGCCGTCATCCAAACCGGCGCCACTCGCATCCTGACCTCCGGCGGCAAGCGCAACGCACAATTGGGCGCCGCCGCACTCGCTGATCTGGTCGTCGCTGCCGCTGATCGCATCATCATTCTCCCCGGCGGCGGCATCAACACTTCCAACTTCGCGGAAGTCATCCGCGCCACCCGCGCTCACGAATTCCACTCCGGCCTCGGCACCACCCTCCCCTACGGCCAATCCTCCGAAGCAGCCTTCTCCTCCGCCGTCAGCGAACTTGTCAGTCTCTTGCAACGGCAAGCACCCTTCGCAACTTCCCGCACTTAATTTCGAATCGGGTACTAGTTTCTAAACTAGTACTATGACAAAAAGGTATCGACAGTAGCTATGTTCTGTGCTAGCGTGTCTTGTGACAGTCGCGGTCCCGCCTCGTTCTGCTTCCCCAAATCGCTCCCCCGGCTCCCTGCCCTTTCAAAACCCAGTTTGGCTAACCCCCGCCTTTTCACAACCATCCGTTTTGCCTCACCCGTAACTCCTTTCTTTTGATAACCATCTGGATTGCCTATGTTTCTGCGGACAAATGCGAACATCGGACCGTCCCTCATCCCCTAACCCAAGTAGAATCAGTGATTTCCATGCAGACGGCACACCGAAGCTTCCGCTAGTGCCAAAGCGGGAAAAAGCCGGTGAGTCTTCGCGCCTCAGGCTCGGTGCCCGCCACAAATGGAACCGCGCCACCAGTGGCACAGACTTCAGTCTGTGCGCTTTTGAATTGTGGAGAATCAGCGCTTCACCGAGCCCGGGAAGGATATCTCAAGTCGCAGGCGACGACGACGCTGCAACCGGCACAGTTTTTTTCGCCGCGGCACTGCTCCGCATAATCAATGCTCCGGCCACGCACACCGCGCCACCCAGGATCGAAATCCACGCCACATGTTCGTGGCGGAAAATCACTCCGAGTATCAGCGCTTCCGCCGGAATCAAAAACGCCGCAGACGAAGCCCGCGTCGCGCCGAATTTTCCCGCCGAAATCGACATAATCGCAAACGCCACACCTGTGCTCAGCACTCCCAGCGCGAGCAGTGCCGCAAGCGGGCCCGGAGCCCACTTGATATGCGCAACGTCGCGCAGCCCAATGGGAGCAACCAGCGCCAGCGCCACCAATTGCGCGCGCAAAATCACCGGCAATGCTCCATTCCGCTGCTGCAGCGGACTCGCCAGATTTAGCGCCACTCCGTACGAAACGAGCGCCGCCAAAATCATCCCCACTCCGGCCACCGTGCTACGCCCTTCGTGCAACGTTGGCAACGCAATCACCACCGCTCCCGCCATGCCGATCGCAATGCCGGTCATCACCCGCCGCGAAGGCAGTTTCCACGCAATCATCGCCGCGACCGTCGCCGTAAACAACGGATTTGCGCCATTCAACATTCCCGTC
>Ga0137409_10007328_pt1 | contig 11359 bp, 8 predicted proteins | sample CZODoug1_16funga_FD_122059 | JGI IMG/M metagenome (GOLD analysis project Ga0137409, IMG submission 122059) | Vadose zone soil fungal communities from Angelo Coast Range Reserve, California, USA - CZODoug1_16fungal (Hybrid Assembly) | ecosystem: Environmental > Terrestrial > Soil > Vadose zone... | reverse complement strand
TCCATCTTGGCCAGCAGAACCCGTCCTATGTTCCGATGCGCGCGGCCAAGTTCCGGATCCATACTTCCCGCAATCCTGTATTCCTTCAGCGCTTCAGCGAAGTTGAACTTGTCTTCCTCAAGATTGCCGAGCCCCATGTGTGGCTCTGGGTCCGAAGGGTTTAAGTCGATCGCCTTACGGTATTCCGCTTGGGCGCCTTCTGCGTTCCCAGTAGAGCGCAGCGCACTCCCCAGGCACACATGGCAAACTTCAAAATCGGGAAACAGCTTGGCCAGTTCTTGCAGTTCGATCGCGGCAGCTTGCGGGTCGCTGTGCATCAGCGTCGAAGCCAGATTCTGCCGGATCCACGCATCGTTCGGGTTGAGCCTCTTCGCTTCGCGCCCTTCGCGAATGGCCGAAGCGATGTCACCCTTTGCCGCATAGGTGATACCCAGGTTGGTGTGCGAGCTGGCGAAATCCGGGTCCAGCGATATCGCTTTCTTATACTCGTCGATTGCGCTGTCGTAGTCGTGCCGGTGATAAAGAAGAAGGCCGAGGTCGAAGTGCACCATGGCATAGTCTGGCTTGAGGCGCAACGCTTCCCGGTATTCCGACGCGGCAGCCTCAAATTCCTGACTGTCATCGAGCGCTAAACCTGCGTTCTTGTGCGCTTCGGCGTCCTCTGGATTCTGGGCAAGCGCTGCTTTGGCTTCTCGCAGCGCCCCTTCCGGGTCCCCCAGCTTGTAAAGAGCGAAACTCAACTTCGTGTGCACCTGAGAAAAGTCCGGGCTCTCCTGCAAGATCTCGGCGTAGACCGATGCCGCGTGCGGCCATTCTTCCTGCCGGTTCAGCAATTCGCCCATGACGAACCCGGCTTCGATACCCGCGAAGTCTTCCTTGACGGCAGAACTCAACTGCGCGGCAGCCTCGTCGTAGCGTTTGTCTTTCATGAATGCTGCTGCGCGACTTAGCCGTTCGGGCAATTCCTTGTCCGGCTTCTCATTGCTCGCTTCCGAAACCACTTTGGCGTGAGCCAAAGCGTCCAAAACCGTCGCGTCCGCTCCTGCCTTTCTGAGCAACGCCAAGTAGTCCGCATCTGGATGAAAATTCAGGCCGCGAACGCCAATCTCATGCGCCACGTTCGTCTGCAGAACACCACCCGCTTCCAACGCCACCACCTCGCTGGCGTGCAACGGCTTTGGCGAGGTCTGAGCCCAAGCGCCATGAGCGAATATCACAACAAGTAGAGAGAAAACCGAAGAGCGAATCAAAGAATTGGACACTAAGCCTCCGGAGGGTTCCAATCCCGAATCTTACCTTTCCAGGCCATCGCCGCCTCGTTACCATGGTCCCATGACCGGTCCGTAACTGCCGGATGACCTCCCGATGCACAATGCCTTCTCGCCGAATCGAGCCTCATATCCGGGTATCAGCCATACGCAAACCCACGCGATGATAACGCCTTTGGGCCCACTGCTAAGCTTTTGAACTGCTAGGGCTCCAGACCTGCGTTTAGGCTTATGAAAATGACCCGGGCCTGAGCCGTCCCAAATTCGCTTGACATATTCCCATATGGGTATGTAATATCTCTCCATGGCAAGAGCGAGCACCACATCCGATGCTTTCAACGCGGTCGCTGAACCACGTCGGCGCGAGATTTTGACCTACCTCGCCGGAGCCGAGAGGCCCGTCGGAGAGATTGTGGTTGCTCTCGGCCTGGAGCAGCCCTCCGTCTCCAAGCACCTCCGCGTGCTGCGCGACGTGGGGCTGGTCCGGATGCGCTGCCAGGGCCGTCAAAAGCTTTACCGGACCAACGCCGAAGCCATTCGCCCGCTTCACGAGTGGGCCGGAACCTTCGAGCGTTACTGGCGGCACCAGTTGAATCGTGTGAAGGAACGCGCCGAAGCAATGATCCGCGAGTCGACGGCCCGCGAGTCGACGATCCGCCAAGGCAAACCAAGTTCGACTATCCCAGACCCATTACCAGACCAATTCCCAGACCGATTAAAGGAGAAGAAATCATGATCGCTACCGAACAGTCCCTCGAAAACCTGACCCTCACCATCAACCAGGAAATCCACGTCCAGGCGCCGCTGGATACCACCTTCGCCGCCCTGCTCGAGCAACTCGGGCCCGGTAATGAAACACCGGACGGCAAATCTCTGAACATGAAGATCGAAGCGTGGCCCGGAGGCCGGTGGTACCGCGATCTGGGCGATGGCAACGGACACTTTTGGGCCAATGTCCAGGCCATCAAGCGCCCCTCGCTGCTGGAATTCTCCGGTCCCTTGTTCGCCTCGTTTCCCTTTGTTTCGAATGTGCAATATCGGCTGACCGAAGTCGATGGCGGAACCTTGATCGCCTTCAAACACACCGCCCTCGGCTTCGTTCCGGAGAAGCAAAAGGCAGAGATGAACAAAGGCTGGGCCGGGATGCACGAGCGCGTCCGCAAGCATGCCGAGCGCAAGCGATAACAGGTTCGTATCGCGCCCGTCTATATCGCAAGCAAATCATAATGATGCGTGGCAGATAAGGAGAAGCCCATGTGCCCAGCGTGTCTCACCACAGCAGCTCTGATTGCCGGCAGCGTCACCTCCACGGGGGGACTCGCGGCAGTCGTCATCAAGAAATTCGGCGCCCAGAATTCGGAAGATAAGAACGCCGCAGACAAGAATCCAGCTCCAACCCCATCCAAGGAGGATGACCATGTCTAGCACCACCATCGAAATTCGACAACCAGTTCGGCAACCAAAGACCGTTTCGCATGCGGAATGGCTTGCCGCCCGCAAGGCGTTCCTGACCAAAGAGAAAGAATTCACCCGCCTGCGCGATGAATTGAGCCGCCAGCGCCGCGCTCTGCCCTGGGAAAAGGTAGAGAAGCGCTATGAATTTGACTCCGCCAGTGGCAAGGTAGCTCTGGCCGATCTTTTCAACGGCCGTAACCAGCTCATTGTTTACCACTTCATGTTCGGCCCAGACTGGCAGGAGGGTTGCCCAAGCTGCTCGTTCGTGTCGGATCATTTCGACGGCACCCTCATCCACCTCACCAATCGCGACACCACGCTCGCAGTGATTTCGCGCGCTCCGTATGCCCAGATTGAAGCCTTCAAGAAGCGCATGGGCTGGAACTTCCCCTGGGTCTCATCCTTCGCCAGCGATTTCAATTTCGACTATCACGTTTCCTTCACGCCCGAAGATCGCGCGAGCGGCAAGGTGGAATATAACTACGCCGTGGGCGAGTTCCCCAGCGAAGAAGGCCCCGGCTTTAGCGTCTTTGCCAAGGATGCGGCGGGCGAAGTCTTTCACACCTTTTCCAGCTTTGGGCGGGGAGTGGATATCCTGATGGGCACGTATAACTTCCTCGACCTCGTCCCCAAGGGCCGCGACGAGGACGGCCTAGCCCACAGCATGGCCTGGGTGCGGCATCATGATCGCTATACGGAAGACTATTTCGTGGATCCTACCCAGAAATACGTGCAACCGAAGAAAGCCGCCGGATCCTGCTGTTCGGGCGAGAGCCACTCCTAATCCACTCATTCCAACAGCACCACCAGCGCGAGAAGCCTGGGGCGTATCGATCAGATGCATGTCGATACGCCCAGTTCCGCGTATCTGGCTTTCGGTCGGCAGTTTCTAGGCTTCCCCCTCCAGGCTTTGGGGGATTCGCTCTTCCGAGTCGCCACCGGCCGGGATATCATCTGTTCCGTAGAGGATCTGCTCCATGAGCCCCACCACCTCCGGAACGGAACGCACCTTCCGGTTCGCACAGTTTGAACTCTCCGCGCGCGAGGGCGAACTCCGCAAGAACGGCGCACGAGTCAAGCTGCAAGAGCAGCCCTTTCGCGTGCTGGCCGAACTGCTGGCGAACCCAGGCCGAGTCGTGACCCGCGAGGAACTCCAGTTGAAGCTCTGGCAAGCGGACACTTTTGTCGACTTCGACGTCGGCCTGAACACCGCCGTCCGGAAAATTCGCCAGGCGCTCGGCGACGACGCTGATCAACCGCAATATATCGAGACCGTGGCCAAACGCGGCTACCGCTTTCTCGCGCCGGTAACCAAAGCGCCATCCCCGGTCGACAGGAGCGAGTCGCACGCAAAACCGGCCGCCAACTCCGCAGTTCCTTTGCTGGATACGACAACCCGCGCTCCGGCGCCCGATCCGCGAACTCGCTGGCTTCTCACGATTGCCGCAGTCGTGGGCGCACTGGCTGTCGTAGGCCTTTGGCGGATCACGCGGCCCAACCCGCGTCCCGTTGTCGAAAGGCGTATCACGGCGAATCCCGTGGAAGCACCCATTCGCGCCGCTGCGGTTTCCCCGGACGGCAAGTATGTAGCCTACGCCGATCCCACGGGTACGTACCTCCGCCTCATCGACGGAGGGGAGACTCGTCCACTCCCCCTTCCGAAAGATTTCATCGCCCTGCCGAGCAGCTGGTTTCCCGATAGCACGCATCTGCTCGTTACCTCGCATGCGCGGGCAGCGCAGAAAGCCTCAATCTGGAAGGTTTCCATTCTCGGCGGCGCTCCTCAAATCCTCGTCGACGATGCCGAGAGCGGCTCGGTCTCCCCGGATGGCTCCCAGATCGCGTTCCTGCGTCGTACCTACTTATCGGTCCTCGAGCGTGAGGGAAGCACGGTCCACACCGCCGGTCAGCTGTGGGTGATGGCGGCCAATGGCGACAATCCTCATCGCTTCGCGGGGCCAACCAATCTAGCCGAGCCAGCCTCCCTGGGCCAGCAGATCTCGGCCGTCGCCTGGGCTCCCAACGGCCGGCGCATCGCGTATATCGAGCGGCGCACCCACTTCGCCACCGCCATCACGGGGGATTCCTACGAACTGCAAACCCGCGACGCCAACGGAGGCGAGCTGCAAACCATCCTGAGCGACCACAGGATGGCCTCCGATGCGCTCTGCTGGACCCCCGACGGACGGATCCTCTACGCCCTCCGCGCCGACCCCAACACCGATAGTCCCAACAGCATCCGTAGCGATTATGGAACATGGTCCATCCGCGTCGATCCCACCACCGGCAAGGCTCACAGCAATCCCGAACTGGTCAGCGAAGGCCTGGGATGGATCGGCGGGCTGAACACAACCGCCGACGGCAAGCGTCTCGTCCTCTGGCGAGGCAACACGCGGCCTCAGGTTTTTGTCAGCGAGTTCGACAAGAGCACCCACAGCCTGACCACGCCCCGCCGGCTCACCCTCGACGAAAACCAAAATCTCCCCACCGCCTGGATGCCGGACAGCGAGTCCGTCCTGTTCCTGTCCAACCGCCAAGGCCCATGGATGCTTTTCCGTCAAGGCATGGATCAGACGACCGCCGACGTCATGATTGGAGCCAGGAACATGGAAACCACCTTGCCACGCCTGAGCGCTGACGGGTCGGAACTCCTGTTCGTTGACGTTCCACAGCCAGAAGACCCCTCGATTCCCATTCGCCTGATGAGCATTCCACTTTCCGGAGGTGTGCCGCGGCTCATCCTGCAAGACCGTGGCGTTAGCAATTTCGCTTGCGCGCGTACGCCCTCCACCGTTTGTGTCATTAACAAATTTCTGGACGCGACCAGCACCTTCACCACCTTCGACCTCCAGCACGGACAGGGCCGCGAACTGGCCCGCTTCGACGGCTGGCCCAACTATGGCATCTCTCCCGATGGCTCTCTCCTGGCTGTCATCACCGACGAACGCCGGGGAAAGATCCGCTTTCTCTCCCTTGCTACGGGAACCACGCGCGACGTGATCGTCAAAGACTGGCCCGTCCTGCGCGGAGCCGACTGGACCGCCGACGGCAGAAGCCTCCTCATGGGAAGCGTCACCCCCAGAGGTACATCGGTCATTCTCGACGTCGATCTTGAGGGCAACGCCCGCGTGCTTCTCGAAAGCGACTCACATACTCAATTCGCCTGGGCCATTCCCTCCCCCGACGGCCGCTACGCAGCCTTGAATCTGTTTACCGGCGAGAACAACGTCTGGATGGTCGAGAATTTCTAGCCTCGCCCAAACAAGAACGGGCACCCGCTTGGATACCCGCTTCCTGGTCCTCGCAAAACCTCTTACCGCGAGCCTCCTCCCGCAAGAATGGTGGTTTCGTGAATGCTTTGCCCGACCTTGGCCAGCTCCCGCGCGAGATCGCCCGTCGGCACGTCGCGGTGGATGTTGTTCCCGTCCTCCCACGCCTGCGTAAGAAAATATTGGTTCCCGATGCGGCGGAATACCAGCTTCGCGGACCGCGACGCGCTTCCTTCGGCGCGGACAAATGTCACATAAGCCGACCGCCTATGGTCCACACTCTGCACCTTCAGCAGGTTGAACGGCGAAAGTGTGTACAACGTATAGCTGCCAGCGGGAAGGTTGGTGTTCTGGACGGCAAAGGGAAAGGGAACGGTTACCGTTAAGATCTGGCGCTCCTCGGCCTGTGCGGAAACTGTGACAGCCGTGAGCAACAGAAGTGATGCGAGCAGTGTGCGTAGGTTCTTCATCGTATTTCTCCTTGTTGAAGTGCCGGTAAACCCGGTCGACACTTGCACCCTGCGCCCCTGGCGCTGAACCTACAATAGTCTGGGGCTGGATTCGATCTGTGCTTCTTCTGTTCCGCTAACTGGAAGAAAATAGGAGAGTTACGATCCGTGCAAAGGCTCGTGGCCGCCAGTTCGCACCGGTGGACGGCCACAAAGGTAGTCATGGAGCGGTTTTGCGTAAGAACGAACGCCTAAGGACTTCCAAGAAGCGAATGACGGTTAGAGCAACCGGAAGACAACCTCAATATTCACCTCAACGGCTACCGGGACGCCATCCCTCATACCGGGCGCGAACTTCCAGCCACGAACCGCCTCGATGGCTTTCTCATCCAGCCCCATGCCGAGCGACTGTTGCACCCGGATCTCACGCGCCTTTCCATCCGCGCCGACGACGACCCAGAGCATGACAGTTCCCTGATACTTCGCCTGTCGAGCTTCATCGGAGTACTCCGGATCAGGATCGTAAATTGGTCGCGGCGCTGTTACCCCTCCGCCCACGCGATACGCTCCCTCACCGCCACCAATCCCACCCCCATGCCCAGTACCTATTCCGCCACCTGAACCGCTACCGCTCGACAACGGCCCGAGAATGGTCGCCAGCGGATTGCCGATCTGCGAGGTTTGCGGCTTAGACAATTCTGGAGGCCCGATGAGCGTCATATCCTCCGCCAGCCTGGGCTGTTCTCTGGGCACGACGATGGTCGGAGGCGTAAGCTGCTCCCGCGCAAAGCGAGGTAGGCTTCCTTTGGATTCCGGCAGCTTTTCATGTTGTCCACCACCACTGTTCTTACGAGCGTCCGCTGGCAGCGGATTGGGCATGACGTCCGTCCGAAGGATGCAAATAACCTGCGGGTTAACTTGCGCTTTGTCGGCCAGCCAAAATCCAGAGGCCGCTACGAGGGCAATCAGCGCAACGTGCATCGCCAGAGAGATGGCAAAGTTTCCGCGATGTACCGGGTAGTTGCCGTAACCCGCTCCGAACAGCGTCGGCAAAATCTCTTCTGCTCTCGGCTCCGGTTCCGTTTCAGCCGGTGCTATCGGCGTGGTAGCGGACAAAGGCTCTCCGAGCAATTCCGCCTTCAACGCCGCCCGGAACGCCGGATCTGGCAGCAACCGTAACTCAGCCGCGATTCCCAGGAACTCGCCAATCTTCAAATCCACCTTCGGCGGCGCCGAACCGGGCTCCGTAATCATCATCTCGATAGCGTCGTCCAACTGATCCGCAACAGAAAGGTTAGCCATGACTACTCCTTATTAGTATTTCCTCACGAAATCCGTTCCCGAAGATTCTGCAATGCCCGCAACTGCAGTTGCTTAATCGCTCCCTCGCTCCGTCCCAGCTCTGCCGCCATCTCCCGCAAACTCTTCTGCCCAACAAAGCGCCAGAGAATCACCTGCCGCTGATCGGCGGGCAAAGAATCCACGATCTGATACAACATCGCCCGCCGCTCGACATCGTCTTCAACTCCCACTTGTTCCAGCACGTCCGTTACGACTTCCTGCACCCGGCCCGCCCTCTGCCAACGATCTGCCAGTACGTTGGCAGCGATCCCTAAGAGCCATGCGATAAACGGCAGGCCGCGCCATTCGTACCTCGGAAGGCCCGCCAAAGCCTGGTGGAACACCTCGGACGTCAAGTCTTGCGCCTCGTCGCGATCGCGCGTCCGACGCGCCAGATAGGCATACACCCGTTCAAAATTGTTCTCGTAGAGTTCGCCAAAGCGCGCTGGGTCCTGCTGCGCCGCCTCCACCTGCAGCCGTTCGTCGTTCGGGTTTCCCAGATTCTTGTCTTCCAGCGCCTTCAAAGTTGCTCTCCGCGTGGCCCGCTCTTAATTAAGTAGTCCCCGAAAACGACAGAAAAGTTACGGCCCCCCTGAACTTTTTCTTTCGTGGGATTACGTTCAAACAGTCCGAAGGTGAGATGCGGGAAAAGCTCGATAGCGTGAGTCGCCGCCTTTCGTTGGGGGAACCAAAGAGGACTGTGGGAATCCCTCGGCCCGCTGCTACAAACAGCAGGACACGGAGGAAGATCATGCCGTCTGGCGGGCCGCACCGGCCGTTGGAATTGGTCGCGTTAAGCGTGCTCTGTGCAGCTTCTCTCTGGGCGCAAGACGCCTCCACGGGCGCCATCCGCGGCGCCGTGGAAGACCCGTCCGGAGCCCGCATCGTCGGCGCACAAGTCGTCGCCACGAACGAAGCCAACGGCCTGGATCGCCGCACCCTGTCCGACGGCAAAGGCACCTTCGCTGCCCAACTGCTTTCGCCGGGCGACTACAGCGTCCGGGTCGCGGCGCCAGGCATGCAGACCGAGCTCCTGCACGGCATTCGCGTGGAAATCGGCTCCGCCACCCAGGTCGCATTCCAGTTGAGCGTTGCCGGCAAAACCGAGACCATCACCGTCCAGTCAGAAGCGCACGGCGTCGAGAGCGAAGGCGTCTCCAGCCTGATCGACTCGCGCGCCATCACCGAACTTCCCCTCGCCAGCCGCCGCTTCACCGACCTCGCGCTGCTCACTCCCGGCGTCACCCAGGACCCCCGCGGCCTGACCTCCGGCAGCAACGGCGACCTTTCCTTCGGCGGCGTTCGAGGATTTCAAACCAGTTTTCTGGTAGACGGCGCGGACAGCAACAACGCCTTCTTCTCGCAGGCGCGTGGCCGTTACCGAGCCCCCTACCAGTTCAGCAATGAGGTCGTCAGCGAGTTTCGGGTAGCTTCGAACAGCTATGGAGCGGAACACGGCCGCGCCGGTGGGGCAGTCATCAATGTCGTCACCAAATCCGGCGGGAACCACCCGCACGGCAGCGGTTTCTACTATCTCCGCGACAACGCCCTGAACGCCCAACCCGCTGGCCTCGACTTCAAGCCCACCGACCGCCAGCACCAGGGCGGCTTCACCCTGGGTGGTCCGCTGCGCAAGAATCGCGTCTTCTTCTTCTCAGGTTTCGATCAGCACCTTTTCTTCGTGCCCACGCTGGTGCGTTTCGATGACGGAAGCGCGGTCGTCACACCAAAGAAGGGACCGGAACCGCTCTACCACGGCGATTACGAGGACAGCGACCGGGATTTGGTGATGGCCGCGGCCGCCCATCTTTCTACTCTGGGCGGAAACTATCAGTCCCAACTGCTCGGCAACACCGGCTTCCTAAAAACCGACGTGGCCCTCAACTCCCGGAACACCCTCTCGCTACGCGTAAGTACCTCGCGCTACTGGGGGACCAACAATGTCTTCTTCGACCCGGCCAGTCCCATCACCAATTTCGGCCTCTCCGAAAACGGTGAGGAATGCGTTCGCACCGAAACGGCGGTCCTATCCTTAAATAGCGCGCTCACAGGGCGCCTGACCAACCACTTGCGCGTGCAAGTCTCCCGTGATTTGCAGTCCTCCACCACCAACTCCGCCGATGTACGCACGCGAATCTCCAGCGTGATCGAAGGCTTCGGACGCTCCACCATCCTCCCACGCAACACCAACGAAGACCGCCTCCATCTCGCCGAGACCATGAGCCTCGAGGCCGGCCGCAACACCTGGAAATTCGGCGGCGACACTCTGCTCACGCGCATCGACAATTTCTTCCCCTCCCTCTCCGGCGGCGAATACATCTTCTCCGCCATCAAGGTCAATCCCTTCACTTTTGTTCCAGAAGAAGGCGGCCTCGAACTAACACCTCTCCGCGCCTACGCTCACGGCGTGCCCCGCTACTACATCCAAAACTTCGGCAACGCCCGAACGCATCCCGACACCAAGGAGTACGCAGCCTTCACTCAGGACACGATCCGCCTCCGCGACAACTTCAGCGTGAGCCTCGGCGTCCGCTACGATCTTCAGACCTTCAGCGAAAGCGGCATGCTCTCCAACCCCCTCTGGCCGCAGGCCGGACGCCTCCCCCACGCCACCAGCAACTTTGCCCCGCGCGTAGGCTTCTCCTGGTCCCTGGGTAATGACAAGCCCTTGGTATTCCGCGGAGGCTTCGGTGTCTTCTATGCTCGGATTCCGCAAATCTACGCGTCTTCCTTGGCCACCAACAACGGCGTTAACAGCTTCAACCTCATCCTCGATAACACCAAGTTGCAGGACCGCGAACTCTTCCCTCAGAACACCCAGCTCTTCCCCTCGTATCCCAGTTCGCTGGCATCTTGCGCGCCCTCGGCAAACGTTTGCTCAGCGCCACCCAATCTTCTCAGCTACCTGACCAGCGATGTTTCCGCATTTGCGCCAAACTATCACACGCCGCAAGTCCAGCAATCCAGCGTGAGCGTGGAGAAGGAACTCGCGCGCCGTACCTCCGGCACCGTTTCATTTCTCCACGTACACGGGCTCCACCTGATTCGCGCACGCGACGTTAATCTTCCCCCACCCATCGAAGTGCAATACCCCATCTACGACAGCGCTGGAGTCAATCTCCTCGGCTATGGCCAGGTCGACACCTTCTCTTCCTGGCAACTCACGCAGAGTTTCACCTGCCCATTCCCGCCCTGCATCAACCCGCTGGCGCGTCCAATCCCTCAACTCTCCGCCATCAACCAGTTTGAAACAGAAGCCTCCAGCCAATACAACGGCCTCACCGTCTCTCTGCAACGCCGTCTCAACGACGGCCTCTACTTCCGCCTCGGCTATACCTGGGCTCACGCCGTCGACGACGGCCCCGACGCTCTCATCGCCGGCCAGCCCGGCAACGTCCAGAACTCCTACGGAACCGGCCTGGAAAAGGCCTCTAGCGTCACCGACCAGCGCCACCGCTTTGTTTTCTCCCTGGTCGCCGAACCCAACCCAATTCCCGCCGGCCAACCTGTGTTGAGCAATCTCTTCAACCATTGGAAGTTTGCCAGTGTCGTCACCGTGGGCAGCGGACGCCCCTAC
>Ga0137409_10007327_pt1 | contig 11361 bp, 11 predicted proteins | sample CZODoug1_16funga_FD_122059 | JGI IMG/M metagenome (GOLD analysis project Ga0137409, IMG submission 122059) | Vadose zone soil fungal communities from Angelo Coast Range Reserve, California, USA - CZODoug1_16fungal (Hybrid Assembly) | ecosystem: Environmental > Terrestrial > Soil > Vadose zone... | reverse complement strand
TGCTCGTCGCAGCGGGAACGGTTCCGGCGTCCAACACGATGCCGGTCAGCCCATGGAAGGCGGCTCCAAACAGGTGCGCCTGGCGTCCACTGGTTCCACCATAGATATGGCCTTCGGAGTTGATGTCGAGCGCGGTGATGCGGCTCTCATCGTGAGTAATCGGTGTAGTCATGCCCGGCAGGCAGGTGGGAAATGCCACCATGGTGCCCTCGCGTACAAATTGGTGGGCGAGTTCATTCTGGTAAGCCTTGATCTCGGGCGAATTGGGATCGAATCTGAATTTCGTCTGCATAGTGCCGCCCTTAGCCCCACATCCGAATAGGAAGGTGTGAGTTCTTGCGCTTGCGGTCGGCCGGCAACGCGACCTTGAAGATGCCGGACGGATGGTTTCCCACGTGGCCGAAAAAGAGATCGCCGTTGTGGTCCACAGCGCCTCGGGAAACGTAGTGGGCCATTCCGGTGGGATGCTCGAGTCGCGCGACTTCCTCTCGTTTGAGCGTTTGTGGATCGATACGCCATACCACGCCCTCATTCTGTTTTCGTGATTCGGGCGTCGGATTGTATTTTGGATCCCGCCAACGAGAGGCTACGTAGTAGAGCTTGCCATCGCCCGCGAAGGTGAGCCCGCCGCAATGGTCGCGGTACATATCGATTGGGAAACTCAGGTCTCGAAGCTGCGTGGCCGGGCCGAGATCCTCGACTCGAGGCCAATCGCCTTCACTCGGCCAGATGCGCATCAGGCGCGGGTTCGGACACCAGGTGGAAGCGTAGACGCATTCGCCGTCGGGCGAGGGGGCCACGTCATAAAATACGCTGTGCCATCCGGTTTGATAATTCAAGTCATGGGCTATCAGACCGGGAGAGATTTCCAGGCGGTCGGTTTCAGGTGTGTAGCGCACCAGGCGTCCGTAATCGCTGCTGGTCCAGACACGATGGCGCTTGTCGAGGAACAGAGCTTGAGGATTGATGGAGCTGATGCGGCCGATGTCGCGGCGCTTGCGGGTACGGAGATCGTAGATGATGAAATGATCGCGCGGGTAGCTGATGGCATAGAGCAAGCCGCGCTCTTCATCGTGCAACAGGCAGCGGCAGCCCTCCTTGGGGATGAGCGTATCCCACCAAAGAACGCCGTCGTTGCGGGTATCGAAAGCCAGCACCGCGGAGCCGCGAAAGCAACGCTTCTTGTCGTGCCAGGAGTACCACGGCGAATAAACGGGCAGATCGATCGGCGGGCCGGAAAGATGCGTCGCCATGTACAGCACGCCGTCATGCATGGAAGGCGCGAAGCTGTAATGAATTTTGCACTGCGACGCGCGGCCGGAGTCGCCGGGATCGTCCACCTTTTCGGCGAGGTCGAAGAGATAGTCGAGGTCGTCGCGCTGCTCGTTGTAGCGGACCGGCTTGACTACGCCGCCGGGGACGGTTTCCGCGCAGGCAGCCGCGTAGATGCGGCCGTCGGGCCCGACGGAAAGCGACCAACAGGTGTCGGAGTCAGGATGACCTGTGAACGGGTACCATTTTACGGCGTACGGCTCGTCGGTGAGCGCGGGAGCTTCTGCTAGTGGTTTGGTAAGTTTGGTTGCCGGATGGTTAGCTTCGGCGCTAACGGATGGTCCGAGGCCCGCGGCGAGCAATCCGCTGCCGACTTTCATGAAGGTGCGGCGGTCAATTTCCGATCTTGAACTCATCGGTCTCCTTGAAAGGTGCGCACAACCGGTCCGTCGCGCGAAGCTGGCTGATCATGAATGCTGAAAGGTGCTCTGGATGGGCGTATGTTAGGGCGCTGCCAAAGGCAAGTCAAAGCTTTACGTTGTTCAAATGGATGTGACGATATGAGCTCAGTGATGAAAAGCTATCCGGGAGTTTTAGTTCTGGTGAGTCTTATCGTGGCTCTGAGTGCAGTCTGCGGCCAGTCTCCTCCGTCCGTGCAAAAGGCGGAACGACCGACGCCGCCCACACGCGATCCCCGCAGTCCCGGTTACGTCGCCGCAAAGGAACTACCTGACGGCGCAAATCCTCCCGCGGATGCGGACGGTAACTTCATCATCGGGCCTACACACGATATTGCTCTCGGGATGTCCGCTGCTAGCGGCATACCAAAAGGCGCCGTGATTGAGTTCACGATGAACTCGTCGGACAGCAAGATTTATCCCGGTATCGCACGGGACGCCGGCACCTTCGGAACTGTAGATCCTGCCGATCCCGCAAAGCTCGTCGTGACTACAAGCCGCGCCGCTCCGTACGCGCGGAAGGTCAGCGTCTACGTCCCCAAGCAATACGTGCCGGGCAGCGTGGCGCCTTTCATTGTCGGCGCGGATGGGCCTGACCCGTTGCTCTTCGCGACTCTGGACACTTTGATTGCTCAACATGACGTGCCAGTGATGATTGCCATTTCCATTGGCAACGGCGGCGGAGACGCGCAGGGAAGTGAACGCGGTCTTGAGTACGACACGATGTCCGGAGCCTATGCCGAGTTTGTGGAGAACGAAGTTTTGCCTCGAGCGGAAACCCAAGCTCATGTGAAACTCACAAAAGATCCAGACGGCAGAGCAACCATGGGCGGTAGCTCAGGAGGCTCTTGCGCCTTGATCATGGCTTGGTATCACCCCGAGCTTTATCATCGCGTTCTTACTTACTCCGGAACATTCATAAACCAACAGTGGCCGTACAGTGCGCAAACGCCGCACGGTGCCTGGGAGTTTCACGAGCATCTCATCGCGAAGAGTGCGGCCAAACCTATACGAATTTGGATGGAAGTTGGTGACCGCGATCTCTTAAATCCGAACGTGATGCGCGACGATATGCACGATTGGGTTCTCGCAAACGAGCGGATGGCGTCCGCGCTGGCGGCGAAGGGCTATCACTATCAATTCGTGTTTGCACGCAACGCCGGGCACGTTGACCGTGCGGTGAGGCAGCAGACGCTTCCTGAGGCCCTGCAGTATGTCTGGCACGGCTACCCACCAAGGAAACTGGACTGATGAGTCGAAGACGGGCACGGGTGTCCCGTGCCCCTACTAAGGCCTTGCTCGGCTTACGTCCGGGGCTTGGGCGATTAATTTCGATTGGCTGACGCGCTATGGCTGATTGCCCAGACGTAGGCGGCGAGCGCTGACACTTGTTCGGGCGTTAGTTCGGCGCCGCCCATTGGGGGCATGGGGCTGCGGTATTGTTTTGGCTGGGAGACGCCTGCGGTTATCGTTTTCTTGATTCCGGCGTAGCTGCCGTCGCTCCAGAGCCATTTCTTGCCGGTTAGGTCGGGGCCTAACGGGGTGCCCTCGGCGCTCTCGCCGTGGCAGCCGGTGCATGCGGCGCCGCCGACTTGGCCGCGGTAGATGCGTTGACCGAGCGCGACCATTTCTCGCGTTGCGCCTTCCGGAACGGGAAGTGCGGCCACGCCGGCGTCTGGATGCGTGCCCTCTGGCGGTTTCGCGGCCTCTTCCACAGGATTGCCGGCCGGAGCCGTTGCGCTCGGACATGCCGTGATGTTCACGGCGTTGGTTTCGGGGCCGCCGTGATAGGTGATTCGGTAGATTCGTCCGCGTATATCGTCGGAAACGTAGAGCGAACCATCCGGTCCTACCGCCAAGCCAGAGGGACGATGTTCGGCCTTAGCTGGAGATTTCACCGGTCCGGCGAAACCATCTGCAAATATTTCGCAATTGCCGGATCCGCGGTCACCGGTGAGCGGTTGAAAGACCACGTTGTAGCCGCCTTGCGCATAGGGTGCTCGATTCCATGAACCGTGGAAGGCGATGAAGACGCCATCACGATAGCGCGCGGGGAATTGTTTTTGGTCATAGCGCACCATGGCGTTCGGCGCCCAATGAGCGGGAAATACTGCGGCGGGTGCAATCTTGCTCGCGCATACGCCGATTCTTTTGCCGTCGCCGCTGTATTCCGGCGCCAGGACTAGCTTTTGCACGAACGGGTCGTAGTAGCACTCGGGCCAGCCATAGTCTCCCTTGGCCTTCAAGAGCACCACCTCTTCGGCGGGCAGCGTTGCCTCCTGGTCGGGTTGATAGAAGTCAGGCCAATTGGCGTGCAACTGGTCGCGTCCGTGTTGAGTCACAAACACACGGCCACTGGAGTCGATGGCAAAGCCTTCGCCGTTGCGAATTCCGGTGGCGTAGCGGTCGGACGGGGAAAACGTTTGGTTGGTCTTATTTGCGTCATAGCGCCAGATACCGCCACGGGTCTCAAGTTCTGTGCAGGGGTTTGCGCCGGGGGACTTGAGTGTACGATTTCTCAACTGGCAGGAGTTGGTGGCGCTGGCGACATCGACGAACATCGAGCCCTCGGCATTGATGATGAAGGGATGCATGGGATGGTCGCCGCCAAGAGGCAATCCGGAGACGATGGTGTCGGCAGAAGCGCTTGGCACGATAGAGCTGGAGGGTAGTGAATATCGTACGATGCGATCATTGATCTCGGCATAGATCGATCCCTTGTACATGCCGATGCCGGTGCCGCCCGCTCCGCCACTTTGGATGGTTTCGCCGAAGCGCTCAGTAACATCGGCTTTGCCCGCGCCGCTCTTGTCTTGCAGGGCTACGAGGAAACCGCCTGCGGGAGGTGTATCGTTGCCGTAGTACCTGCCCGACCAGGTGTTGACGTAAAGAATTCCGGTTGGCGACGCTACCATGTGGCGGGCGTGGCCGATGCCGTCAGCGAAGACCGTTGCGCAAAAGCCGGCGGGTAACGTTAAGCCGCTGTCATCGTTCGGGCATGCTTGCGTCTTGCCTTCTGCTGCCGGATTGGATTGGTTTCCGGCTGAGACTAATCGAGTGCTTCCATACACGGCGGTGAGCAAGATGAGGGCAGACGGCAGAGCTTTGAACGCGTTGGATAAGGGCATTTAGCGCTCCCGAAAATTGACATCATGAGGAATACCGTTCTGATTCGCAATAATAGGGGCAGATTATACAGTCTTTAATGTAGCGATTTTGGGCTAGCTGGGGCTGGCGGTGGTGGGGGCTTATTCGCGGAATTGAATTTGGCTTGCATCTCTTGCATGGCTTGGGGAAGTTTCTCGGGATGGAGGGTGACGTCGAGGAAAAAACCACGTAGGTCGAAGGGCGCGCCAGCGAATTGGCGAAATTCGGAGGGGAGTGGAGGGCCGCCGGCGTTGCCAGGCGCTGGGATGTGCTCGGGTAGATGAACGGCGTACATGCTGCCACCGGCTAGCGGTTGATGCGGATATTGCATCAGCCAGAGGCAGTTGTGGCCGTCCATGATCATGTTGGCGGAAACGACCGCCCACTGGCCTTGATCCGCTGAGGTGGGAGTTTGGCAATTCCAGATTTGTGCTTGCGGGATGATCGGTGTGGGATCGTTGAAGCCCCACTCATCCAAGTTAACTTTTTGCAGCGCGTGTTGGTCGGCGAAGCGTTTCACTTCGGGAAGGGACTGATTCCAGTCGAGGTTGGAGTCGTTTACCAGGGCATAGGCGGGACGCCCGAGGCTGAGTGCGTTGATGTAAGGGAAGTAGAAAGGGTAGGCATGGACCGCGGTGAAAAGGCAACTCAGGGTTAGCGCGGCTGTCGTGGCGTATGCAAACCGTGCTGGAGTCGAAACGGCTAGGCGCAGCCACTGCAGCAGGCGCGGTAGGGGAGCTAAGAGAAGAATGAGCAAAATTATGGGAACGGAGAAATGACGGATGCTGATGTCGAGGCGGCTCAACATACAAAACGCGGTGAAGACGAGCAGCGATATCCAGAGGACGCGCCAATGGGTGGTCAGCTCGGGTGGAATGGCTGAAGGATTCGCCCCATCACGGCGCTTGCGCTTCTGCCAAAGGGCCAGTGCAAGGGACAGGATCAGCAATCCGAGAAAGCCCAGGGCGGATTTCAGCACGAACAGAACCGGGAAATAGAACCATACGCCGTGAGGGTAGGTGTGCCCCAGGATGAAGGTCGGCCGGTTCCCGGTAATCAGAACCATGGCAACGCCGCGCAGGAAGAGCCACGGTGGCATGAGGAGCCGGCGTAGAGGTACAGCGGCCCAGCCGTGGCCGAGACGGTACAGGACGTCGGTAGTCTGATGCAGCGAAAGAATGAAATAGACTAGATAAACGGCGACGGCGGCGCAGAGGATTCCCTGAAGAGTAGCGCGCCAGCGGAGTCTACGCCAGACACGCGCTTCCGGTTTGGCGATGGGCTGGCCGGGGAGAGCGAGCCAACGAGTGCTCAGGGCGAACACGACAAAAGCAAAAAATAAAATGCCTGCAGTGAATTTGGAAAGAAGCGCACCGGCCAGGCTTAGACCGAATAACACTGCATTCTTGCGACTAGGGCGCTGCCATGTTTCGGCGAAGCGCCACAAGGTCAGTAAGGAAAAAAGAGTGACGGAGATGTCGGTGTGTACCAGAGGGCCAAAAGCGAGAAAGGCGGGAGTACTGACAAAGATGCTCAGACACAGCAGCCCGCCCCAGTTTCCGCCAAGGCGCCGTGCGTAGGCGTACAGCACCCAGCCAAGCAGCAGAGTAAGAAGCAGCATGGGCATGCGAGCCCACGCGAGCATGGTCGAAGGGTGGTTCCACTTGGTCAGGAGCCAAGCTCCGAAGACCCATTGGCCCGCGTAAGCCGGAAGAAACTTTTCGCTGATCGTCCATGAGACGTGAGAATAATCGGCATGGACGCCGTGCAAGACCAAGGGCAATGCTGCCAGAACTTTGGGTAGTGGCGGGTGCTCTTCGTTGAGGCGTAAGTCGAGTCGTTGGAGATAGCTCACGCCGGCACCGATGTGAGCTACTTCGTCGATCGTGACGGATTCGCGGAGTGCAGCGCCGCCGGCGAGTATGGCCATGAACATCAATAGGACGCCGGCCAGGAGGGAGAAGAGAGTGCTGGGTGTATTTTGCATTCGTTGGCGGCACCAAATTTGTCTCTATTGTGACAAAAAAAGGATCAAGAAGGCGCCGGCTCGGAAGACCCTTCCTGGGTGCGGGAGAAGCGAGCTGACGCTGGGCGGTTTGTTGATGCGCGAACGCGTTATCGTGGGGGCAGGATACGGGGCGTGAATTGGGGATAGCGCTTGGTGATGACGCTTATCGCGAGAGCGACGCTTTGGTCAAAGGTCTTGCCGGAGATTCGATGGGAGCTGACCACGTGGCGAAGCTCGTTTTGTGGGTCACCCTTGGCGGCTGGCGGGATTCGTTCGTTTAGCTCTTGGCGCATGGCTTTCTGCTGTTCGTAGTGCATTGGTGCCACCTTTCTTTGGGGCCCAGAGTATAAGCGGTTTTGCGGCATGCGCAAAGGCGGCGGCTTATTGAGGCGGGGCTCGGACTGGCGCTAAGGCGGAAAGAAGGGTTATGACGATGACGCAGGAGATCGACTATTGTTTGCGGCCGATCGGGGTGGTGCGGTCTGTTCTAAAAGAGCGGAGCGGTGCGCCGAGACAGGGTGCGGAAGGCGCGCCGGACGTGTGGATTGAGATCGTTCCCGAGGTCGCCGAGGGGATGGATGGACTCGAGGTCAATACAGAGATTGTGGTGGTGACATGGCTGCACGAGGGACGGCGCGATGTGTTGAAGGTGCATCCTCGAGGGAATAAGAACGTGCTGTGCGGAGTGTTTGCCACTCGGTCGCCGGACCGGCCGAATCCGCTGGGGCTGCATCGGGTTAGGGTGCTGGAGATTTCTGGACGCGAGATAAAGGTGGGACCTCTGGAGGCGATTGACGGGACGCCGGTGGTCGATATTAAGCCTGTGCTTTCGCGGTCCGCGGACTGGTGAGTGGGGGCGGGCTAGGCTAATTAAGCTGGAGCAGGTCGGTCAAGGATATATCCACAATATCCTGAGGATCGAGGATTCTGTGGAGGTTATCGACCAAGCGCATTTCAGAACTGGCTGCGATTACTTCGATGGTTATTTCAGATTTTTCCTTGCCGATATTGGGGCCCATGAAGTGAATGGTGTGGCGCTTGGCGTCAAAGGCCCCGCGTAGCATCGCGGCATTATCGGTTCTCGTAATCTTCAGCTCCTGGGTTCGGCGGGTGTCACAGGTCAGGATGCCCGCAACACCGGGCTCGGCGTTGAACTCGGCACATCGCGCTCTGAAGAGTTCGCACAGGTCAGCCCACGTTTTCGCGATATTTGAAGCGAGATGGTTCTGATCGCGGATCGCCTGCGCGTCTTGGGTGTGCTTTGTTTCTTGCAGAGCGGCGAATCGCAGCGCTGCATCTTTGGACCAGTCAGACATGGCGATGCCTTCGGAGCTTCCCGGTCTCCGGATCAACATTACTTTCCCACCAGGTCGCCGCTCCGTCTTCGGTACGAAATTTGCGATCGATTCCAGGAGCAGCGGAAGACTGCAGGTGCAAGCGATTATCCCTATCGTCGAAGGTGATGCGCCCGACTTCTTGGTTGCTGAGGTTGTGAAGGGATCGGATAAGTTCTGACATAAGGTGGTTGTTTTTGCGAGCCCTGGTTAGATCACCTGCTGGGACGGTTCAGCCTGTGCGAAAGCGGTGCTGTCCAAGGATACATGATCCCAGCCCTGCCGGTTACAAATCTATTCCAAACAGCACATATCGTTTGGCCGGACCCTCGCTTAGTCGAGGACCGAGAAGAAGGGGCGCGGAAAGGCGAACGAGAGCGGCGGTCAGAGGGAGAATTTGATACGGAAGGTGCTTGTTTTTTCGGTTACGGCTTGGTTTTCTGCTGCTTTTCGGCTTCTTGGATGAGCTTGCGAAATTCGTCAACGGCGGGGACATTAGGGGAATGTAGGGCGTTCTTATTAGTGTAACGCCATACCGGGGCTTGTTGGTCCAGGGAGGCCCCTGAGTGGCCTTCGTAGACGACGAAAGCGTCTTCGGAATTGCCGACCTCGGTTTGTGGGGAAGGTCGGGTGTCTTGCGGCTGAGGTTGTGTGGGGGCATTTGGCGAGCGACCTTGCTGCGCGCCGATGCGAATGCCGGTGTCGTTGGGCTGGACGATGACCGGGCGATCGTTCGTCGGCATGCCACCGATGGTCTGCTTTACGAGTTTTCCCGAACCCTTGCGAATGGTGATGACCAAATCCGCGGTTTGTGGATCAAGGACCGGAGTTAGCCGCCCCCATTTTGCGATGGCTTTCTCGACGTCTTCCTGGGCTGTTTTATTGGCCAGTGGAGCTTCTGGATTGATGCCGGCGTCGGGATCGATAAGTACAACCACGGTGCGGGCCTTCAGAACATGGGCGGGCAGAACAATCTTTTTCTTGTTGTCGGCGACGGTGAGTGAAGCTAAAAGAAGGATCAGCAAAACGGTTACACGTATGCGAACGAGCATGATAGCCTCCATGCAGCAAACACACCTGACTATCATAACGCGTCAATCCAGAGCAGTCGTGCGGTTTTGCTTGGCTGAGAGAAAGTGCGTGACAGCGGGAGTGGGCCGCGCATCTGAGTGGCTATCTGTCCCGGGGTGGGGCGGAAATAACATAACGAGGTGAATCAGCATGCGTTCTTACGGCGGAAAAGAACTGGCTAGCGCGTTTCGTACGGTGAGGAAGAACACGATTCAGGTGGCGGAGGATATTCCGGAGGCGCAGTACGGGCATGTGGCCGGGCCGGAGTGTCGAACCGTGGCGCGAATGCTAACGCACATTGCCATCTCCACGCGCATCTGGGAAGAGGTCAATAGGAAAGCATTGACGACGATGGTGGGGTTCGACTTCTTCGGAATGATGGACAGATTCAATACTGAAGGGAGCAAGCAGAGGTCGAAGGCAGAGATTGTGGAGCTGTTGCGAAACGAGGGAGAGCGGTTCGCTGGATGGCTGGAGGCGGTGACGCCGGAGTTCCTGGAGGAAACGGTGACGGAGCCGGATGGGAAGACAGCGAAGACTCGGTTCGAACGGCTGCTGAGCGCGAAGGAACATGAGATGCATCATCGCGGGCAGCTGATGCTGATCGAGCGTCAACTGGGAATTGTGCCGCACATCACACGGCAATCTAACGAACGAATCGCGCAGATGCGGGCGGCGAAGGCTTGAGGATTTAAGAGGGGTGCGCTAGGGGAACGGCCCGGCGTCAGAAAAGGCCCCGCGTTTCACATCTTGCGGACAAGGGGCATAGCGGTGCCTGCCTGACGCAGGCGGACTGTGCCCCTACAATTTGGCTATGCCACGGCCGGCTGCAGGAACCGGAGATAGTCTTCGTAGTCGTCGTCGAATTCGGAATTGTCTGCGATGGCAGCAACCGCGGGTTGCAGAGTCTCTACATAATCGTCTTCACGGCGCCACCATTCCGGTATTTGCGGAGTCTCGTGAATCGAGAAGTGCGCGACCAACGTTTTCGTTACCTGGTTGTACACAATGTATTCGCCGGGAGAATGGGCGAGCAAGTCCCAAACCCGAAGCCTGGCTGCACTCAATTCTTCTGCAGCTTCCACCCACGCCAAACTGTCGTCGCTTAAAACTTTGATGATGTCGAAAGAATTGTGTTCCACCGAGCGTACCTCCCTGGGACCAGAGCCCCCACAAATGGTGCGCGTGCAAGGTAACCGGCGTGGGCCTAGCGCGCTATCCGGTAAACCGCTTACCGGGGGCGATGAATTGTCTTAGAAGTGGGGTTTGCATCCCGCATGGCGGCGGATTGCGCAAAGTGCGTGGAAACTCCGCGTTCAAATGCGAGGGTTGACCTGATTGCGGGATTTGCACAGCGGAGTAGATTACGTAGCAGGAGGTTTCGGTCCCATGATGGAATCTTCCTCGTTGGTGGATAAGGCGATAGAACGAATTCTGGAAATGTCCGCTGATCTGCAAATCAAAAGACGGGCGACCACAAAGTACTCTCTGGCTTTTCATGATTTGAGCATTGCGATCGCCGCGTACGGCAAGGTGTTGGGAGTTTTGACTGCTCTTCGGGACCGGGAGCAGTATTCATGCACGCTCGGCCTGCTGAACTCCCTGCAAGCGTCCCCCGAAACAGCGCGCGCCATTCTTTAGCCCTGCATCGCTGTATACTCAACAGAATTACCGTCACGGCAGCTGTCAAAAGGCCGACGGTGCGGCGATTTTCACCAAAATTAAAGAGCATCTCACTGCACACCTCCGCCTAGCGCTAGTCATCTCACTAAATATAGGGCGAGACGATGTTTCCATTTCGAGATCGAGTGGAAGCGGGGCGAATGCTGGCCACGACTCTTCAGGAGTACGCAAACCGGGACGACGTCGTTGTGCTTGCCCTGCCCAGAGGCGGCGTTCCCGGGGCGGGTCCAGAGCACGATAGGATCTCCTATGTTCCACTTGGCGCTCGCCTCGTCGAACCTGCTAGAATCTCCAGCCATGAAAAGACGAACGCTGTTGCAATCGCTTCCGGCGATAGGCTTGCTTCCAACCGCCGCCTGGGCTGCGTCGCAGCCTGGTGCGGACCCCA
>Ga0137409_10007326_pt1 | contig 11361 bp, 10 predicted proteins | sample CZODoug1_16funga_FD_122059 | JGI IMG/M metagenome (GOLD analysis project Ga0137409, IMG submission 122059) | Vadose zone soil fungal communities from Angelo Coast Range Reserve, California, USA - CZODoug1_16fungal (Hybrid Assembly) | ecosystem: Environmental > Terrestrial > Soil > Vadose zone... | reverse complement strand
GTTCTTTGCCACCACCCTGTATTTACCCGAACCTGCCGGAAAGTTTGCCCCGCCAATCGTAATTGATTAGCGGGGCGCCTCTCTTTTAGCACAATGATAAATGAGACTACTTTCGGGAAAGCGTCGTCTCTTTTGGCAACTCCGACACAATACCCGAACCCGACGAACGGGTGTCTGCCACCTTACCCGTCATCTCGGCAAAAAGCTGTTCATACTGATCAACAACCCGCTCCCAATCATAGTATCGCTGCACTCTAATCTGGGCTCGATTGCGATAACTCTGCACTAAAGAGCCGTCTCGCAAAACGCGCTGGAGTTTTTCTGTCAGGTCGAGTTCATCCGCGTAAGGTATTCCCGCATCCCCCACCGCCTCGATGTTTTCCGGAGTGGCCAGGGTCAAGACGCAGTTGCCATAGCCCATTGCTTCCAGGAGCGCGGGATGTGTTCCCCCTACTTCGGTTGCATGCACATAACAATAAGCATTCTGTTGCAGAGCGCGGTAATCCTGTCCAAATACGAAGCCAGTGAAAACAATTCGTTTGTCGCCACGCGCGCGCGCCTTCAAGTCGCTGATGTAATCGTGCGCGTAAGGCGCATCGCCGACTATCAACAAGCGATAGGCAGTCCGCACTTTCTTGAAAGCTTCGATTACCAGGTGAGCATTGTTTTCCGGCTCCAGCCGCGAAACGTAGAGAACGTAACGATTCGGCTCTGCTCGCCAACGCCGTACGGCCGCACGATCCGGCCGGCGTTCAACCTCCGAACCATAGGCGATCATTTCCGACCTGGCGCCGTAACGAGCAAGGTAATAATCCTGAATGACCTGCGCGTCCGTTACCATAACATTGGGAAGAATCGTTGACAGACGCTCGGCCGCCAAATAGTAGCGCCTGCCCAGCCAGCCCCATTTTTTTCGTTTGTGCTCGAGTCCGTCCACGTTGATGGCCACGGGCGTGCCCGTCAGTCTGAGTATGGGAGCGAACGGCGCATTCGCCGAGTTGCAGATTAGGGCGGCGTCATAACGTGACGAGACCGCGTGGACTGCGGAAAGAAAGGAATGAACGACCGTGTCAAAGTATTTGTGACGAATGGTGGGAAGTACTTTCAGCCTTACGCCGTGATACTCCAACTGGCGTGGCGAAACGTAGTGGGCTCGGCCATACACCGTGACCTCGTGCCCGCGGGCTACAAGTCTGGTCGAAAGATGTTCCGCGAAGGTTTCGAATCCGCCGTAGCTGGCTGGAATGCCACGCGTTCCCAGAATAACGATGCGCATAAGCCTGAAAAAATCGACCCGGTTACGATTTATTATGCCACTAATTAATTCGGCGAGTTCACTGCTCCACGCCGGCAGCCTGCTTGTAGACCGCGAGAGTTTGACGAGCCGTCTCGCGCCAGTCGAAAAGTTTCGCCCGTTCCAGACCGTTGACGCGAAGCTGCGCTCGCAAGTCTGAATCACTGATTACTTTTTGAATTGCGGAAGCTATGTCCTCAACTTCAAACGGATCCACCAGCACGCCCGCATTTCCAACTACTTCCGGCAGGCTGGTTTTGTCGCCGACGATTACCGGCGCACCACATCTCATTGCCTCGAGTGGCGGCAGGCCGAAGCCTTCAAAATATGAGGGGTAAACAAAACAGAGCGCTCCTGAATACAGTGCCGGCAAGTCAGCTTCCGGTACATACCCGGTCAGAATTGCCGAGTTACTGATTTCCAATTCCTTGATCGTGCGGAGTGTTTCATCATATAGCCAGGCGCATTTTCCTACTAGCACAAGTTTAGGGAGCTTAACCTCTGGTCTGGCCCGGCGCAAGCGTGAATATGCTGCGACCAGACGGCTTAAATTCTTGCGCGGCTGAATGGCGCCGACCGATAGGATATAGTCGCCTTCTATGCCATAAGTTTGTCTAACGCGTTGAAGTTCTTCCTCGTCGGTTACCGGACTAAAACGCGCGGACGCCGCCAAAGGAATGACGCATACTTTTTCGGGACTCAGGTGGTAGGTGGCGATGATGTCCCTGCGCGCATGTTCCGAAAGCGCGATCACCTGCGCCGCCTCTCGTGCTGAACGGCGCACAGTTATGCGCAGCTGCTTGCGACTGCGCCACTTGAAAGTCTTCGGCAGATGCTCAAACGAAAGGTCATGAATGCTGACGACGACCGGGCAGGGTGAAAAAGGAGGAGCAGTAAACTGAACGTGAAGAACATCAACCGGGTTTCTTCTCAGCTCAGCGCTCAGAGTTAGCGGAATTCGGATCAGGGGCGTGTGCGGTAAAGTGGTGCGAACGGAGAAGTTTGGCCAGCGGTTGCTGAAGCGCTCCACCGCTTCTCGTCGGGTAACGTACAGGGTGTAACTGTTAACAAGATCGATCTCGGCGAGAGCTTCAATCAGATTTGTCGCATAGCTTTCGTTGCCGCCAAGTCCGGTCCCAACAGAGTGGGCGTCAATTGCTATTCGCAAATCGCCTGCGGCTCCCCCATATAAATTAACACGATCTCGTTTGAGGTTGGTTCAGAACCGGGCCCGCGGGAAGGCCATTAATCAAGGTGATCAGTTCTGGAAGGTTTACTACGAAAACGGCGGCGGCCAGTCAGTCCGGAATCTGCCGCGGGCCTCCAAATCAGAAACGCTGCAACCAGCTTGGCTATTTCTTCGTCGCTGCTGACACTTGTGAATCGTTATTCTGTTGACCGCGCGTGTCGCGCTCGCGAATGCGCGCAGCCTTGCCGCGCAGCCCGCGCAGGTAATAAAGCTTTGCCCGCCGTACCCGACCACGCTTAACTACATCGATGTGGTCAACGACGGTAGCGTGCAGCGGAAAGATTCGCTCGACCCCGACGCCAAAGCTCGTCTTGCGGACAGTGATCGTCTCGCGCGCACCGCCATGTTTACGAGCGATGACAACGCCTTCAAACGCCTGCAAACGTTCCTTCGTCTCAGATTCCTTAATGCGAACATGCACGCGTACTGTATCGCCCGATTGGAAATCAGGAATGTTCTTGCGCAGTTGGGTTTGTTCAATACTATCCAAGCGGTTCATTTCGTAAACTCCATTCTTGAGGTTCAGAGAACAAGCTTTAGCTTGCTGTCTACAAGCATCCTCTAAACAAAACTATTTCAAAAGGTCCGGGCGATTTCGTTGCGTTTTCTTTAGTGCGGCTTCACGACGCCAGCGCGCAATCTCCGCGTGGTTACCCGTCAACAAAACCTCCGGAACACTCAATCCCGAAAACTCAGTCGGCCGCGTGTATTGCGGATGGTCCAACAGTCCTTCGGAAAACGACTCGTTTGCTGTCGAGATTTCGTTTCCCAACGCTCCCGGTAACAACCGTATGACCGCGTCGATCACAACCACCGCCGCCGGCTCGCCTCCGGACAACACGTAATCTCCGATTGAGATCTCATCCGTAACCAGCGCTTCACCGACGCGCTCGTCAACGCCTTCATAGCGTCCGCATATCAAAACAAGCTGCGACGCGTTCTGTGAAAGATCCCGCGCCAGTTCCTGCGTAAACACTCGGCCTTGCGGCGACAAAAGAACTACGCGCGTTTGCGGCGAATAATCTTCCCGCTTGCCGCAGCCGGTTAGCTCGTTGACGGCGGCAAAGATCGGCTCGGGCTTGAGCACCATGCCCTCCCCGCCACCAAACGGCCGATCATCGACGACGTGATGCTTGTCGCTCGTCCAGCGGCGTAAATCGTGCGCCTTCGTTTCAACCAAACCGGCTGCTCGCGCCCTGCGAATAATTCCGTAATCAAACGCTTCGCGAAAAAACTCCGGAAAGATTGTAATGATGTCACAGCGCAGCACGGTGAATTTCAAAGACAACTACAATTCCAACAAGCCTTCGGGCGGATCGATCAATATCTTTTTGTTCGCGACGTCGATATCGATAACGATCTCCTGGGTCATTGGTATAAAGATTTCGCGTCGCGCCTTGTTTTCGACAACCAGCAGCTCAACGCCGCCCGTTCGCATCACTTCGCGAACTTTGCCAATGACCTGGCCGAGTTTATTTTCAACTGTACAACCCTCGAGCTCCCAATCATAAAATTCATCTTCGGCAAGCTCGACGCGTTCCGCTTCCGGAAGACCAAACTCAAACCCAACGAGAGCCTTTGCCGCTTCCGGGCTGTCGTAACTCGCAAACTTCAGCACCATCCGATCATTTTGAAACCGAAAGCTCTCGAGTTTCAGTTGCTTCCGTTCTCCGTCTGGGCCAACGCCAGTCAAGTCAGACACCTGCTCGAATCGTTCCGGAAAATCTGTCAAAACAGCGGCGACCAGCTCGCCTTTCAACCCGCGCGTCCTGACTGCACGTGCAACAATAATCAGGTCGTCTCGGTTTTCGTTCGGCGGAGTCATTCCATGATTTCAAGCATGAAGCGATGCTTTCGCTTCAGGCTCACGGCGTAGGCCAGGGAGCGCAGAGCGCGTATGGTCCGCCCTTGCCGGCCTATTACCTTTCCCATATCACCGGGCGCTACGCGCACTTCGATGAGCGTGGTTCCCTGGTGGTCCACTTCGCGCACGTCGACCGCGTCAACATCGTCAACCAGTGACTTAACAACCATCTCGACAGCTTCTCTCATTTCTGTTCCTGAGGCGTGCGCTCTTAAGCTTCGGGCTGCACGGCTGCCTGTTGCTTGCCGCTGGCTTTGATCAGTTGACCAACCGTCTCAGTCGGCTGCGCGCCCTTTTCGATCCAGTAGCGAACGCGGTCCATGTTCAGCTTGATCTCGGCCGGGTCGCGCGTTGGGTCATACGTGCCGAGGTTTTCGAGATAGGCGCCGTCGCGCTTTGATTGTTTCTCCTTCACGATAATTCGATATGAAGGTCTCTTCTTCGCGCCCGTGCGCATCAATTTAATTGCTAACAAATCCTTACCTCCGCTTCTTTTTCCGCTTCTTCTTAAGTTTTTTTCTCGACGGCCCAGCCGGCGCGCCTAACGAAGGGAACGACGGCAACTCATCACCTTCGCCAATTCCCGCCAGCCCGGCCATGTCAGGCAGGCCGGCCATGCGCCGCATCATTTTCCCCTTCAGACCGCTGCCGCCGAACAATCCTGATCCGGTGAGCTGCCTCATCATTTGCCGCATCTCGGTGTATTGCTTGATGAGCTTATTCACCTCGGCGACGTTTGTGCCCGACCCACGCGCTATCCGGCGGCGCCGGTTGGCATTCAAAATCCGGTGATCGGTCCGTTCCGCCCGGGTCATCGAGTCGATAATCGACTCGGTGCGCTTCAGCTCCTTCTCCATCTGCTTCGTCTGTTCCTCGTCCATCTGCGGCATGCCAATGCCGCCGAGAAGCTGGTCCGGAAGCAGCTTCATTATTTTTGAGAAAGAGCCAAGCTTCTTGACCTGGCGAAGCTGAGAACGAAAGTCGTCGAGAGTGAATTCGTTTTTCTGAAGCTTCTTTAACTGTTCCTCAGCTTCTGACTGATCAACTTTCGACTGCACCTCTTCGATGAGCGACAACACGTCGCCCATTCCCAGGATGCGTTGGGCCACCCGATCAGGATAGAAAGGCTCGAGCGCGTCATATTTCTCGCCGACGCCGACGAACTTCACCGGCTGGCCCGTCACCTGTTTGATGGAGAGCGCCGCGCCTCCGCGCGCGTCGCCGTCCATCTTGGTTAACACTACGCCGGTAATGCCAACCCGCCGGTGAAACTCTTCCGCTGAACGAACCGCATCCTGTCCAGTCATCGCGTCAGCGACAAACAGAATTTCCACCGGATGCGTTTCACTTTTGATCTTTACCAGCTCCTCCATCAACTCTTCGTCGATGTGCAGTCGTCCGGCGGTATCAATCAGCAACGTATCGAAGCCTGTCTGTTGCGCGTGTTTGAAAGCCTCGCGCACGAGCGTCAGCGGATCGTTCGTTTCGGTCTGTTCAAAGATCTGTTGGCCAGTTGCTCTGGCAATAACCTTGAGTTGCTCGCGCGCCGCCGGCCGGTAAACGTCCACCGAAACCAGCAGTGGCTTGCGATCCTGATTCGCGGCGAGCCAGCGCGCGATTTTCCCGGCCGAGGTCGTTTTGCCGGAGCCTTGCAAGCCCACGATCATCACGACATTCGGGATCTGTTTGGTAAAGACGAGCCGGGATGACTGGCCTCCCAGCAAATCGACCAGCTCGTCGTAAACTATCTTGACGACCTGCTCGGAAGGCTTAAGCTCCTGCCAAACCTGCTGTCCCTCGGCCTTTTCCTTGACAGAGACGATAAAGTCTTTGGCGACTTTATAGTTGACGTCGGCCTCAAGCAGGGCCAGACGGATCTCGCGCAGCGCCGCGTCAACATGCTCTTTTGTCAGCACGCCTTCGCCGCGCAGATTCTTCAGAGTCCGTTTTAGCTTGTCCGATAAGGACTCAAACATAGAACACTCAGGCGAAGTTTCCGGTCAACGACGGAAACGGAGATGATAGCGGCCAGCCGGAAAGAGTGTCAAGGTAAGCACTATGAAAGCAGTTGTGCCGGTTTCTGTTATCAGCGTGATCACCGGGCTGAAGCCACGGTGCTAATGAGAAATTCATTGACCAATCCAACGGAGACTACTTTGAAGGCTACACATCAATCACGAATAAATGGTTTCCGTAACCGCTCGGTTTCTTTTCTCCCGACCTGGTTGCTCGCAATCGTGCTGTCGACCGCGGGCTTTTGGCAATTGCCGCTGCCAGCGGCACAGACACAAACGACCAACGCCCTTCGCTTCACCAGCTCTCTGAAGTTACAGGAAATCGAGCCGGGCATTGAATACGGACAAACCACGAGCGGCCACGCGTCGAAAGACGAGACGACCGGTCCCTGGTTCATCAATGTCCTCCGGATCGATCTTGGTCGCGCGCGGCTGAAGATTGTGCACGCGCTTGACGAAGGTGTCGGGTTGGAAACCGTCAGCTCTCTTGCAGCCAGGTACCGCGCGGCAGCGGCAACCAATGGCGGATACTTTCGAGTGGCGGGCACTTATCGAGGCGAATCACTGGGATTGTTGGTTCTCGATCATAAGTTGATCAGTGAGCCTCATAACGATCGCGCCGAGTTTGGTCTGGTAGACGCTGGAGACCGAACCGAAGTGATCTTTGGTCACCTGAAGTTTTCCGGCGAAGTCTCGGTTGGATCCAGTAAGCATGCGGTACAGGGTTTGAATCGACCTCTCTCGCGGGACGAGCTGATTGTGTTTACGCCGCAGTTTCATCGCACTACTTTAACCAACCCTGACGGGATTGAAGTCGTGGTACGACGCAACATAGTCGTGGCCGTCGGCGACTTCAAAGGGAGCAGCACGATTCCGGCTGATGGCTTCGTAATATCGGCGGTTGGAAAATCACGAGAATGGCTGAAGGACAACCTCCGCAGAGGCTCGCGGCTGAAGTTTTCCTGGCGTCTGAATTCCATCGAACCCCGCGCGAACCAAAAGTGGGAACGCGCTTACAGCATGCTCGGCGCCGGTCCTCAGCTTATCAAAGCTGGCCAGATCGCGATCACTAATGTCCAGGAAAAAATCACTCCTGCTTTCGTCAACGACGGTCACCCAAGAACCGCCATCGCGAGGTTGGCATCGGGAAAACTCTTGCTGGTAACCATTGATGGACGGCAGCCGGGTGAAAGCATTGGCATGCCCTTGACTACGCTCGCCGAACTCCTGCTCGAGCTGGGTGCGGTTGACGCCATCAACCTCGATGGCGGCGGATCGACCACGATGGTCGTGCACAATAAGGTTGTAAACAGACCTTCCGATCAAACTGGAGAACGTCCGGTCAGCGACGCAATATTGGTTTTTCCCAAGCCAAAGTGAAGGCGGAAACGTTGTGGATGTCGTTGAACCTGAGGCAAACAGATGGTGGACGCCTTTTGTTGCATATGTTAAATTCTAGCCTGTTTGGTTGCTTAAGTGAGTTGCGTGGCTTAGTGGGAGATTGCCGACGCAACCGACCTGCCGCCCGCTTCAACCAGTGAGCTATGAAAAACGGACTGAATTGACCGTTTCTAAAGGAATACATGGCTAAGAATGAAGTTTCCGGGGCTGGTGGCCCGGAAGAATCCTCAAGCGGAAAAGGTGTGGTCGATCTCGCCGATGCGCGGGTCCGATTGCGCTCGCGTTCGCGTCAACCCTCAAACCAGAATCTATTGGAAGAGTTAGACGAAGTTCGCTCGCTGCTCGATCAGGGTCTCTCTGCCGAAGCTAAGTCTCGCATCGCCTTACTCATCGCTGCCGCTAAAAATAATCCTTCGATCCTTGCGCTCGCGCGTTGTGCTTTGTCTACCGCGTTGGAAATGCAGGGTCAATATCGCGACTCGCTCGCCGCAGTGTCGATGTATGAATCTCCCGAATCGCGAGCCAACCTCGACCAGCAGGCCATTCAACTCCTTAAGGTTCAAATCGGACTGGCGTACAACTACAACGGCGATCACCCCAAGGCGATTTCAATTCTCAAAGGCGCCCTGCGTGAGTTTTCGGAGGCTGACGCGGAACAAAATCGCGGTCCTGTTTATGCCGCGCTGGCCCGCGTTTATCGCAGCATCAACGAATATCCGATTGCGCGCGACTATGCGCAACGAGCGCTGGACCACTTTCGCCAGACCGGCGAATGGCGCGGACTTTCCGAGGCTTATTTTGGGATCGCTTTGGCGGATTTGCAGGAAGGCGACTATGAAGCAAGTCTCGAAAATCTACAGCAAGCCCTCAAGCTCATCGGCGATCATCCAGCCAGTTACACGCTGGGACGAATCTATTCCAACATGGCGGGTGCTTGCTGGTTTCTAAAGCGACCTCAGGAAGGCATTCGCTATCTCGAGAAAGCAATTTCTTACTACGAGCGAACCGACCATAAAGGCAGCGCCGCAAATGGTTATAACAATCTCGGGATCAATCTGATCTTGATTGGCCAGTGGGGCCGAGCACAGGAAGCTTTGGAGCGCGCTTTGGCGCTGGCTTCAGAAGCAGACGAACGCGCCGAGAAAGTGCCGATGATCCTGGATTCGCTCGGCGAGTTGCTGATGCTGCGCGGTGAGCTCGACGAGGCCAAAGACTACCTTGAGCGCGCAGTCGCGCTGGCCACCGAAGACAGCAATAAGTGGTATGCCTGCCAGGCGCTTAGAACGTTGTCTCGTTGCTACCTCGCCATGGAGGACCATGCAAAGGTGCTCGCGAAGGCCGAAGAGGCGCTGGCCCTTGCTGAAAGCATTGGCGATCGCCAGGCCATCTGTGAGTCACGCTTGATCCTGGCGGAAAGTTATTTGCGCAACGGGGACACGGAAAAATGCTCCGCGCAACTGGACAAGGTGACCGGGCAGACAACTGAATCTCCTACCGACCTCAACTTCGCCGGAGAGTCGCACAGAATTTTCGGCATGCTGGCAATGGTGCAGTCTGACTTCTCTTCGGCGGCACAACATTTCGGCAGCAGCGTTTCTATTTTCGACATGCTCGGCGATCGCTATCGCGCCGCTCGCGCTCACACCGAACTTGGCCGCGCTTATGCTTCCAGCCAGCCGAGTCGCGCGATGGAACATCTTTCGCGCGCGGTAAATGCTTTTCGCGAGTTGGGCGCAAAACTCGATCAGAAGCGCGCGGAAGCCGCCCTCGCCAATCTCGACCGCACTGCGCCCGAAAGAGACGAAGAGCAGTCAGCCTTACCGCAGTTGCTAACGTTGCGACTCGCTGAGGCTGTGACCTCGCGAGAACTATTGTTGCGTGAGCTTGCGGCCATCATGCGTCAGGAGACGAGTGCGAAGTTGGTAGTGATCACTGAGCCGGGTGAACATCATCGGCGACGAGTGGTCATCGCCCACGGTTGCACTCCCGCTGAAAGCGCGAAGATCGCGGAGCAACTCGACGAGTTGGCTGATGACGACGCGCAAGCTGCTTACGCGAAGAAGAACGATGCCGCCATCCTGCAGCTTCGTTCATCTAATGCTCCTCCGGCGACACTTTATATTTCGCCGCGGAACCGTGCGAGTCTTCCCGGCGGCCTCTCGTTGGAGCCGCTGATGCGTGTTGCCGAACTTGGCATGGATGTTTGCGCTCTCAGGGCCGGCCCGCAGAAAGGTTCGCGCGTGCAACAGCCGGCTGAGCTTGCCGGCACCAGCCTCATGCCCGGCTTCATTCATTCAAGCCCGGCAATGACCAAACTCGTTGAGGAAGTTCACAAGATCCGGTCTTCAGATGTCACTGTTTTAGTGACCGGTGAATCAGGCACCGGCAAAGAGTTGGTCGCGCGGGCAATTCACGCGCTGTCCTCGCGTCGTTCGCGAGTGTTCGTGCCGTTTAACTGCACTGCGGTCCCCAAAGAACTTTCTGAAGGCTATCTCTTCGGTTACCGTCGCGGCGCTTTCACGGGCGCGGTCACCGATTCGGCCGGCGTCATTCGCACGGCAGCCGGCGGCACACTCTTCTTAGATGAGATTGGCGACCTGCCGCTTGATCTTCAGCCAAAGCTTTTGCGTTTTCTACAGGAAGGCGAGATTCAACCGCTCGGGGAGCAGCGTCCGTTGAAAGTGGACGTGAGAATTATTGCCGCTACTAACACTGATCTGGAAGAGATGGTGGCCCAGGGACGTTTTCGCGAGGATCTTTATTACCGGCTTAACGTGATTCGGCTGCGCGTGCCGCCGCTGCGCGAACGGCGTTCCGAGATTCCGACGATCGTCAATTACTACATCAACCACTACTCGGCAAAGTTTGGTCGTCGGGACATTCAAATCACACCCCCCGCTGTCGATCTGTTGATGGTCAGCGACTGGCCCGGTAACGTGCGTCAGCTCTGCAACGAAATCCAGCGAGTCGTCGCGCGTGCCGACGATGCGACGGTCATAACCCCCGACCATCTCTCGCCGGAACTAAAACGAACGTCGGCTCCCGCTACGCCCAGTTCACCCGCTTCTACCCTGGCTTCGATGCCGGCAAGCGCACTGCAAAACGTTACGCTGGCTGACGCACTCGCAGACGTTGAGCGACGAATGATTGCGGACGCCCTGCGCAAGCACGGCGGAAACATTTCACGTGCAGCTCGCGAACTCGGCCTCACCCGCCGCGGCCTCTACCTCAAACTCGAACGCTACCAACTCTCCGCCGCCGGCTAATCAAAAATGAAAAGCGCGCTCGCTTGGCGCGCCGTCGGCCACACAATTTCGCAATATTAAAATGAACTCTGTCTCCGAGCCGGAGACAGATGACTTGGGATTGGTTCTGAGTTCTGTTTCGAGTGTGTGCGGTTTGAAAGTGGGTTATGGTGGTTCGCGCGCTGCTAACAATTCTACGAAGCCAACGTCGGAGAAATCATCCGATTGCTCCGAAGCCGTCATCTTTGCCTCCACGTTTTGCGTCTACCACTGCGCGCCGGTTAGTGCCGGCT
>Ga0137409_10007325_pt1 | contig 11361 bp, 9 predicted proteins | sample CZODoug1_16funga_FD_122059 | JGI IMG/M metagenome (GOLD analysis project Ga0137409, IMG submission 122059) | Vadose zone soil fungal communities from Angelo Coast Range Reserve, California, USA - CZODoug1_16fungal (Hybrid Assembly) | ecosystem: Environmental > Terrestrial > Soil > Vadose zone... | reverse complement strand
GTCGCCGCGGTGCAGGCAAGCTATCAGTTCCGGGATTATGTGCCGATGATTTACCTCGGCACGGTGATCGGGAAATCCGTGGTGATCGAGCTGGGCCCGGTGCTCACGGCGCTCGTGGTCGGGGGGCGCGTGGGCGCTTCGATTGCCGCGGAGCTGGGCACCATGCGCGTGACCGAGCAGGTCGACGCCATGGAGGCGATGGGGATCAGCCCGACCCGCTACCTCGTCGTGCCGCGGATCGTGGCGGCCACGCTGATGCTGCCGGTCCTCACGATCTTCGCGGACGTGGTGGCGATCTTCGGAGGGTACCTGGTCGCGGTGCTCACGCTGGACGTGAGCAGCCACACGTTCACGAGCGGGCTCCGGCTCTACTTTCACCTGCGCGACGTCTTCTCGGGGCTGATCAAGGCCGTGTTCTTCGGAGCGATCATCTCCACGATGGGGTGCTACTACGGACTCCGGAGCGAGGGTGGGGCCGAGGGGGTCGGGGTCGCGACCACGCAGGCGGTCGTGGCGTCCTGCCTCCTGATCCTGATCGTGGACTTTCTGCTCGCGTCGTTCCTGTTCCGGGTGCTCTTTGCCTGAGCCGTCGATCGTCATCGACCGGGTTTCGAAGCGCCTCGGGGGGAAGCAGGTGCTCCGCGGCGTGAGCCTGAGCATCGATCCGGGGGAATCGCTGGTGATCATCGGGCGGAGCGGCACCGGAAAATCGGTGCTGCTGAAGCACGTGGTGGGCCTGATGCGGCCCGACGCCGGCACGGTCCGCGTGGACGGCATCGACGTCCCGTCGCTGGGGACGGACGAGCTGCTCACGCTCCGGAAGCAGATGGGCATGCTGTTCCAGGGAGGAGCTTTGTTCGATTCGCTGACGGTGGGAGAGAATGTGGGGTTGCCGCTCCGGGAGCACACGGACGCCCAGGAGTCTCAGGTGGAGATGGTGGTGCATGAGAAGCTCCATCTCGTGGGGCTCGAAGGGGTGGAGCACATGCGCCCGTCCAACCTGAGCGGAGGGATGAAGAAGCGCGCCGCCCTGGCCCGCGCCCTGGCGCTCAATCCCAAGATCATGCTCTACGACGAGCCCACGACCGGGCTCGATCCCATCACCGCCGATCTCATCAACCGGCTCATCCGCCGGCTGCAAGAGAGGCTGGGGATCACCTCGATCGCCGTGACGCACGACATGCGGAGCGCTTACCACATCGCCGACCGGATCGCGATGCTCCACGAGGGGCGCATCCACGCCGTGGGCACTCCGGCCGAGATCCAGTCCACGCGCGATCCGGCCGTGCGGCAGTTCATCGAGGGGAGCGCCGAAGGGCCGCTCCTTCCCACGTGAACCACACCTCGCGCCGCGCCGCCATCCAGGTGGGGATCACCGGGCTCGTCGCGCTCGCACTGCTCCTGATCGGGATCGCGTGGATCAAGGACTACCGTCTGGGCAAGAAGAAGCGGCTTCTGGTCGCGCGCTTCGAGGAAGTGGGGAACCTCTCGGACGGGGATCCCGTTTCCGTGCGCGGCGTCAAGAAAGGCGCCGTGACCGAGGTGCACTTGCAAGATCAGACCGTCCAGGTCACATTCGAGCTGGAGCGCGACGTGGTGCTCCATCCCGACGCCGTGATCCGCATCGCCAACATCGGCTTCATGGGGGAGAAGTTCCTGGCGCTCGATCCGGGCTCCGAGCCGGGGCGCTTCGATCTCTCGAAGCCGGTCCCGGGCCGCTACCAGTCGGGAGTCCCCGAGGTGATCTCCGGGGCGGGCGATCTCATCACGCAGACCACGGAGCTCTCGTCGCGGCTGAACGAGTTCCTGGACGCGGTCGATCCCGCGACCATGCAGCGCGCCTCGAAGAATCTGGAGCGGATGTCGGCATCGCTCTCCACCGCGGTGGATCGGAACCAGGAGGACCTGCGCCAGGCGATCCTGGACTTCAAGTCGGCGGCGTCTTCAATGAAGACCATCGCGTCGGACAATTCCGAGCAGGTGGGGACCACGATCCGGGATTTCGGAACGGCGTCCCGCCGGCTCACGGACCTATCCGAGAAGCTCGGCGTGACGGCGGACGCGCTCCAGCGCGTGGTCTCGAGGCTGGACAACAAGCAGGGCTCGATCGGGAAGGCGATCGCGGATTCGACGCTCTACGACGACCTCCGCGAGACGCTCCGGAACACGAACGATCTGGTGAAGGACATCAAGAAAAACCCGAAGCGATACATCAAGCTCGGTATTTTCTAGGGCGGCGCTCGGCCCGCCTGGACCGGAACACGCAACCTACCCCGCTCGGGAGCACCCATGGCAAGGAAGGAAAGCTCATCCGCCGCGGCACGCACGGTCTTTCTCTGCTCCGCCTGCGGAAACGACAGCCCCAAGTGGTTCGGACGCTGCCCGCAATGCGGTGAGTGGAACACCGCGGTCGAGGAGACACAGCGCGCCGCGGCACCCGCGGCGCGCCGCGGCTACGGCCAGGAAGGGGCGCGTCCCACGCGGCTCACGGAGATCGAATCCCTCGCGGAAGAGCGCTATCGCTCGGGCATCGGGGAGCTGGACCGCGTGCTGGGCGGGGGCCTGGTTCCGGGCTCGCTGGTCCTGATCGGCGGAGATCCCGGAATCGGAAAATCCACCCTGGCGCTCCAGCTCGCCGGCGCGCTCGCGCGCGACCAGCGAACCGTCCTCTACGTCTCGGGGGAGGAATCGCCGCGGCAGGCAAGAATGCGCGCGGAGCGGATCGCGCTGCGGGATGGGGCCGACCACCTCTACCTCCACCCGGAGATCGACCTCGACGCGATCGTGGTCGAGGTGGAGAAGCTCAATCCCGCGCTGCTGGTGATCGATTCCATCCAGACCCTCTATCTGCCGGTGGTGAACGCCGCGCCTGGGAGCGTGACCCAGGTGCGCGAGTGCGGGCTCAAGCTCCTGCGCCTCGCCAAGGATCGGTCGCTCCCGGTGGTGCTGATCGGACACGTGACCAAGGACGGCTCCGTGGCGGGACCGCGCACGCTGGAGCACATGGTGGACGTGGTGCTCTACCTGGAAGGGGACGCGCACCACGAGTACCGGATCCTGAGCGCGGCCAAGAACCGGTTCGGGTCCACGAACGAGATCGGGGTGTTCGAGATGCGCGGGGACGGTCTGTCCGAGGTGGAGAATCCCTCGGAGCGCCTCCTTCGCGACCGGGGCCGCTCCGTTCCCGGCTCGGCGGTGGTGGCCTCGCTCGAAGGCTCGCGTCCGCTCCTCGTCGAGGTGCAGGCGCTCGTCGCGCCCACGCACTTTGCCAATCCACAGAGGGTCGCGCAGGGCGTGGACGTACGCCGGCTCGCGGTCGTGATTGCTGTATTGGAGAAGCGCGCCGGGCTTTCGCTCGCGGGCGCGGACGTGTTCGTGAACGTGGCGGGCGGCATCCGGCTGGAGGAGCCCGCCGCGGACCTGGGCCTGGCGCTGGCGCTCGCGTCGAGCTTCCGCGACGTTCCGCTTCCGCCCGATCTCGTGGCGGTGGGAGAGGTGGGCCTGGGCGGAGAGCTGCGGCCGGTGGCGCAGATGGACCGGCGCCTCGAGGAGGCGATGCGTCTGGGATTCCGGACGGCGCTGATCCCGAAGCGCCAGGCGCCCGCGCCCGAAAAGGGAGCCGAGGGCCAGCGGCGCGCCGCAACGAAACCCGCGATCCGGTGTCTTGCGGCCGAGTCCCTGCGCGAGGCGATCGATCTCGCGCTCGAGAAGAAAGGGTAGATCGATGGATCTCGCCGTGATCCTCGCAGGAGCGGGGGAGGGCCTCCGGATGGGAGACCTCGGCCCCAAGGTCCTGATCCCGGTCGGGGGGCGCCCCGCGCTCGAGCGCGTGCTCGATTCCTTCCTCGAGGTCGAATCGGTGGGCGAGATCGTCGTGGTGATTCCCAAGGCGCTCCTGAAATCGGCGCAGAAGACGGTCGCCTCCAGGCCGAACCCGCGCGGCATAGCACTTCACGTCGTGCCGGGCGGGGACACACGCACCGATTCCGTTCGCTTGGGGCTTCAGGCGCTGACGAGCGCCCTTCCCTACGTCGCCGTGCACGACGTCGCTCGCGTGAACGTCTCGCCCGAGCTGATCGAGCGCGTGCTGCGCGCGGCGCGCGAGAGCGGCGCCGCGATTCCGGCGGTTCCGTTACGCGATAGTGTGAAGGAAGTCGCGTCGGGGCGCGTGGTGCGTTCGGTGGACCGCGAGCGGCTCCACGCCGTGCAGACGCCTCAGATTTTCTCGCATGATATACTCGCGCGCGCTCACGCCGCCGCCGCTGAGGAACGCGCGGCCGCGACCGACGATGCGATGCTGGTGGAGCGCATCGGACAGGAGATCGCGGTCGTTCCGGGCGAGGCGTCCAATCTGAAGCTCACCGAGCCGGGCGACCTGGCCCTGCTCGAAGCCTTGATTCACGCGCCCAAAGGAGACGGGTGATGGGTGGATTTCGGGTCGGCATCGGCTACGACATCCACCGCCTCGAGCGCGGCCTTCCCCTCACCCTGGGCGGCGTCCCGCTCCAGCACGACGAGGGGCTTCGGGCGCACTCCGACGGAGACGCGCTGGCCCACGCGATCGGCGACGCGCTCCTCGGCGCCATGGCGCTGGGAGACCTGGGCGCCCACTTTCCCGACACCGACCCCAAGTACCGAGGCGTCTCGAGCCTCACCTTGCTCGAGCGGATCCGCGGGCTCTTGCGAGAACGGGGGGCGCGCGTCGTGAACGTGGACTCGACCCTGATCCTCGAAGCTCCCCGCGTTCAGCCCCACGTCGCGGAGATGAGAGAGCGGCTGGCGGGTGCCCTGGGTGTTACGCCGGAGTGGGTCTCGGTCAAGGCCACCTCCAATGAGGGCCTGGGCTCCATGGGCCGCAAGGAAGGAATCGCGGCGATGGCGGTGGCCCTGGTGGAGGTGGACGAGCCATGAGGATCGCGGTGCTGATGGGAGGCACGAGCGAGGAGCGGGAGATCTCGATCCGCACGGGAGCCGGCGTGAGCAAGGCGCTGCTCGCGCTCGGGCACGAGGTGATCATGCTCGACACGGGAACCGGAGCGCTCCTCCGCGCGGGAGAGCTTCGCGCGGCGCTGGGAAATCCTGCCGGCGCCTCGGCGCTCGCGCCGACGGTGATTCCCAAGGGCGCGGCCAAGGTAGGCCTGGATCCGTTCGTCCGCGGCATGCCGCGCGACGTCGAGCTCGTCTTCGTGGCGCTCCACGGCGGGGACGGCGAGAACGGGACCCTGCAGGCGGTTCTGGATCTGGCGCGCGTCCCCTACACCGGCTCCGGCGTGCTCGCCTCCGCCCTCGCCATGGACAAGGCGATCTCCAAGCGGATCTTCGTGCACGAGGGGATTCCCACTCCGGAGTGGGTCGAGCGCTGGTCCCCCGAGGATCCGGCGCAGCCCTGGAATCCCGAGCTCGAGGACGAGGAGATCGAGCGCCTCGGCGGGTTTCCCCTGGTCGTGAAGCCCAACGACCAGGGATCCACGGTGGGCATCAGCATCGTCCAGGCCCGCGCGGAGCTCAAGGGCGCCTTCCAGACCGCGAGGCGCTACGGCCGGCTGACGCTCGTCGAGCGCTTCATCGAGGGCCGCGAGGTCACGGTCTCGGTGCTCGACGACCGCCCGCTTCCCGTGGTGGAGATCATCCCCGAGGGAGGCTTCTACGATTACGAGCACAAGTACACGGCGGGCGCGAGCCGCTACGAGTGTCCCGCCAGGATCCCGCCCGAGGCCACGGAGCGGTTGATGGAGCTCGGCGTGCGGGCCTGCCGCGCGGTCCGCACGCGGGGCGTCGCGCGCGTGGACTTCCGCCTCGACGGGGAGGGAACCCCCTTCTGCCTCGAGGTGAACACCGTCCCCGGCATGACCGAGACGAGCCTCGTCCCGAAGGCCGCGGCAGCGGCGGGGATGAGCTACGAGGATCTCGTGCGCGCCATCGTGGACTCCTCTCCGCTCGAAGTGATCCGGTGATTCGATGAACATGAATCCGGCGGGCACCCCCGCGACCACGCTCGCCACCGCGGCGATCCGGGTCGGGCTCATCATCGTCTCGGCGTTCCTCATGTGGAGGATCGCCCGGATCCTGGTGGGGCGGATCGAGACCGCCATCCGGTCCGGGACGGAGGGGTTCGCGATCGAGCGCGAGAAGCGCGCCGCGACCCTGGGGAAGATGCTCCGGCGGGCCTCCTGGATCGTGATCGCGATCGTCACCTCGCTCATGGCGATGCGGGAGCTGGGCTTCGACGTCACGCCGGCGCTCGCGGCCGCGGGAGGGTTCGGCATCGCGGCGGGTCTTGGGGCGCAGACTCTGGTCCGGGACTGGCTCGGGGGAGTCCTGATCATCATGGACAACCAGTTCGCCGTGGGGGACGTGATCCGCGCGGCGGGCGTGGCGGGGAAGGTGGAAGTGATATCCTTCCACCACACCGAGCTGCGCGACGGCGACGGAGCGCTCCATTTCATCCCCAACGGTGAGATCAAGGTGGCCACGAACCTTTCCCGGAGCTGGTCCCAGCCCACCGTGCGCATTCCGATCGACATCGCGGAGGATCCGAAGCGCGTGCTGGCCGTGCTCCGCGACACGCTGCGCAAGTTCGCGGAGGATCCCTCCGTCAAGCCGCACCTCGAGGGCGAGCCGCGCCTCCTCGGAATCGAGGACGTCTACGCGGGCTACTTCACCGTGCTCCTGCAAGTGAAGACCAATCCGGGGCAGCGGCTCGAGATGATGCGCGAGCTTCGCATCGCGGCCCTGCACCGTCTGCGCGAGGAAGGAATCTCGGTCCGTCCCGCGACGGGAGCCACGGGGCCGGCGTGAGCATCCGCGTCTACGACACGAGGAAGCGGAAGAAGCTTCCCTTCGAGCCGCTCGATCCCAAGCGCACCGGAATGTACGTGTGCGGCATGACCGTGCAGGACAAGCCGCACGTGGGGCACATGCGCTATGCGGTCGCGGCGGACGTGATCCGCCGCTACCTCGAATCGAAGGGGCTCGAGGTCGTCTACGTCACCAACTTCACCGACATCGACGACCGGATCATCGACCGCGCCCACAAGGAGGGCATTCCGTTCGAGAAGGTCTCCGAGCGGAACATGAAGGCCTTCCTGACCTACTCCGATCTCCTGAACATCAAGCGCGCGACCCACTACCCGCGGGCAACCGAGCACCTGCCCGAGATCATTGTCCTGATCCAGCGCCTCATCGAGAAGAAGTTTGCCTACGTCTCGGGGATCGACGTCTATTTCGACGTGCGGAGCTACCCCAAGTACGGCCAGCTCTCGGGGCGCAAGGTGGACGACCTGCGCCAGGGCGTGCGGATCGAGGTGGGAGAGATGAAGCGCGATCCGCTCGACTTCACGCTCTGGAAAGGCGCCAAGCCGGGCGAGCCTTCCTGGCCAAGCCCCTGGGGTCCGGGGCGGCCGGGATGGCACATCGAGTGCTCCGCGATGGCGATGAAGTACCTCGGCGAGACGTTCGATTTCCACGGCGGCGGACAGGATCTCGTCTTTCCCCATCACGAGAACGAGATCGCGCAGTCGGAGGCCGCGACCGGCAAGACCTTCGCGCGGTACTGGATCGAGAACGGCCTCGTGCTCCTGCGCGGCGCCAAGATGTCGAAATCGCTGCAGCACTTCTTCCTGATCGAGGACGTGGCGAAGAAGGTCGAGCCGGAAGTGATCCGCTTCTATTTGCAGTCGACGCAGTACCGGAGCCCGATCGAGTGGAACGAGGACCGGCTCCGCGAGGCGGGGATCGCCTACGCGCGGCTGCGCGCGGCGCTGGAGACCGGAGAGAAGGCGGGCGGCGGCTCGGGCCCGGCCGGCAGCGCGGGCAATCCATCGCCTGCGAAGGCGAAGCTCCTCGCCGAGGCGCGCAAGACCGAGAAGCTCTTCGAGGAGTCCATGGACGACGATTTCAACTCGGCCAAGGCCCAGGGGCATCTCTTCGATCTCGCGAAGGCGATCAACCGCGTGGCGGAATCGGGGCGCATGTCGGAGGTGGAGCGGGCCGCGCTCCCGGACGCAACCCGCACCCTGCGGCGGCTCGGGGAGACGCTGGGACTCTTCTGGGACGCGAAGAGGGTCGCGGAGACCGTCCCGGATGAGGTGCAAGCCCTTGTGAGGCAAAGGGATGAGGCCCGCCTCCAGAAGCAATGGCAAAGGGCCGATGAGCTTAGGGACAAGATTTTGGCCCTGGGCTATGTCCTCGAGGATCAAAAAGGGGGGACGCGCGCCCGGCGAAAACTCTAATCCCACAGGGAGTTGAACGACCCAGCCGATGCGCCTTTTCCAGCGGCCGCGCACGCTCAAAGACGAGCTGCAGATCCTCTTCCTCGCCGTGGGAAGCGCCTTCCTCGTTCTCGCCACGGTCCTCCTCTACCAGAACGGACAAGCCTCCCTTCGACGTCAGGTGATCGCGAGCGCATCGACCGCGGCCGAGACCGCCGCCGCGCTCATCAGCCTCGAGGATCATCAGTCGGTCCGCACGCCGGAGGACATGGACACCCGCGCCTTCCGGAACATCGTCCGGAACCTGGGCGCCTTGCGCCGCGCGAATCCCGACGTTTCCCACCTCTACACGATCGCGCCCATCGGCAAGAACGGCGCCTGGCGGGTGGTCGTGGACGTGGGCGGCATCGTGCGCGAGGAGCGCCACCTGATCCGGGGCCGTCTTCCCATCGGCTCCCTCCCCCCCTCGAGCCTGCCCGAGAATCTGATCAGCCTGGGGCAGCGAGGAACGACCGCCGACATCCTCGATCTCACCAGCCCCTCCCGCGCGCGCGCGACGGCCCTGTCGCCGATCGCGGGCCCGGATGGAAAGGCGGTAGGACTGGCGGTGGTGGAGCTTTCGCTGACGGCGCTCATCGAGGAGGTGCGCCTTCTCTGGTACGTCTCCATCGCGATCTTCCTCGTGGGTCTCGTCGTGAGCGTGGTGGCCTCGAACATGGCCTCGCGCTGGGTGACGCGCCCCATCGAGGAGCTCCTCCGCGCGGTGGACGAGATCGCGCGCGGCAATCTCCGGGCGCGCGTGGTCGGGAAGAGCCGAAACGAGCTGGGCGCCCTGGGCAAAGCCTTCAACCTGATGGCGAAGAGCCTCGAAGCATCGAAGGCGAAGAACGACGAGCAGCAGAATCTCCTCCGCGAGCTCCACCGCACCGGCTCGCAGGTGGCCGCGACCCTGGAATTGCCCCGCATGCTCGAGACCGCATCGCGGGGGATCCGCGCGATCTGCGGCGGCGAGGAAGCGTTCTCGGGCGCGATGGGCCCGCGCGACAAGTCGGTTCGCCTCTGGGCGCGCTCCGGACCCGGGACGCTCGAAATGGAGGGCTGGGACACGCCGGTGACCCTGCTCGAGGAGGTGCTCGGCGGCGAGACCCGCCTGCTCGCGCGCAACGAATTCGCGGCGGCGGGGCTCTCGATGCTCCTCGACCGTCCCGGCGACTACGCGCTCGCGGCGCCGCTGCGCGTGAGCGATCAGACGCTGGGGGTGCTGGTGGCGCTTGGGAGCCGGACGCAATTCCATCCCGAAGGGATCTCGCTCGCGACGCTCTTCGCGCGGCAGGTCTCGGCGGCGGTGGGGAACGCGCGCGTCTTCGAGCAGGTCCGCGGGCTGGACCGTTCGAAGAGCGAGTTCCTCTCCATCGCCTCGCACGAGGTGCGCACGCCGCTGACCGTCATGAAGAGCTCCCTCGACATCCTGGTCTCCAGCCCCAAGTTCGAGTACACCGCCGATCAGCGGCAGCTCATCGCCTTCTGCCAGGAATCGGTCGAGCGGCTGATCCGGCTCGTGAAGGACATCCTCGACGTCTCGAAGATCGAAGCGGGCGTTCTCTCCATCCAGTTCGCGCCGACGTCGCTCAACGACCTCATCGAGAAGTGCCTCTTCTGGGTCCCGCAGCTTCCGGGAGGCCAGGGGATCGAAGTGGACGCGCGCCTGCCCCGCGAGCCCGCGATGGTGCTGGCCGATCCGCAGCGGATCATGCAGGTGCTCGAGAATCTGATCTCGAACGCGATCAAGTTCTCGCAGCCGGGCGGGAAGGTCACGATCGAGCTGCGCGAGCACGAGCGCGAATTCGAAGTCATGGTCTCCGATCGCGGGAAGGGGATCGCGCCCGAGGATCTGGGAAGGATCTTCGGGAAGTTCTTCCAGGTCGCCGACTCCGCCACACGCGAACAGGGAGGCACCGGCCTCGGGCTCGCGATCTGCAAAGGGATCGTGGAAGCGCACCACGGAAAGATCTGGGCGGAGAGCGTCCTCGGCGAGGGAAGCTGCTTCCACTTCTCGCTCGCGCGCGTTCTCGACACGCCGATCGGTGACAAGGCGGTGGGCGAGATCAAGGTGGACAAGCTGCTTTCGGCCCTCCGCACCGCGTCCCAGCGCGCCAGCCGCATCGGCTAGCAAAGCATCTCCCCGGACCCGCAAAGCCCTCTCAGTTGACGCGTTCCGTTGGTCCACGTACTATGCCGACGGCGAGCCCGCCCGCGCTCGCGGGTCCCATCGTTTACCGCTGCGAGCTGGCGTAGCTCAATTGGTAGAGCATCTCATTTGTAATGAGGCGGTTGGGGGTTCGAGTCCCTTCGCCAGCTCCAGTTCTCATAAAAAGTGGTGCCGGAGGGGTTCCCGAGTGGACAAAGGGAGCAGACTGTAAATCTGCCGGCTTAGCCTTCGAAGGTTCGAATCCTTCCCCCTCCACACCAAGGGAGTTCGAGCGGGAATAGCTCAGTGGCTAGAGCGTCAGCCTTCCAAGCTGAGGGTCGCGGGTTCGAATCCCGTTTCCCGCTCCATTTTTCCAAGTTCTCAACAGTTATCCACAGCATCAAAGGTTTGTTGGGATAGGGAGTTAGCCGTCTTTCCCCAGCTTCCCGAAGAGATTCAGGGTGAACGCCCGCCAATTTGGCTATTTTCGGGGCTGGGAAAATACCCTTCAAATTTCTTATTGACAGGTGTTTCGCTCACACGGTAGCCTGCTTCGTTCTCACTGACCGGCGACCTTTTTCCGCGAGGAGAAGGTCGGGACGGGATTTTTTGCCCTGTTCGGGAAGCTTTACGTTGTTGGCGCCTTGGTGAGGCCGGTTCTTGCCTTCTGGCTCTGCTCGCATCCGATTTTGCCGCGCGCCGCATCACTGCCCACGTAGCTCAGTCGGTAGAGCATTTGCATGGTAAGCAAAAGGTCAGCGGTTCGATTCCGCTCGTGGGCTCCATTACCCGCATCGCGAATGGTCGAGTCTCGTAAGTAGCGTCAGCCTCTCGCCCCTCGTGTAGATGACTACAAAGCCTGTTTTCTCGTGGAGGGTTTGTCTCGATGGCGAAGCAGAAGTTTGAGCGGAACAAGCCTCACGTGAACGTGGGGACGATCGGGCACGTGGATCACGGGAAGAC
>Ga0137409_10007324_pt1 | contig 11362 bp, 10 predicted proteins | sample CZODoug1_16funga_FD_122059 | JGI IMG/M metagenome (GOLD analysis project Ga0137409, IMG submission 122059) | Vadose zone soil fungal communities from Angelo Coast Range Reserve, California, USA - CZODoug1_16fungal (Hybrid Assembly) | ecosystem: Environmental > Terrestrial > Soil > Vadose zone... | reverse complement strand
CCGGCGCACGGCCCGTGCTACGAGCGCGTCCTCCTCGACGGTTCGCGGCGTCGTGGACATGACCCTCGAGACGGGCTGCCCGAGATCGGCCGCGCCTTGGAGCAAGATCCGCTTGAGATCGCCATCGGTCAGAACGCCGCGGAGCATTCCGCGATCGTCCACGACGGTCGTCATCCCAAGCCGCTTCTTCAAGATTTCGAGCAGCGCTTCGTGGAGCGTGGCGTCCTCGGCGACCGAGGGCAGCGCGTCCCCGCGGTGCATCAGCTCCGAGACACGAAGCGTCGCGGTGCGGCCGAGCACCCCGCCCGGGTGGAGGAAGGCGAAATCCTCCCGCGAGAATCCCTTCATGCGAAGGAGCACGATGGCGAGCGCGTCCCCAAGGGCGAGGGCGGCGGTCGTGGTCGTGGTCGGAACCAGGTCCTCGGGGCAAGCCTCGCGGAGCCTTCCTAAGTCCAGCACGCAGTCCGAGCCGCGGCCGAGCGCCGACTCCGGCTGACAGGTGATCGTGAGGATCGAGACGCCGCGCCTCCGGAACGCGGGCAGGAGTCCCAGAAGCTCCGGGGTCTCGCCGCTCTTCGAGAGCAGGACCGCCGCGTCGCGCTCCGTGACGATTCCCAGATCACCGTGGATCGCATCCACCGGGTGGACGAAGGAGGCCGGGGTGCCTGTGCTGGTGAGGGTGGCCGCGATCTTCTTCGCGACCAGGCCGGATTTTCCGACCCCCGAGGTAAGCACCTGCCCCTGGACCTCGAGCAGGAGCTGAACGGCGCGCTCGAAGTCCTTGCCGATGCGCTCCTTGAGACTGAGGATCGCGCGCCCCTCGGCTTCCAGCACCTCGCGTCCCCACTCCGAGACGCGGGCGGAATCCGCCCGGGAAGGCGCTAGAAGATCGGATGTCGTGTTGCGATTCACGCGGGTCGTGCCCCCACAAGTCTCTCATCGGTAATTGATTGCCTTATCTTGATCAAGCTCTGGAGAAGGGATTTCAGCTCCGAGAGCGGCCACTGGCTCTCCCGGTCGGAGCGGGCCCGCGCGGGGTCCGGGTGGGTCTCGATGAACACTCCGTCCACCCCCGCCGCGACGGCGGCTCGAGCGAGCACCGGGATGAATTCGCGCTGCCCTCCTGTCTCGCGGCCCCCCGGTCTCTGGACCGAGTGCGTCGCATCGAAGAAAACCGGGCAGCCGAAGCGCTTCATGATCTCGATGCCGCGGAAATCCACGACGAGGTCTCCGTAGCCGAAGGTGCTTCCCCGCTCCGTGACGATGACTCCCGTGGCACCCGCCGCGCGCGCCTTCTCCACGCCGCGCGCCATCGATGCCGGATCGAGGAACTGACCTTTCTTGAGATGGACCGGTTTCCCGCTTCGCGCCGCCGCTTCGATGAGCCCGGTCTGGCGGCAGAGGAATGCGGGGATCTGGAGGAGGTCCAGCACACGCGCCGCCTCTTCGATGTCCGGGGTCTCGTGCACGTCGCTCGTGACGGGCACCCCTGCCGACTCGCGGATCCGCGCCAGCTCGTTCAGCCCCTCCCGGAGTCCCGGGCCGCGGTAGCTCTCTCCCGTGGAGCGGTTCGCCTTGGCGTAGGATGCCTTGAAGACGAACGGTAGCTTGAGCTCCGCCGCGATCCGCTTCACCTCGCGCGCCCCCTCCTCGGCCATGCCCGGGTCCTCGAGCGAGCAGGGCCCCGCGATCAGCGCGAGCTTTCCCGGCTCGATCCAGGTGGTGCCGACGGCGATGGGCTTCCAGGTCGCGGTTCTTGTCATGAGATCCCTACTTGATGGGAGCGCCCGTCGCGCTCTTGCTTCCGGAGGCGGCGCCCTCCCGGCGCCTCCGCTCCTCGAGAGCGGCGCGCACGAATCCCTTGAAGAGCGGGTGCGGATCCGCCGGCCGGGAGCGGAGCTCCGGATGGAACTGCACGCCCACGAACCAGGGATGATCGGGAAGCTCGACGATCTCGACCAGGTTCAGGTCCTTGTGGACACCCGAAATCCGAAGACCGTGCTTCTCCAGATCCTCGCGGTACCGGTTGTTGAACTCGTAGCGGTGGCGGTGGCGCTCGGCGACATGCGGCTCCGCGTACTCCTCCGCCGCGTGGCTCCCCGGCTCCACCTCGCACTCGTAGGCGCCGAGCCGCATCGTTCCGCCCTTCTTGGAGACTCCCTGCTGGGATTCCAGGAGGTCGATCACGGGGTGCGGCGTATCGGAGCGGAACTCGGAGGAATCGGCCCCGTCCAGGCCCGCGACGTCGCGCGCGAATTCGATGACCGCGCACTGCATGCCGAGGCAGATGCCGAAGAAGGGCGTCTTCCGCTCACGCGCGTAGCGCGCCGCCTGGATCATCCCTTCCGTTCCACGATCCCCGAATCCGCCCGGAATCAGGATCCCGTGAGCCTGCCCCAAGAGAGCGACGGGACCGTCCATCTCCACCCGCTCCGAGTCCACCCAGTCGATCTTGACCGAGACCCCGTTCGCCGCCGCCCCGTGCGCGATGGCTTCGATGATGCTCTTGTAGGCATCGCGCAGGTGCGTGTACTTCCCGACGACCGCGATCGTGACCTGCTCCTTCGCGTCGCGCAGGCGTTCGGAGAAGGCTTGCCAGGCGCGGAGATCCGGCGCCTGGCTCTCCAGATGCATGTACTCGACGATGAGGTCGTCCAGCCCGCCGCGGTGGAACATGAGCGGGATGTCGTAGATCGAGGCGACGTCGATGGCCTCGATGACCGCTTCCTTGGGCACGTTGCAGAAGAGCGCGATCTTCTCCTTCACCTCGCTCGGCAGCGCGACTTCGGTCCGGCAGAGGAGAATGTCGGGCTGGATACCGATCGCGCGCAGCTCGCGGACGGAATGCTGGGTGGGCTTCGTCTTGATCTCGCGCGCCGCGCCCAGATGCGGGACGAGCGTGACGTGGACGAAGAGGGTGTTGTCGCGGCGCAGCTCGAGCCGCAGCTGTCGTATGGCTTCCAGGAACGGGAGGCTCTCGATGTCGCCCACGGTGCCGCCGATCTCCACGATGGCCACGTCGACGTTCTGGTTCTGCGACTTCGTGATGCCCAGCATCCGGGCCTTGATCTCGTCCGTGACGTGCGGGATGACCTGCACCGTGCGCCCGAGGTAGTCGCCGCGGCGTTCCTTCTGGATGATGGAGTCGTAGACCTGCCCTGCCGTGACGTTGTTCTCGCGGTGCATCGAGACGCCGAGGAAGCGCTCGTAGTGCCCCACATCGAGATCCGTCTCGGCGCCGTCGTCGGTCACGAAGACCTCCCCGTGCTGGTAGGGGCTCATCGTGCCGGGATCCACGTTCAGGTAGGGATCGAACTTCTGGATGGTGACCTCGAGCCCTCGGGATTTCAGAAGCGATCCGATCGAGGACGCGGCGATGCCCTTGCCCAGCGAGGAGACCACACCCCCGGTCACGAAGACGAACTTGGTCATGTCGTTTCCCTCCCCCCGAATTGACGCCGGGCCCGCTCCAGATCCTCGGGCGTGTCGATTCCAAGCGACCCGTACTCACCCACCGCGACATGGATCGGAATTCCGTTCCAGAGTGCTCGAAGCTGTTCCAGACGTTCCGCCCGCTCGAGCGGGCATGGCCCCAGGCGCGCCAGCTCGAGGAGCGTCTCGCGCCGGTAGCCGTAGACGCCGACGTGGAGCGCGGAAGTTGCCCATCCGCCCGCCAGGTCCGAGCCGGCGCCGGTCTGGTACGGGATCGCGGCGCGCGAGAAGTAGAGCGCGCGGCCCATGCGGTCCATCACCACTTTGACGCGGTTCGGATCGCTTGGGTCCTCGTCGGGCGGAAAGGGCGCGGCCAGGGTGCCCATGACCAGGTCGGGGTTCCGGAAGAGCGAGACGAGATGGTCCAGCCCCTCGGGATTCACGAACGGCTCGTCGCCCTGGATGTTCACGATGATCTCGTCCTCGAGGTCGCGCGCAACCGCGGCGACGCGGTCGAGCCCGGACGGAAGGTCGGGCGAGGTCATCACCGCCTGCGCTCCCGCTTCCCGTGCCGCATCCGCCACTTGCTTGCTATCGGTAGCGACGATCACGATGTGGAAGCAGGATGCCTTGCGGACTCTTTCGAGCACGCACGCGATCAGCGGAGCGCCGCCGAGATCCTGTAAGGGCTTTTCGGGGAGACGGGTCGACTGCAGCCGGGCGGGGATGATCGCCGCGGCCGTGAGGGGCTGAAGCTTCGGTGCTTCAGGCCCCGCGGATGGGGAGGCCGAACGGTGCACAAGTCATGCTAGCAATCCCTGGGCCGGATGGTCAAGGGGTGGTGTAAGTATTACCTGGTTGAGGGGTTGAGAGCCGGCGTAACCGACTTGGGGGGATCGATTCTGCGTCCCCCACCCCACGGAAACGGAGGAAAGACCGATGGCACGTTCCCCGCGGGCGCGTGGAACTCCATGGAGAGTTCGACCCAGGCAGCGACCGCTCTTCCCTTGGATCGCGCCGGATTCCATAACCACTGGCGCGCCGCCGAGACCGCGGCTTCATTCAAACCGATCGCACCGCGTATGACCTTGACCTCCTTCACGCGTCCGTCAACCCCCACGAGCACATTCAGGACCACGGGACCCTGCATCTCAGCGCCTCGAGGCACCGAGGGCAAGGACGGCTCGACGCGCGTGATGGGCGTGGGCTCTACATCGTAAGGAGCGCCGTCGTCATGCGCCACGCGACGGTTGGAAAAGGGATTCACGTCGGGAGGCAAGTCGGGTAAGGCTTCGGCGAGCAGATCGAGCAGGCGGCCGCCGGAGTCGGCGAGCTCGACGTGCTCCAGGGCCTGCGACGGCTGAATCATGAGAAGACCCACGCGAGAGCTGTCGCATCGGCTCGTGAACACCACGAGATTGGATCGGCCTTCGGGCGACGCGAACCGAACGAGCGCTTGGGGCTGGTAACCGCAGCTGTCGTGATTCCAGACGATCGTCCGCGAGCCGAGGAGCGTTCCCAGGTCAGCGCGCCAATCCTCGCGTCGCGCCACGCCGGATTCCAGAATCGAATAGCAGAGCGTGTATCGCAGCGAATCGGTGAGGCCCAGCTCGCAGTGCCGGAACGGCTCCCCGAGTCTCGACACCTCGATGCTGTCGGCGGCAGCGATGATGTCGAAGATTCCGGGATGCTTCGCGGCCTCGCCTGTGATGGCCTCGCAAGGCGCGAGCAGCAGCGCGAGGGAGATGGCCGCGGTCTTTAGATTCACGCCCGGGTTCGACCGCCCCGGAAGTACTCCCAGGCGCGGACCGGATTGAAATAGAAAGCCAGGGCCTTGCGGTGCACGGGGACCAGGTAAATGGACTGCGGCACTGTGGCGCGATCGAACGAGAAGCCAACGGCGTCCTTCAGATGCAGCCCAATGCCCCATCCTCGGGTGTGCCCCTGAACGGTGCCCCTGGGATCGTCGATCTTGCCCCCACGGAACGAATAGATGTTCGCGATCGTCACTTCCCAACCGGAATGCTCGATCCGCTCGCCCGCAACCAACCCTCCTGAAGCGCTCGGAAGAAGCGGAATGTCTCGGCTGCCGGTGATTCCGGCGGACACGAGCGGACTAACAATGTCGATCAGCCATCCGAGTCGCCGGGAACGAAGGTTGTCCTTCTTCGAGCGCGGCGCGTCGAAGGCCGCGTGAGCCGCCCAGCCCTTGATCTGAATCCTCGCGATGGGGTCCGCCTGATCGAAATCGAGGTAGGCGATCGTCGCGTTGTTGTAGTTCTGAGTCGACCCACCGTAGCTCCCATCGAGCCTCGCACCCAGAACTCGATCGAGGCCAGGCAGGAGCCCCGCGCGATCGATTCCATCGTACGGGGTCAGGCGAACCAACACGCCCGAATCGTGCGTCGTGACGAAGCCTTCACCGGCGATTCCACTCGACGTCACGTCGGCGGGGGCAAGAGAGACATGTGTTCTCTTCTCGCTCCAGCCGACCGCCACGTCACCGAAGCGGCTCAAGGACGGGATCTCCCGTCCCCCGGCTTTCAACGCGTGTTCCGCGAACTCGATCACATTGACACCGGCCGCGATCGCCTGTGTGTCCTCAGTGGCATGGAAGGTTCCAATGGGGTTTCCGTCGACGTCGGTCGCGATGCTCTCGCCATAATCGAGCTTCAGACCACCGAGACCGTCGACGGGTCTCCCCGCGATCAGCAATCCTGCGCCCCAGGCGCCCAGCGTGAGGCGCTTCGTGGTGAAGAACACGTCGTCCGCCAGATCCGGGACGAGCTGCGTCCGCCCCCACTCGTACGTCACCCCGTTCCGATACGCGAGAAGCGACGGGTTGCTCCAGTCGTTGGTGTCGTAGCCCCAGAAGACGGCGTTCGAGCTGCGCCCCATGGCCGAGGCGCGCACCGAGGGATCGATCAGCAGGGACTGGGCGCCGCTCTCGGCCTGTGCGTACGCATGGTTTGTCGGGGCGAGCAGCAGAAGCAAGAAAGTGACGGTGGCGGTCACCGCGCGGCAGATGTTCCGGATCATGGGGACCACGTAAACCTCCGTAACGAAGTTCTCCTTCGAGTCCTATTCCTCCGCGCGACTCCCCACCCGAAACGATAAACCGGCTCGTGCTGTTACCCCGCTCCAATCGATCTGGGCCAGCGAGCCGTCCGAGTTGCGGATTCTCATCCCCTGGCCGGTCACGTCGGTGCTCTTCGCGAAGCGGTATCCGCCGGCGATTTCCATATCTACGCGGCCGGTGATCCGCGTGAGCACGTGCCCCATTCCGTGGAACCCGAAGCCGCTGCCCTCGAGATTGTCATGCTCGTTGAATCCGGACCCGCGCGTCAAAAGCTCCCCGGTGCAGACGTAATACCCCACTCCGGCGGAAAGCGCCGTCCGGACCCGGCCACGATCCAGAAGGACGTATCCCAGGCCCGCCGTCACGCTCGTCGCGGGCACGTGGAGGTCCACCGTGTAGTCCGTTCCCAGGTAGGTCCCCCGGCCGGAGTTCGAGGCGAGGAGTCGTTGGAATTCCAGGGAGAAGAAGATCCGCTCGCGCGGCCAGATCCGGAGACCGGCGCCGAATCCTGCGCCGGAGTCGATCTTCTCCTTGTCGGCGGTGGAACCGGGGAACGAGGCGAGGGCAACCTGCATGTTCGCGTTGACGTCGTCCATCGCGTACGACTGGTAGCTTCCGAACGCATGGATGCTGAAGGACTTCGCGGGACCCGCCGCGAGGGCGACGGGCGCGTGAAACCCGAACAAGGTCACGCAAGCGAGCGAAAGGATGTGGAGCGTACGAGCGTTCATGATCCCCGACCCCGGTGGACAGGCGCGAAGCATGCGCCTGGCGGGATCGGGAAACAACGATTTCCTACCGGGTGGCGGGCTCCAATTCCAGGTCCGCGATGCCCTTCTTCACGTCCTCGGCCGACCTCGCGAGCGCCGTCTTCTCCTCGGCCGTGAGGTCCAGCTCCACGATCTTCTCCAGCCCGCGCGAGCCCAGGATGGCCGGCACGCCGAGATAGATGTCGCGGAATCCGTACTCGCCTTCGAGGTGCGCGCAGACAGGAAGCAGGCGCTTCTTGTCCTTCAAGATCGCCTCGGCCATCTGCACGGCCGACGATGCGGGCGCGTAGAACGCCGAGCCCGTCTGCAAGAGCTTCACGATCTCGGCGCCGCCGTCACGCGTGCGCTGCACGATCTCCGCCAGCCGTTCCTTCTTGATGAATTTGGAAACCGGGACGCCGCTCACCGTGGCGTTGCTCAGCAACGGCACCATGGTATCGCCGTGCCCGCCCAGCACCATCGCCTGGATGTCCTCCACGGAGACGCCGATCTCCATGGCCAGGAACGCCCGGAAGCGCGCGGAGTCCAGCACGCCCGCCATCCCGATCACCCGCTCGCGCGGAAATCCGGTCATGCGGTACATCAAGTAGGTCATCACGTCGAGCGGGTTCGTGACCGTGATCACGAACGCCTTCGGCGCGTGCTGCTTGATGGCCTGCGCGATGCCGCGCACGATGTCCGCGTTCGCCTTGAGCAAATCGGTCCGCGACATGCCGGGCTTCCGGGGAAGCCCCGCGGTCACGATGATGAGATCGCTCCCCGCCACGGCCTTCATGTCCCCCGAGCCCTCGACCATGGAGTCGTAGCCCCGCACGGGACCCGCCTCGAGGAGATCGAGCGCCTTCCCCTTCGCCACGCCCTCGACGATGTCGACGAGCGTGACGTCCCCGAGCTCCGCCTCGGCCAGATAGAGCGCCGCGGAGGCTCCGACGTTTCCCGCGCCGACGACGGTGATCTTAGGCACTGGCCGCCTCGCTGGCGGAGCGACGCTTGGCTTCCCCGGCCGACATGGGCTCCGGCTTCGGGTCGATCGAGACCTGCATGCCGCGCTTGCCCCGCCGCGCGAACTTCACGACGCCGTCCTTCAGCGCGAACAGCGTGTCGTCCTTGCCGCGCCCCACGTTCAATCCCGGGGCCACCGCGGTGCCGCGCTGGCGGACAATGATGTTCCCCGCGCGGACCCACTGGCCGCCGAACCGCTTCACGCCCAGACGCTGCGACGCGGAGTCGCGGCCGTTCTTGCTGCTGGATACTCCCTTTTTATGCGCCATGATCTCCTCGCTTTTCCCGACGCGGCATCTCGATGCCCAGGATCTTCACCCGCGTGAGGGTGTCCCGATACCCGATCTTCCGACGGTACTTCTTGCGCCGCTTGTACGTCCCGACGCGGATCTTGTCGCCCCGCTCGTGGCCCACGACTTCCACCGTGACCACGGCTCCCTCGATCAGCGGCTTCCCGATCTCGATTCCGTTCGCGTCCGAGATCAGGAGCACGCGCTCGATCTTCACCTTGGTGCCCGGATCGCCGCCCATATGCGGCAGGATGTGCTCCTCGTCCTGCCCCACGCGCAGCTGGAGTCCCTGCGCCTGGATCACGGCGAAGCGGGGCTCCTTCTTCGGAGCCTTGGCTTCGGCCACGGGCTCCGGCTTGCCCTTCGCCTTGGGCTTCGATTCCGCCTTCGCGGGCTTCGCCGCCTTGGGCTTGGCTTCGGCCTTCGGCGCCTTCGCCTTGGACTCCTTCTCCTTCGTTGCCTTCTTCTCCGACTTCTCTCGGGCCATGACTACCTTTCCGCTCCGGCCTCAGCCGGAGCTCCCCCTACCGCTCGAACTGCTTCGTGATCTCCTCGAACGTCCGCCCGCGGAAGAGACGGATCTCGTCCCGCCGGAGCGAAGGATCGTCACGGATCTCGATCCGGAACTTGTAGGTCCGTTCCAGATTCTCGAGGAGATCCGAGTTCTGCTCCACGAGGTGCACCGCGAGGTCCGGGTGCACGCGCAGGAGCAGCACCTTTTCCTTCGCGCGGAGCCCCACGCGCCGGAGCATCCGCTCGATGCGGATGGTCGCAGACGCCAGCGAGAGCACCTTTCCGGTGCCCCCGCACTCGGGGCAATCCTGGTTGAAATAGGTGGCGAGACTGGGCCGCTGCCGCTGCCGCGTCATCTCCACCAACCCGAGATCGCTCACCGCAAAGGCCTTCGTCCGCGAGCGATCCCGCTTCAGCCGGCTCCGGAGCGTCTCCAGAACCGCCTTCTTGTTCGCTTCGATCTCCATGTCGATGAAATCGAGGACGATGATCCCGCCCAGATCTCGAAGTCTCAGCTGCCGCGCGATCTCCTCGGCCGCTTCCACGTTCGTCTTGAAGATCGTGTCTTCCTGGTTCTTCTTGCCGGTGAACCGGCCGGTGTTGACGTCGATCGCGACCAGGGCTTCCGTCTGGTCGATGGTGATGTAACCGCCCCGCTTCAGCCAGACCTTCCGGTCCATCGCCTTCTCCAGCTCCGCCTCGATCCCGAAATGATCGAAGATCGGCTCCTGGCCGCGATAGAGCTTGATGCGGGAGGAGAGCTCGGGCACGTACGTCTTCAAGTACTCGAGGATCTCCTTGTATTCCTCCTTCGAGTCGATGACCAGCTGGGCCACGTCCTCGGTGAAGATGTCGCGGATCAGCCCGGTGGTCAGCTCCATCTCGCGATGGAGGATCGCGGGGGCCTTGGCCCGCTGCGACGTCTTGTCGACCTTGGCCCAGAGCTGTTCCAGGTACTTGATGTCGTCCTGGAACTCCTTCTTGCCCCGCTCCGCTCCGACGGTCCGAACGATGAGGCCCGAGCCCTTGGGCCGGATGTCCTTGATCAGCGCCTTGAGCCGCGCCCGTTCCTGTCGGTCCTCGATCTTCCGGGACACGCCGATGTGGTCGTGTCCGGGCATCAGGACCAGATACCGCCCCGGGAGGGAGACCTGCGTCGTGACCCGCGGGCCCTTGGTGCCGATGGGCTCCTTTGTGATCTGGACCAGGATCTCCTGGCCCTTCTTCAGCGCCTCTTCGATCCGGGGCGTAGGCTCGTCGCGGCGCCACCGGCCCCGCCCGCCGCCACCGCCGCCGGCGTCGCCGCCGTCCTTCTTTCCGTCCCCTTCCGCTTCCTCGTCCTCGAACATCTCGTCGAGGTCGGACTCGGAGGGGTGCAGGTCGGACGCATGCAGGAAGGCGGTCTTCTCGAGACCGAGATCCACGAAGGCGGCCTGCATTCCCGGAAGCACCGCGTTCACGCGGCCCTTGTAGATGTCGCCCACGCGGCGCCTGGCCTCGGGGCGTTCCACCATCACCTCGACGAGCTCTTTCTCCTCGAGGATCGCGATTCGTGTCTCATGGTTGCCCGCGTTGATTACGATTTCTCTGCGCATTCACCTCCGGTAGCAGGATCCGCCGCGTCCCCGTCAGCCGGATCAACCGGCACCGGCCGCCAGAACGACGATTCCTCGAGTGCATCCAATGGGTCCAGGACCGAGCCGCCGCGCTCCACCCATAGCGATTCGCGATGGACGAGCAGCAGGCGGGGGTCGAATTCGAATGAGTGTAGGAAGCTCCGAAGCAAGAGGTCGGGCTTCAGGTAGCCGGGGGCATGGAGCCGGCTTACGATCCGGACACGAAGGCGGTCCGGGCCCGGGTCGAGCGCAATCTCCGTAACTGCCGGGCGCGCGTTCACGGTCTTGCCCTTCTGGCCGTGCGCCTGCTTGGTCACGGGCCACTCGGCGGCTTCCCGGAAGACGGTGATGCTCCGCTCCAGCTCCTGCCTTACGCGATGGACATTCTCGCCGCGCGAGAGCCTGTCCATGAGATAGTCCGTGAGCTTCACGTCGTACTCCGCGAGCGTGATCGATGCCATGAGCGATTCGGTCTGCTTCGTGAACGTCCGCCCTCCGGTGATCCGGATCCCTTCCGGCAACACCTCGTTCATGGCCTCGATGACCGGCCAGGCACAGGGCTGGGCAAGCTCGAGGTCGAAATACTCGGCGCGGCTGGTCGCGCCCAGCGAGAGCGGCGGCCCGTAGGCGATCTTGGCGTGGCGGTTGAACCCCTGCGAG
>Ga0137409_10007323_pt1 | contig 11364 bp, 13 predicted proteins | sample CZODoug1_16funga_FD_122059 | JGI IMG/M metagenome (GOLD analysis project Ga0137409, IMG submission 122059) | Vadose zone soil fungal communities from Angelo Coast Range Reserve, California, USA - CZODoug1_16fungal (Hybrid Assembly) | ecosystem: Environmental > Terrestrial > Soil > Vadose zone... | reverse complement strand
GCCATGGCGCGCAGGTCCTCGATGCTGACGTTGTAGCGCCCTTCGCTGAGCGCGCGCACCTTGGCGCCGAGGACGAGGGCTTGCGCCCCCCGCGGGCTCGCGCCGTAGCGGACGAAGCGCCGCGTCGCCTCGGGCGCCCGCTCCCACTGCGGATGGCTCGCGAGCACGATGGTGGCGGCGAGGTTGCGCACGTGCGAGGCGATGGGCACCTCGCGCACCAGCTCCCGGAAGCTCATGACGCGGGGCCCGGTCATCACGCGGGACACCGAGACCTCCCGCACCTGTGTGGTGCGATCGATGATCTCCGTGAGGTCCTCGAGAGCCGGGTACTGCACGCGCAGCTTGAGGAGGAAGCGGTCGAGCTGCGCCTCCGGCAGAGGATACGTTCCTTCCATCTCGATGGGGTTCTGGGTGGCCAGCACGAAGAAGGGCAAGGGGAGCGGGTTCGCCGTCCCCGACACGGTGACCGCCCCCTCCTGCATGCCTTCGAGCAGCGCGGACTGTGTCTTGGGCGTGGCCCGGTTCACCTCATCGGCAAGAAGGATGTGGGCGAAGATCGGACCCCGCTGGAACTGGAAGCGCTTCCGGCCTGCCTCGTCCTCGACGATCATGTTGGTGCCCATGATGTCGCCGGGCATGAGATCGGGCGTGAACTGGATGCGCGAGAAGGACAGCTCGAGACTTTCCGCGAGCGTCTTGATGAGCAGGGTCTTGCCGAGTCCGGGGACGCCTTCGAGCAGCACGTGTCCACCGGCGAAGAGGCCGGTGAGCACGTGGTTGATCACGTCGTCGTGGCCGACGATGACCTTGCGGACCTCGGCGCGGAGGGCCTGGAATCCGGCCACGAACTCCTGGACACGCTGTTCCTGACTCTGGGCTGACACGGGAGTCTGCGACATTTGCAACTCCTTTCCGCATCTTGGGGACAGCGGACCAAAGGGTTCAGCCATGATAGGGGCGGTTCCGCGATCCGTCAACTGATCGCGCGGCGCTGTGTCGCGCTCACGCAACATGCCCATTCAGGAAGCAGCCGCCAGGGTGTCGAAAAGCCTGACATAGCCGTCGATCTCGGCCTCCGGACGGAATGCGACGGCGCGCGAATGCCCCTCCGCGCCGAGGCGCGCGCGCAGCTCACCATCCTCGAGGAGCCGCTCGGCCTGGGCAGTCAGCTCCGTCGCGTCGGAGAAGAGAAGACCGGTCACGCCCTCCTCGATCAGCGCTCGGTTGCCCTCGATGTCGGAGGCGAGCACCGCGCGTCCGAGCGTGAGCGCCTCGAGCACCGAGTTCGACATGCCGCCTTCGGAGATCGAGCAGTTGAGCACGACGTCGGCGGCGCGGAGGAGGGCGGGCATGCGGGCGTGTGGCACCGCTCCGAGATAGCGACACCAGGGCCGGCTCGCCAGCCCGAGGAAAAGCTTCCCGCCCTCCTCGGCGTCCAGGACGGGCCCGACGTAGTGAAGCTCGAAGCCCGCATGGCGCGCCGCCACCGCATCGAGCGGTCCCAGCGGCATGAGGGGGCGCTTGACGGGGCGAATGCCGGCGGGAAAGAGCATGACCGGCCCCGCCGGGCGCGGCGGCGGAGGTCCGTCGGGCGATCGGAACGAGACGGACTGGGCGATCACGACGACCCGGGCGGCCAGCGCGGGCCGCGCGGCCGAGACGCGCGCGCCTATCGAGCGGTGAAAAACCGTGATGGCGGCCGCGCCGTCGAGAACCTCGCGCACCGTCGGCCCTCGCTGCGCGTCCGAGATATCGTGATTGGCGTCGGTCCCGGTGAGGGTGACGACGAGCGGGAGCGCAAGCAGGCGCGCCACCCGCGCGCCGAGCGGCCCCGCGTGAAACGCGTGGAAGGCGTGCACGAGGGCCGGCCTCCACTGGCAGACTTCGCGCTCCACGGTGGCCGCATCTCGGCCCAAGAGGTCCCACACGCGCGGCTCGATCCCCCGGGTGGACAGCCCGGAAGCGATTCGCTCGACCGTGACGGCGTTCCCGCTCGGTGAGGGAAAGGCGAACGGGGTCAGCATGGCGACACGCCGGGTCCCGCGCGAGGTCATGGCGTCTCAGCCTACAAGGGGAGCACGGGCGGGGCAACGCAACCGCGCAACAACCGGAGGCCTCCAGATCGCGGCTGTGGTATCGTTCCCGCCAGCATCGACTCACGGGCGAGGGAGGACCTCATGGCCGACGCGCAGGATGAGATGGAGTGTCGCGAGTGCATGGACCTCCTCGCGGACTACGTGGACGGCGCTCTCCCCAAGCACCAGGCCGAGCTGCTCGAATGGCATCTGGAAGGCTGCGGACCCTGCGTGGCCTTCGTGCGCACGTACAAGGGAACGGTGGACGCGGCCAAGCGCCTCCGAGAAACGACGCTGCCCCCCGAGCTGAAAGAGAAGCTCCGAGCGTTCCTGAAGCGTTCCGTCCGTCAGTAGTCGGGCCTGCTGTCCCCGCTAGCGAACCGCGATCCCGATCTCCCCGGCCACTTCACCGATCTCCCAGCAGGGCTCGCCCCGCCGCGCGAATCCGTCGAGGACGAGGTTGACATCCTCGCGCGCCACGCCGAAGAGGAGCCCTCCCGACGTCTCGGACTCGAAGAGCAGGCCCGCCTGCGCGCTCGAGATGCCCGGGGCCAGCGACAGCCGGCCGCGCGCTCCCAGGGTGCCCTCGAGATACTGCCGATTGCGCTTCATGCCGCCGCTCCACTGCCCTTTCTCGGCGAGGTCGAGCGCCCCGGGGAGGAGCGGGATGTCGCTGAGTCGGAGCGCGATGCCCGCGCCCGAGGCTTCCACCATCTCGGCGGCATGGCCGAGGAGACCAAAGCCCGTCACGTCGGTCGCCCCGCGCGCGCCTGATTCCCTCACCACCTCGGCGGCGCCCCGGTTGAGCCTGAGCATGCTCTGCACCGCGCCTTCGAGGACGACGGCGTCGCAGGCGTCGTTCTTGGCCGCGGTGGCGATGACGCCCGTGCCGAGCGGCTTGGAGAGGAACAGCCGGTGTCCAGGCCGCAGCCCCCCCTTGATCAAGACGCGCTTCGGATTCACGCGACCGGTGACGCAGAGACCATACTTGGGCTCGGCGTCGACCACGGTGTGCCCGCCCGCCACCACCCCTCCCGCCTCCAGCACCTTGTCGGCACCGCCCTTGAAGATGGCCGCGATGACGGCCTTGGGCATCTCGCGCGGGAAGCCCGCGAGGTTCAGCGCGAAGAGGACCTCACCTCCCATGGCGTAGACGTCGGACATGGCGTTGGCGGCGGCGATAGCCCCGAAGAGATAGGGGTCATCCACGATAGGAGCGAAGAAATCCACGGTGCTGACCACCGCCACCTCGTCGGAGACGCGGTAGACGGCGGCATCGTCGCTCTTTCCGAGGCCCACGAGGAGATCCGGATGCGCGTGGTCGCGCAGGCTCTCCAGTACGTCCCGGAGATCTCCGGGACCCATCTTGGACGCTCAGCCGGCGCAGGCCGCGTAGCTGGTGAGACGGATGGCCTTGCCGGTCTTGGGGTCGATGATCTCCGTGCTCATGCGAGGGGGCCGTGAAGCGAGACGGCGGCGGGCGGGCCCCTAGACCGACTCGGACTCGACGAAGGCCCGGAAGGCCTCGGCCAGGGGCGAGCGGCTGCGGTCGCGATGCGTGGCGACGTAGAACGAGCGCGGGATATGGAGGCCGCGCACGGTCAGGGCCCACATGAGCCCGACCCGGCACTCGTCCTCGATGGCCCGTCGCGACAGGATGGAGACGCCGACGCCCGCCTTGACGGCCTGCTTGATGGCCTGCGTCGAGCCCATCTCGCCCACCACACGAAAGGCGGAGAGGTCGAGGTCCGCCTCGCCGAGGGAGGCCTCGAGGGCGGCCCGGGTGCCCGAGCCTCGCTCGCGCAAGAGCAGCGGCTGCCCCGCGAGCTCGGCGATCTCGACCTGGTCGCGGCCATGCCAAGGATGCGCCGCGGACACGACCAGCACCATCTCGTCAGGCATCAGCTCGCGATACTCGACGCCGCGATGCCCGAGTCGGCCGCCCACCACGCCCAGCTCCACCTTGCCTTCGGCGATCCACTCGGCGACCTGGCGACTGTCACCGATCAGGAGGGTGACCGAGATGTCGGGAAACTTCTCCTTGAAGCGGCCCAGCAGGGGCGGAAGGACGTATTCGCCAGGAATGGTGCTCGCGCCCACGGCCAGCTCGCCCACGAGCTTTCCCTGGAACTGGTCCATGGCCTGTCGCGCTTCGCGCTGGAGCTGGAGGATGCGCGTGGCGTGGGTGACGAGGAGCTGGCCCGCGCGCGTCGCTTCCGCGCCGCGGCCGAGGCGATCGAGCAGCCGCACGCCCAGCTCCTGCTCGAGGGTGCGGATGTGCTCCGACACCGTGGGCTGGGTCAGGAAGAGCGCGTCAGCCGCTTTGGAGAACGACTTGAGCTCGGCGACTTTGACGAAGATCTCGAGCTGTCGCAGGTCCATGGCCGGAGTATAGGCGCGGGTCGCGCCAGTGTCTACTGAGAGTGAGGAAGCGGGGCGGTCCGCAGGGCCGGACTAGTGACAGCCGCACCCGCCGCCGCAACAGCCGCCGCCTTGCATGGGCATGGCAGCCGCGCCGGCGCCGAGGGCATTGGTTCGCACGGAGAGCAGGGAGAGACGGCGCGTCACGCGCGCGCTCTCGCAGGTCGGGCAGACGACGGACGTCGAGCCCGAGGGCAGGTATTTCTCGAACTCCCCTTCGCACTGATTGCAGCGGTACTCGTAGATCGGCATGGTGTCTCCGGGCGAGCGCCTTCGCCCGCCTTTCTCGGCGCCGGCCTTCGCCTACTGGCCGCCGCGCTGGACGTAGCTCTTCACGAACTCCTCGGCGTTCTCCTCGAGGATATCGTCGATCTCGTCGAGGAGGTTGTCGAGGTCCTCCTTGATCTTCTTGCCCTTCTTGGCGACCTCGGGGTTCGCCCCCGCCGCGTCGTCGCCGCCTTCAGGCTTGGTCGGTCTCGTTTCCTTCTTCTTCTGCTCGGCCATGAACGACTCCTTCTGGGCCCGGACACGGGCCCGGCGCCGGGACCTAGATCGTCGGCAGGACGATCCCCTGCTGGCCCTGGTACTTCCCCTGCCTGTCCGCATAGGACGTCTCGCAGGCCTCGTCGGATTCGAAGAAGAGCACTTGCGCGATACCCTCGTTCGCATAGATCTTGGCGGGCAGCGGCGTGGTGTTGCTGATCTCGAGCGTCACATAGCCCTCCCACTCGGGCTCGAAGGGCGTGACGTTCGTGATGATGCCGCAGCGCGCGTAGGTGGACTTGCCCACGCAGATCGTGAGGACATTGCGCGGGATCTTGAAGTACTCCATCGACCGGCCCAGGGCAAAGGAGTTGGGGGGAACGATGCACACCTCTCCCTGGTAGTCCACGAAGGAGCGGGTGTCGAAGCGCTTCGGATCGACGAGGGTGTTGTTGATGTTCGTGAAGATCTTGAACTCGTCGGCGATCCGGAGGTCATAGCCGTAGGACGACACCCCGTACGAGATCACCCCGGTGCGGACCTGCCGCTCCTCGAAGGGCTTGATCATGTCATGCTCGAGGGCCATCCGCCTGATCCAGCGATCGCTCTTGATCACCGGCTCGCCCTCCTCGACCCGCGACCGTGGCCCGTCATGCTCGAATGGTATCGCCCGAGCTTCGATCGAGTCAAGTCTCGACCTCCTTACTCACGCTAACCGGCCACGGCCCGGCGGGGTTCCAGGTCGCTCCCGCGGTGTCCACGGGCAGGCCGAAGGCCCTCCCCGCTCCGCCCGCGTGACGCAGGGCCTGCTCCATGGCGCGCCCGACGGGCTCGGCGGCGCCTCGAACCGCGGCCAGGAGAGAAGGGCCGGCGCCGGAGAGCGCGCAGCCGAGGGCGCCCGCTTCCAGCGCGACCCGGCGCACCGTCTCCATCCACGGAAAGAGCGGCAGTCGCTGCGGCTGGTGGAGCCGGTCCTCCATGCCGAGGCCGAGGAGGTCCGTCCGTCCCGTGCCGAGCGCCGCGAGAAGCAGTCCCATGCGCTGCAGGTTGAAGACGGCGTCCACGCGCGAGACCGTGGAGGGCAGGAGGGCGCGCGCCTCGCGAGTCGAGCTCTGCGCCTCCGGCACGAGCACGACCCAGGTGACGTCGGGGGGCACGGGCAGGGACACGGCGACCACGCGCTGACCGACGGCGCAGGAGACGGTGAGCCCGCCCAGGAGTGCCGCCGCGACATTGTCTGGATGGCCTTCGGCCCGGCAGGCGAGGGCCAGGACCGCATCGCGGTCCAGGAGAGAGCCCAGCGCGGCATTGGCGGCGACGAGCCCGCCTACCCAGGCCGCGGCGCTCGAGCCGAGCCCGCGGGCCAGAGGAATCCGGTTGATGCAGCGTATGGTCGCGCCATGGAATCGGCGACCGGCGGCCTCGTAGACCATGCGCGCGCCGCGGGACACGACATTGTCGGCGCCGGTGTCGAGCCCTCCCGCCCCCTCGCCCTCGACCGAAACGGCGACGCGATCGGCCTCCTCGTAGAGGATCTCGTTGTAGAGGCCGAGCGCCAGACCCAGCACGTCGAAGCCGGGGCCCAGATTGGCGGATGTCGCCGGCACGCGCACCTCGATCGTCATGACCACAGGATACTCGTACCTCTGGTCATCGACCTAGGGACCCGTGGAACGTCGCAGGCGCTAGAGGCGCTTGAGGAGCCACTCCGGGGTCAGCGAGATGGCCCATGAATTCAGGATTATGTAGTAGTTGGTGGCGACGAGAACGCCGACCACCACGAGCAGAGCTCCCGCCGTCCGCTCCACGATCGGGATGAGCGGCCGATACCTCTTGAAGAATCGCAGGAAACCGCCCAGGGCCAGGGAGAAGATCAGAAAAGGCACGCCCAGCCCGGCCGAATAGGCGAGGAGCAACCAGACACCCTGGTTCACCGTCTTCTCCGTGCTCGCCAGCGTCAGGATGGAGCCCAGTATGGGCCCCACGCAGGGAGTCCAGCCGATGGCGAAGGTCATGCCGACCGCGAGCGAGCCCAGGAATCCCGCCGGCTTGGTGCGGACCTGGAGCTGGCGCGTCCGGTCGAGCACTCCCCACTTCAGCAGTCCCGCGATGTAGAGACCGAAGAGCGCGATGAGCACGCCGCCCGCGATCCGTATCCAGTCGCGGTAGTCGAGGAGGAATTGCCCCGCCGCGCTGAAGGAAGCGCCCAGGCTCACGAAGATGATGGTGAAGCCGGCGATGAAGGCCACCGAGTGCGCCAAGACGCGGACGCGCTCGGCCATCTGAAGCTCCGCGCTCAGCCTGTCCACCGACATGCCGGTGACGAAGGATACATAGGAAGGAAAGAGCGGGAGCACGCAGGGAGAGAGGAAGGACACCAGCCCCGCCGAGAACGCGACGCCGAAGGTGAGGGGCTCAGCCACGAGGCTTGTCCGGCCCGAGCAGGGAATCGAAGAACGGCGCGGCCGTCTTGCTGTCCCATTCGCGAGGACCCAGGGCGAAGGCGAAGAGGTTGCCGCTCCGGTCGATGATGAAGGTGGCGGGCACCGCGCGGGCTCCGTAGAGCTGGGCGACCTCCATCTTCGGGTCGAGTCCGATGGGATAGCTGAATCGAGCCTGGTCGACGAACGGCTTGACCACTTTCGCCCCCTGGGCGTCCATGCTGAGGGCGACGACGATCAGCCCATGCGCCTTGTAACGCCGCCACAGGCGCTCCATGGCGGGCATCTCTTCCTTGCACGGTCCACACCAGGTCGCCCAGAGATTCAGGAAGACGACCTTGCCCCGGAGCTCGGACAATCGCAGGGTCCCCCCGTCCAGCGAGGAGACCTTGAAGTCCTTGGCCAATTGCTGGCGGCTCGGCTTGATGAGGTCGAGGGCGCGGGCGGGATCCTCCACCGCTCCGGCGGGGAGCACCGTCAGGAAGGTGAGGAGCAGAGTCGTCAGCACGCGTGGCCCCATGGTCTCGCGAGTATACATGGCGGGGGCACCGGGAATCATCGCGCGCGCTTCTATGGTAGCTTACAGAGATTCCATGCCTGTCACCGTCATCGCCGATGATCTCACCGGTGCCTGCGACGCGGGCGCGCTCTTCGCCGGCCTTGCCCCCGTCCCCGTCCTCGTCGGCACTCTCGGAGCTGCGGCGGAGTGGCCCGCCGTCGCCGTGGACACCGAGAGTCGCGGCCTGGAGAGGGCGGAGGCCGCCGCGCGCATGCGCCGGACCGCGGCGGGGCTCGCCGGGCGGCGAGACGGAATCGTCTTCAAGAAGATCGACTCGACCTTTCGTGGCTCCATCGCCGCCGAGCTCGCGGCCTTGCTCGAGACGATCCCGGCCTCGACGGTGCTCGTGTGCCCGGCCTTCCCGGCCCAAGGCCGCACCGTGTGCAATGGCATGCTCCTCGTCGACGGCGTGCCCGCCCACGAAACTCCCGTCGGCCTCGATCCCGCCTACCCCGGTCCCCTCTCCGATCTCCTCGACATCCTGAGCCGCGAGGGTACACCGGGCATCCCCGTCACCCTCCTTCCTTTAAAAGAGGTCCGCGGTGGAGCCGCGGAGCTCCGGCGGGGACTCCAGGGACGACGCGGGATCCTCGTCGCCGACGCCGAGACCGACGCCGACCTCGAGGCCCTCGCCCGTGCGGGTCTCGCGCACGGATCGCTGCTGCTCGCCGGCTCGGCGGGGCTCGCCGGTGCCGTCTCCGCCGCGCTCGGCCTGACCTCTCGGCCTGTCTCGTGCCCCGCTCCGGGGGCGTGGCTCATCGTCGCGGGAAGCCGGCATCCGTCGACGCGCGCTCAGGTCGGTGCGCTCGAGGCCGCGGGAGTCGCGGGCGCTCGGGTATCCCCGGCGGGCGAGGCCGCTCTGGAGTCGGTCATCACCGCGCTCAGAAACGGCCAGCCCGCCTTCATGGCCAGCCCGGAAGGATCGGCGGGAACCGACAAGAAGATGGCGGCGACCCTCGCGGCCTTGTCGTTGAGGGCCGTGCTCGCCTCCCCATCCATCGTGGCCATCACCGGCGGCGACACGGCCCATGCGTTCATGCACGCGTGGGGGGCAACCCGGCTCGAGCTCGATGGCGCGCCCGCGCCCGGGCTCGCTCTGGGCCGGCTCGTCGCCACCGACGGCTCGACGCTTCCCATCCTGACCAAGGCGGGTGGATTCGGCTCCCCCGAGCTGCTCTTGACCCTCGCGCGGGGAGCTGCCTGATGCCCAGCCGTCCACCGCTCATCGGCATCACCATGGGCGATCCCGCCGGGGTGGGCCCCGAGATCACGGCCAAGGCCCTGGCCACTCCCTCGGTGACGATGTCGTGTCGCCCCGTCGTCATCGGCGATCGCTCGGTGATGGAGGCCACGCTGTCCCTGCTCCGCTCGCCGCTCCGTCTCCACGTCGTGGCGAAGCCGGGGGAGGCCCCCTTCGAGTCCGGCACGCTCGAATGTCTCGATCTTGGCAACGTGGACGCGGCGAGCCTGCCCCGAGGCCAGGTCAGCGCGGAGGCGGGGCGGGCCGCGTATGCCTACATCGAGACCGCCGTCCGGCTCTGTCAGGCGGGAGAGATCGACGGCATGGTGACAGCGCCCGTGAACAAGGAAGGGCTGGCCGCGGCCGGCGTGCAGCACTCGGGGCACACGGAGATCCTGGCGCGCCTGTCCGACACCAAGGACTTCGCCATGCTCCTCATGGGCCGGGAGCTCAAGGTCATCCACGTGACGACGCACGTGGCCCTCCGGCGCGTCCCCGAGCTCTGCACCCGGGAGCGCGTCCTCAAGGTCATTCGCCTGGCCCAGCAGACCATGAACGGGCTCGGGGTGCCTCGCCCGCGCATCGCGGTGTGCGGGCTGAACCCGCACGCGGGCGAGGACGGGCTCTTCGGCGACGAGGAGAAGCGCGAGATCATTCCCGCCGCCGAGGCGGCGCGCCGCGAGGGCCTCGACGTCCACGGTCCCCTGCCCGCCGACACGCTCTTCTCACGCGCGCGCGGCGGCGAGTTCGACATCGTGGTCGCCATGTACCACGACCAGGGGCACGTGCCCGTCAAGACCCTCGGCTTCACCTACGACGAGGCCAAGGGTCAGTGGACGGGCCTCTCCGGCGTCAATGTCACCGTGGGGCTGCCCTTCCTGCGCGTCTCCGTCGACCACGGCACCGCATTCGACCGAGCGTGGAAGGGCATCGCGAATCCCGAGAGCATGCTCGAGGCCATCGACGTCGCCGTACGCATGCTCGCGGCCAAGCTGGCCTGACATGCCCTACTACCGGATCGCCTTGATCGGCGGCGACGGCATTGGACCGGAAGTCGTCGGGGAGGCGGCGCGCGTGCTCAAGGCCGTGGAAGGTGGCGGCCTGCACTTCTCGTTCGAGGAGGCCGAGGTGGGCGCGGCGCTCTACCGGAGGACGGGCGAGGATCTGCCGCGCGAGACCGTCGAGCTGTGCCGACAGACCGACGCCATCCTCTTCGGCGCCGCCGGGCTGCCCGACGTCCGCCACGCCGACGGCACCGAGCTGGTGCCCCAGATCACGCTCCGGATGGTCCTCGATCTCTACGCGGGCGTGCGGCCGATCAAGCTCTTCCCCGGGGTGCCCAGCCCCCTCGCCCTGCCGGAGGGCGCAACGATCGACTACGTCATCTTCCGGGAGAACACGGAGGGCCTCTTCGCCTCCCTCGGGGGCGGCTCCAAGGTGGGGGAAGACCTGGCCGTGGACACCCTCGTCATCACGCGCAAGGGCACGGAGCGCATCGTGCGACGCGCCTTCGAGGCCTGCCAGGGGCGCGCGGAACGCAGCGGCAGATCCCTGAGCAAGGTCACGTGCGTGGACAAGGCCAATGTCTTCCGCTCCTATGCCTTCTTCCGTCAGGTCTTCCAGGAGACGGCGCGCGCCTTTCCCGGTGTGCGCACCGACTTCGCGTACATCGACGCCATGACCATGTACGCCATCCAGGCCCCCTGGCAGTACGACGTGATCGTGCTCGAGAACATGTTCGGCGACATTCTGTCGGACCTCGGCGCGGCCACCATCGGCGGTCTCGGCATGGCCCCCTCCGGCGACGTGGGCGACCGCTGGGCACTCTTTCAGCCCTCGCACGGGACGGCCCCGGACATCGCGGGCAAGGGCATCGCGAACCCGACGGCAACCATTCTCTCGGCGGCCATGATGTGCCGCTGGCTGGGCCGCCAGCACAGGGATCCGCTGGCCGCCGCCGCCGCCGACCGCATCGAGGCGGCCGTGGGCAAGGCGCTCCAGGATCCGACGGGGCGCACGCCAGACATCGGCGGCGCCGCCACCACGCGTGCCGCGAGCGACGCGGTGATCAAGGCCTGCTAGGCGGAGGACATCGAATGGACGAGCAGACGCTTCGTGACCTGATCGAGGACGTGCGCGCGGGAC
>Ga0137409_10007322_pt1 | contig 11364 bp, 9 predicted proteins | sample CZODoug1_16funga_FD_122059 | JGI IMG/M metagenome (GOLD analysis project Ga0137409, IMG submission 122059) | Vadose zone soil fungal communities from Angelo Coast Range Reserve, California, USA - CZODoug1_16fungal (Hybrid Assembly) | ecosystem: Environmental > Terrestrial > Soil > Vadose zone... | reverse complement strand
CCGACCTGCACATCGCGTAATCCCGCGAGCCGCTCGGCGAGCACGCGCAGCGTCACGGATTTTCCGAGCCCGGGCGAGCCGGTGACCAGGGCAAAACCGCCCTCGCCGGCGAGTTGCTCGACGCGCCAACAGAAGGACTCGATCCGTGGGGTGAGCTGCAGGGCCTCCGTCGGGACATCGGGTGCGAACGGATTCCATTTCAGACCATAAAGACCCAGTAGTTTCTTGTTCAAGGGGTTTCTCCTTCGTTATCGGTGAGTTCGTCTTTGGGCAGGTACGGCGGCGGCAGCCCAGTGGCGGCCTGCTGACTCATCAGCTGGGCGAGCAGCGGCGCGATGCCGGTGACGGGTTTGACCGCAACGGCTTCGCTCACCGTCGCGCGGGTGGCGAGCGGGTCAAGTGGCCGGCGCATACCGCTGGCGTTGTGCGTTTTGTCCTGGGGATACAGCCGGCACAGCGCCTCGCCGGTATGCTCATCGACCAGATGTACCTGGGTCAGGTCCCAGCTTGCGTAGCGCACCAACAGGTGACCGAGATGGCGAAAGGCGTTGGGCACCTCGAAGCGGCGAGTCTCGATGACCACGGTGCCGTCGCTGCGCCGTTGAGTGCGCCGCTCGGTTTGGGTGAAGGCGAGCCGCAGCGCCGCACTGTCCGGGCTCGGGCGCGTCACGTTGGGGCCTGCCAACCAGCGAGCAAGCGGCGTTTGACCCGTTTCGCTGTGGATTTTGCGGTTATATTCGAACTCGATCCACGCTTGGGTCGCCTCGTTCAAGAACTTGAGCGTGAGATTCGGGACTGACTCGAGCATGGCCATCAGTCGCCCTTCCACGGTCGCCCAGAGGACCTCGCACTTGGCATTCTGGTACGGACTAAAGGCGAGCGTCGTTTCGTGCAGCACGCCGAGGCGCGCCAGTCCTTCGGTGATTTCCGCGGCGAGCATCGCGGAGCCGTTGTCGCTCAAGCCGCTCCTCGGTAATCCTCTTTTCATCATCGCCTGCGACAATCCGTGTGCGACATTCTCGGCGTTTTCCGCGCGATACCACTGCAGATGACAGACGAGCCGCGAACGATCGTCGATCACGCCGAACAGGACCGGCCTGATCCACTCCGCGCGCGGCGTGATGATTTTGAGGGACCCATGGTGCGCATCCCAGTGGAGGAGACCGCCCACGTATTCGGCCTCATAGCTTCGCACCTCACGATCCGCCAAGCGCGCCTCGGCGCGCTCGACGCCGGCGGTGCGCCGCGAGCTCAACCGACGGCGTTTATGCAGACCCTGCGCCTTGAGGAACCGGCGGATGGTCGAGTAGGAGGGCACCGGCGCGAGCTCCGGGTGCTGCTCGGCGAGGATCCGCAAATTCTCATGGTGGAGCGCGGTGCTCCAGGACATGTGCCCGGCATATTGGGCGCGCAGCGCCTCGCGGATGGCAAGATTCAAGGATTCTTGAGCGCCGACGTCGGTGCGGACTTTGCGTCGTAGCACGCGCACCGGATCGCGCTCTTTGCGCGCTCTATGGAGCCAGCGCTCGACCGTAGACACACCGAAGCGAACCGGGAGGCCCGTGATCGGGTGCTGCCACTCGCGCGCCGCGAGCTTTTCGATCTCGGCCCGCAGTTCGCCCTTCGGCGGCGGTGCGGCCAATAGCTGTCCCACCACACTGAAGCGCAAGTACGCCCAGCGCTCGTGGTTCGATACGGTGTCAGATTTTTTCACGTCACGCACTCTCCTCGATTCGGTGAGTGCGCACCGTAAAACACGACTCGCCGGCTGGCGATTAGCTTCTTTTGCGGACCAGTACCACCCGTCAGATAGCGCGCAAAATCCCGCGCCCCGTCGTGATCGGTGCGAGGAAGCGCAACAGCAAAACGAGCTGCTGCTCGGCCTCGCCGGCAAAGCGTTTCAGGAGCGAAGCCGGCAGATCCGCCGTCGTCACCGGCGGCACGAACGCGCCATGGGCGCGCCAAAAGGGGCTCTCGGTAAAGACGCTGCACCACCAGTCGCGCCAGCGCGCGACCGTGCGCCGGCTCACTCCGACTAGCGCCTCAAGTTGCCGCATCCGCGCGGGCGTGAGCCCGCTCTGCATCGCCGAGATCAGCACCACCACGGCCCCCAAAAACACCTTGCGCCCGATAAAGCGCAGCGATCCGGGCGTCTCGCGTTTGCGGCAGTCGCGCGCCGCACAGCAGAAGCTAAATCGCTCACAGTGCTCAGGCCCGAGCCCCGCCGGCACGCCGCGCGGCTTACGCGCGAAGGACCCACAGTGCAGCTTCGCGCCGCACCTCTGACATCGACCCTCGTGTGCGGTATCCGCGATTTCCCGGTCAAATCCCAGCAACAGTTCGTAAAATCGCTTGTCCGCCAGTATTTTTTGTATCGTTTGGTCCACGCCTTTTCTCCGTCTCCATGGGTAAAATGCCCCCTACGATGACCAAGACAAAGATCGGACGCAACGATCCGTGCCACTGCGGCAGCGGACAAAAATATAAGCGCTGCTGCCAGGAAAAGGACGAGGCGGCCGAGCGAGCCGCGCGCGCGGCGGTCGAAGCAGCGAAGCCACCCAAACCCGCTCGCCACCCCGGTTTAGATCTGTTCAGGGATGAGATCGACGAAGAGTCCGACGAACTCACGACCGCATCCAACGCGATCGTTGATATGGTCCACGCCGGCAAACTCGATGAAGCCGAACAGGCTGCTCGGGATTTCCTCGTGCGCTTCCCCGAGGTCCACGACGGCTACGATCGATTGGGGATGGTCTATGAGGCGCGCGGCGATCATAAGCAAGCCGCTCACTACTACCGCCGGGTCATCGACTTCGTCCGCGCTCACCCCGATCAGTACGAGCCGGCATTTGAAACCACCTTCCTCCGGCTGATCGAAGAACTCGACCCAACTCCGGCCGACTGACGTCTCCCCCTCCGGAATATGCACGCTACGTGAGGCGGCTGACCCTGGGTACCTCACTTATCCCGGTCAGAATGCCCGGGTTTCCCCATCGGTTTTCGAGCGCAGGGTCATCGCTGCTCATCGGCGTCAGTCTGGCCCTCATCGCAACGATCTGGGAGGCACAGACCTCCGAACTGCAGTGCAGGTTCTTCGGACGCTGGAGTTCGGCGCTGAGCTACACCATCGAGCCCAGGCCAAACCCTCAAATCGCCTTTCCGGATTCGGGGCCGTTCGACCAAAATCGCGGCTATACGAGACTCCCAGATTACCGCGACCGCTTGGAAGGCCGCGGCTTTCGCATTACAGAGCAGGCTCGACAGACGCCGGCACTGGCGCGTCTGATTCGCTCCGGAATCCCACCTCCCTACCGCGAGCCGTCAATCGCCGGACTTGTGATCCGCGACAAGAGTGGCACTGCGCTCTTTGATCCGGCCACCGACCGCCGCGTGTTCCATCGTTTCGAAGAGGTCCCGCCGCTCCTGGTAGAAACGCTTCTTTTCATCGAGAACCGTAGGATCGGCGATCAAGCAGGACCGCGCGAGAATCCGGCCATCGATTGGCCGCGCTCTGCCAGGGCGCTGTTCTACTATACGGGGCGCAAGCTCGGTCTCGATTTTCCGCTCGAAGGCGGGAGCACGTTGGCCACCCAACTCGAGAAATATCGTCATTCATCGGGCGGTCGTACATCCTCGCCCATGGACAAACTGCGCCAGGTGGTCGGAGCAAGCCTCGAGGCGTATCACACGGGGCCCGACACGCACGATGCGCGTAAGCAAATCATCCTGGATTATCTCAACACGATGCCACTGGGCGCAGCACCGAATGTCGGTGAGGTCCACGGCCTGGGAGACGGCCTGCGGCGTGGTTCAAGATGGATCTCGCGTACGTGCACGCAGCGCTCGAGCAACCGCAGGCAGATATCGAGAAGGCGCGCGCCTACCGTCACGTGCTCGCGCTGCTCTACGCAGTGCACGCGCCGACGCGCTATCTGGTGAGGAACCACCGCGCACTCGAATCACGTATTGATGCGTACGCTGGCCTGCTGCAGTCGGCTGGAATCATCGACGCGCGGCTCCTGATTCTCATGCAGCGGGTTCCGCTCGAGTTCGCGGTCGGCGCGCTGCCCGAGGGGCCGCCGCGCTTCGTGGAGCACAAGGCGGTCAATGCCGTACGTCTCGAGGTTGCAGGCCTGCTGGATGTGCCGAATTTCTACGATCTCGACCGGCTTCACGTGCGGATCGACAGCACGATTGACGGTGCGTTGCAGGACCAGGTCACACGAGTACTCAGGCGACTCGCCTCGCCGACATTCGTCGCCGCCAACGGATTGCATGAGCCTCGCATGCTCGCGCGCGGCGATCCACGCCAGGTGACCTACAGCTTTCTGCTTCTCGAGTCTCGACCGGAAGCGAACTTCGTGCGCGTACAGACGGACACACGCAATTCACCGTTCGATATCAACGAGGGCATGAAGCTCGAGCTCGGAAGCACGGCGAAACTGCGCACACTGGCTCACTACCTTGAAGTGATGACGCAGCTCCACGGCGAGCTGTCACCCTTGGACACCTTGGCGTTGCAGGAACGTGCCGCCAACGCACGCGACTCCCTTACCGGCTGGGCAGCGGCGACACTGCACGCCGAGCCAGGCCTGGACCTCGAAGCGTTTTTGAGCGACGCACTGGAGCGCCCGTATTCCGCGAGTCCCGTCGAGCTGTTCTCTACTGGCGGCGGCGTCCACCGGTTCCACAATTTCGAATCGCAAGACAATAGGCGGGTCATGAGCGTGCGGGAAGCCGCCGTGCACTCCACGAATCTGGTCTACATCCGCGTGATGCGGGACCTCGTTCATTTCCATGAAGCGCGGCTGCCGTACGACGCGAGCGCGGTTCTGGCGGGCAGGGATGCACCGACCCGCGAGAAGCTGCTCGCCCAGATCGCCGACGACGAAACACGCAAGGTTCTTGCCCACGCGTATCACCGCTACCGGGAGTTGCGGCCGCCGGAGATCCTGGCACGTCTTCTCGGCAAACGCGCGCGCTCCCATCGTCAGCTTGCGATGGTCTTCTACGCCTGGCGTGCGGGCGATGCCGCAACCACGCGTGTCGGCGCGAACGCACTGGCTGGTTGGCTGCAAGCTGGCGGCGGCGACGTGAGGCCGGACGAAGTGCAACGGCTCGAGCACGCCTATGGCAACCCGCGCCTCAACATCGCTGACTTCGGGTATCTGCTGAATCTTCACCCGCTCGAGCTGTGGTGCGCCGGTGAGCTCTCCCGCAACCCGCAGATCAGCTGGCACGACCTGCTTGCGCGTAGCGCGAAGGAACGCGGTATCGCCTCCACCTGGCTTTTCAACACACGCAATCGCAAAGCACAGGATGTGCGGTTGCGCGCGCGAATCGAACGAGACGCGTTTACACGCATGACCCCCTACTGGCGCTCCCTCGGTTTCCCCTTCGAGGCACTCGTGCCCTCCTACGCAACGTCAATCGGCAGCTCGGGTGATCGGCCGATGGCTCTGGCCGAGCTCATGGGCATTATCCTCAACGAGGGGTACCGCCGGCCGACTATCCGGGTTCGCCGCCTGGGGTTCGGCGTGGGCACTCCGTACCACACGGTTCTCGAGAGAATGAGGGCGATCCGGTGATGCAGGCTTCAGTCGCGCGGCTGCTACGCAAAGTGCTCACTGAGGTCGTCGAACACGGGACGGCCCGTCGAGTCAATCGCGCGTTCGCCGATGAAATTGGCGTGCCGATTCGCGTCGCCGGCAAGACCGGCTCCGGCGACAATCGTCTCGAAACCTTTGCCCGCGGCGGAAAGCTCGTCTCCTCGCACGCGGTCAGCCGCACGGCAACCTTTGTGTTCTACCTCGGGGATCGGTGGTTCGGTGTGATCACGGCATCCGTGTCCGGTCCACAGTCCGCGAGCTATGCCTTCACGAGCAGTTTGCCGCTCGCAGTCCTTAAGCTCCTGGCCCCGACGCTCAGCGCGACCATTCGGGATCGACCGCGGTATCCGCGTATCCCGCTAGCCGTTACAAAACAATGATCTCGCCTTATCTGTTAAAGGCGGCGAATATTCGTCGAGGAGGAATGACAGCCGGTTTTGAGGTCGCATTTTATGCCACCGAATTTCCGCCTCTCGAATCCATACGCGTCAGGTCGCGCCCCAGCCGCTCGTCGCAAGCAAGTGCTTGCGCGCCGCGTCGCGGAAGCCGTCGCCGAGCTTCGGGTCGTCGACAGCTCTGGCGATCACCTACATCGAGGGATTTTATAATGTCCGCCGTCGCCATTCCTCGATCGGCTATCGCTCGCCAGTGACTTTCGAGCGCACGCTGATGGGCAAACACACCATCCACGGCGTTCATCCGGCAGCTCGAGTCGATGCTCGTGGAGCGACGCCATTGAGCATGAAACACGCGCAATGGGCACTTCTGGGCAATACCAAGGTAGGTCCAGCCATTGCTTCTACGATGAGCTTCGATGGGTGGGCCGTTCGGCGGCATCGCTTCGCAATCCTGCTTCGCTAGCGGACCGGCCGGGACTCCAGTCTGATCGTTCACCGGCGTGCGGCTCACCCTCTAGCAAATCGGGGCCCTCACGGTACCCGATTTTGTTGATATCGTCGCGCCGCTTTGCAGACGCGACAGTCCTCCCGATCCCTGTCCCAATATCCCCTGGTCTTCGGGTCCGTGCAGCGGTAGGAGCCGCGGCTCACTATAGGTCTACGCTCCGCCTACCTCGTTCCAGACGCCGTTCCTCTCGGACGTAACGGATATGTCCCGGATTCCACAGGTCCGGCGCGCGTTGCGATGAAACGCGCCGGTCTTGGTGGTGCTGGTACGAGCAAAGACAAGCCGCGCCCGCCGTGCAACTTTTGAGCGGCAACCGCGGCGCCTCCTTCGATAGAAACCGAATGCCTAGCAGTTCCATCGCACAGGGGCAGCAGGCGGCGCTACAGACAATCGACACCGCATGCCACGGAGTGCGCGCCGTTGCGGGCGTCGCAGTCATTTGCCGCGCGGACACACCGCTTTTGGTTAGTCGTTTCCACATCAACCGTTCCTCCGGCGTGTTGCTTCATTGCTATTTGGCGTGAGCCCGCCGCCATCGTTGGTGGTCGCGTACCGCGTCACACAATGTCAAATGACTCTCTGAATCCGACGTCTCAGTAGGAGAAACGTAAAGCCGCGGTGAAATCCGACACGTGTTGAAAAGATTGTGGCCCGCGGTTCGGCTTTGACCTGACGGCCCTTCCATCGATGACCGAATTGTTGTTCTTCCGCCGGTTTTTCTGCGCCTGTTCTTCGCGAGTCAACCCATCACGGACGTCAGCGATTCCATCGTTGAATTGAGTCTCGGGGTCGTGGTCCGCCATGGTCACCCCTCTCTCTTTCCCCGTTTAACCCGACAATTCACTCCGACCGAGGCAATTCGCCGCGGCTTGATCCCCGCTCTTTGTGGTGGCCAATTTGACGCCGCAGAACATAGATCTCGGCGGCCGTGGCCTGCCGCAGCCCGAAGGCGAGAGCGGTCCGCGCGACCAGATCGATCAATCGCCGCAGAACAATTTGGAACAGCGCAATCGCGGATTTATGATGCCACATCGGCTTGCGTGGGCATGGACTGTCGCGATCGAATAAATGCGGACCACAAGTGACGAATGCTTACTGACCACAAAAAGAGATCAAAATATCGCTGACGCCAAGAGTCGTATCACCATTTGGCCATTACTTCAGGCTGTGATCCGGCGTGTGCGGCGCGATCGTACGGGTCACATGGCCGTGAACTTCGCGCTTCCGAATATTCTCGAAGGTCCTCTCCACGACCTCACGGCCGCCATTACCGGCGTGATACATGTTGGACAGAAAATAGATCGTCCGGATGGCAGCGTCAGTGAACAGAAAAACCGAGTCGATGAACTGATTATCGTCAAAGGTCGGCGAGCGGTCGCCGTGATACACCAATTCACAGTTCTCGAAGGTACAGCTGTGAAACGCGTTGTCGCTCAAATCGACGCGCTCGTTTTTGAAGGACTGATTCTGATAAATCATGTGCTCATTCCCCCGGATTGATCAAGGTGCGTTTTGAATTATGCAGTCATCGCCAGAGGAATGCGACACCAATGCAACCCGGATGTCGGGGGTGTCCGGCGCGCAAGAGTAGTCTTCGGTAACCTTCGCTCTCCTGCTTCGCTGCGGCCCAGCCCGCCCTTCCTTGGGCGGTCGTTCTGCCGGTCTGACGATATCCTCGCATCTGCTGTCCTTCGTGCACCGTCGGCACATGGGTAGCGCCTCGCTGCGGGCCGCCTGCGCCGACGTTCTGAATCAGTACGCGAAATTCGAATTGCCCACCCATTGGGGACCGACCGACAGGGTCGCTGCGGACGGCTCGCTCCTCACCACCTACGAGGACAACATTCAAGCCTCCTACCATGTTCGCTACCGTCGCACCGGCGCCGTTGCGTACCGTCATGTCGGCACCAACTATATTGCCTACTTCACTAATTTCATCGTGGCCGGCGCCTACGAAGGGGCCTATCTCTTTGATGCCTTGCAGAAGAACGACTCGAATCTCAAGGCGACCGGTATTTATTCCTATACCCATGGCCAGTCGGCGGTGTTGTTTGCGGTCGCGGAACTCTTCGATATCGAACTCCTGGCGCGCATCCGAAATTGGCGATCGCTAACGTTGTATCGGCCAGACTTGAAGATAAATCTCAGCCACACTGGCCACCTGTATGACGGTACGATTGACTGGGATCTGATCGAGTCTCACTGGAAGGAGTTTATCCGCGTGGCCTTTGCCATCCAAAGCGGTCGCGTCGCACCGTCCTGGGTGCTGACCCGCCTCAATAGCTACAGTCGCCGCAATAAGCTCTATCGGGCGTTTCGCGAATTGGGGCGTGTGTTTCGCACCCTCTATTTGCTTCGCTGGATCGACGATGATGATCTGCGGCGCAACGTCACGCACGAGGCGAACAAAGTACAGCATTACCATGACTTCGCTTCGCATCTGAACTTCGGCAGTCATGGCGTACTCCGCACCGCTGGAACTGGCGCGCACCCGCGATCGGCAACAACTGCTGATCTTCGCACGACGCTGGCTGTACGAGCATCGGCTGCTCATCATGCATGAGCGGTCCATCCGCTCGACGATCGTCAAGGCACGGCAGCAATACGAAGTCGGGCTCGCAAAAAGCATCCACGCGGCTATCGATGATGAACGGCTGGAACGCTGGGGAAAAGCGTTAGTGACTCCGCGCGAGTCGGGAGTGACGCTGCAGAGCTGGCTGTGGGCACCACCGGCCAAACACTCGACGCGCCAGATCGAGGATCTGCTGGAGCGTATCAGAACGCTGTATGAACTCGGTCCAACGACACTTTGCCGATGTACCCGATGACCTGCTGCGGCACTATGCGCGGCGCTTGGCGAACCGACCGCCCTCGATTGGAGCGCGGATCAAAGAGCCGCTGCGAACCATCGAGAGCGCCTATTTTCTGCGCTATTGTTTGCTGATCGGTACCGATCGCCTGCTGCTGATGGTGCGCCGACGGGTCGCCGATCTGTGGCGCCACGCGACCACGGATGCCAATCGGGTGTTGATTCACTGGGCTGACTTATATCGGGAACTACTGACCTCGGTGGCGGCACTCGCGAACGATACCACCACGGCCGATAGCGAGGTCCGTGTCCGACTACGAACCTGGTCGCAGAACACTTGCAACGCAAACCGCCAACGCGTGCGCAGCTGGTGCGCGATCACCTGACGCTGGAGATTCGTCCTGTCCGTTCGCTGCTGACAGCGCTGATGGCTCTGCCGTGGGAAGCGACTCCGGGCCATCCGGTGTTGGCCGCTGTGCAACTACTCAAACCCCTTTATGAACAGGGTGCCAGGGAGTTGCCAACCGCACCGGCGATCGATCTCGGCAGGGTGTGGCGGGCGCTGCTCGCCGGCGCCGATCGTGAACAAGCCTTTCGCGCCTTCGAGGTCGCCACCTTGCTGGCGCTGCGCCGGGCACTGCGTAACGGCACCGTGTGGATTGACCATAGCTTGGCATTTCGCAGCCGCGAACGGCTCTTTATCCCGACTGAGATATGGGAAAAGGAACGCAACGCCTACTATCGGCGCCTGTCATTGCCGAAGCGGGCCGAGTCGTATCTCGAACCGCTCATCGAACGTGCCAAGGCGGGCGTGGCCGCCGTCGCCAAGGCCGTCGAGGCCGGTGAACTGCGGGTCGATGACGAGTTGCATCTGACACCCCTGGCGGCCGAGGAAGAGGACCCAGAACTGGTCAAGTTGCGCGCCTCGCTCGATCACCGGATCGGCGAAGCACAATTGCCGGAATTGCTTTTGGAAGTCGATGCCCAGGTGCGCTTCAGCTGGATCATGCTCGGTCGCGAACCACGTTCCGATAAAGAGCTGCTGATGGTGTATGCCGGCATCTTGGCGCACGGCACCTCGATGTCGGCGGCGGAGACGGCGCGCATGATACCGCAACTCTCGGCGGCCACCGTTCGGCAAGCCATGCGCTGGGCCGGTGACGAACGTCGACTCGCAGAGGCCAGTGCCGCGGTGCTCGCCTACATGCGTCGGCATCCGATCACCACGACCTGGGGTCGCTCGGATCTAGCCTCCTCGGACATGATGAGTCTGGAGACCCGGCAACGAGTGTGGCAAGCCCGCCTGGATCCCCGCCGGCAAACGCCTTCCGTCGGTATCTATTCGCATGTACTGGCGGGCTGGGGTATTTTCTATGCGCAACCCTTTGTGCTCAACGATCGGCAAGTCGGCGTCGCCATCGAGGGCGTGCTACGACAAGAGTCTATCGACATCACCCAACTTGCCGTTGATTCCCACGGGCACACCGACGTCGGGATGGCCGTGTCTCACGCAGCGGGCTTCGACATGTGTCCGAGATTGAAGGCGCTCAAAGACCGCCATCTGTATCTACCTCGCGGCTGCGAGGTACCCGAGATTCTGAAGCCGATTTGCGAAGCCAACCTGGATTTCCGCCAGGTGCCGATGTACTGGGACCAGTGGGTTCATTTGATCGCCTCCGTCTACAGTGGTCACACCAGCGCCGTCAGCGTGATGGCACGCTTTGGTTCCGCCGCGCGCGGCGATCCGCTGTATGAGGTCGGTGTCGGGATCGGACGCTTGCTGCGCACCGTGTTCCTGGCCGATTACTTCGTCAAGCCGGCCTTCCGACGAGAGCTACTGCGCGTGCTCAATCGCGGCGAAGCGACCAATGCCCTGAAGCGCCTGATCTACACCGGCCGCGTCGCCAATTATCAGGGCAAGAGCGAGGACGAAATGCACGCCGTCGCCGATGCGTTGAGCCTGCTCGCGAATATCGTCATGGCGTGGAACACGGCGAAAATGCAGGCGATCTTCGATCGCTGGGCGCGGCGCCGAAACGG
>Ga0137409_10007321_pt1 | contig 11366 bp, 7 predicted proteins | sample CZODoug1_16funga_FD_122059 | JGI IMG/M metagenome (GOLD analysis project Ga0137409, IMG submission 122059) | Vadose zone soil fungal communities from Angelo Coast Range Reserve, California, USA - CZODoug1_16fungal (Hybrid Assembly) | ecosystem: Environmental > Terrestrial > Soil > Vadose zone... | reverse complement strand
TGCTCCACCGCCAGGAACACCCGGGCCATGCCCCCGGCGCCGATCTCGCGCTCCACGTCGTAGCGGGGCGCCAGGCTCTCGCGCAGGGACTCGATTACGTCGAGCATGCGCGCAACTTAGCGTGCCCTCGTCGGCCGGGCGAGCGTCGCGACGGGCCCCTGGCCGATTCCGTCCCGCGCGCTACAATTTGCTCGTGGACAGCGGCGGTTCGGCGCGGAGCTCCCCGTACGTGCGGCTGGCGGCGTATTACGCGCTGCTCGGCTTCGCCGTGTGGCTGCTGATCAGGTTCGCGCCCGGCATCCCCCACCTGCTGGACCGGTTCCGAGAGATCTCGGTACTCGGCGCGGCGGCCAGTCGCGGCCGCCTCGTCGAGGAAGCGACTGCGGCCACTGAAAGCCTGTCCCAGGGCCAGTGGGCGCTCATCACCTTCCTCTCGATGCTCACGGCTCTGCTGCTCGTGCTTCCGGTCTCCTGGGTGTATATGCTCACCAAACGGCGCTCGGGATACGATCAGTCGGTCGTGCAGACCGTCATCATCTTGCCCATGACCGTGGCGGCCACGGTGATTCTGGTGCAGAACAGCCTGGCTCTCGCGTTCACGCTCGCCGCGATCGTGGCGGCGGTACGGTTTCGTAATACCCTCAAGGACACCAAGGACGCCGTCTACATCTTCCTCGCCCTTGCGGTCGGCGTCGCGGCCGGCGTCTTCTCGCCCACGGTGGCGGCGGTGATGTCTGTCATGTTCAACATCGTGGTGCTCGCGCTGTGGGAGCTCAACGTCGGCAACATCTACGCGGACCAGCGGGGCCGCATCCCGGCGCTGTCCCCTGCCGAGGGGCTGCTCGGCCCCCGGCGGCGGGCCTCCGCGGCGTTGGCCGTCGGGGATCCCGACCTGCTCGCGGCGCTCGCGCCCCACGAGCTGGAGGAGGTCGCGGACCGCGCCGCCCGGCTGCAGGCATATGTCATGGCCCGCTCGGGCGACAAAAAGGAGGACCGGTTCAACGGCATGCTGCTCGTCCACACCACGCAACCGGAAGCGGCTCAGCGAATCGTCGAGGAGCTCCTGCAGATCCAGGCCCAGCGCTGGAGGCTGGCCGAAATCGTGCCGGCCGAGCAGGGTCGGTCGTCGCTCGAATACCTCGTCCGCCTCCGGGACGAGTTCCTGCCCGCCACCCTGCTCGACGCCCTGAAAGGGCGCGGCACTCCCCCCATCGACGCCGCCGAGTACCGCTCGCTTCGCGGCTTGAAGAAACGCTAAGGGAACGGTGAGGCCTTCGGCGTGGCACCTTGCCGCCCTGGCGACGCTGTGCATCGGGCTGCCGGGATGTGACCACGCGAGGTCGGTAAGTGCCGCCCCGGGAGCGGTGCGGCGGGCGCCTCCCGCTGAGATCGACGTCACCCTCTTTCTCATTGGGGACGCGGGCGCGCCGGCCGCGCCGCCCGATTCGGAGCCGGTGTTCATGGCGCTCCAGGCCGCCGCCACCTCAGCGCCGCACCCCGTCATCGTATTCCTGGGCGACAACGTCTACCCGAGCGGCATGCCGGACTCGGCGGCCCCTAACCGAGCCGCGGCCGAGCGCACGCTCCTGCAGGCGCTGCGCGTCGTGCGGGCCAGCGGCGCCCGCGGCGTTTTCGTGCCCGGGAATCACGACTGGGACAGCATGCAGCCGGGCGGCTGGGACGCGATCCGGCGCCAGGAGCGCTTCATTGCAGCCGCGGGCGGCGGTCCCGCACTGCTGCCGCCAGGCGGCTGCCCCGGACCGGCCGTCGTGGACGTCGGAGCGGTCGTGCGGCTCGTGGCGCTCGACACCCAGTGGTGGCTGCAGGACGGACCGAAGCCAGAAGGCCCCACGTCGTCGTGCCCGGCCGCCTCTGAGGGTGCAGTGATCGATTCCGTGCGAGCGGCATTGCGCACAGCCGGCAAGCGTGCCGTAGTCGTGGTGGCCCATCACCCGCCCGCGAGTGGTGGGGCGCACGGCGGTCACTTCGGATGGCAGGATCACGTGTTCCCGTTGCGGAACATCAAGCCGTGGCTCTGGCTTCCCCTCCCCCTCGTCGGCTCGGTGTACCCGATCGCCCGCGCAGAGGGGATATCGAGCCAGGACATCCCCAGCCGAGCATACACGCGGATGCGTGTCGCACTCGACAGCGCGTTCACGGGGGTCCCCCAGCTGGCCCCGCCGCTCATCTACGCGGCGGGGCACGAGCACACGCTGCAGGTGATCGCGGGGACGAGCACGCGCTATGTGCTCGTGAGCGGCACCGGCACGTTCGGCCACATCGACCGCGTCACGGCGCTCGACAGCACCCGGTTCGCGCGCAGCGCCAGCGGATTCATGCGCGTCGAGTTCCTGCGCGACGGCCGCGCCCGGCTGGGCGTGATCATCGTCGATCGCGCCGGGAGCGCGGCGGAGGAGTTCGGGTTATGGCTCAACTGAGCAAGACGCGGCGGCGCTGCATCGGGCTCGGGCTCGCAGCGGCGCTCACGCCGGTGGGCCTCGCTGGGCAGACGGCAGCCCCGGCCGGCCCGCAGGCGCGCCAGACCGTGGTCGCGGGAGCCCATTACCGCGCGGGGTGGCTCCATCGTCTCTTCCTGGGTGCCCACTACCGCGACCTCTGGGCGACCCCCCTCGAGGTAGAAGTGCTCGACTTGTCCCGCTTCGCCGGCGGGCTCACGCCCACAGGCTGTGGCGGCCGGCGGCAGACGAAGGTACTGCGCCTGCTGGGCAAGGACGGGCGTCAGTACGTGTTCCGCTCGGTGGACAAAGATCCCACGTTGGCCCTGCCGCCTGAGTTGCGGGCGACGTTCGCCCGAGACGTGGTCCAGGACCAGATCAGCTCGGCGCATCCCGGCGCGCCACTCGTGGTCGCCCCGCTGCTGGATGCCGCCGGCGTCCTGCACGTGGAGCCGCGGATCGCCCTCCTGCCCGACGACTCGCGCCTCAACGGGTTCGCCTGCGTGCTCCCTGGCTTCAAGCTCGGTATGATCGAGGAGCGCCCCACGGAACCTCCGGACAACGATGTCGGGTTCGCCGGCGCGGTCGAGCTCGCGGGGACGAAGAAGCTGTTCGAGCACCTTGAGCACAGCTCGCGCCATCGGGTCGACTCGCGCGCCTACCTGGCAGCCCGCCTGATGGACGTCTTCATCGGGGACTGGGACCGGCATCAGGACCAATGGCGCTGGGCGCGCTTCGATTCCGGTGATGTGCACTGGTGGCGCCCCATCCCCCGCGATCGCGATCAGGCGTTCGCGCGCCTCGACGGCGTGCTGGTGTGGCTCACCGGGTACTACTGGCCCCAGGTCATCGGCTTCGGCGACGACTACCCGAGCATTTGGCGCCTCACGCTCACCGGGCAGGCCCCCGATCGGCGGATCCTGGTGGACCTCGAGAAGCCGGTGTGGGACTCCGTGGCACGGACGATCCAGGCTCGGCTCACCGACTCCGTGATCGACGCCGCGGTGCGGCGGCTGCCCCCGGAGTACTTCCGGAAGAGCGGCGCCGCGCTCACCCGCGCGTTGCGGCGGCGGCGCGATCACCTGCTGCAGGTCAGCGACCGCTACTACGCCCTGCTCGCCGGTGTCGTGGAGGTCCACGGCACCGATGAGCCCGATGTCGCCGAGGTGGAGCGTCTCGGCGGTGGGCGCGTGTCGGTGCGGCTGTCGGCCCGCTCGGGGGCCGCCCCGTTCTACCGCCGGACGTTCGACGGCCGGGAGACGGAGGAGATCCGTCTCTACCTGCACGGCGGGGACGACCGACTCATCGTGCGCGGCTCCACGGGATCAGGGGCGGGACCGCGGCTCCGGGTGATCGGCGGTGGAGGGGATGACGAGCTGGTAGACTCCTCGCGGGCCGGGAGCACGCGGTTCTATGACGACCGCGGGAACAACCGGTTCGTGCGGGGACCGGGGACATCCGTGGACCGCCGACACTACGACGAGGTGCCACGTGACACGTCGACGCTCGGCCGGCCGCGTGATTGGGGATCTCGCTGGATGCCGCTGACCTGGGTCGCCTATTCACCGGACTTCGGCCTGTTCGCTGGAGCGGGCGCCGACGGGACCGGGTACGGTTTCCGGCGGCTGCCGTACAATTCGCACGTGAGAGTGCGAGCAGGGTACGCGACGGGCGCTCAGACCTACCGCGCCGAGTTCACGGGGGAGTTTCGCGGCATCGTCCCTCCCGCCATTGTGACGCTCCACCTACGCGCCTCGGGGATCGACGTCCTCCGGTTCTACGGGTTCGGGAACGAGACGCCCGACACGGGCTCGGAGAATTTCTACAAGGTGAAACAGCAGCAGTACCTCGTCGCGCCTGCCCTGGCATTCTCACTCTCGCCGGCCGCGACGCTCTCGATCGGCCCCGTGCTCAAGTTCTCCCATACCAACCTCGTGGGCGGCACGTTCATCAACGTCGCGCGGCCCTACGGCGTCCGAGACCTGGGGCAGGTCGGCGCCGCAGCGGACTTTCACGTCGACACTCGGGATCAGCCCCGCGCCGCGCGCCGCGGGATCGCCTTCGCCTTCGGTGGGAGTTACTACCCCGGGGCGCTGGACGTGACGTCGCCGTTCGGCGAGGGCCATGCCGAGGCGAGCTCGTACCTCACGGCCCACATCCCGTTGCAGCCGACGCTCGCGCTGCGCGTCGCCGGGAAGAAGGTCTGGGGCACCTATCCCTTCTATGAAGCAGCGTATGTCGGCGGGGCGACGACGGTGAGAGGCTTCGTCGAGCATCGCTTCTCCGGCGACGCGGCCCTCTACGGGAACGTCGAGCTGCGGTTGTCCGTCGCCAAGTTCTTTTTCCTGGTCCCTGGTGAGCTTGGGGTATTTGGCCTGGGGGACGCCGGACGCGTCTACGTGTCCGGAGAGACCTCGGACCGGTGGCACGCCGCCGCCGGGGGCGGGCTCTGGTTCGCGTTCTTGAGCCGCGCCAACACCGTCTCGGTGGCGGCCGCGCACAGCGTCGAAGGCACGCGTGTGTACGTGCGGGCGGGGTTCCCGTTCTGAGCATGACGGCGGAGTGGCGGGGCGAAGTCCCGAGCCTCGACCTGCTGAACCGCATGGTGACGGACGCGCTTCCCCTGGGCCTCCGCTCCGGACCTGTGGAGCAATTCTTCCAGCGGGACATCTACTTCGACTCTGCCGACTGGACCCTGCGCCGGCGTGGCGTGACCTGCCGCTTCCGTATCCAGCTCGACGACCGGCGCCTCCTCACGCTGCGCACCGTCGGTCGGTGGGAGGACGGCGTCCCGCTCGTGTTGCCCCAGACGTTCGAAGCCGACGTCGCCGAGCTCGAAGGCGAGCAGGCGCTCGCGGGCACGTCGGACCCGGCGCGCCGCCTGCGCTCCCTCATCGACCCGACCCTGCTCCTGCCCCGTATCCAGTTCGAAACCGAGCGGCGCTTGCGACACACCCGCGCCGGTTGGTTCTCACGGGGGCGCTACGACGTCGTGTACGACGTCGTGACGGTCCGCAGCCATCAGATGGCGTCGGCGTTCGAGGAGCTGAAGCTCCGGGAGCTTGGCCGCGGCCGGCCGGGACTCGACCGCCTGGCCCGAGCGTTTCAGGAGCGGTACGGCCTGCGCCCCCTCCTGGTGGGAAAGGTGGACCGCGCCGCCAAGCTATTGCGCGATCTCGAAAGCGGTGCCCTGGCGCAGGTCGCGCGCGCCGGCCGGGAGGTGGCCGTCGTCGCCGTCGAGGACCGGTCCGTGGCCATGCTGGCAGAATCGACGTCGCTCACTCTGCCGGTGCGGGGCGGCCACGGCGAGGAGACGTGCCGTGAGATCCTGCGCGCTTTTTTCGGGAGCGCGGACGGACAGGTACGGTTCCTCGGCACGGCGCCTGGAGGGTTGGCGGGCACGAGACCGGTGCTCGAGGTCTGGCTGGCGCGGAGCGTCGCGGGGGGCGGGGGCGCGGGTGTCGCGGGACGGGTGCGGTGGCTGCCATTCGACGACTTGCTCGCCGCGGCCGGCTCGCCCGCGCTGCGCGACCCCCGGACGCTGGCGGCACTCACGGTGGCGGCGCGGTCGGACGTGCTCGCCGACTGGAAGCGCGGCCCTGAGCCGGTGCGGGGTACAGCTTCGGGCCAGGCGGGCGAGCGCCGGGTGCGACTGTCCGAGTACGCGCTGCGCTCCCCCATTCCCGACGTCGACCACGCGGGAGCCGAGCACTTCCTGAACGGCGATCTGAGTCTCATCGAGTTCAACGCTCGGGTACTGGAGCTGGCCGAGGACACGAGCGTCCCGCTCCTCGCCCGGGTCCGGTTTCTGTCCATCCTGAGCGCGAATCTGGATGAGTTCTTTATGGTGCGTGTCGGCGCCCTGAAGCGCGCGGTGGCAAAAGGAGGCCAGGTGGAGGTAGGTGCGGGCGGTCTCGCCGCGGACGAGCAGCTCCACGCCATCGCGATCCGGGTGCGGATGCTGGTCGAGCGGCAGGGTCGCTGCTTCACCGACGTGTGCGTGCCGGCGCTCGCCGCGCACGGCGTCCGGATCCTGCGCTGGACGGACCTGTCCGCGTCTCAGCGGGAGTCGCTGCGCCGTTACTTCACGGAGGAAGCGTTTCCCTTCATCACCCCACAGGCCATGACGCGGGCGCCGGGGCACCCCTTCCCGCTCATTCCCACGTTGCGTCTGTCCCTGGCCGTCGTGGTGCGGGACGCCCCGGGCGGACCGATGCACTTCGCCTACCTGAAGGTGCCGGACGCGCTGCCCCGCTTCGTGAAGCTGGCGGACGGGAGCGGGTTCGTAGCGGTGGAGGACGTCGTCCGCGCGAACCTGAGCCTGGTCTATCCGGGGCGATTCGTCGAGGAAGCGTACGCGTTCCGCGTGACGCGCGGCGCCGACCTCGAGCTCGACGAGCATCACGCGGTGAGCCTGCTGCAGGTGATCGATGAGGAAACCAAACGGCGGCCCTACGGCGCCGCGGTGCGGGTGGAGATCGCCGGCGAGATGCCGGAGGCCGTGCGGGAGCTCTTGCTGCGCGAGCTGCAGTTCGAGGAAGCCGCCGCGAGCAGTCCCCCGGGGGCGGGCGATCTGTACGCAGCGGACGGCCTCCTCGACCTCGGAGCTCTGCGCGAGCTGGCGCGCCTGCCGCTCCCCGAGCTGGACTACCCGCCGCACCGAGGCGGCGCACCGATCGAGCAAGGCCGGTCGATCTTCGCGATCCTGGCGGAGCGGGACATACTGGTCCACCATCCCTACGACGCGTTCGAGGCCACGGTGCAACGACTCGTGGACGAAGCCGCCGACGACCCGGACGTCGTGGCGATCAAACTGACGCTGTATCGCGCCGGCGGCCGCTCGGACATCGTCGACGCGCTCGTGCGCGCCGCCGGTCGGGGCAAGGAAGTCTTCGTGTTTGTCGAGCTGAAGGCCCGGTTCGACGAAGAGCGAAACATCGAGTGGGCCAAAAAGCTCGAGCAGGCGGGTATCCGGGTGGTGTACGGCCTGGTCGAGCTCAAGACGCACGCCAAGACGGCGCTCATCGTGCGCCGCGAGCGCGACGGGATCCGGCGCTACGTGCACATCGGGACCGGGAACTACAACGCCGCGACGGCGGCGCTCTATACCGATGTGGGGCTCCTGTCGGCCGACCCCGACCTCGGGGCCGACTTGAACGACCTCTTCAACGAGCTCTCGGGCTCGTCGCGCCCGCCCCAGACCGCGTTTCGGCGGATCCTGGTCTCACCCACCTACCTGGCGAGTCGCCTGGTCGAGCTGATCGATCGAGAGGCCGAGCACGCCCGGGCAGGCCGCGACGCGCGGATTCGCGCCAAACTCAACGGGCTCACCGATCCGGAGATCATCACGGCTCTCTATCGCGCGTCGCAGGCGGGCGTCGATGTCGCGCTCGTGGTGCGGGGCGTATGCACGCTGCGTCCCGGTGTGGTGGGACTGTCGGAACGGATCCGTGTGGTCAGCGTGCTCGGCCGGTTTCTCGAGCACGCGCGCATCTACGCTTTCGCCAACGATGCGGACGCCGGGTACTACATCGGCTCCGCCGATTGGCGTGTGCGGAACCTGCGGCGGCGGGTGGAGGTCGTGACACCCGTGCGGGACGCGGCCGCTTGCGCGCGGCTCGACGCCATTCTCGACGCAGAGCTGGACGACCCGACCGCCTGGGACCTCGATCCCGACGGCGCTTATCATCGCCGCGCGCCGGCACCCGGCGGGGATCCGCGCAGCTCTCAGGAGCGTCTGCTCGGCCTGGCCAGTGCCCCGGCCTGAGCCGGTCGCGCTGCTCGTCGCGCTCGGCCTGACCGGCCTGTTCGCCGGCGCGCCACTCAGGGCGCAAGCGTGCCGGGAGCCTCACTATCGCTGGACACAGAAGACGGACACGGCGCTCGCCGACCTCGCGCCGCAAACGACATCCGTCTCAGCGATCCTCGCTACCTGGGCGACCCCCCAGCTCGGCCCGCGGGACCGCTGCGCGCTCCGCTCAGAGCGCGAGCTTGGGACGTATAGCGTCACCGCATGGGTGCGGCGGGCCGACAAGTTCAAAGACGACGGCGACTGGCACGTCGAGCTGACCGAGCGGGCCGACAGCCCTCCCGATTCTTGCATCGTAGTGGAGATCCCGGCGCGGAGATACAGCCCGCGTTACGCCCAGGCGCGGGCCGCGCTCGACTCCCTGATCGGCGACCGAAAAGTCCGGAGGGGTGGGGTCCTCGCCCGGCCGGTTCTGGCGCGCATCACCGGAGCCGCCTTCTTCGACGGGCAGCATCGCCGCGGGGGGCGGCGCAGCGACCGGATCGACGGAGCGCACGGGCGGTGTAACTCATCGGTGCGGGCGCTGTGGGAGATTCATCCGGTGTACCGCGTCACCTCGCCCTGAGCTCGCTCCACGCGATTCCGTCCCGCCTGCTTCGCCGCGTACAGCGCCGCGTCCGCGGCGCCCCGCAGGTTCGCGACGTCGCGTACCGTGTCCGGGTAGGCGGCGACCCCGCACGAGATGGTCAGGTGGTACGCCTCCCCGGTCCACCGCCAGGTCGTGGACTCGACGGTCGCGCGGATGCGCTCGGCTACTTCGAGTCCCGATATCATGGGCGTGTGGGGCATCCACACGGCGAACTCTTCGCCGCCGATCCGCGCCACCAGGTCCTTGTCGCGCACCGCCGCTTCGAGGATGCGCGCCACGTGGCGTAGCGCCGCGTCGCCGGCAGCGTGCCCCAGCGTGTCGTTCAGCTTCTTGAAGTGATCGAGGTCCGCGTAAATCAAGGTGGCGATCGGGGGCGCTTTGCTCCCGTGCTGGGTCAGCGCGCGCTCGAGCTCGCGCCGGTTGCGGAGACCCGTGAGCGGGTCGCTCACCGCCCGCTGCTCCGCCTCGTAGACCGCGCGGGCAGCGGGAAGTCGGGACCCCAGCTCCGCGACGAGGCGCTGCAACTGCTCGGCGACCGGTGTCCCCGGGGGGAGCTGCGGGCCCATCACCACCAGGGCGCCGATCGCGAAGTGGCCGTCGAAGAGCGGATACGCGGTGCCGGCGCGATCCTGGCGCCGGCGGTCGGGGAGCGCGCTGCCGAAGACGTCGTCCGCGCCGCGCGAGACCACCGGCACTCCGGACGTGATGGCCCGGACCACCGGTGCGGCGGACGGGAGCACGAGGCCATGGAGCCGGTTATCGGCCGCCGTCGATGCCGCCACGACCCGCAACGTGCCGCTCGCGGGTCCGATGCCCTGCAGCACGATCACCGCCCCGCGCTGGGTGAACTGCTGGGCCAGCAACACGCCGGCCTTGGCGATCCCCTCGAGCGTCTGCGCGCCACCCGCGATGGCGGCGAGCTGCTTCGAGACCAGCTGGGCGGGATGCTCGCCGGACTCGTGCGACCGCGCGAGCCGCATCCCCGCGACGATACGCCGCAGTTCGTCGGCGATCGCCGCCGCCTTCTCGGGTGTGGCGTCCGGCGGCGGGAGCAGCAGCCCGGCGCCGAAGGGGAAGTCGCCCACGGCGATGTAGCTGCCGGCGGGATCGCGCGCGACGTGGGCACGCCCGTCCACCGAGGCGAGTTGCACGAGGGCGGCGCCGCGCTGGCGGGCCGGTCCGTCCACCTCTTCCCTCCCGAGGACCTCGACTTCGCTGTCGTCGAACCCCACAGCCCAGCTGGCCCGCGCTCCGTGCGCCCGGCGCAGCAAGTCCAGGGTGTGTTGGAAGTCGGAGGCCCTCGTCAGGGGCTCGTCGGCCAGCCAGACGCGCACCAGAGGTCCCAGCGCCAGCCCGGTCGCCGCGACGAAGCCACCGAGCGCCGCCACCAGCGCCCAGCCCGGGACCCCTGGACTGACCTACGAATTTCACTGGAGCGCCGATAAGGACGCACCCCCTTATCTGCAAAACCAACCCGGCGTCAATCATTTCTATTCCGCTCCTGGAAAATACACGGCCTGGGTGGTGGTGTATCAGAACGGCAAAAAACTTGGCGTCAGCAATCAGCTCACGGAAGTTGTGGGGCCCGCCCCTCCGGGGCAGGTTGCGCAGACGCCCGCCAGCGTCGAAGTCGATATGCATATGTCGCTGCCGCCCGACCATCTTGGTGCCGGCAATATCGTTGTGCACAATCAGTGCAAGGAGCCTGAGCGCTTTGAAGTCGCCTCCGGGCAGTTCCCGCCCTTCATGCGTCTGGCTGAGGGTCCGAGTTTTGAGATCGCTGCCCATGACCAACGCCCGATCGAACTGAAATTCGACAGCAAAGGTCTGAAAGCCGGCGGGCACGAGGGCACGGCGGTCGTGACCTGCCTCACGTGCAAGAAAACTCCTGACTGCGTTGAAGTCCGTCAGGTGGTGCATGTCTTCCTGGAGGTTTTGCCGGAGGTCGCGAAGCAGGATACTGGTGGATCGACAGGCGGCGGCGACGCCAAACCCGGCGATACCAAGGCAGGCGACACAAAGACCGGCGACACAAAGACCACCGCAGTTGGCCCAACTCCCGACAAACCACACGATCCCCTGCCTCCGGATCAGACGCAAAAGCAACCCGAGCGGTCCGCAAAGTCGACGAAGCACGATCCTGTGCCGGATGTGCCTTTGCCTGCGCCGCCGGACCAGACTGGTTCCGCTGCCGCGCCCGTTGCGCCGGCGGCTGGTGCGTTCGTGACGAACCTTCAGGCCCAGATACGTGGCGTTGTCCGTATCGGTTCCGGCACGATCATCGAGACGTCACCTGCCGACGCCGTGTCTTTGTTCAGCGGCGCCAGCTTCGAGGTCCGAAACGATACGCCGAGCACGATCCGCAACAACACCGGGTTTGCCATCAACTGCGGTGGTGGCGAGGCGAGCTACGAGTTTACGGCCGGAAGCTTGCTGTTTAGCGGCAACAACCCCGGCGGTGGCGGCGTTGATATCAACCCCAGCTGTTCTGGCTTCTAGGCGGCGTCACCAA
>Ga0137409_10007320_pt1 | contig 11367 bp, 13 predicted proteins | sample CZODoug1_16funga_FD_122059 | JGI IMG/M metagenome (GOLD analysis project Ga0137409, IMG submission 122059) | Vadose zone soil fungal communities from Angelo Coast Range Reserve, California, USA - CZODoug1_16fungal (Hybrid Assembly) | ecosystem: Environmental > Terrestrial > Soil > Vadose zone... | reverse complement strand
CGTCGTCGGTGCATGTAACTGTATGTAACGTTAAGCCGGCGCCACTGCTCCGGCCTTCTTTTTTGGAGCGATCATCTCGATCACCCGCGACTGCGCCTTACGTTTGGTAGCCGTGACTGCCTGCGTGTAAATGTCCATCGTGATCTTGATGGACGAGTGCCGCAGCAGTTCCTGCACCACCTTAGGATCTTCTCCGTTGGCGCCCAAAAGCGTCGAGTACGTATGGCGGAACGTGTGCCAGTTGATGTTTCCGATGCCCAGCTTTTTGGCCACCGGCTGGATGAAGTGCCGCATGATCGTCGACGGCCAATAGGGCTGCTTGCCGCGCTTCAACCCGGCTCGAGGTGAATCGCTCGCAAACACCCAGTCTTCAGGCTTCTTGTAGGGCGTGATGGCGTACCACGCCAACAACTCTTCGATCATGAAGTCATCGAGAGGCACAGCTTTCCGTGACGCCTCTGTTTTGACATTCCCTGCGACCATCTCCACCACGGAGCGGGTGACGTTCATCTGCTTCTTGGCGACATCAATGTCGGTCCATTGCAGACCGATCAATTCGCCACGACGCAGACCGCTTCCGCAATCCAGCAACACCATGGTGCGCTCCCTTTGCTGTAAGGCAGCAAAGAGTTGCTGAAATTGCCCGACTTCGAGGACGACTGGAGTGCCCTGCCGCTTCCCGCTCTGCCGGACATATTTCATCGGATTAGCTTCTTCGACACGAGGAAGAAATTGATGCCGCATTCCGTGCCGAAAAATAGCGCTCATGAGGTTGCGAATTTTCACCTTCGTGCCGCCGGCGAGCGGCTTTGCCTTTTTTTTCTTCCGATAGTTATGAACCAGGCTGTCCAGCCAATCCTCGACCGACACCGACTTGATTTGACTAGGACGGTAGTCGCCCCAGCGCGGAAGGATCCACTTGTCCAAGCAGCTCTGGTTCCGCTTCTTGGTCGAGTATGCCTTCTTGTCGTGGTTGTCCATCCGCATCTCTGTAGCGCGGTAGTGTCCAACCAGTAATTTGAAACTGGTTATTATCGGAGTTTGAGGGTCAATGACCACGCGGTTGACATTGGCCCGAAGGACTTCGACTTGATGCAATGCCTTGGTCTTGGTTCGGTAACGGTCCACCGAGCCGACAACCACACAACGCATCTTCCTAGTACCATCCGGTTGCCGTTCGCGGAAGCGGAACTCCCAAACGTCGCCGGATTTGCGTTTCGATCGTGTCAAACAACCTTCCTGATAACGCGCTCTTTTCAATGAGTTTCCTCCTCGTGAGAGCGCAGGTGGTCATTTGAATGTAGTCGACCGTGCATCCAAGTGTCTAATTCAGATTTCAGAAAGCGCCAGCGATGGCGCGTTCGATCCGCTATTGCATGGGCAGGAACGACTCCTTCCCGCGCCAGTCGCGTCAGCGTCTTTGGACTTATGCTCAGGAAGCGGGCAGCCTCCTGAGGATCAATGTAGGGTTCCGGAATTGCCCCAGGTGCAAGAACGATGGCTGGTTCGATCTTCATTTTCTACTCCTCTAGTCGTGCTGATACTGACACTTTCTAAGACAGGCTCGAATTTCGGTCAACTTTGCGGGCGGTTAAGGCTCAGGAGCGAACGGGAGGATCCGAGAAGAGCCTGATTTGACCGAAATTTCGTTTGCGGTTAGGTTCTTCACGCTCAGGACAGAATTTGTTTCGTCCTGGCCGGAGGAAAGGCGAGGAATGTTTCTGACTCTGCAAGACGTTGAGGCAGGGCTTCGCGCTACGGGGTATATTGCCGATTCCGTAGCCACAACAACGGTGTACCTGGCGGCGAGACTCCAGAAACCACTGCTACTGGAAGGCCCGGCGGGCAGCGGTAAGACTCAATTGGCGTATGCAGTTGCGGATGCGGCTGGCACAACGGTCGAACGCCTCCAATGCTATGAGGGAATCAACGAAGAAAAGGCCATCGGCAAGTTCGATGAGCCCCTGCAGCGGCTTTGTGTAGAACTGAGAGCCAAATCCGCCAGTGTCGATTGGGAATCGCTGCAGGCTGAGTTGCACAGCCACCAGTTCTTCAGCGCTGGCCCGCTGCTGCGCTCGTTGCAGTACGAGAAGCCTTGCGTCCTGTTGATCGACGAGTTGGACAAAGTGGATCATGCGTTTGAGGCACTTTTGCTGGAATTGCTAAGCGTGTGGCAGCTCAGCATTCCGAAACTGGGCACGATTCGGGCCAAGAGCATTCCGTTCGTCGTGCTCACCTCGAACGAAGAGCGGCGCATCGGCGATCCCCTTCGCCGGCGTAGTTTTTACCTGCGTGTTGAGCATCCGACAGCCGAGCGTGAGGCAGAAATTGTCGCGTTGCGAACGGCGGATTTGAGCCACGAGTTCCATGCGGGGATGGCGGGGCTTGCAAAGGCGTTACGGGGATGGAGTTTGGAGAAACCGCCATCGGTCTCAGAAATTCTGGACCTGGCGCAGGCGCTCAAGGTCCTTGGCGCTGAAGGGGTGACGGCAGAAATGAGAGACGTTTTGCTGCCGTTGCTGGCCAAGACCGAGGCCGATCGGCGAAAGCTGCTCTTGCGAGATGGCTTCGCCAGCCTGGTCTACGACGCCCAGCAGTACAGCGCCGATACTTTGCGAGGGAGCGTCGCATGAGGCGAGCTCTCATTTTGCCGTTAATGATTTGCGCCGTCTCCAGTTGCCTGGCAGAGTCGAGCCACCATGCGACGCGGCCCGAGGCTGAATACTTCGTCGCCGCCTACGCGAAACACTACCGTGTGCCGGTTCCGTTGGTTCGCGCCGTTGTTGAACGCGAGTCGAACTGGCGCGTATGCGCTGTCTCCCCGAAGGGCGCCGTGGGACTGATGCAGCTCATGCCAACGACCGCCCAGCGCTTGCGCGTAAGGGACCGTTGCAACATCGATCAAAACGTCTCTGGCGGGGTGCGTTACCTGGCATGGCTGATGCAGCTGTTTCATAACGATCTCAGGCTCGTAGCAGCCGCCTACTACGCCGGTGAACACGTGATCGGCAGGCGCGGCTTGGCGTACCACAACCCGGATGTAGTCGCGTATGTGTCGAGAATTAGAGTGTCTTATCTTCATCAGGTTGAACCCGCGGCCCAGCCTGAGAAAACCACTTTGAAAAGAGATGTCCGATGAAAATCTGTCTGACGATGGTGTATTTACTAACTCTCACGACCGCGCTTGCGCAGTCGGCACCGCAAGCTGAACTGCCTAAGGCACAAATTGTGACGCTGAATCTGGACCCACAGAACGTCACGATCCTGCACTTGCGGCGAGGATTCGTCAGTTCCGTCCGGCTGCCGGAGGAGGTCAGTTCCGTCGTGCTGGGAGATCCCGGGGCATTCAAGGCCGAACACTCCGAGGCGGAGCCACAGCTGGTTTTCTTCAAACCGACTACGCCGAAGCCGGCCGAAACGAATGCTCTGATTACCACCAGGACCGGACACGAAGTCTCTCTGAGCCTGGTGAGCGAAGGCAATTCGGACCGCGGAGGGTCGGTCGACTACGTCCTGAAATACGAGCATCCACGAAGTTTTCTGATCGGAGCCGCTTATTCCAGCTTCTTGATCGGTGACACGAAGAGCATTACTCAGGACAGCCCGCCAATCAGCAGTGACCAACGCAAGGCTGCGAGAGACGAGCAGGAGTTGCTCAGCCGACAACGACTTGAGGCTCCGCATTGGGAAGGCAAACAGTTGCGGGTTGCAGTGGGGCGGGCTGCGGTTAGCGACGAGCGGATGACGGTAACCTTTTCCGTTCTCAATTCCTCTCCCCGAACGATCGAATTGTTGCCGCCACAGATGCAGCTTGCCGGGACATCGAAGAAGAAACACGGAAAGGCGATCAGGGCCGAGCCTGTGCTCATCAAGGAATACCAGATGACCGCGTGGCGGCTGGCGCCCGGCGAAAGACCCGGGCTTCCTTCGGCTGCTTGCGCAGCGTGTCTCAGGTCGGCTGCGCATGATCGGGAAAGTGGCTTTTGCGGGGGCGCATCGCTGTGCTCCTGGGAGACCTCGGATCGTGTATCTCATGCGTGCTAGCAGTGATGCGCTGCTTATCGGCACAACGTGATTACGCCTTCAATTTCCCAGGTGCTGCTAATACGGTCCATAATGTATCATGCGATCTGCGGACCAAAGTGGACTCTCGCTCGCATTATCCTCCCCCTCAAGCACTCTCTTAACTTGCTGATAATCTGTGGATTAGAGTTCGCCAACAGTATCGTAATGATTGTGGCCACGTCTCTTACACCTACTGTATGCTCCTCCCGCGATCCCTCTAGTGTACTGCCATATCAATGACTTCCAACGAGCATCTCGTTTGGCGAGGCCATTCCAAGGAGGCGAAAAGATGACAGCCGTGTGGGCCTCGCATCACGAGGAACTGTGCAGCGCTGGTGTCGTTGCTCCTCACGTGCACACCCACATGGTTGCCCCTCATTGCTGGGGGGTGCTTGATGGAGGAAACCCTTTGGGATCAGCCGTGGACGCCAGCCGCAGGCCCTCTATGGGTCGCCCATCGCCCCACTAATTCATGCGCAACGCGTTGCTCGATTTGACCACTATCTTGCCCGCAACTGCTTACCACCAAAGAAATTACGTCGAGACATACAGTAAGTTTACCCAACCACCTAAGACCCTGGAATCCAATATGAGCCACCCAGAAATGGGCATGGTGCCCACCGCTGGGCAGGGGCACGTGGGCATGGGGGCCCTTCCGTCGGTCCTCTGATTCCCGTATCTCCTTCCTCCACCACAGGTTGCGCGCCCGCGCGGCGATCGCCCCCGGCTGGCACGGGGCGTGCATTGCCTGGAGGTGGATAAGGAGCGAGGGCCATGCTGCAGAGCACGGTCACCGAGCCCCCCATCGAGATTTTGGGGCTCTTATTGGCACGTTATCTCACATGACCCTCTTTATCAGGGAACCCAGTGGCCCGTTGCGCACGCATGGTGGCCGTGCACCTTGTAAAGACTCCCTCGCACACGCAAGGAGCACAGAGCCGGGCCGCAGTGCACCACTGGCCTGACAGCACGCAGACACCAGTGCACACGGAGACATGAGGTAGGGCGAAGAAGTACAAGGACACACGCACCACGGTGAGCAGCAGACCATGGTGGGTGAGCGCTGGGCCGCGTCTCGCGTTGGCACGGACAATGCCCACGGGGGAGTGCACGGCTGTCACGTGTGTCCGTCTCCGCAAGGAAGGGAGGTGGGCTGGTGCCAGATGCTTGGGCGGGTGAGGGAGACCCACTCTGAAAGCAAGGACGGGACATGCGTATGAAGAAGAGAAAGGAGTGTGGATCCATGCGTCGTACCATCATGAACGTGGTTGCCATCGCGAGTCTCTGCCTGATGGCAAGCTTCCTCGCAGCGGAGGCGCAACCACCCGACGCCACCCTCAAGGTGCACATGGCCTCGATCGCCGTGGGCGTCGGCTACAGTTGGGGCGGGGGCATTGTGACCTTCCAGGGGCAAGAGTATCCCTGCCGCGTCGATGGGCTCTCCGTCGGTGAGGTGGGCAGCAGCAGCGCCGAGGCGATCGGCAACGTCTACAACCTGACCAACATCGAGGACTTCAGCGGCGATTACCTGGCCGTCAGCGCTGGTGCTGTCCTTGCTGGCGGCGGTGACGTCACTACCATGCGGAATCAGCACGGGGTGGTCATTGACCTCATAGGCACCAGCCAGGGGGCCAAGATCATGCTCGCCGTCCAGGGGGTGAAGATCGCCTTGGAAGGTGCGCCGACCGCCAGCAAGGGGCCGTAGCCGCCTCCGGCCCAGGCGCAGGAGCATGGGGCTCCTGAGGGAAGGGTCCCGTGGTGCAGCGGACAACAAAGGGAAGCAATATGACCATGAGGTATAAGCGACCACTCGTGCTTGGAATGCTGCTCGCCGTGGTGTTGGCGGGCTGTGATCCCACCACGGGCATGCCAGGGCAGAAAGCCACGGTCGGTGGCCTCGGCGGGGCCGCCGCGGGCGGGCTGCTGGGGGCGGCCGCGGGTGGCAGCGGGGCAGGGATCGCTGCAGGCGTCATTCTCGGTGGGCTGATCGGCGGCGCCATTGGTGATCGGATGGATGCGGCGGATCAGCAGGCCGCGCATCAGGCGGCGGTGCGGGCCCTGGAGACGGCCCCATCGGGGAGGAACGTGACCTGGCACAACCCCGACAGCGGTCACTTGGGGACGGTCACGCCCACGCGCACCTACCAAAAAACCGCGCATGGGCAGTACTGTCGGGAGTACCAGCAGACCATCAGCATTGACGGGCAGCAGCATCGTGCCTCTGGGACTGCCTGCCGCCAGCCCGACGGCAGTTGGCAGGCCGTGAACTGAGGAGTCACGTGGTCACGCAGCACCCTCATGCGGGAAGGAGTGCCTATGACGAGGCGCTGGTCTGTGTTGTTGCTGAGCCGTGTGCTCCTCACGGTGCACACGGCGTCCGGAGCCGACAAACCCCTCGACAGGCGTGCCGTGGTACACAGTGCGGACACCAATGCTGACGGTCGGGTCGACCGGGTAGAGTTCCACCAGCGGACAACCAAGGCGTTTTTCTTGCTTGACGCCAAGAAAGATGGCTTCCTGACCGCTGACGAGGTTCTCACGGGCGTGCAAGGGGTAGATCCCCAGAGAGCCAGGGCGGCGGATCGCAATCGGGACGGAAAGATGGACATCCACGCATATCACAATGCCCTGTCGCGGGACTTTGATGCGGCGGATACGAACGGCGATGGTGTGCTCGACGCGCCGGAGGTCGAGCGCATGTGGGGCGGTGCCGCACGGGAAAGGAGGCGCTGTGAACACGGCAAGAGAGACAACCCCCACACGGTGGGAGCTGCAGTACGACCGAGCGGCGGACGACACCCTGGTGGTCCGCCTCGCTGGGAGCTGGAAGATCCAGGCCGAGCTGCCAGCGGCGGCCGCGGTGCAGCAGCAGGTCGATGCCACCCCCCGGGTCCGGCGGCTGACCTTTGATACCCACGACTTGACGGCCTGGGACAGCGGCCTGTTGACCTTTGTGCGCCAGGTGGTGGACCAGAGCACACACCGCCAGCTGGTCGTCGACCAGACGGGGTTGCCCGAGGGGGTGCAACGCCTCCTGGCCCTGGCGGCCGCAGTGCCGGAGCGGGAAGGGGCACGACGCAGCGGCCAACGGCTCTCCTGGCTCGCGCGTCTTGGGACGGCGGTGATCGAGGGCTGGCAGGGCACCTGGGACATGCTGGGCTTCCTGGGGGAAGCCGTCATCGCCTTGGGCAGATTTGTCGTGGGTAAGGCGCGTTTCCGGCGGCTCGATCTGGCCCTCTTCCTCCAGGAATGCGGCGCGCAGGCGCTGGGGATTGTGACGCTCATTAGCTTTCTGGTGGGCCTGATCCTGGCGTTTATGGGCGCCATGCAGTTGCGACAATTTGGGGCGCAGATGTATGTGGCCGACCTGGTCGGCCTGGGGATGACGCGCGAGATGGGCGCCATGATGACCGGGGTGATCATCGCCGGGCGCACGGGTGCAGCCTTTGCGGCGCAACTCGGCACCATGCAGGTCAACGAGGAGATCGATGCGCTGATCACCATGGGTATCTCCCCCATGGAGTTTCTGGTGCTCCCCCGTATGCTGGCGCTCATGCTGATGATGCCGCTGCTCTGCGTGTATGCCGACCTGGTCGGCATGCTGGCGGGGCTGGTCGTGGGCACGGGGCTGCTCGACCTGTCCCTGGTGGAATACGTCCATGAGACGCGCCAGGCGGTCGATCTGGTCGATTGCGGGGTGGGACTGGTCAAGAGCGCGGTGTTTGGCGTGCTGATTGCCCTGGCGGGCTGTCTGCGTGGCATGCAGTGTGGGCGGAGCGCTGCAGCGGTGGGGGCGGCGGCCACGTCGGCGGTCGTGACGGGCATTGTCTGGATCATTGCCTCTGATGGGGTGTGTGCGGTCATGACCGAGCAGCTCGGGATCTAACGGACAAGGAGTAGGAACGTCATGACCGCCATCGTGCCCCGCATTACGGTTACCGATCTCACCATGGCCTACGGGAGTGTGGTCATGCAACGCGAGCTGCACTTCAGTATCCAGCCCGGCGAGATCTTCATCATTATGGGCAGCAGCGGCTGTGGCAAGAGTACGCTGCTGCGCCATCTCATCGGGCTCCTGCGGCCCGCCAAAGGCGAGGTGCTCTATGACGGGGAGAGCTTGTGGAGCGCCCCCCCTGAGAACCGCGCGCGCATGATGCGGCGGTTTGGCGTCCTCTACCAGAGCGGGGCGTTATGGAGTTCCATGACGCTGGCCGAGAACGTGGCCTTGCCGCTGGGGGAGTATACCGCTCTGAGTCCCCGCCAGATGCGCGACGTGGTGTCGCTCAAACTAGCGCTGGTGGGCCTGGCGGGCTTTGAAGACTTTTATCCCGCCGAGATCAGCGGCGGCATGCGCAAGCGCGCGGGCCTGGCGCGGGCCATGGCGCTCGACCCCGACATGTTATTTTTTGACGAACCCTCGGCGGGCCTGGATCCCATCAGCTCACGCCGCCTGGACGACTTGCTCCTGGAGTTGCGCGACAGCCTGGGTGCGACGGTTGTGGTGGTCACCCACGAGCTGGCGAGTATGTTGACCATCGGCGACAACGGCGTCTTTCTGGATCTGGAGACCAAGACCATGCTGGCGGTGGGGAACCCGAAGACGCTCCGGGATACCTCGCCCGAGCCGAAGATTCGGGCCTTCCTCAGACGGGGGGAGGCGGACGCCACCACCACGGGGTGATGTCGGAGCCCGGGCCCCATGGCTGGGGCGGGTGAGGAGGACGACGCATCATGGGCAGTAAGGTCAATCCGCACAGCATCGGCGCCTTTGTCATGGGGGCGGTGATGCTGGTCATTGCCGGACTCCTGTTCTTCGGCGGGGGGAAGTTCTTCAAGGAAACACTCACCTATGTCCTGTTCTTCGACGGCTCCGTGCAGGGCCTGAACGTGGGGGCGCCGGTGATGTTACGGGGGGTCCAGGTGGGCCAGGTCGCCAGGGTGGAAGCGGTGTTTGATCCCAAGGAGTTCACCATCCAGAGCCGGGTGGTGGTCAAACTGGTGCGGGGGGTAGTCAAGGTGCGTGGCGGGCCGGTCAAGGATCCCCGCCAGGCTATGGAGGGACTGATCCAGCAGGGCGTGCGCGCCTCGTTGCACATGCAAAGTTTTGTCACCCAAGTGCTCTATGTGGAGCTCGACTTCCACCCCGACACGCCCATCAAGCGGCTGGGCCTGGACCCGACGTATCCCGAGCTGCCGACCATCCCCTCGGACATGGACCAATTGAAATCCACGCTCCAGCAGGCCGGGGCAGAGCTGGGGAAACTCCCACTCGAGGCGCTGCTCAACGAATGGCTGGGGCTATTCAAACACGCCAAGAGCCTCTTGGAGCTGCCGGAGGTCACGCAGGCGCTGACCTCCTTGCCGGCCGTGGTGACGGCAGCCGAGCACTTGCTGCAGCAGGCCGATGGCCAGGTAGCACCGCTGGGGACCAAGCTGGGGGAGGCCGCTGACGCGGCCCGCATCACGCTGGAGATGGTACGCGCCACGCTGGCTGACGCCCAGAAGCTCCTGCGGCATGTCGATGGTCAGGTGACGCCGCTGGCGGGCAGCGCGCATGACACCTTGGCGACCGCGCGTGGCATGCTGGGGCAGGTGCAGCGGTCGCTCGTCAAATTGACCGAGACCGCGTTGCCAGCGCTGAAACAGGCCGAGCAGACTCTCGGTGGAGCGGATACCGTGCTCCACAACGACCTCGCGCATACCCTCAAGGCGTTTGAGGATGCCGCCCGGTCGATCCGGGTGCTCGCCGATGCGCTCCAACGGCACCCCGAAGCCCTGCTCCAAGGCAAACGCCCCTAGGAGGCAGACGATGCACCGGTGTCTTCCAGCCTGTGTCCTGGCCCTGCTCGGTGTCGCCCTCCTCGCGCTGAGCGGGTGCGCCAGTTCCCCACCCACGCGCTTGTACGTCGTACCGTCCCTGACCGATACCGCTACGGCGCCGCCGCTAGCGCCGCACGACCTCACCCTTGGGGTCGGCCCGGTGACGCTGCCTCCCTATCTGGATCGGCCACAGATTGTCACCCGGGCGGGCCGAGCTCGGCTGGTCCTGGCCGAGTTCGATCAATGGGCCGCACCGCTCCAAGACACCGTGGCCCGTGTGCTGGCGGAAAACCTATCGCTCCTGATCCCGACGGACCGCGTGCTGCTCTCTCCCTGGCCGCGGACTATGGCGATCGACTACCAGGTCATGGTCGAGGTCACGCAGTTCGAGAGGACGATGGGGGGCGAGGTGGTGCTGGTGGCACGCTGGAGGATTGCGGCAGCCGACGGCCAGGAGCTGATGAGGCGCACAGCCCGCTTCAGCACCCCGGCAGGCGGGCAGGATTACGAAGCAACGGTCACCGCCATGAGCCGCACCCTCGAAGCGCTCAGTCGCGACATGGCTGCGACGGTGCAGAGCCTGGTGCAACAGGCACCCGTGCAACAGGCACCCGCGCGCGAGGCATACAGAAGTCGGAACAATGCCACCCGGGAAGAAAGTGCGGTTGAGTTGAGCCCCCCAGGTGGGTCGTAATGCAATGGACCCGCCCCCTGTGCGGATCGGCTTCGATGAGCCACAATGATTTTGGAGTCCGATGCCACCATGTCACCACAGGAGACGAGTCCAATGAAACCAGCGATGAGTGTACGCGGGATTGACATCGCAAAACGTGTGTTTCACGCGGTGGGGATGGATAACACGGGAAAGATCGTCTTACGCAAGCGCCTCGCCCGCAATGCCCTGATGCCCTTTATCGCCACACTGCCCCCGGTGCTCATTGGTATGGAGGCCTGTGGCGGGGCGCATTACGGGGCTCGACGGTTTCGTGCACATCACCATGACGTCAAACTCATGGCGCCCCAGTTTGTCAAACCCTCTGTCAAGTCGAACAAAAACGACATGCGTGATGCCGAAGGCATTGGCGAAGCGGTGACACGGCCCACCATGCGCTTTGTGCCAATCAAGGCACTGGACCAGCAAGATGTCCAAGCCCTCCACCGTGTGCGCGAACGCTTGATAGGAGCCCGCACGGCGCTGGTAAATGAAGTGCACGGATGGCTGAACGAATAGGGCATTGTGGTCCCCAAAGGCGTGTCGAAGTTTCGTCAGACAGTGGTCGCCAAGCTCGAGTCCGAGAAGGCCACACTCACGCCTCTCAGCCAGGAAATGTTCGGGAAGCTCATCGAAGAGTTTGCCGCTCTGGAGGCACAGCTCGCCTATGATCAGGAGAAACTCGACACTTTGGCCGCCATCCATCCCGAGTGCCAGCGCTTGATGACGATTCCGGGCATTGGCCCCCTCACGGCGACAGCCCTGGTGGC
>Ga0137409_10007318_pt1 | contig 11371 bp, 8 predicted proteins | sample CZODoug1_16funga_FD_122059 | JGI IMG/M metagenome (GOLD analysis project Ga0137409, IMG submission 122059) | Vadose zone soil fungal communities from Angelo Coast Range Reserve, California, USA - CZODoug1_16fungal (Hybrid Assembly) | ecosystem: Environmental > Terrestrial > Soil > Vadose zone... | reverse complement strand
TTCCCCATGCTCGTGACGGCCGCGGGGACCATCGCCCCGTCGCGGGTGTTGATCGTGGGCGCCGGGGTCGCGGGCCTCCAGGCGATCGCGACGGCGCGCAGACTCGGCGCGGTGGTCGAGGCCTACGACGTACGCCCCGCGGTGAAGGAGGAGGTGGAGAGCCTGGGTGCCGTCTTCGTGGGCCCCCAGCTCAAGGAGAGCGAGGCGCAGGACGCGCAGGGATACGCCAAGCCGCTCTCGGCGGAGGCGCAGAAGCAGGGGACGCAGATGCTGCACGAGAGGGCGGCCCTCGCCGACGTCGTCATCACGACGGCCCGGGTCCCGGGACTCCCGGCGCCGCGCCTCATCCCGGCCGACGTCGTCGCGCGGATGAAGCCGGGATCCGTGATCGTGGACCTGGCGGCGGACATGGGTGGAAATTGTGAGCTGACCGAGCCGGGGGAGACCGTGGTGCGCCACAACGTGACGATCCACGGACCCGTCCGTCTCGCAAGCACGGTGCCGGTGCACGCCACGCAGATGTATTCGCGCAACATCACGGCCTTCCTCCTTCATCTCACGAAGGACGGGGCGCTTCAGTTCGATTGGGCCGACGAGATCCAGAGCGCCACGTGCGTGACGCGGGACGGGGAGATCGTCAATGCCGCGACACGGCTGCGGGCCGAAGGCGCCGCGACCGCGGCGGCGGGATAGAAAGGGACCCTAGGTGGTCGAACAGCTGCTCACCGATCTCACGATCTTCATCCTCGCGATCTTCGTCGGTTACGAGACCATCTCCAAGGTCCCTGTCGTCCTGCACACGCCGCTCATGTCCGGAACGAACGCCATACACGGGATCGTGCTCGTCGGCGCGATGCTGGTCGCGGGAATGCCCGAGGGACCGTTCGTGACGGCGCTCGCCTTCCTCGCGGTCGTGCTGGGAACGATCAACGTGGTCGGAGGGTTCCTCGTGACGGACCGGATGCTACAGATGTTCGGGGGCGGGCCCAGGGACGCGCGCAAGCCGTGACGCTCCCGCACCTGGCGCCCAACGCCGTGCGGGGCGCTTATCTCGTCGCTTCGGTCCTCTTCATCGTCGGTTTGAAGCAGCTCAGCTCCCCCAAGTCCGCTCGGAGCGGAAACACGCTCGCCGCGATCGGAATGCTTCTCGCGATCGTGGTTACGCTTCTCGACCGGCAGATCGTGAGCTACGGGACCATCGCCGCGGGGGTCGTCGTGGGAGCCGTGATCGGAACCGTGGCCGCGCGGCGCGTCGCGATGACCGCGATTCCCCAATTGGTCGCGCTCTTCAACGGATCGGGGGGAGGCGCCGCGGCGATCGTCTCGAGCCTGGAATATCTCGCGTTGAAGCGCGCGAATCTTCCGGTGCCTCCGGTCGCGGGGGTCACGATTCTTCTCGGCGCCCTGATCGGCGCCATCTCCTTCACCGGGAGCCTCGTCGCGTTCGGAAAGCTCCAGGGGCTGGTGACCGAGCGCGCCGTCACCTACCCGCTGCAGAAGCCGATGAACCTGCTTCTCTTCGCGGGAATCCTCGCGGTCTCGGTATGGCTGGTGGCGAACGGGGCGCCGAATCCGACCGTATACGCCTGGTTTGCGGGGGCGGCGCTTCTCTTCGGCATCCTCTTCGTGATTCCGATCGGCGGCGGCGACATGCCGGTCGTGATCTCGCTCCTGAACTCCTTCACCGGTCTCGCGACCGCGGCGACCGGGTTCTCGCTGCACAATCACGTGCTCATCATCAGCGGCACCCTGGTCGGCGCTTCGGGAACGCTCCTCACCTATCTCATGTGCCGCGCGATGAACCGCCCGATCACGAACGTGCTCTTCGGGGCCTTCGGCGCTGCCGCGAAGGCGGCGGGGCCCGCGCGCTCCGGCGCGCCCGCGGGGAGCATGGCCGGGAAAACGGTGCGGGACGTCTCCGTGGAGGATGCGGCCACGATGCTCGGCTACGCGCGCAAGGTGATCATCATCCCCGGCTACGGGCTGGCGGTCGCGCAGGCGCAGCACGGCGTCCGCGAGCTGGCCGACCTCCTGAAATCGCGAGGGGTCGAGGTCAAATACGCCATCCACCCGGTCGCGGGCCGCATGCCCGGCCACATGAACGTGCTCCTCGCGGAGGCGAACGTCCCCTATCCGGAGCTCTACGACCTGGACGCGATCAACCCCGAGTTCGAAAGCGCCGACGTCGCGCTCGTGATCGGCGCGAACGACGTGGTCAATCCCGCGGCCCGCAACGACACCTCAAGCCCGATCTACGGCATGCCCATCCTGGACGCCGACAAGGCCGCGCACGTCATCATCTTGAAGCGGAGCATGAAGCCCGGCTTCGCCGGGATCGAGAACGAGCTCTTCTATGATCCCAACGCGATGATGCTCTTCGGAGACGCAAAGGATTCCGTCGCCAAGCTCGTCCAGGCGGTGAAGTCGCTCTAGGGCTATACTGGGCGCGTCGCCGGGAACACCCGCACTGTTCACGCTTCTGCCGTTGGACCCAGGCCGGTGGAGATCACTCCCATGAAACTCGCTCGAGTCTGCGCATCGCTTGGCGTACTGCCGATCCTCCTCTGGTCTGCTCCCTCGGCCCTCGCTGCCGGGGATCCGATGACCCTCGTCGGCAGCCTTGCACCCTGGCCGGCGGGCCAGTACTCGAACGTCGCGGCCGACGCGACGCGACACGTGGCCTACCTTGGTTCCTTCGACGATCAGGGCGTCGCGGTGATCGACACGCGAGACCCCGCGAACCCGGTCCTGACCGACCGGCTCTCCACCCACATCACGAGCGACCTCCTGACGTCGGACTCCGCGGATCTCGATCGAGTAGGCCGTTACCTCGCGGTGAGCCACCAATTCTGGTCCCCCGACGGCGGGTTCGAGGGAATCAGCGTCTACGACATCGACACGGATCCCTACCACCCCGCGCTCCTACGCCGGATTGCCATCCCCGGCGGCGTGCACACCGTCCAGCTCGATCCCGAAGTGGATTCGGGTCGGCCTTACGCCTACGCGAACAGCGAAGGGAATCTCAAGGTCACGATCGTGAACATTCTGACGGGCGCGGTCCTGAGCGAATACGCCTCGAGCGAGGGGATCGGCTGCGTTCCACCGCCTCCCAATTGTCGGGGCTTCAACTTCGCCCATGAGGGATTCATCCAGCGGCATCCGCGCAGCGGGCGCGTCCTCGATTACGTGAGCTACTGGGATAGCGGCCTCCGCATCGTGGACGTGACGGACCCCGCCAATCCCCTCGAGGTGGGAGCCTTCGACTACAACTTTTTTACCAACGGGCTCACAAACGCACACTACGCCGCGCCCACGCCCTCGGCGAACTGGGTTTATCTGGAGGATGAGATCGGCCTCCTCGAGACCGGAGGCGTGCACGTCCTCGACACCAGCGCATGCGACGGATCGAGCTACTGCACCCCGACGCTGGTGGGGGACTGGCACATCCAGGGGCATCCGGTACAGGGCGCCGCGCTGAACGCGCTGATCCACAGCGGCAAGTTCAGCAACGCCCTCCTCGCGGCGTTCAAGCGGGCCTTCACCTACGACGCGCACAACCTGGACGTGCGGGGCGAGAACGAGCTCCTGGTCGCGAACTACGCCATGGGAATCCGGCTGGTGGACACGAGCGACAAGGCCGCCCCGGTGGAGGCTGCCTTCTATCTTCCGAACGGGAACGAAAGTATCGCTTGCAAGCAAGACTGCGGCGCCAACACGCGCCAAACGTGGGGCTCGTATTTCGGGTCGGACGGCCGGATCTACGCGAGCGATCTCGGGCGGGGATTCTTCATCGTGGAGGAGCGCGTACGGGGCGGGGCCAACGGCGCCGCACTCGCGGGGCGGCTGCCCGCCGGCGGTCACGGCGCGGAGACGAGGGCGGGTGCCGACGAGAACGTCGCCGGAGTGCGCCTGCGCGCCGCCCTGGGAGTCTCCGGGGCGAACTTCGCCTTTTCCCTCACGACGACGCACGAAGGCCCGGCACGGATCGCGGTCTACGACATCCAAGGGAGGCTCGTCTCGGCGAAAGATCTCGGATCGCTCCGCGCGGGGGAGCATTCGGTTTCCTGGACCCCCCGGGCCGCCGAAGGCCGCTCGCCGTCGAGGGGGATCTACTTCGCTCGCGTGGAGTCGGGCGCGGACGCCGCGACGATCAAGTTCCTCAAGTAGGATCGGGGCGCCGTGCTAGGGGTGCGCCGGATCCGGCTCCAATCGGACCGTCTAGAACTCGGTTTCGAGAACGGCCCGTCCGATGAACGGGTCGTCGGATGAACCGAGCCCGATTCCCGTTCCCAGCTTGAATGTGACCTCGTCCGGAAACGCGAGCCAGAGCTGGGGAAAGAGAATCGCGCTGTGCTCCGCTTGAGGGTTGTGTTAAAGGCGGGAACCAGATCCCGCGATACGACCAGGCGTGGGGTCAGCACGTGCTCCGTCTCCCCCTTCGTAGCGCGACGGGTCTCGGCCTCGTACTCGAGAGAGACGGCAAAATCCAAGGGCCCCTGGCCTTCCTCCGCGAACCGGTAGGGGGTTTCGGAGCGAAAGCGTCCGAGCCCGAGGCCCGCCGTGTCGTGGACCCATTGGGCGGCGCCGTCTACCGTCCAGCGCTTCGTCACTCCATATTCAAACGCTCCCGTGTACCACGCGCGCGGGTGCCGGTCGTGCCCGGCATGGATCTCCGCCCAGCCCTCGATTTCCCGTTCCTGGGAGCCCAGGGTTTGATACACGAAGGTCTCGTCGATGTAGTCGTCGCGGTGGGCCCACGCCTGGGGAGCGGCGAGAGACGACAGGGCGAGCGCGAGGAAAGGGATGTGGAACCGCAAACCACTGTTCACGCTAGGGCTCCCTGCCCGCGAAGAGTGCTCCCATCACCGCAGCTCCGCGTGCGTGAACACCATCCCCGACGTCGGGTTGTCTCCGTAGGCGTCCCGGATCGATCGCGGGATGAACGAGATGCTGCCCAATGCCCCCAGACCGAGCGCCACGTGCTCAGTCCTCCAGAAGTCATAGCGATAACCCGCGCTCGCCTGGCCCACGCGGAATACGCGGCCGTCTCGCGGGTCCCCTTCAGGGAAGAGCTCGTTTTTTTCGACGCGCTCGACCCGGGCGAACACCGTGTGCATCTCCCGCAGCTGCATGGCGGACTCCAAGGCGACCCCGTCGAGCGTGGGCCCAAGACGGCTGCGGTTCCTGCCCCAAGCCAGCGTCGTCTCCCAGTGACCCGCGCCAAGGTTCGTGGCGTAGATCGCGGACGCAGTGGTCCGGTCCACGTCGACGTCGGGCTCCAACTGCTCCGGGCTATTCAGCCGTCCATAGCTTGCCTGGAGAGCCCAGTGCGGCGTGGGGTTCAGCGAGACTCGAAACGAGTGCGAGTCGAGCTTCGGCGATTCGATACCGTAGCGATTCTCGTCCGGCTCGCGCCCTCGGAACGCGGAGGCTTCGAGCTTGGCCCCTCCCACGACCGCCCCCGCCGTCAGGACCCCGAACGTGATGTGCGAGGAATCGAGCCAGTGGTGCGTGATGGGCGCCTGCGGGAATGGGATTCCCGAGAATCGGTGCATGAACGCGGGCGGACCGAGGGCGGGCTCGCCGGGCAGACCGCCATAGACGAAGATCGATCGATTCCCGCTCGAGATACTGTAGGAGGCCGCCACCTCCATGAAGAGATCATGCGGGTGCTGTCTGTCGATCAGGCGGGTGCGACCGTTCGCCGTCTCGCCCGTCTGCAACAGCAGCGGGTAGCCTTCCTTCCCGATCGTCGCCGGCTCAAGGGAGATCATGGCCCGCAGGCCGAGCCGCCCCGGCCCCACGCCACGCTGGGCCATTCCCATGAGCATGTTGCTGCTGAACGCCTTGTCGTCCCCCCGCCGCCCGCTTTGGTCATCGAGCACGAGATCCGCTTGCCCGTGGAGCATGAGCATCCACGCTCCCTTCATTTCGTGGATTCCGCGATGCACGGCGAGATCCGGCTGCCATGACGTGCCGGACGCTTCGCGAGTCATGGTATACGGCCCGTACATCGCGCTCATGGCCATGTGGTTTCCATGCTCCATCCCGTGCCGCATGTTCTCATGGTCCATGCCCCGCATGTGGCCCACCCCCTCCATTCCGTGCCCGTGCTCCATCCCGGACATCGGATGATGAGGTGGAGCGGAGGGTTTCTTGGACGCGTGCTTTCCTTTTGGCCGATGTATCGTCGAATCAGGCATGGCGCGGTGAACCGTCGAGTCGGCCATGGACATCCCATGGTGGTGCATCTGGGCCGGAGCGGATCGCACGAACGTCACGCCCATGGCGATGGCAGCGAGCCAAAAGAGAACGAGACGGATCAGCATGATTCCTCCTCGAGCGCCGCGTGTGCGGAGCCTCTATTCCCCATGGTCATGGACTGCCTTCCCGTCACCCGCCGCGGAGGAGCGCAGCCATTGGACGTAGGCCCAGACCGCGTCCACATCGCCCGGCTCGAGATGATTCCGGAAGGGCGGCATTTTTAGGATTGCACGATGGAGAAAGAATCGGGCAGGCGGGTTCTGCTCGAACCTCCGGCTCACACCACGTTCCACCCACTCGCGAAACTCGCTTTTGTCGCGGACGAGGTCGGGAAAATCGGCGCCGTCCCACGAAGGAACGTAGCCTTTCAGGGATCCTGGATTGGGACGTGCAAGGCGTCCTCCAGGACCATGGCAGCCGACGCATCCGAGCGCCGCGATGCGCTCCCGACCTCGGAGCACCGTCGAGTCCTCGGGCTCCGGCATGCCGTGCACCGCGCTCACGAAGGCCACGAGATCATCGATCTGGGAGCCCGACAGGCGATCCCTGAAGGCTGGCATCTTGAGCGCTCCGCGATCGCGCTCCGCGCGCCAGGTATCGCTCTGGGCCTTGGCATGCGTTACGCCGTCCCGAATCCACTCCCGGATATCCTCCGGGTCATGGCCGAACATCATGAGATCTCCTTCCCAGGTGGGCACATGTTGGTCGGTCCGCCCGGGGTTCGCAGCCCCGCGCACGCCTTCCGGACCGTGACATCCGTAACACCCGGTCCGCTCGGCTAGACGTCTTCCCCGCTCCGCCGCCGGAAGCCGTGGTCGAACGAACAGGTATCCCCCGACGCCGCCAGCCAGCACCACGATCGCTGCGAAAAACACGAGACGACGGAATGCCATTGGCTTTCCTCCGGGTGCGCGGGGCGGAAATGCACCCCGCGCACTATTCGGTCGGACTTCCTCCGGTCTATGCTCCTGGCTTGAAGCTATCGATCTCGATCGCCGTCAGGCCCGATCGGGTATAGACGTGCCCCGTGACCGCGACGTTCTTTCCAGCCATGGCCTTCAGCTTGTTGTAGGAGTCCGGATTGTCATGATTCATCGTCACGAGGTAGAGCACACCGGTGTGGGTGAGCACCCCCATCGGCATCCCCTGATTGATGCACATCGTCGCGCAGCTCGCGTGGCCTGCGCCTTTGGCCATGTGACCCAGATAACAGCCGGTGTCTACCAGCTCTCCCACCACGGTCTTCGCGGGGTGCTTCGAAGCCTCGTGGGCCTGAGCGGAGACGGCGAAAACGATCGCGGCGGCGATTACGAGACCGATGATTCCGTTTCTCATTTTGGTTCTCCTTTGGGCGCTCACCCCGTTCCACCCCTTGGTCATGGGGCGGCCCGGATATTGCGCTGTCTAGTTGGGATGATTCCAGCGGGCCAGCGCGTGGGGCATGAGCCATTCAGCCGAGCGCAAGCGCCTCCAGCCACGCGGGGGGCTACCTACGAGGAGAGTTTAGGAGCGAAGAATGGTGTAGAGAGACGGAGGAACGGGTGGACCGAGGGCCATGGCCGGCAGCCACGGCCGATACCCGCGCGCCACCCGCGCGGTTGCCGCTACAGACCTGTCTTGTGGATGGACGAACACCGGGGCCGGCGAAACGGACTCAGGCTGAAGATCGGTCTGCACCGCTGATTGTAGATTCGAGCAGGGCATGGTCCGGCAGCCGTGGTCCTCGGACTTCGTCGCGCCGCCATGTTCCCCGTTGTGATGGCAATGGCTGGACTCCCCGGGCCCTGGGTCGGCGCACATGAAGGCACACGCCGGCGCCAGCCAAACCCCGAACAGTACCGCGGCCAGAGCAATCCAACCTACGACGCGATCCGGATTTTTGATCCTGCGAGACGAGTCCATGGATCTCGAGGATGAGTCCGTGGCGACTCGGGCGCAACAGGATTGTTTTCCCGAGGCCGCGATCCCAACCTCATTCGACGATGACGGCCCCATGCAGCATATCCATCCCGCACACGTAGGGGATCTGTCCCTTCGGCGAGGCCGGTAGGGCGACCTCCACAGCCTCGTTCAACGGAAGCGGCTTCCTTATTCCCTGTGCCGGGAACACGATCTCCTTCGCGCAGGTCTGATCGGTCTTACGCGTCACCACCAGCGTGACGGCCTTCCCGGCAGGAACCGTGATCGTCGGCGGATCGAATCCCTTATCTGTGACCGCGAGCTCGAAGCGCACCGGCCCTCCCGCGTTCTGTTTCGCCTGTTGCGCGCAGCCCGCCGCCACCGCCAGGACGCCCACGAGCATCATCTTCTTCAGCATCTCAGCCTCCATGTCCCGCCCTCTCGGGCAGATTGCGGCCCTTCCACCACGCGAAGATCGCGGGATAGACGACCAACTCCAGAATGAATGAAGTGACCACCCCTCCCACCATGGGCGCCGCGATACGCTTCATCACGTCGGCGCCGCTCCCCTGCCCGAAGAGGATCGGCAGGAGACCGAACAGGATCGCGCACACGGTCATCATCTTCGGCCGGATGCGGTGCGCCGCGCCCTCGACGATCGCATCGGTGAGGTCGGCCCGATCGCGCAGCGCTCCGCGCGCCTGGTGCTCCTGATGAGCCAATTTCAGATAGAGGAGCATCACCACGCCGGTCTCGGCGTCGAGCCCGGCGAGCGCGATCATCCCGACCCACACGGCCACGCTCAGGTGATAGCCCAGGATCCAGAGGATCCACACGGCGCCCACGAGGGAGAACGGCACCGCGAGCATCACGATTCCCGCTTCGGTCACCGACCGCATGTTGAAATACAGGAGCCCAAACACGAGCAGGAGCGTGAGCGGGACGACGAACGAAAGTCGAGCCTTGGCGCGCTCGTAGTACTTGAACTGCCCCGTCCAGTCCACGCGATAGCCTGGCGGGAGCTGGATGGCCTCCGCCACCGCGCGCTTGGCGTCCGCCACGTAATCGGCCAGCGCCCGCCCGGTGACGTCCACCGAGACCAGACCGACCAGCTGACCGTCCTCCTCCTGGATCATCGGAGGGCCGGTGCGGAACTCGATGTTCGCCACCTGCGCGAGAGGCACGGGCGTTCCGGAAGGCGTCGGCACGAGAACGCGCTTCAGGGCTTCCGGATCTTCCCGGAACTGACGCGCGTAACGCAGGCTGATGGTGTAGCGTTCGCGTCCTTCGACCGTCTGGGAGACGGGGAGCCCGCCGATCGCCGACTCGATCACGTCCTGGACCTGGCCCACGGTGAGTCCGTACCGCGCCGCCTCGCCCCGGTTGATATCGAAGTCCAGGAAGTAACCCCCGGTGACGCGGTCCGCGTAGGCGCTCCGTGTCCCGCGCATATTCTTTAAAACGCTCTCGACCTGAATGGCGATCTTTTCGATCGTCGGGAGGTCCGGCCCGTAGACCTTCACGCCCACGGCGCTCCGCACGCCCGTCGCGAGCATCTCGTTTCGAGTCTGGATGGGCATCCACCAGATGTTGGGCATCCCGGGAAAGCGCATCCGGGAGTCCATGTCCGCGATGAGGCCCTCCCAGGTCATCCCCCTCCGCCATTGGGATTCCGGTTTGAGCGTGACCACGGTTTCCGTCATGGAGAGGGGGGCCGGATCGGTCGCCGTGCGCGCGCGGCCCATCTTCCCGAACACGGTCGCGACCTCGGGAATCGTCTTCAGCTTGCGGTCCATCTGCTGAAGCACCGAGACGGCCTCCGTCTCGGAAATTCCGGGCGGGGCCGTCGGCATGTAGAGGACCGTTCCCTCGTTCAACGGCGGCATGAACTCGCTCCCGAGCATGAGAAAGACCGGAATGGCCGATAGGAGGAGCAGCACGGCCACGAGAACGACCCAGCGGCGCCGGCGTACGGCGAACCGGACGACCGGCGCGTAGGCGCGGATCATCCGCCGCGAAATCGGGTGGTCGTGCTCGGGTCGTATCTTCCCGCGAACGAACCAGGCCGCGAGCGCTGGAGTCAGCGTGACGGCAAGGAGCGCCGCGAACGCCATCGAGTAGGTCTTGGTGAAGGCGAGCGGCTTGAAGAGCCTTCCCTCTGTGGCTTCGAGCGTGAAGATCGGCAGGAAGGAGACCGTGATCACCACGAGCGCGAAGAAGACGGGGCGGCCGACCTCCTGGAGCGCGTGGAGGATCGCCTGCTCGCGCGGGCCCTGCCTCCCGCCCACTTCCCATGCCTCGAGCTTCTTGTGCACGTTCTCCACCATGATGATCGAGGCGTCCACCATGGCCCCGATCGCGACGGCGATCCCGCCCAACGACATGATGTTCGCGGTGAGCCCCTGCGCGGACTGGGGAATGAACGCGAGGATGACCGCGATGGGCAGGATCAGGATTGGGATAAGCGCGCTCCGGAAATGATAGAGAAAGAAGACGATCACCAGGCTCACGATGATCATTTCCTGGACCAGCTCGTGCCACAGCGTGCTCACGGCATGGTGGATCAGCTCCGAGCGGTCGTAGGTGACGACGAGCTTGATCCCAGGCGGGAAGGATCCCTTTACTTCGTCAAGGCGCTTCTTGATGCCATCGATCACGCGCAGCGCGTTCTGCTTCTGACGCATGATCACGATTCCGCCGACGACCTCCCCGTCGCCGTTCAGCTCCGCGATGCCGCGGCGCTGCTGCGGGCCCAGATGGACCTCTCCAAGGCTGCGGACGGTGACCGGCACTCCGTCCGGCCCCAGCTTCACGGGTATCGATTCGAGATCGCTCAGGGAGCGCACGTAGCCTCGGCCGCGGACGAAGTGCTCGTGCTCCGCGATCTCGAGCACGCTCCCGCCCACTTCGTTGTTGGAGCGGCGGATTGCGTCCGCCACGTCCTGGATCGAGACCTTGTAGGCTTCGAGACGGTCGGGATCGAGATCCACCTGATACTGCTTCACGAAGCCGCCGACCGAAGCGACCTCCGAGACGCCGTCCACGCTCTGGAGCCAGTAGCGCAAGTACCAGTCTTGAAAGGAGCGTATTTCGGACAGGTCGCTGTGTCCCGTCGTGTCGACAAGCGCGTACTCGAAGACCCAGCCCACGCTGGTCGCGTCGGGGCCCAGCTTGGGCGTCACGCCCTCGGGAAGGCCTCCCTGGATTG
>Ga0137409_10007317_pt1 | contig 11371 bp, 23 predicted proteins | sample CZODoug1_16funga_FD_122059 | JGI IMG/M metagenome (GOLD analysis project Ga0137409, IMG submission 122059) | Vadose zone soil fungal communities from Angelo Coast Range Reserve, California, USA - CZODoug1_16fungal (Hybrid Assembly) | ecosystem: Environmental > Terrestrial > Soil > Vadose zone... | reverse complement strand
GAGGCCGCAACGTAACTTGCCTGTTAAGCTTGATGTCCGCGCCGCGCGTTAATTCTGGAACCGCAAACGAGCGCGCCCGAAGGGGCCATTAAATTTTCAAGGTGGAAACGCTCCTTTCTATAAAATTAAGCTCTTGGTGATTCACTGGATAGGCCGCTCCGCCGCGCGGCCGAATAGCCGGGTGCTGCCTTTACCCCAACCTCAGAGCGTACGCGCTCGGCTATTTGTAATAATTTTGAAGCTGCGCGACCGGCTTTCGGTCTCATGCCCAAAATCGGGCGGTTGCGCGTCATTTCGATAAGAGCACTTGCGATAGGAGCACTTGAAATTTCGTTCTGCGCTCGACGCGGTCAGCGGAGCCGGGACGATCGGCGGTAAGTGGACGACGGAGTTGTTTTGAACCTGCAGGTCACCCTCCGAGACCTACCGGAAGGGTCGGGAATTGGAGGGAGGCACGATGTCGGAGGCGGAGAATTTCAGAAAGTGGGCGGCCCAGATAGCGCGTCAGGCCGGCGAGGAGCCGGACGCGAACGAAGCGCAGCGGCTACTGGGTATCGCGGAATATTGGGTAAGGCTCGCCGAGCTTGAAGATTGGCAACACAACTGCCCGGTCAGCGCGGTGTCACGCTAGGTGACCGCCGCGCGCCCGCGCCATCGCAATGCCACGCGATGGCATCCGCTCCCGAACGATGAGAAATCTGTTTGCAGCCCTTAATGGCTCGACCGGTAACCGTCGATGGCGTGGGCGATAAATATGCCGGCGCTCATGATAGCGAAGAACACGGTGACAGCTTCCAACATGACAACGCTCCCAAACGCGCCGGCGGGCAGATTTGACTGCACGCGGCAATGTACACACGACTAATTTCTTCCAACGCCGGATATTCGAAAGCGGCGCATCGCTTTGATGCGACAGGCCCCGGTATCGCGGTTGCGACTTGCATCAGCCGGCCGTCGCGACATTCCACTTGTGCCTTCGAATGTCCGTCAAAGATTTCTTGCAATATTCCCGGTAAATCAGGTTGAAGATGAATGCCAACATGACCGTCCCCATCGTTTGAACAGAGGGATTGTCACCCCGCGTCGGTTTCTGGTTGTTTTCGTGGGGCACTAAAAATGGTTTCGTGGGCGCGGCCGATTGTTTCGTCGCCCCTGCAGGGACGAAACATTTCACCAGAACAGGAATGACGTGGAGGGGCGGGACCGGCGATTGCGCGGTTCGGCCGAACGGCGTCGCATCGGATCGTCGGGCGCGGTGCGTCGTTCGACTGGCCGATCAGGCGCCAGGCTTGCGGGTCGGATCAGACCGCCGGCCGGCGCGCGCCGATCGCGGCCGGCGTCGCAGATAAGAAGCCGGCAGTTGTCGGTCCGCTGCCGGTTGGTCCCAAGCCACGGCCTGTCCCACTCCTCACATACCGGTTGGGCCACGGGCTCCCTGTGCACGATAGTGGATTGACGGGGGAAACCCGACTCCGCCACATTGTCACCACGATGCACGCTGAGCGTGTTGCTGGATGCGGAGAGTCGTGGGGGCGACGATGACGACAATTCAAGCGGTATTTTTTGGGATCATGCTGGCGTGGACGCCAAGCCTGGTCCTGCTGGCCTTTCTTCTTTGGCGAGACGGGATTGGACTTCGACGGGCTGACGCCGGTTTAGCGTTCGACGAAGAGCCGCCTTATCCCAATACCTAGTAGCGAGATCCTGCCTCCCATCGAGATCAGGATGGCGATCGGAACGATCGCTTGGCCGCGGGGCTGTGGCCCGGACACCGCGTCGACGTGCTCGGCTAATCCTCTTTTGCCCTAGTGAAACATGCTGTGGGAGATGGCTCGTCGCATGCCGTCTAGCCCATCCAATAATCTGCCGTGGTTGTATTCCCTGTCCCAGAAGTAGAGGGCGGACAGAACGATCAGCGAGGCCACGAAGACTCGCATCTCCTTTTCCCTTTAGCTGACTCTCAATCGCAAGAGGAAGCCCGGTGCGATCATTGGGCGGCCTGCGCGGTTTGGGCCGGCGCGTCCTTGAGGCAGTGCCGGGCAGCTTCGATTTCCGCGTCGGTGGCGCCCTTGCTTCGTGCCCACGCTTCGGCGGCGGGCGCAGTGTATCTGGCGACGTAGTACCGGATGACCGTGCAGGAAGCGCGGTGAACGAGTCCGGAACGCTCAGCGGCTTCCGCCTGCGACGCCACCAGCCCCAGGCACATCGCACCGACACCTACCCAACCTGCCCACATCGTCGATCTCCTTCGCCCCTGATCAAGCCGCCCAGCGCATTCAAGTTCCAGTTTGCGGAACAGTCATTGAGCCGTGCGGACCCCCTAAACCGAACTAACCGACTCAAGGCTTCAAACCAAGGCCGCTCTGAAACGAAGTCGGACTTCCCCCCGTTATCTTCATCGCGGCGGGAATTGTCCTCCAGCACTACCGCCGCGGTCAGCCTCGTCTTCGGCCCCGTCTTTTGCATTCCCGCTCTGCCGCATCCAAAAATGGCCGCCGCGACCGGGAGGTGCGACGGCCCAGTTTTTGGAAGAACACCCGGGCGGGGCCGGGTCGGCCAACCCCGCCTAGGCGGAATTTTACATGCACGTTCCGGGCCGGTCTGAACCATGGCGACGGGCAGCAAGGCCGCATCGCGACGGGGATCAGCGCCTCACCCCTGGGGGCGGCCGCAAATACGGGCCGAAAACAAACGGCCCCAGCGCGGGGGAGGGCTGAGGCCGTGGGACCCCTCGACATAGGGGGGCTGGTTTCCTGATCGAGTGTCCCTGCGCTCGACATCGCCAAGTGCAGACAAGTCAAGCCGACTGCCAATGAATCGTTCCCTTTGCGGCGGCCTATTTTGCAATTCCGCCGGTAACAAGAGATGGCTTACTGGAGTCACGTGGGACGGCGGGGTACGATCCCAATGGGTGTAAACGTGTAAACCGCGTCACCGTGTTGATTATAGGCGGTCCATTTGATCTTCGCGATGCCCTGGGGTTTGGTTCGCGACGGCGTCAGTTCGACCACTTCGCCCTCGATGTGGAGCACGTCGCCGTCTCGTACCGGCATCATCCAACGCAGATCGTCGACGCCCAGTCCGATAAGGGGATGCGGTCCGAACGGTCTGATTTTGACGGCAAGAGCCATCGCCATGGCGGCTGTGTGCCAGCCCGATGCGGCGAGCCCCTTGAATACCGTCTTCTCCGCGGCAGCTTCGTCCAGATGCATCGGCTGCGGATCGAACTCGGCAGCGAACCGCTTGATGTCTTCCGTGGTGACCGCAACCTCACCGCCTTTGAAGTGCATTCCCAACTTTAGGTCATCGAACCACTCAATCATCTCGTCTTCACCTTCAGTTCGAGTTCGGACAGGCGGCGGATGGCTTTCGCCGCGATTGGGTATTTCCCGCAAATGGAAAGCCCATCGCGCTCTCACGCCACCGTTTGAGTCAATGGCTCTACCCGCGGAAAAGACGGTGGATTGATGGTGGGAAGGCTGCCGCCGCCACATTGACACCACGATGCACGCTAAGCGTGTCAAGGATGCGGGCAATAGATTCGCAGAGTCGAATGCGTGGGGGCGCTAATGACGACAACTCAAGCAATCTTTTTTGGGATCATGGTGGCATTGGCGCCGGGCGTTTTGCTCACGATTCTTTTTTGGCGAGACGAAAGCGGACTTGGCGAAGATAAAGAGCCCGATTTGGAGTTTGACGATCGACCGCCTTATCCAAGGCTCGATAGCCGCATCCAGCCACCGAAGCCTGATGTCGCCGCCGCGCGTTAATTCCGGGATTGCTTCGCCGGTTACTGGCTCGCCAGTTTATTGAGAGCTGAAGCTTTCAGCCGGTCGAAATTGCGCTCGCCGGCAGCGGCCCGGGCCAGCAGATGTTCGGCGATTTGCAGCGCCGACGTGGATTTTTGATGCACAAATCTTGGATCGTTGAAAACATCGTCCAACGCGCGTCTTAAAATCGCGATCGTCTCAGCATCGTATTGCTGACATTCGTCCATGGCGATCTGAGTTTCCGATAATTGCCCCTAGCCATGGCTAGCGCGATCTCGCGGAGCCCGCTGTGAAGGAGCTCACAGACTGCCAAACAAAAAGACCACCCGAGAGGCGACGGCGCTCTCTGCGTGACGACTGATAAATTAAAGCGACTGGCAAATTGAAAGGGCCGCGAGATGATGGCGGCGATCGTGCCGCCATTCGAGCGTGATTAAATGGCTGTGCATGACACGGTAATTAAATAGCGAATAGGACATAAATATTGTCCTTTAAACCCGAAAAAAACCCGAAAAAGCATGCAATCTTCGGCTTGTTCAAGACTCCGCCTTTAATTGAACGTACTTTGGTCTTGCGAGTCATGCCTGAGTGTCCCTCGATTTAGGCGGGGGAAACGTTTGTATCTGTTTTAACGGGGGCGACCCCATGCGTGTCGTGGTGATTGTTGCGTCGATGTTGGTGCTCACCACACCATCGGAAGCTTCGAAGTCTTGCATGACCAAGGCCGAAGCGCGTGAGCATTTTGGTTCGGTGCACATCTATTGGCACGGCAAGGGTCATTGCTGGGACGCGACATCGGCACGTCGACACTCTCAGATCCGCCAAGCTCAGAAAAAAATTAAAGAGCCCAAGTGGCGTAAATCGATGTCGAGGATGTTGGCTGAAGAAGAACCTGGGCCATCGCGCAAATCGATGTCGGAGATATCGACATCGGAGATACCGCCTGGTGCAGAACCTGTGCAATCGCCATGGGTCAATCGCTGGGTAGATATCGAGTCGTCACAGCCCGCCGTTGACACGCGCTGGGTCGATATCGTTCAGGTCGCGCCACCGCTCATCGCCGAACGAAAAATCGAGCCGATTGTCACGCCGCGCGGCGTGGTGATCGTGGTCAGCGGCATCACCCTGACGCTTGCGATTGTTCTGTTCGTCGGCATGATCTATGAGCGACCGACATCAAGAAGAAATACACGATGGGCCGGATGAAGTAGGGCAGGACTTCACAGCCCTGGGTCCCGCCGGCGCGCAGGGGGCGTACAGGCCGATTTTGTTCATACTTCGTTAACCATGCTGGCCCAGGCTGGGTTACTGGCCGGTGTGAGCGAGTCGAAGCCGCCGTCAGCCCGGATCGCCATGACGCAGAATGCAAAGCCAATCGTTGGGAAAGTCTACCGTCTGCAATTCCCCGGAATTGCCGCGCGCGTGATTGAGCCGCCTCCCGGCGTCATGTCGGTCAAGTTCCCCTACCTGGTAGAGAGCCTTTTCTTGCGAAGCCGCTGGTGGGTCAACGAACTTGGCGAGCCTGACAATATTTACTCGCCCTTGATGATGACCCCAGCCGGTCGCGCCGCCAGTCTGCGAAGGTCTCACGCCCTGGCCTCGCAAACGATGCAGCGCCTCGCCAGCCAATAAACCGCTTCACGGGCCGGGGGGTTCTAGTCGGACTGATCTGGAATGCGCGCGCCGCCGGTTGTTTCGTAGGGGTCGGCGGGCGGTCCAAGATATCGGTTCAGTCCGTAGACGGCTCCCCATGAAAATACAAAGCCAAAGATCAGCGCGGCAGCCGTCGCTGTGACGATCTCTAGCTTGCCAGACATGCCGCCAACACCGCCTCCAGCCCGAGCAGACATATAAACAACGATTCTCCTGCCGTTGGAAATCGTCGCGCGTGCAAATTTTAAACCTGGCAGCGAGAGCATGGTCCGGAAAAAGCCTGCCCCGCACTTGATGCGGGGCGGGTGCCGGTTTTCCCTCGGGACAAACGCAGAGCGTTTGCCCGGAGATCATGCTCAACCAAAAAAGATAGAACGGGATGACGATTCGAAGAAAAGTCAGCCCGTTCTAGCTACCGAAGAGGCCCCAGAGCCTGAATGCGTAATAGCCAAAGGCTACGACGGCTAAATTGATCGCGATCACGATCAGCAGTTCAATCGGCGGGAGAAAACGATTCTGATCTTCCATCACGCGAAAACCATAATCGGCAATTGTATGGCGCCGCGAGAGCGAAATGTTGTTTCCACCGAAGGAAACAGAACAGTGTTGCGCGGCTGATACAGTGCTGAGACGGCGAGATCATCGAAAGGCCGTGTCCTAAAAGAAACGGCTTCAGCACGGGGGACGAGCTGAGGCCGCCGTCGGGGTAGTCAACGCTAGGCAGTCTGGGTAGAGTTGCGCGGCAGGCGTAATGGTGCATTCGCGAAAAGCGTTGATTGAGTGATCGCATGAAGCGTTTATTGGCTGTCCTTCTCTCGGTGATGAGCAGCGCAGCTCTCGCTCAGACAACTGCCACGGTGAATCCGAGCGCTCCAGCGCAGCCCTCAGTGAACGATGACGTGCCGCCCGGCGGCTGCATGCCGATCGGGCTGACCAGTTCTGGAGAAATCGTTTTCCCGATTCAATGCAAGGAGTTTATCGAACGACACCGCGAAATGCCGGTGGAGCAGAAACCCGCTGCTGTGGAAGAGAAGGCCGCCGTAAAGCAATCAGAAGCCGCAAAGCAATCGGAAGCTTTGGCGCCAGAGAACAGCACAGCGGTCAATAAACCGGCTGCGGTGGAGGAGAAGCCCGCCGCAAAGCAATCGGAAGCCGCAAGGCAATCGGAAGAAGTGGCGCCGGAGAACGGCAAGCCGGCAACCAAACCGGTTGAAACAGTCCCGTTACCGAGGCGCGCCGAGCACGAGCCGCGCCAGCGCGTCATCAGCTCAAACGGCTGCCAGCATTTTCGGACCTACGATCCGGCATCCGGGACCTACAGGGGTTTCGACGGACGGGTCCGGCCTTGCCGATAGGTTCAAGTCGCGCTGAAACGCCGATCGTGCCGAACGCCGCGATACCACCGCCGGTGCACATGATCAGGCTTACGGGAGAACAGCAGACCGTGTCCTGCGTTTGGGCGCATCCGGACGGGGAACGGTAAGCCCGCCGCTTCGTTAGACACTCTTACTGGGGAGTGATCGATGTTTGGCAAATCGACGTTTTTCGCCCTCGCATGTGCAGGCTGTTTGATGTCGCCTGTGCCCTCATTCGCACAGGGCGCCGCGGATGCCGGCGTAAGCGGAATCCCGAAAGGACCGGGGAGCGCCGGCGGCCTCAACAATTCGGTCAACGACCCCAGCGGCATCGGGAATGCCCCCAGGGCGCTGCCTCCGCCTGCTTTGAACCATTCAGGATCATCCATTCCGAGCAGCTTTCCGCCGGCTGCCAATCGTGTCTCGCCAAGGTCGAGAGTGGTTGCCACGCGGGGCCCCCGCCAGACCGCATCGGCCTTCCGCCGCCGATCGTCACGAACCAATGCGATGATAAGCGCCCAGGACAAATTGCTCGATCGAAAGCTGAAGAGCATTTGCAGCGGCTGCTAAATTCGCTCGGGTGCATTCGCACGAGGATTGTCAGGCCTGAAGAGTTCCTGTGTTACAAGTGATACAGACGGCCGCCCGGGATTCTTGTTTAACCGTCGTCATTCAATGACCAAGAGATACTCGCGATTGCCCGGCCTTCGAGCCGGGTTTTTCGTGCTTGAGCTGCGACCGGCTCACGTCGGGTACTGGAATTCACCCAGCCGGTCGCACTGCCGGCTTTCAGCGGCTTGTGCCGCACGTGAAAGTGGAGAAAAAAGAACTGAAATAAAAGGGCCGCCAACTCGGGCGGCCCTTCGTCTAAATTCGCGTTCTTTTCCGCCGATTCGGTCGCCGCGATCTCCGGACAGATTGTTCTTTCCTGAGCCGCTCACGGAGTTCGTTCAATTCGGATAATTGAATAATGAGATTCGCAGTATTATCGGTGAAAGTTGTAATCCTCTGTTGAAGAGAGCGCATTTAATACCCCCACTCACTGACACTGACGCTCCATTTGCAGGACACATGTCGCCCTCGGCATGGATCATCGCGGCCAGCCTAGGCTTCAGGTATTACCTTTGGAAATCCCGTATAAATACGGGCGTTCCTGCCACGGAACACCCTGACCTTGAAGCGTTCCGATTTTAGAAACCAGGGTACTGTGTCAATCGAAGCGGGCCGCTGACGCTGCAGGCACGGGGGAGCCTACTCGAAAGGCTGTTCTGCGGGCGCTTCATTTCCCGCTTCGTCGTCCCCGGGGAATCCATCGGGTGATGGGCCGCCGTCAAACCAATCCTGCTCTTCGATCGAAGCAAGCCAGCCCGCTTCCATGCGCGTGCACCGGTGATGCGCCGGCTCGCCCTGCGCACGAAGCAGATCGAACATCGCTATCGGCGGCCCCCGGCGTCGGGGCCGACCAGTGGAATGCACGAAAAGCGCGGAGCTAACGACCCCGATTCGGGGAGCACGGTAGGTGGGAATGTCGCGACGAGGCCGTTGTTCTTGCCGGAATTCCGTGGCGCGCCGGCGGCTCGGGCCATCGAGCCGGTCCAGGACGTCGAGGTAGGCGGCAAGAAGGGCGTGGCGCCGTCGAAGCGCTCGCATAGCTGTTTTTTTGGAATCGTCAGCCTGGGTCCCCATGGAGGACAGAATAACCCACTATGGTTGACAAGTAGTTTCGAACGTAGCCCGCGAGACGGGAGGCCCAAAGCAAGGCTGCGCTTGTCGGCTGGCGATCGCGAGACAAATCGTGCTCCCGGGTATTCCCTCCTTTTGAACCTTGGCAGGACCGTGGAGACATACTTTTGCTGGGGGTTCCACCAGGAGGAACGGGCATGCCCAATCCTACTTTCCGGCGCTGGACTGCGGACGAAATTTCCGTCCTTAAGAATCTGGCTCAGAAACGTCCGGCAACGCAGATCGCCGCTCAGCTCGGCAGGAGTCGTTCGGCGACCTCCGTGAAGGCCCATGAACTGAAGCTCTCCCTAAGGATGCGTCACCAACCCGCTGAAAACTCAGGCGCAGACCCTCGACCCGCCGGCTTTGATTGGCAGGAGTAATTCCATGTCATCATCCCGCCTGTGCTTCGCGTACAGGCGGTTTTTCTGATCACGCTCCGCCAAGCGGCGTGGTGCGTTTCCGCGTGTCCTAAATCTGCCCGAGCGAGGTACGATGGAAGTTGCGCGCCGAGTTTCAAGGCCGGCATCTGCGGAGGGATGGTCCAAATGGCAAAAAAAGGAATCACAGGCCACGACGAATGGGTTTTCACGGAAGCATTGGCAACGGCGCTCATCGCGCTGGAGCAGCTTCCAGCGAAGCACCAACCGCGCACCCACATGGACGATATCGGCAAGCTTTTGGCCGCCCGTTGCCAGCCGGGGAGCGTTACGCTGCATCTGGCCCAGGCAAAATGCAGGTTGTTTCCCGACCTGGATCCGCTGACCATTTATGGCGAATACGGCCTTGGGGATGGACAGGGCTAAATAGAATACCGGTGCTTTGCGTGAGGCGGGATTTTTTCTGCCACGAATCTCGCTTATGGCCGATTCGGCCAATCCCGAAGGCTGTACCTCACGGTTTGGTTGGGCTCGGCGCGTGTCGTCCGGCAACGTCGTGCGTCGGGCCCGCTCTTATGCAAATGCCGGAGAGGCGGATGCTGTACTTTACCCAGCTCCGTAACGGCCTTCCGGAAATGGATCAACTGGCCAGGCCATCCGATTGTCGTTCGCGACGTTTGCCGGCGGATTGAAGGACGATTCCTGCGGCGCGGACGCAACGGCTGCTCGCACGGTGTCCAGCAGACAGTCGTACTCAACTTCGCTCATCGCGCTCTCCGGGTTCGAGAGCGGAGGGCATTTCGACCATCGTGTACGCATCGTAATTTCCCCAAAACTACCGACGCGTCTTTGGGTTCCGAATGAGTCTTTTTAATCACTGCAAAGGGACGAGAAATCGAGTCTTTCTCGACAAAGTGACGGCCCCGGTGCCGACCGCCGTTGCGCAGAAGCGTCGATCACTCTGGCTGGTGAGTCGGCCTGTCGGGCGCTTTGGCGGCAGCGCTCCGCACGGGAAATAGCCGGTCAGTGGAGCGGTTAAGCCGTTTCTCGGAGCCTTGCGCGTCATTCAGATGTCCGACCAACTCGCCAGACAGTCGATAGATATTCATCCCTTTTAAATCGTAGAGTTTTTGGCCCTTGAGGTCGAAGATGGCCGCGCCGTCCACCACTCCAACATGGGCTCCCTGGCTGTTGAATAGATTGCCGTTCATGACTGGCGTCCTATCGAGAGGCCCCCCAAGCGAAGGCTGCGCCTGTTTGACGACGATAGCGAGACAATTCGCGCGCCACGTCGCGTGACGACGGGCTCACGCCTCGCTATCGACGTCGCCGCAACGGCCTATCCGCGAACGACGCCGAAACCGTCGAACACCAAACTGATCCGCTCATATTCGGGTGCGCGGCTATAAGCCGCAATCCGCAGATGATGACATCAATATCGCTGGGAAGGGCACTTCGTTTCGGCCAGTGGCCGGACGTTGGCCTGTTCATCGGCAAGTAGCTTCACCGCAAGCAATTGCTTCAAAAATTACCGGCAACTAGATCATAAGAACCTCTGCTTCCGCGAACGTAGATCCTGGCAGCGGCGGCACATATCAAATCACGGTTGGAATCGAACGCGTTCAGAAAACCCAACTCATCGGGGCTGGTATCCGGTTGAATTCTCGTCAATGCGTCTTCGTTTATAAAGAATGATGCCTCTATCGCGCTATCATGACCCCAAAATCGCACGGCACGCCGCGTTGAGTCATATGAACGACTATGATTTGGAAAATCAATCACGTGGTTGAGACCGATCAACCTGTAACGAGTCCACAACTCTTCCTGCCGGCACTGGACTCAGCGAACCGTCCTTGAATGCGCGTTGCAACGCTCGCTCGGTCGAAGTGACAACCGGGCCGCGGATCTGTCTTGGCGACTTAATGCGTTCAGCCCATTGCCGTTCGATGCGGCGATGGACGCTCAGCGGATATATGGCGCTCATCAGGTCAACCTCGCTGACACGCCCCGAAGCGGGAATAGGTGTTCGACGGATTGCGTTCTCCCGGTGGATGAAGCCGCCGGGACATGGAAGGTTCCAAGCGAAGTGGTCAAATGGGGCGTGAAACTCCGGGCATCCGCTCGCGACACCGCAATCTGGCGAAGTTGATTCCGCTCGGCACCCAGCGGGAAGGTGCGGGCATAGCGCAGGATGTTGCGCCTTTTCTCGGTGAGTTCATCTAAACAATAAAGCGGGTGATGAGGCGTTGCGAGGGTGGCTTTTGTCATGATGCTCCACCTGGATCAGGCGGGAGCGCTACCGCTCTCAGTCACCGATAGCAGCCGAAAGACGGTGCGGCGATGCAGGACCAATACCTCGGGCCGCGTCCTGTTCCGTGAATTAGAACGCCGGGCAATGGAACTTGGGACATCGGGGCAAATACAGACATACCCATGCTGGCGCGCTGGAACGACGGTCGGTCGATGACGCCTGCGTATGCCTGTGCTTCAA
>Ga0137409_10007314_pt1 | contig 11371 bp, 9 predicted proteins | sample CZODoug1_16funga_FD_122059 | JGI IMG/M metagenome (GOLD analysis project Ga0137409, IMG submission 122059) | Vadose zone soil fungal communities from Angelo Coast Range Reserve, California, USA - CZODoug1_16fungal (Hybrid Assembly) | ecosystem: Environmental > Terrestrial > Soil > Vadose zone... | reverse complement strand
GCCGCGTACACGTAGCGCTTCGTCTTCTTGTCGACGTCGTAGAAGAACTGGAGGCTCTTCCGGTCGTAGAAGGCGTTGAGGTCCTTTCCCGCGCGGAGCTTCACCCGGAGCGGATGGCCCTCGTGCCAGCTCGTGAAGTCGCGCTCGAGGAGGTCCTCCCAGACGTGAATGGTCCGGGCCAGGGCCACTTCTCCCTGCCAGTACTGGAACGCTAGCGTGCCCGGATCGTAGGGAGCAGGTGTGTAGCGCCGTCCCTCGATCGTGAACGCGGGCTGGTTGGGATCCGGCTCGACCGGCGTGACGGACTCCAGGCCGACGGGAGCGTCAGGGTCGTTGGGGTAGAAGCGAATCGTGGGCGGCCCGGCGCGTCCCTTCCGCGGACGCTTCCCGGACGCCTTGACTCGCGTCACTTCCTGCGTCTCCGGAAGAGCTCGAGCGCCTCCTCAACAGGGAGTGTGTTCACCACGTCCTCCTTCGTGAGCCAGGCCTTTCTCGCCATGCCCAGCCCGTAGCGGAGATCGGCGTACCCCGTGTCCTGGTGCGCGTCCGGATTCACCGCGAAGCGGATCCCGCGCGCCTTGGCCTGGATGACGTCCCGCCAGTCCAGATCCAGCCGGTGCGGATTGGAATTGATCTCGATGACGACCCCTTCTTCAGCCGCCACGTGGAACACCTCCTCCAGCGCGACCTTGTATCCCTCGCGCTCCAGGAGCATGCGCCCGGTCGGATGCGCGAGGATGGAGACATGGCGATTCTTGAGCGCCGCCGTCATCCGCTTCGTCATCTCCTTCTCGCTCATCGTGAAATTCGTGTGCACCGACACGATGACGAAGTCCAGCTTCTCGAGAATCCGGTCGGGATAATCCAGCTTGCCGTCCGGGAGGATGTCCACCTCGGCGCCTTTCAGGATCCGGAGCTTCTTCGATTTGGCGTTCCAGGCGTCGATCTCCGCCTGCTGCAGCTTCAAGTCCGCCTCGCTCAAGCCACGGGCATAGCGGGCGGAGGCGCTGTGGTCGGAGATCCCCAGGTACTTCGCTCCCCACGCCACCGCGGCCTCCGCCATCTGCTCGAGGGTGGAGCGCCCGTCGCTGTAGGTGGTATGGCAGTGCAGGATCCCCAGCATGTCCTTCATCGTGACGAGCTTCGGCAGGGTTCCCGCCTCGGCGGCCTCGATCTCCCCGCGGTTCTCGCGCAGCTCGGGCTCGATGTAGGAGAGGCCCAGCACCTTGAATAGATCGGCCTCGCTCTCGATCTCTGCATGCCGTTTTCCGGAGAGCTCGTACTCGTTCAGGCTCATCCCGCGGTCCAGCGCCCGCTGGCGCACGCGCACGTTGTGCGCGACGCTTCCGGTGAAATAGTGGAGCGCGAAGGGAAACTGCGCGGGCGTGACCAATCGGAGATCCACCGCGAGCCCGTTCGCGAGGCGGATGGAGGTCTTGGTGTCGCCGCTTCCCGTGAGCCCGGCGCCGGGAAGGAGGCTCAGGAACACCTTCGTCACCTTCTCGGGCTTCTTCGTCGCGACCAGGAGATCCACGTCCTTCACGGTCTCGAGCCAGCGCCTGAGGCTCCCGCCCACCTCGGCGGACTCGACCGGAGCTTCCTGCTCGAGCGCCAGGAGAAGCCCCTCCGCGAGCGCGCGCGTCTCGTGCGAGAGGAAGCGCCCCGAGCCCTTCTCGAGAAGGGCGATCCCCGCGAGGATCTTCCTCTCCGACTGCTCTCCGAATCCCTTGAGCACCCGGATCTTTCCCTCTTCGGCCGCGGTCTTGAGCGCTGCGAGCGTCGTGATCTGGAGCGTCTCACCGAGCAGACGCACGCGCTTGGCCCCCAGGCCCGGCACGCGGATGATCTCCAGCCATCCCTGGGGTGTCGAGGTCACGAGCGTCTGGTGGAACTCCATGCGGCCGGTCTTCCAGAGCTCCGTGATGCGAAGGGCGATGCTGTCGCCGATGCCGCGAACTTCGGTGAGAGTGCCCGCCTCGATGATCTCGCCCAGGTCGGAGGTCAGGCTGTCGAGGGCACGTGCGGCGTTCTCGTACGCGCGCACCTTGAAGGGATTCTCGCCCTTGAGCTCGAGGAGACCCGCGATCTCATCCAGGATGCGGGCGACGTCGCGCACGTCCACGCGGAACTCCGTTCGGGATTGAATTCGCCCGGGGTGGGCTAGGGAAGCTCGGACAGCGGCCTTCTACCAGAGAACCCTTCGTCGGTCGGGTGCCAGTGCAGGACTTGCGGCTCTCCGAGACGCCAGCAGAGGCAGACCACCCGGTCGCGCGCCATGGTGTAGAAATCGACGAGCCCCAGGTCCAGGTCGCGGAGGACGCATCCGCGCGAGGCGACCTCGTGCAGCGCGGCGCGAAACTCCTCGAGCACCTTGGCGCTCCGCGCCTCGTTCTCGCGGAGCGTGCGCACGTCCTGACTCCGGCTCGTCGCGCCCGAGGACTCGATGGCGACCAGCACCCGCATCTCCCTCTGGAGCGCCGCGATCTCCCGGGCCATCGCCGTGAGCGATCCCATGGTCTCCGTGAGATAGGGAATCAGACGGTTCGCTTCTTCCACCGAGAAGATCTTGTTCCGGATTCGTTCCATACGGCCCTCGCGAGGGTTGTCGATTCCGGTGCCTGCCTCGGGGGCACGTTATCAGAGGCTCCCGAGCGCTTGCAACCTGCCTGGGAATCTGTAACGCTCCCGGGTACATGCCCCCCGATCGTTCGATGTCCCGGCGCGATTTCCTGCGTCAGGGAGCCCTTCTCACCGGTGCTCTGGCCGCCGGCCTTCCCGAAGCTCTCTCGCTCCTCCATCCCAAGGCCGCCGAAGGCGCGATCATGGGCATCGGCCAGGAGCTGCGCGACGTCCTGAACGAGGAGACCGTGAACCGGATCCTCCAGGAGGCGCTCGCGCGGGGCGGCGATGCCGCGGACCTGTTCGCCGAGCAGCGCTTCCGCACCTCGTTCGTGCTCGACGCGGGGAAGATCGATTCGGTGACCTACGGCTATCCGCGCGGCGCCGGGGTGCGCGTCGTGCTCCGGAACCAGACCGGCTACGCCTTCTCCGACGAGCTCACGTACAACTCGATCCTCGACGCGGCGCGCATCGCCTCCTCCATCGTGGAGACCCCGGGCCGCGCGAACCCGATCGACGTGACGCGGCGCTCGCCCGCCTCCCCCTTCGCGCTCGTGAATCCCGAGCCGCTCCTTCTCGAGACCGCCAAGCTGGACGTGCTCCAACGCATGGACACGGCGGCGCGGGCGGCGGATCCGAGGATCGTGTCGGTCCGCATCGAGTACGTGGACGAGGTGCGCGAAGTCCTGATCGGAACCTCCGAGGGCATCTACATCATCGACCGCCAGTATCTGACCAGCATCGCCTGCACGCCGGTCGCCCAGGCTTCCGGAAAGCGGGCAAGCGGGCTGGCGACGCTGGGCGGACGGGTCGACGCGGAGTACTTCGCGCGCGTGAGCCCGGAGGACGCGGCCAAGGCCGCGGCGCTCCAGGCGGTCCGGCTCCTGGACGCGGGCCCCGCGCCGGCGGGCCCCATGCCGGTGGTCGTGGCCCCCGGCTGGGGAGGTGTCTTGGTCCATGAATCGCTGGGGCACGCGCTCGAGGCGGATGGAATCCGCCGCGGCACCTCGCTCCTCTCGGGCCTCCAGGGCACGCGGATCGCCTCGCCGCTCGTGCGCGTGGTGGACGACGCGCGCTGGCCCAACGGCCGCGGCTCCTACGCCATGGACGACGAGGGCACGCCCGGGCAGCGCACGGTCGCGGTGGACGGCGGGGTCCTCCAGTCCTACCTCCTGGACAAGCAGAACGGGTGGCTCCTGGCGCAGCGGTCCACCGGGAACGGAAGACGCCAGTCCTACCGGAACTGGCCCCTCCCGCGCATGTCGAACACCTACATCGACAACGGAACGAGCGATCCCGCCTCGCTCCTGAACGGCATCACGAAGGGCTTCTACGCGGCGGAGCTGGGCGGCGGGTCCGTCGAGACGACCAGCGGCAATTTCAACTTCGCGGTGCGCGAGGGTTACTGGATCGAGAACGGCAGGGTGACGCGCCCGGTGCGCGGCGCCGTTCTCGTGGGAAACTCGCTCGAGACGATGCAGCGGATCGAAGGTATCGGGAACGATCTCAAGGTGGAGACGACCCGCGGCACCTGCGGCAAGGACGGGCAGCAGGTGCCCGTGGGCGTGGGGCAGCCCACGGTCCGGTTCTCCTCGATCGCCGTCGGAGGATCCTCGATCTAGCATGCCGAGACAGCTCGCGAACGATCTCGCCGACAAGATCCGGGTCCAGGCCGAGCGCTCCGGCGCCCAGGAGGCCGAGACCTATCTCGAGACGAACACCACGACCGAGGTGCGCATCCGCCAGGGGCAGATCGAGCTCGTGAGCCAGTCCGCGGTGCAGGGTCTGGGGCTTCGCGTGTTCCGGGATCGCCGGATGGGGTTCCTCTACACCACCGACCTCCGCGATACGGTGCTGACGGAGCTCGTCAACCGGACGCTGAACCTCACCAACATGGCCACGCCGAGAGAGGAGAACAAGCTGTCCGAGTACCTCTCCTCCTCGCAATCCGATCTCGAAATCTACGATCCCATCGTCGCCCAGCAGCGTCCCGAGGATCTCGTCCGGCTCGCGCGCGCCGCGGAAGAGAGCGCCTTCGCGCAGGACAAGCGGATCCAGACCACGAGGGACGTCCGCTGCGTTACCTCCGTGTACGAGGTGTTCTTCTCCAACACCTACATCGCGCGGGGGACCTACCGCGCCACGTCGGTATCGCTCTCCGCGACTCCCATCGCGACCCAGGGAACGCAGCGGCGCGAAGGCACCTACATCGACCGGAAGCGATTCCTGAGCGATCTCGCGAGGCCGGAGCAGATCGGATCGAGGGCGGTGGAGCGCGCGCTCGCGCGTCTGGGAGCGGGGCCCATTCCCTCGGCGCGGGTGCCCGTCGTCTTCTCGGCGGAGGCCGCGGGGGTTTTCCTCCAGGGATTGTTTCCGGCGCTGAGCGCGCTGAACGCGATCGAGCAGCGCTCCTTCCTCGCGGGGAAGATCGGGCAGGTGATCGCGAGCCCGAACGTCACGATCATCGACGACGGCACGATGCGGCGCGGGCTGGGCACCCGGTACTTCGACGGCGAAGGGGTCCAGACCCATCGCACGGTGCTCGTGGACCGCGGCGTGCTGCGCCAGTACCTCCACACCGCCGCCACGGCGCGACGCATGAACGCGACGCCCACCGGGAACGGGATCCGCTCCTACGACTCGCTTCCCACGGTCGGCCCCACGAATTTCTACATCGACGCCGTCTCCAAGACGCACCCCGTGACCGAGGACGTGGTCCAGGGTCTCTACGTGACGGGGCTCGCGGGTTTCGGCGTGGACATCGTGTCGGGGGTGTATTCCCAGCAGGTGGATGGCCGGTGGATCGAGAAGGGTGTCCTGGGGAAGCCGGTCGAGGGAGTGACCGTGGCGGGGAAACTGGATGAGATGCTTCTCGGGATCGACGCGGTGGGGAGGGATCTGGATTTCCGGAACAACGTGGTGTCCCCGACGATCCGCTTCAAGGAGCTGACGGTCGGAGGCGGCGCGTAGGCTAGGCGGGCGTCTCCGAGGCCTTGGGCTGCGTATCGCCTTCTTCCTTCGGCGCGGCGTAGAGCTCACCCACCGTGAACTTCTTCGGCGCCTTCACGTAGATGTAGGCCGTGTTCGCCGCCGCCGCCCCCTCGCTGCAGGCCGTGATCAGGAGCTTGTACTTCCCCGGATAGGTCGCGATGTCCCCACAGCTCAGCACGCCCTTGATGTTCGTGTTCATGATGTTGTCGACCTTGATCTGGTTCCCCTCGAGGTCCAGCCCCCACGAGCGGATGATCTTCGTGTCCATGAGGAAGCCGATGTTGATCGAGACCAGGTCGATCGGAAGCTCCTGGGTCTCCTCGGTCTTCTTGTTCTTCACGAGCACGCTCTGGACCTTGCCGTCCCCTCGGATCTCCACCGTCTCGGTCTCGAGCATGGGCTTGATCCTTGACTCCTTGATCTCCTCCACGTAGGTATCCATGCCCTGCCACTTGTCGAGCATGTGGATCAGGGTCACGTCCGCCACGTCCTTCACGGAGAGCGCCGATTCCAGCGCGGAGTCGCCGCCCCCGATGACGAGGATCCGCTTTCCCTGGCTCGCCTCCACGTCGGGCATGCCGTAGAAGAGGCCCTTGCCCTTGAGCTCCACCTCGCCCGGCTTGTTGATCTTCCGGGGCTCGAACGCGCCTCCGCCCGTCGCGACGATCACGCTCCGCGCCTCGTATTGCGCTTTGGTGGAGGTCACGCGGATCAGATTCTGCTCCTCGTCGCGCTGGATCATCGTCACGTGCTCGCGCTCGTGGATCTCCGCGCCCATGTGGTTCGCCTGATCGACGAAGTTCTTCCCCAGATCCTCGCCCATGACGTAGGTGTAGGAGGGATAGTCGTGGACCGGTTTCTTGGGGTAGAGGGAAGCGAGCTGCCCGCCGGCCACCGCGGTATCGAGAAGGAGGGTCGACATGCGGCGCATGCGGGTGAAGAGCGCCGCGGAAAGGCCCGCCGGGCCGGCGCCGATGATGAGGGTGTCCCAGATCACGATCGCTTCATTCTCTCCAGTTCACACGCGAATTTCGAGAGCACGCGAGCATACCACAGGGGGGAGGCTTCCTCGAAGGCGAGGGCGCATGCTAGCCTTCGCGTGTGACACTCCGGCTTCAAGAGCCCGATCTCGAGGGGACGATCGCCTTCCTCGGAGGGATCTACAGCAATCACGTCGCCCTTCGCGCCGCGGCCCAGGACGCACGCGCGCGGGGAGCCCGCCGGCTCTTCTGCCTCGGGGATCTCGGCGGATTCGGCCCGAATCCGGGGAAGGTCCTTCCCCTTCTCGACGAATTCGAGGTGATCACCCTCGCGGGGAACTACGACGTCTCGCTCGCCGGGAGGCTCACGGACTGCGGGTGCGGGTACACGCATCCCTCCGACAACCATTTCGCGCAGCTCTCCTACGACTACACCAACCGCCGCACCACGGACCGGGAGCGAGCGCGGCTCCAAGCGCTTCCGGGATCGATCCGCTTCACGCGCGGCGGACGTCGGTTTTTCCTCTGCCATGGCTCGCCGCGGCGGATCAACGAGTTCCTCTGGGAGTCGGGGTGCTCGGACGCGTTCCTGGCGAGGCTTCTGCGCGAGGCCGAGGCGGACACGGTTCTCTGCTCCCATACCGGAATCCACTGGGCGCGAACGCTCCAGGGCGGAGGACGCATCGTGAACGCGGGCGCCGTGGGGAGGCCCGCGAACGACGGCTCGCCCCGGATCTGGTACGCCCTTTTCGAAGCGGGGCAGGACGAGCCCAGGTTCATCGACGTGACCTACGACCAGGAGTCCCTGGCTCTGGAGATGGAGGAGGAATCGCTGCCGCGCGAGTTCGTGGAGACCATCCGGACCGGGTGGTGGACGACCTGCCTCGAGATCCTGCCCGCGAAGGAGCGCGCGAGGGGAAAGTATTGAGGCCTTGCCCGGCCGCGTGATCGGAGAGTACGTCCGCGCCGTGCGTGCCTCCGGCCGGAACGCTCGCTTCTACTTATATGGGCTCTTCCTCTGCGGCCTCGGTCAGTCGATCTTCTCCCTTCTCTTCAACCTCTACCTCCGCGAGCTGGGGGTGAGCGACGCCGGGATCGGAAAGATCCTCTCCAAGATCTCCCTCGGCGCCGCGGTGGCCGCCCTTCCGGTCGCGTTCCTCTTCCGCCGGGTTTCCTCGCGCAGGATCCTCGTCGTCGCGGGGGCGCTCACGGCGCTCACGTATCTCCTGCTCGGAAGCCTCGTGGCTCCCGAGCTTCTGCTCCTCGCCGCCTTCGTGTCGGGCATGGTGGTGACGACCTTCCGTCTCTCCATCGCGCCCGTCGTGATGCGCGAGGTGAGCCCGCCGCTCCGCCCCTATCTCTTCAGCGCCGCCTTCACGGTGCTCTTCCTGGCCTCGATCCTGGGCTCGCTGCTCGGAGGCGCCATGCCGCACCTCTTCGGCGGCCTCACCGGGATCCCCCGGCTCACCCTCCGCTGGTCGCTCTGGGCGGCCTGCGCGATCACGCTCCTCGCCTGGATTCCCTTCTACCGCATGGGCGGATGGACTCCGGGGAGGGAGGACGAGCGGACGCCCTCGCTCTGGGAGCAGATCCGCGAGCTGACCGAGGTGGACTGGGGGCTTCAGCTCAAGCTGGCTCTTCCCGCGACCCTGATCGGGCTGGGCGCGGGGCTGATCATTCCGTTCCTGAACCTCTATTTCCGCGACCGCTTCGGGCTCACGGCGGGCGCGATCGGGATTCTCTACGCGGTCATGCAGGCGTCGATGGTGCTGGGGAATCTCTTCGGCCCCGCGGTGTCACGCCGCCTGGGTCTCGTTCGCGGCGTCGTCCTGACCCAGCTCCTCTCGGTCCCGTTCATGGTTCTCCTCGCGCTCTCGACCTCGTTTCCCGTCGTGGTCGTGGCGTTTCTCTTCCGGGCCGGCCTCATGAACATGAATCAGCCGCTCACGACCCACTTCGCGATGGAAGTGGTGCCCGAGCGCGAGCACGCCATCACGAATAGCCTGCTTTCCCTCACCTGGTTCGTGGCCTGGAGCGTGAGCGCCGACATCGGAGGAGCCCTGATCGAGCGGCGTGGGTACACGGAGCCCCTGCTTCTCGCGGCTCTCCTCTATGTAGTTGCTTCAATTCTGTATGGTGCGTTCTTCCATCGAGTTCCGGAGGGCAGGGTGCCCCGGTCCGAGGTGGAGCTGCCCGACGCTTGACCCGCTTTCCCCCCTTACTCAAGTAAATCCACGGAGATGCCGATACCTCTATTCATCTGCGTCGAATCATCTGCACTTAGGGAGGACTGCGTGGCGTCTCGTCGCTACGCCGTCCAGGGGATGGGCGGAAGGAATCGCATCGTTCAAGTAAGGGGGAACCAATGAATCGGACTCGGTTTGCCACAATGCTGTTCACGTTTGCTCTGGTCACGGCGTTCGCCGCGGCTGCCTCGGCAACGCCGAGTGTGGGAACGCTGGAGATCTCGGGCGGTTATGCGAAGTCCTCGACCGAAATCGCTCCGGGCATCTCGACCGATTCACCCAAGGGTGGGCTGACGTTCGGTGCCGGCTACTTCCGTGGCATCGCTCCGAAGACGTCGTGGGGTATGGAAGTCTCCTACGACAACCTGGGCCATCTGGACTATGTCAGCGGTTCGAACAACCACACGGCCTCGATCCACATGCTGCGCGTGTCGCCCGAGCTCCGGATGAATTTCGGTGCGCCGGTCGGCCCGAGCTTCTGTGCTCAGGTCGGTGGCGGTTATTACAGCGTGTCCGTCAAGGATGAGGACACGACGGCTTCGACGAACGCGACCGCCAGCGATGGCAAGTTCGGCTTCAACGTTGGCGCGGGTGTGGGATTCCCGGTGGGCCCGAAGACGAAGCTGAACCTCATGGGCACCTACCACTCGGTTTCCACCCCGGGGACCAGCACCAACTACATGAACGTCCGCGCTGGTTTGGGCATCAGCCTGTAATCAGCCGTAGGATAAGAAGCAAGACGGGGGGTGCCGAAAGGCGCCCCCCGTTTCTCTTTCCTCGCAGCGGCGGTAGGGGCAGCGGGAAGCCGTGTTTCCCGTGGGAAATTTTTCGGTAGGATTTCCGAGGGAAACACGGCTTCCCGTTATCCCTTCCCCCCTGGGTTCGTCATCCCCTCCGGGGAAAACACCTTCTTGATCTGCTCCTCGGTGAGGAGCTTCTTCTCGCGGACCAGCTCCACCACCGTCTTTCCGGTCTTCACGGATTCCTTCGCGATCTCCGCGGCCGCCAGGTAGCCGATATAGGGGTTCAACGCCGTGGCGAGCGCCATGGAGCGCTCGAAATACCGCCGGCAGACCTCCTCGTTGGCCGTGATCCCGTCGATGCACTTCTCGCGCAAGGCGCGGAGCGCGGGCGCCAGGAGGGCGAGCGCCTTCGTCAGGTCGTGGGCGATCACCGGCATCATGACGTTCAGCTCCAGCTGGCCTGCCTGGGAGGCGAAGGCCACGGTCGTGTCGTAGCCGATCACCTGGTAGCAGACCATGTTCGTCATCTCGAGCATGACCGGGTTCACCTTGCCGGGCATGATCGAGGAGCCCGGCTGCACCGCCGGGAGCAGGATCTCGTAGAGGCCGGTCGTCGGGCCGCTGGCGAGGAGCCTCAGGTCGTTGGCGATGCGATTGAGGTCGAGCACGAATCCGCGGAGGTCCGAGGAGACGCGGACAAAGGGGGCCATGCTCTGCATCGCCTCGAAGAGGTTCTTCGCGGGGACGAAGGGGATCCCCGTCAGCTGCGCCAGATGCTTCACCGCCCGCGTCCGGTATTCCGGGTGCGCGTTGATTCCTGTGCCCACCGCGTTTCCGCCCAGTCCCAGCGCCAGGAGCCCCTCGCGGCTCCGCGCCAGCGAATCCACCCATCCCTGGACCGAGACCTCGTAGCCCGAGAACTCCTGCCCCAGCGTGATGGGCACGGCGTCTTGAAGATGCGTCCGCCCGGACTTGAGCACGTGCGAGAACGCCTGCGCGCGTCCGCCCAGGGAGCGCGCCAGGGCCTTCATCTCCTCCAGCACGGGGCCGATCAGGACGTGGCTCGCCATGCGCATCGCGGTCGGGATCACGTCGTTCGTGGACTGCGCCATGTTCACGTGATCGTTGGGGCTCACGAGCGTCGGGTCGCCGCGCTTGCCGCCCAGGAGCTCGCAGGCGCGGTTCGCGATCACCTCGTTCACGTTCATGTGGAACGAGGTCCCCGCGCCCGCCTGGTACGCGTCCACGACGAAGTCCTTGTCGTGCTTGCCCGCCAGGACCTCCTCGGCGGCCTTCACGATGGCCTCGCCCTTCTTCCCGTCCAGGGCGCCCACGTCCCGATTGGCGCGGGCGGCGGCGATCTTGATGCGCGCCATGGCACGCACCATCTCGATGTGAAGACGCTCTCCCGAGATCGGAAAGTTCAGGATGGCCCGCGCGGTCTGCACACCGTAGTAGGCGTCGGCCGGGACCTCGAGGGTCCCCAGGGAATCGCGCTCGATCCGGGTCTTGGGCTGCGAGGTCACGTCAGGCACGGGGCCTCCTCCACGACGGGCCGGTCCCACACCCCGGCGAAGGCGTCCCGGATCCGCGCCAGCACCTCGGCGCGCGGAGGCGCCTCGCCCAGGAGCACCCGCATCGACGTGACGCCCAGGTGCCGGATGCCGCAGGGGTGGATCCAGTCGAAGTGTCCCAGATCCGGATCCACGTTGAGCGCGAATCCGTGGAAGGTGATCCAGCGCCGGACCGCGACCCCGATCGCGGCGACCTTGCGGTCACCCACCCACACGCC
>Ga0137409_10007310_pt1 | contig 11374 bp, 7 predicted proteins | sample CZODoug1_16funga_FD_122059 | JGI IMG/M metagenome (GOLD analysis project Ga0137409, IMG submission 122059) | Vadose zone soil fungal communities from Angelo Coast Range Reserve, California, USA - CZODoug1_16fungal (Hybrid Assembly) | ecosystem: Environmental > Terrestrial > Soil > Vadose zone... | reverse complement strand
CGACGTTCGGCGAATGGTCGATGAGGCTGTAGCGGCATTCGGCCCCGTCGACATTCTGGTCAACAACGCCGGTTCGCTCGTCGAGCGATTGCGCCTGCTCGAACTGACCGAGACCCGCTGGGATGAAGTCATCGATCTCAATCTGAAGAGCGCATTTCTGTGTACGCAGGCCGTCGCCGCTTCGATGATCCAACGCGGGAGCGGAGCGATCGTCAACGTCGCTTCGATAGCCGGGCGCAACGGCGGCGCGCTCGGTTCAATCCATTATTCGGCCGCCAAAGGCGGAATGATCACGATGACCAAGGGGCTGGCCAAGGAACTGGCGCCGCACGGCATACGGGTCAACGCCGTCTCACCCGGCGTGATCTCGACGCCGTTCCACGAACAATTTTCGACTCCCGAAGCGATCCGCAATTTCGTCAACAACATTCCGCTGGGACGCGTCGGAGCGCCGGAAGAGGTCGCGCGGACGATCCTCTTTCTCGCCTCCGAAGCGTCGAGCTACCTGGTCGGCGAAACGATTGAGGTCAACGGCGGAATGCTGATGGAGTAGTCCGAAATTACGCGCCGTCGGGGAATTTCAAGTTTGCGGCGCCGCTTAACCTGCCGGTCGGCGTTTACGCCGTGACGGTCAAAGCCGACGGCTTCTCGGATTTCAAATAGGAGAACGTCAAGCTCGACGTGGGCGGCGCGTTCAACGTCAATGCGCGATTGCGCATCAGCGCGACGAGCGAGGCGATCACCGTCACCGGCGACGCCTACCAGACCGTCAACCGTGAGAACAGCTTCAAGGCCGAGAACACGCGCGTGCGCGACGGTGGAACGATTACCTTCAGTTCTGGTAACGAGGCAGGCTCAACCTTCCGCCCTCAGGACAGCGGCAACGCTGTGGCCAACCTGCTGCTCGGCGCGTTTACCCGATACACCGAGACGTCCATTACGACCGCACGCTGCTCAATCCACTGCGCGACGCGGGCGCGAATACGCCTTTCGCGCGGGTCGCAACGGTGACCAACGGTCGCCAGTTCATATGCAAATCTGATATTCCAGATTTGCAGGGAAGCCTTGACACCGCATCTGTCCCTCCACATACTCTGCCCATCCACACCTGACCGCCTGAAGGCGGAACTACGAACGATTTACCGAACTATTTCCGCAGGAGATCATAATGCGCGCTATCGACATCCATATTCACGTTCCGGAACCGCCAGGCGACTCCGGCGCCGAGGAGCAGCGGCGAATGGCCGGCTATTTCAAAGCGGCCTCGCTGCCTCAATCTCCCGAAGAGATGTATGAAAAATACAAGGCGCTGGACATTTTCGGCGTCATCTTCTCTGTGGACTCCGAGACGCGCAGCGGCGATCGCTACGTCGGGAATGATTATGTGGCCGAGGTCGTCAGAAAATACCCCGACCAGTTCATCGGCTTCGCCTCGGTCGATCCGTGGAAAGGAGCGATTGCCGCTCGGGAGTTGGAGAGGGCGGTAAAAGAGCTTGGGCTTCGCGGCCTCAAGCTCCATCCTACTGCTCAGGCCTTTTTCCCCAATGACACGCGCTTCTATCCGCTCTGGGAGAAGTGCGTTGAGTTGGGGATTCCTCTCATCTCTCACACGGGGCAGACAGGCGTCGGCGCGGGAACTCCGGGCGGCGGCGGACTCAAGCTGAAGTACGCTCATCCGCTGCATCTCGATGACGTGGCCGCCGATTTTCCCGACCTCAAGATCATCATGGCTCACCCGGCGGTGCCCTGGCAGGAAGAGCAACTCGCCGTGGCGATGCACAAGGCCAACGTCTACATCGATCTTTCCGGATGGTCGCCGAAATACTTCAGGCCCGTGCTGGTCCAATACGCCAACAGTCTTCTTCAAGACAAAGTCCTGTTCGGCTCCGACTATCCCGTGCTTCAACCAGATCGATGGCTCAAGGACTTCGAAGCCCTGGAGATAAAAGAGGAAGTGCGGCGAAAGATTCTACTGGAAAACGCGCGGAAGCTTCTTAAACTCTGACAGAAAAGATCAGATCTCAATCAATACATATGTCCATGCTGACCTATCCCCACGCCTTGCTGCACGACGCTCTTCGCAAGAGAGCGTATGAGGAGCCTGATCGAGTCGCGATCGTATTTGAGAACAGGAGTCTGACGTTCGCCGATCTCGACGTCGAATCGAACCGGCTGGCGCACGGCCTTCGCGCGCTCGGACTCGTGGCCGGAGACCGGCTCGGCATCTTCATGCCGAACTGCCCTGAAGTCGAGGTTGCCTTCTACGCCGCGAGCAAACTCGGCGCGGTGGGCTGCCCGCTCAACTCTTCGTATCGCGAACGCGAGGTGACATACCAATTGAACGACGCCGGCGCCGAAATGCTCATCACTCACGCGAAACTCTGGCCGGTGGTCGAGGCGGCGCTGCCGCGCCTCGCGTCAACGCTTACCATAATCCTCGTCGGCGACGATGCGCCGGATTCGGCCCCGAACATCATCAGTTATAGTGATGTCGTCGAGGGCCAATCAGCCGAGGCGCCGCCCGCGCACATTGATCCGGACCAACTGGCCGCGCTGCCCTATTCGAGCGGGACAACCGGTTTGCCGAAGGGCGTGATGCTGACGCACCGCAACCTGGTTATCAACCACGAGCAGTGGGGTAGCGTGCTGCGGTTGGGCCCGGACGATTGCTACATCATCTACCAGCCGCTCTCGCACATCTATGGCGTGACGATGATGGGCGTGAGCGTTCGCTCCGGATCGAAACAGATACTGCTCGAACGCTTCGATCTCGAGACTGTTGTTCGGTTGATCGAGGAGCATGGCGTGACGTGGCTCTTCGCCGTGCCGCCGACGCTGCTCACGCTCGCCAACGCGCCGGGACTTGACCGTTCGCAATTCCGAACGGTCAAGTACGCATTCAGCGCGGCGGCGCCGCTCCCGCCCGACGTGGCTCGCCGCGTCGAAGCCCGTTTCGGCTTCCGCATCGTTCAAGGATACGGCCTGACGGAAGCCGGCCCCGCCACGCATCAAACTCCTCTGGCCCCTCTGGCTCCTCTGGATCGCATCAAAATCGAAAGCAGCGGCGTGCTCTTGGCCGACACCGAGCTCAGGATCGTCGACATCGAAACCGGCGAACTCGATCTGCCGCCCGGCGAGATCGGCGAGATAGTTGTGCGAGGCCCGCAAGTCATGAAGGGTTACTGGAACGCGCCGGAAGAGACCGCGCGCGCCTTGCGCAATGGCTGGCTTTACACTGGCGACATCGGCCGGGTGGACGACGAGGGCTATATCTACATCGTCGACCGCAAAAAGGAGATGATCAAATACAAGAGCTTCAGCATCGCGCCCGCGGAACTCGAAGCCATATTGCTGGAGCACCCTGACATAGAGGATTGCGGCGTCACCGGCGTGCCGGATGCGGATGCGGGTGAATCTCCGAAAGCGTTTGTCGTGCCGCGCGCGGGCCGAACAATTGACCTCGACGCGCTCGCGCGATTCGTCTCAGAGCGCGTGGCCGGCTACAAGCAGATTCGCCACTTCGAGGTGGTTGACGCGATTCCCAGAACACCGTCGGGTAAGATTTTGCGCAGAATGTTGAGGTAGAGACGCAATATTTTGCGTCTCTACCTCAGACCCAGAGTTTCTTGTTGATCGGGATGCCATGCTCGCGGCAGTAACTGACGTAGTGGTTGATGAACCAGAAGACGTCCAGCGTCTCGATCAGATTGTCGTCGTCGTCGAAGAATTCGATCGCTCCGTTGAGCCAGAAGATCGTCTTCATGCCGTTCGGGTCGTCCGAAATCAGCGTATGGATCGCGCCGGGACTCTCCTGAACATAACTGCCCGCCCGGGCCACCCAATCGTATTCCAGGTAGCGCCAACTGCCTTCCAGTGTGCAGGCGAAAATACGCCCGCGATGGCGGTGGCGGTTCAGCCTTCCGCCTTTCTTGACCCAGAGAATGTTGGCGTACATGTTGTTCCTGACGTCGAACGCCAAATGGCGAATGAATACATTCTCCACATAAGGGACATAAGGCGATTCATCCTCTCCAGGTCCGATATGAACGTCGGGAAACGCGTATTCTTGCACGACCGCATCGAGGCGGCTGGTGTCGCGATGTGACATCTTGCCCTCCGGATTGTTTGGTGGATTGTTTTCGCTTGCGACCCAAAACTGATATAACAGAGTGGACGACAGAAGGGCAAGAGCATATATAGCCTCTCTGTTCTTTCCTGAAAACGTCATTTCCCACGTTTTGTTTCGGCCAGAGTCTGATGCGCTCTGAAGATTACGTAGGCGCGAATGTCCTCGGCGTCTTTGCGCGAAAGCTCTTTGGCGAAAGAGACCATGCCGACCTTGCGCAGGCTGCCGCCGAGCACGATGTCGAACCATCGATCATCGGGCAGTGTCTTCGAATAGCGCAGATCGGGCAGCACGCCGCCGCCGACCGCCACGTCGCCGTGGCAAGCGGCGCAATATCGTTGAAAGACACGCTCGCCATTCTTTACCGTGGCTTCATTGGCCGTCGCCGGCGGAGGATCGAGCGCAGGCTCTTCAAATTTAGGCATTGGCGGCAGGCTCGCTTTCCCGTTGAGTTTGAAGGCCAACACCCGGCTGATATTCCTTACGCGCCCGGATTTGAAGGCGATCTCGCCGGTAACCAGCGGGAAGACTCCGCCCCAACCCGCCAGCACGGCGACGTACTGTTGGCCCTTTATGGCATATGCTACAGGCCCCGCCATCACGCCGGTCTGGGCGTCGAATGACCAGAGCTTCTTGCCATTGTCGGCGCGATAAACCTCGAAATAGCCGCTCGCCGCGCCCTCGAAGACGAGATTCCCCGCAGTGGATAACAGGCCACCGTTCCAGGGGCCGGGACGCTCCACTTCCCAAACCTGCTTCTGCGCGACAGGGTCCCATGCGATCAGGCGGCCCTTGACGCTATCGAGGACCGCCTTCTTGACCTCGGGTATCTGTGGCATTCCCGCCGCCACGACATCAACGCCGTAATTGGCGGCCAACTTCTTCGGCTGAAAATTCTCGTCGGATTTGTACGGGAATCCCGCGTCCTGAACCGGAATGTAAACCAGTCCGGCGCCAGGGCTATATGACATTGGCTGCCAACTGTGCGCGCCCATGGGGCCGGGAACGATCAGCGCCGGCTCGGTCCCGGCGTATCGGGCAATCGCCGTCTCTATGGGGCGGCCCGTCTTCATATCAATGCCGCTCGCCCAATTGATTTGCGTGTAGGGTTTGGCGGAGATCAACGCGCCGTTTGAGCGGTCGAGGACGTAGAAGAAACCGTTCTTCGGCGTGTGCAAGATCGCTTTTCGCGCGCGGCCTTCGATAGTGAGATCGGCCAGCGTGATCTGCTGGGAGGCCGTGTAATCCCACATCTCGCCGGGAGTCTCCTGATAGTGCCAGACGTATTCTCCCGTGTCCGGCTTGAGCGCCACGATTGACGAGAGGAAGAGGTTGTCGCCGCCGCCCGGACTGCGTATTCGCCGGTTCCACGGCGATCCATTGCTCACGCCGATGTAGAGAAGATCGAACTCCGGGTCGTAAACGATGGAATCCCACACGGTCCCGCCGCCGCCGAATTTCCACCACTCGCCGGTCCAGGTCCTGGCCGCGCTTTCGAGAGCTTTATTCTCGAACGGTTTTGAAGGATCGCCGGGCACTGTGTAGAAGCGCCACGCCATCTTGCCCGTCTCGGCGTCATAGGCCGAGACATAACCGCGCACGCCCATCTCCGCGCCGCCGTTCCCGATGAAGACCTTGCCTTTGGCCACCCGCGGCGCGCCGGTGATGGTGTAGCGAAAATTGCGGTCAATCGTCAGCGTCTCCCAAATAGGCTTGCCGTTCGCCGCGTCGAGCGCCACCAGCTTTCCATCGAGCGTGCCCACGAAGACCTTCCCTTTCCACACCGCCACGCCGCGATTGACGACGTCACAACAAGCGTTCACGGCCCATTCGGGATCCACTTTCGGATCGTATGACCAGAGCAGAGCGCCGGTCGCGGCGTCCAGCGCGAAGACCTTGCTCCACGCGCTCGTCACGTACATCACGCCGTCAACGACTATCGGCGTGGCCTCCTGCCCGCGATCCGTGTCGAGGTCGTAATGCCACGCCAGTCCGAGCGAGCCGATGTTTTGGTCATTGACTTCCTTGAGCGGGCTGAATCGCTGTTCGCCGTAATCGCGCCCGTGGCTCATCCAGTTTCCAGGTTCACGATCGGCGCCGATAATACGGGCGCCGTCCACGTCCGCCGGTTTTATTCTTTCCTGGTTCGAATCCTGCGCCGTCCGTGAGACGCGCGAATTCAGAACCGCCAGAGCAAGAACCATCACGATGACAGCAACTCTTGAACGACGCATATACGCCCTCTTCCGTTTGTTTAGTTGTTTCCGTCTGTTGAGGCTTTGATGCGGCGGCAATCCTAGCTTTGATATGTCAAAAACGTCAAGGTATGGCGCGCTACACATCGCCAGAGCTTTTATGCAAAGTCATTTTCGGGAGCGCATATTTCATATGGCATATGATCTTTGAGAAATAAATGCGCCGAGTGTGGCGCGAGTTGTTTACTCGCGCCACTTCGGCAGAAGGCGGCGCGAGTAAACAACTCGCGCCACAACATTAGCGGAGTGTGGTTGCATTATTTTTTCAAAGACCGCATGCCATATCTGATATGACAGAGCCGGCAAAATCTCTTGACACCGAATCGGGCCGTCATCATACTCTGCCAGCTTGTTTTGGAAGTTCTTGATAATTCTTTCCTTCATATCTCAGATCGCCAACTGCGCCATATTTTTTGGATTGAGAAAAGCTTTTTCGAAGTCCGCGGAAAAAACACTGAAGGGAGTAAATTATGAAGGGACGTTCGGGTCTGCTTTCGGCCGTCACTATTGCGCTCATTATCGGCTGTGTAACACCGGCGTTTTCGCAAGGAAGCGCCAGCTTCGCTCAACTCAACGGAACCGTGCAGGACGCAAACGGCGCCGCGATAGCCAAAGGCGTCATCACTCTTCGTAATCTGGATACGAATCAAGCTTACACGATCAGCTCCAACGACGCCGGCTATTACATTGTCCCCAATCTTCCGCCGGGGAGATATGAATTGACGGTGACCTCCACCGGCTTCGGGAAGTATATCCAGACCGGGATCGCATTGACCGTAGGCCAGACGGCGACGGTCAATGTGGCGCTCAAGGTGACGGTGGAGGAATCCGTCTCGGTCACCGGCGAAACGCCGCTCATCGAACCCACGCGGACGGAAGTCAGCCAGGTGATCGAAACCAAACAGATCGCTTCGCTGCCCATCAGCGGACGGCTCTTTACGGATTTCGCGCTCTTGACGCCGGGCGTGGCCACGGGACGCACCAGTCTGGGAGCCACATTCACTGAGTTCGAGATAACACAGATTTCCTTCGGCGGCATGCGCTCATTCAGCAATTTGATCACGGTGGACGGCGCGGACTTCATCAACGCCAATACCGGCGTGCAGCGCGCCACGCCGCCTCAGGAATCGGTGCAGGAGTTCCGCGTGGTCAACAACAGCTTCGGATCAGAATACGGGCGGGCGCTCGGCGGGATCGTCAACGTGGTCACCAGGTCGGGCGGCAATGAGTGGCATGGTTCGCTCTACGACTACTTCCAGAACAGCACGCTGAACGCGCGTTCCTTGCTGCAACCCGAAGGGACGTCGAAGGCGCTGCGGCAGAATCAATTCGGCGGCGCGCTGGGAGGCCCGATCCGAAAAGACAAGACTTTCATCTTCATGAATTACGAAGGCCAGCGGCGCGCCGAGGCCCCAGTCTACCCGCCGAGCCTTTTGAATAACCTGTCGACCATCAATCAGGCCAAGCTTATGCTCGGCATCCCAGCCGAAGACCTGAACGTTTTGAAGATCAAGAACAACGACTACGGCTTCGCCAGATTCGATCATCAACTGACGAAGAACAATCGCCTCTCGGCGCGGTACAACATCGAGGACGCGCGCGACCCGAATCAATTGATCGGTAACACTGAAGATGGCGGCGGCATCGGCACGCCGAGCGGCGGTCGTAATCTTTTCATCAATGATCAGGCGCTGGTCGGCACATTGAATTCAGCGCTCAAGGCCACTGCGGTCAACACGCTTCTGGTTCAATGGGCCAGGCGGCGCTACAATTTTCCCGGTTCGACGGGCCAACCCAACCTGGACATCCCCAACGACCTGTCATTTGGCCACAACTTCGGCACAATCGACGCCATTGGCGAGAGCCGTTTCCAAATCTCGAACTCTCTGGGATGGGTCAAGGGCAACCATTATGCGAAATTCGGATACGATTCGAATTACATTTGGGACTCCAGCAATTATCCAGGATTCACGCCAGTGCGGATCATTCTGCCGGGTCTCAACTGCCTCGTGGATTTCGCCAACTATGTGAACAAACCCGGCGGACCGCCGCTCGCTCCGGCTCCCGGCCCGCCGTGTCCGCTGCCGACAGGCGCGCCCGCTTTTCCTCCGGGACTGGGCTTCCACGGCGTGGGCGCCACTTTTTACGGGGTTGCGCTCGCAAGAACCAACTACGTGGATGGGCAATTCCCGCTCAACAACGGCGCCCCGCTCGATGTGACCAAGTGGGACAATGCCTTCGATCCTTCGCTCAAAGACAGCTACCGATACAAACTCAATCACGGCTACTACGGCTTCTTTGCGCAGGATCAGTGGCGGCTGACTCCAAAGCTGACCTTCAATTACGGCGTGCGCTATGACTTTGAAACCGGGCTTGAGGATCAAATTGAATCGTATTGGGGAGCCGTTCAGCCGAGAGTTGGCTTCGCTTACTCACCCGACAGTAAGACCGTCATTCGCGCAGGCTATGGGCTGTTTTTCGATCGCAACAACATGACCTTCTTCTTCGTTACCGGGAATCAGAAGACAATTCCAGGTTTCATTCCGGGGATAACTCTTCCTATGGTTCGCAATGGCGCCGAGACTGGAGGCTGGCAGTTGAATCTGGTTAACGCGGCGGCCTTCTTGCCGTCGCCGGTCGCATGTACCGGAGGCATCGAACCCTTCCCCGGTTTCTGCCTGGGCGCGGCCGCTAGCACGGCCCGCAGCATCATCACCACGGGGACTTATCCGAGAGTATTTCTGACCGGCGACTGTCCGCCCGCCTGCACCGCCGGGGCCGGAGGATTGGCTCGCGACAACCACAGGCTTCCTTATGCCCATCAGGCCAGCCTGGAGATCAACCGAACGCTAGGCAAAGGGCTGACGGTCGGCGCCGGGTACCTCTTTGTCGGGGCGCATAGACTGGTTCTTGGGAATGGCTTGAACACTCCCTGTCCGCAGGGCACAAGCAAGCCAAAGAATCCAGCCATTGCCCAGGGGTGGGTCAATCCTGACGGTTCGTTGAGCGCCTGCGAAGGGACTCCGCTGCTGCTGGCCGGCAAGCCCGTTTTTACAGACGAGTTGGAGTTTCCGAACGGCGGGTTTCTCGACTACAACAACGGCGTCGTCAACGCCGTTTACCACGGCATGACTCTGCAGGTGGTCGAGCGCTTCGGCAAGCGATTCAACTTGAACGCCAACTACACCTGGTCGCACATCCTTGACAACGGGAACTTCACGACTTTCATCAACCTCCCGCAGAACCAGTTCGACAATATAACGGAACGCGCCAATTCGAATCAGGATGTCCGCCATCGCTTCGTGGCCAACTTCACCGCGACCGGGCCTGAGGACGGCTTTTTGCGGAACTTCGAGTTAAGCAGCGTCATTACCATACAGGGAGGGCGTCCTTTCACTCTCTTTGTCGGCGGCGACGCCAACGGCGATACCAATCCCGTGACCGATCGTGTCGGGTTGATCTCGCGGAACACATACATCGGCGACCCGCTGCGCTCCTGGGATTTGCGCATCTCCCGCTTGTTCCCGATCAGCGAACGCGTCAAACTCAATCTGATTTTCGACGCCTTCAACCTGCTCAACCGGGCCAATGTGGATGAAGTGTTCAGCATCTACGGCTCGCCGATCTTTTGCGGGGCTGTTCCAACGCGCTATAAAGACGCGACCTCCGTCGCCATCCAGCGGGGCCAGACGGCCTGTCCCGCCTTCACGCCCCCGGCCGGAGTGACCGTCCCGGCGCAATTTTTTGTTCCTCCGGGGCCAAACCAGAATTTCGGAACGCCCAGAACGATGCTCAACCCGCGGCAACTTCAGTTCGCGGCCAAGCTGATTTTTTAAACGGAAAAAGATCAACGCAAAGGGACAAAGGAAGAACCGGGAAAGGGGACGGCGCGGCGCCTGGCCGTTCCTTCGACCCTTTGATCCTTTGTCCCTTTGCCTTGATAGCGCTGTGGCGCGCGCATAGGCTATCATTTTGAAATGAAGAAGCGATTGAAACGATTGATTGCCGCGCCGTTTGTTCTCATCGCGGCGATCGTCATCCTGTTTGAAGAATGGCTCTGGGACGACCTTCAGCGCGTCGCCGCCGCCATCGGCCGTCTGCCGTTTTTTCGTCAGATCGAATCGCTCATCGCCGGTTTGCCGCCTTACGCCGCGCTCGCGATGTTCGCCGCGCCGTCGTTATTGCTCATTCCCGTGAAACTGATCGCGCTCTATTTCATCGCCCACGGTCAACCGGCGTTAGGGGTAGCCGTGGTCATCGGCGCCAAGATCGCCGGAACGGCGCTGATCGCGCGTATCTACGCCCTGACCCATTCGAATCTACTGCGGATTGGTTGGTTCGCGCGGCTCCATGATCGGTTCGTGGCGTTCAAGACCCGGATACATGAGGCGATCAGATCCACAGTGTTTTATAAAGCGGCGCGGCGACTGCGTCTGCGAATGCGCGCCGCAGCGGCTGAATTCTTCAGCAAACGACGGACCCTCTGGCGGAGCCGTTGGGGCGCCGCGCTCAAATTGTCACGGCGGTGGAGACAATCGAAGTAAAATTCCATTTTCCATTTTCCATATGAATCATGTGCAGCGATAAGTCTCAAGCCCCATTTCGTAAACCGGCGCTGTTAAAGCGACATCTTCTTCAACACGCGCTTGAGCAGCGCGAAATCCTCCTTCACCTTTTCTCCCAAATCCTCGCGATAGAATCTCACCGCCGGATGGTAGCCGACCAGGTATTGTCGCCCGTCGCGTTCGATTACGCGCCCGCGCGCCTCGTTGACGCTCTTAACGCCGAGCATCTTCTTGGCCGCCACGCCGCCGAGCAGCACGATCAATACCGGGTTGATAATCTCGATTTGCTCAAAGAGGTAATTGGATGTGCAGGTTTCGACCTCGCCCACTCTCGGCGTGCGGTTGTTCGGCGGGCGGCATTTGACGATGTTGGTGATGAAGAGGTCGTTGCGGTCGATGCCAGTGCCCTCGAAGACCTGGTCGAGGAA